>Ga0233437_1000281_pt1 | contig 122271 bp, 100 predicted proteins | sample SI_122_August201_FD_182714 | JGI IMG/M metagenome (GOLD analysis project Ga0233437, IMG submission 182714) | Seawater microbial communities from Saanich Inlet, British Columbia, Canada - SI_122_August2016_200_MG | ecosystem: Environmental > Aquatic > Marine > Inlet | place: Canada: British... | reverse complement strand
TTGCGTTTCCCTAATCCAACCACGGGCAACCGCTCGATACACTTCTTTGGTAGCTAGGTCACTTAGCCAGATTGTGCAGATATCTATTTTTAGAGAATTGCTGACTTCTTTTAGCAAAAGGGGCAGCATCTCTTCAGGCGTTTTTGCGCTGCGTAATGTAGTAGATATTCGGTTTACTGCCTCCAACTCTGCAAGACGATTCTTGATCTGTTCAAACTGTCTTGCACTGTGGATAGCACCGGCAACCTGCGTCGCGAAGAGCGTCATTATGCGCTCATCGTCTTCGGAGAATTGGTGCGTATTTGGGTATATCTCATAGAGGTTCATTACACCGATCAGGTTTCCAGCATAGAGCATGGGAATACCTAGAACAGAAGTAAAGGGGGCATCTTTATATTTTTCGGATTTCCCATCCCATGCCTGATAATCATCAACATGCTGGGGTTTTAGTTTTTCTGCAACGAGTCCTGCCATCCCTTCACCATTTTGGAAATGGGTGCTTTCAACCTTCTTTTTAAATTCTTTTGGTACGCCATAACTAATGGAAGGCTTTAAAGTCTCAGATTTTTTGTCGTAAAAGTAAATATCACCACAGGTTACGCCTAATAAATTGGTGGCTCGCTCGAGGGTGGAAAGAAGAAGATTATCCATATCTTGTGGTGCAACGAGATCTTGGGTAATTCTGTGAAGTTCTGCAAACTCTTTACCATGCTGTTCAGTTTCATCAAATAAACGCGTATTCTCTATTGCTGCCGCAGCATGAGATGCCAACATTTCTAATAAGACTTTTTCTTCTTCTGCGTAAACATTTAGATCATAGCTTTGCGCGGAAATTGCCCCGATCAATTTTTCTCCAATACGCATCGGAGAGATAAGAATTGAACGAACTCTTTCTTTTGAGCCGAAACGGTTTTCCTCACTTTTTAAGTCTTGCTCTGCTAAATTTTTTCTAATAAGTGAGCCACTCATTTTTTCGATAAGGGTGATAATGCTGTTTTCTTGTGGAAGCATTCTTGAACTATACCGTTTTTCTAGATCTACCAGATAGACAGCTTCATCGACATTTTCTGTATTTTCATCTCTAAGAGAAATGATAAAAGCATCGCAAGGCATTAGTTCTTCAGCTGCATGGTGGATAGCCTGATAGGTTGCCTCAGGCGATTGAATCCCGCTTAAGATATCCTGGCTAAGGCGGTGTAAAATTGCACGTCGTTCTGCTGTTTTTAAGGCTTCTTGATACAGACGGGCATTCTCAATTGCTGAAGCAGCCTGATGAGCAAAGGTTTGTGCCAGCTCAGCATCTTTCTCTTGATAAGCATCAATTTTGCGATTGTCCAGTGTGATATAGCCAATCACTCTTCCCCTGACGATTAGCGGGACTCCCATCCAGCCGTGCACATAATCTGTCTCTGCCCAATTTTTAAAATAAGAACTTTCTTGTGCATCCATAATAATTAGAGGATGAGAATTTTTAATTATTTTTTTTATAAGCGGATCTTCTGCTGGAAAAGTTTTCCCAATCTGGCTTTCCATATTTGGTAGACCGTTCCCGCCGCTAATTCTAACTTTGTCTCCTTCCAGAAGCATAATGGCAGCACTATCATAAGGGATTGCCCGTTGAATGGACGCCAGAATGGTCTCAAGGACTTCATCGAGATTAAGGGATGATGAGATGGTGTGTGCAGATTGTCGTAGGGTTTCTGCTTCCTGCCGTCGACTTTGCTCGGCGTCAAAGAGTTGGGCATTTTCAACGGCAATGGCTGCCTGATTTGCAAAAGCTTGCGCCACTTTTGCACTTTCTTCTGTGAAATATCCCTTTTCTTTGCTATCAACAGCCAACATCCCAATTACCTTATCTCGGATAATTAACGGAACACCCATCCAGGAATGAATGTGGTTGTGCGGAGGCAAGCGGAAAGGCGCGTGCTCCGTTTGTGCATCATCCAAAATATAAATATCTTTTTCGAGAATCACACGTGTATTGGGGTTGTCTCCATCAAGAGGAAAGCACAGTTTCTCAACATCTTCAGGATTCTCCCATCCAAATCCACCAAAAAGCTCAAGTTCATTATTATCTAAAATTTGAACACTGGCGCTATCGTAGGGTAAAACATGAGAAAGTGCTTCTAAAATACGTTGAACCGCTTCTTCAAGATTTAATGATTCTGTAATAGAGAGAGATGTTTTTCTTAATGTTTCTGCCTCTTGGCGGCGTTTTTGTTCAGCGTCAAAAAGCTGTGCATTTTTGATTGCAATTGCCGCGTGATTGGCAAAAGAAGTAACCAGGCGAGCATCTTCTTCAGTGAAGTGGTTGATTTTCCCACTATCTAAAGTTAAGATGCCAATTGAGGTTTCGTGGGTGATAAGAGGCACACCTAACCAAGATTGTATAGAGGGCATTGCGCGAAAACCTGGGTAGGCATCTTGCGCATTTTTTAGGATTAACGGGCGGCCTGTTTGGATAACAACGGTGTTTGGATTATCGCCTGGGTATGGAAAACACCTGTCTTTTTCTGTTTCCAGAACCAGAGAACCGCGCCCGCCAATAATTTCTAAACAATCAATTTTCAGTAATTGTATGGACGCACTATCAAACGAAACTACTTGTGACAATTCTTCAAGAATGAGTTCTATTGCTTTATCTTGACTTAATGACGTTGTCAGGATTGCAGCAGATTCTTGTAATTTCTCGGCGATTTGACGGCGTTTTTGTTCGGTTTCAAAGAGACGTATTTTCTCGATGGCGATTGCGACTTGCCCTGCAATTGTAGTGAGCAGGCGTTCATCATCTTCTGTGAAGAAATCTTTTTTTGAACTTTCAGCGTTGATAACGCCTAAAACCTTTTCCTCTGTTTTGATGGGTACACAAATTTCAGATTGTGTAGATTTTGTAAAAACTACATACTCTGGGGATTTACTAATATCCGTGATACGGAGGACCTTGCTCATTGAGGCGACTTTACCTGTGATGCCTTTTGAAAGGGGATAAGGCTTAAAAATTTCTTCCACTGAGACACCCTGATATGAGGGGTGGGGTTGCAATGTGTTTGTCTCTTCGTCTAACAAAAGAATGCCAAAGTTATCTGAGTATAGGGTGTTGCCAATGATATTGGTGACTTGCCGAATAAGAGCATTTTTATCTATGGCTTGGGTGCATGAAAACGCAGTCGCTTGCAAGATATTTAATTCGTTTAACTGGCGTTCTAATGCGGCTTCGGTTTCTTTGCGTTTTGTGATTTCTCGCCCAAGAGCAATGATCACATCTTTCCCGAAGTAATTGCCTTTATATACGCGCACTTCTTTAGGGAAGATTTCGCCGTTGCTTCTTTTTCCCCAAAACTCAAATTCTTGTGGCTCACCTTCAAATGCTTTCTGAATTTTTGCTGCAATATCTTCCAAATCATTTTTTTCAGGTGCAGAAAGAAAAGCTGGTGTTCGGCCTATAATTTCTTTTTTGGGAATCCCGTAGAGCTTTTCTGCACCCCGATTGACATCAAGAAAACGACCTTCTTCATCCTGGATGTAGATGGCATCATCTAAACTGTTGAATAGGTTTTGATAACTGGCTTCACTAATATCCAGCGAGCTTTGCGCTTGTTTAAGCGCGCTAATATCTTGAACTGAAGCGATAACTCTCCCCCAGTTTTCCTCATAGCCAGGTAAAACCTTCCATTGCATAATCTGATAGATATTGGATCCATCAAGTGCTTGTGTAACGGTCTGAAAAGTAACTAATCTTGCGCCCTCTATTAAGGAGACAAGATTTTCTTGAAAAGATATTTTTGATTTCTTTGTATATAATGCCGCAGTATTTGCTAGTAAATCAGCTTTGGACTTTGCTTTGTTTAGTAAGACAGATGAGAGATTAACATTAATCACATCTACCAAGCGAATGCATTCTTCGATCGCAGATGGGTTGTCTCGAAAGTATTGCTGGAAATCCGTTACCCCATCTTTTTTAAGATCATCTATATAATCTTTTACTAAGGAAAAATCATCTTCCCAAAGCGATATTGGTGTGTCCTCAAAGAGGTTGCGATAATATTCTTCACTTTGTATCAACGCTCGTTCAGCTTCTTTATACTTTCTTAAATCACGAGCGACAAGAAGAATCTCCTGGATTTCTCCCTCTTTTTCAATGATCGGAGAAGACCTAACTTCTAAGGGAATTTTCTCCCCAGATTTACTAATTATTTCTACTTCATAAGTATATACATCATCTTTTCCCACCTGTCTTTGCTTATAGCGTTTATCTACATCACCCAAATTTTTAGGAGAAAGAAATTCAATTATTGACTTCCCTTTTATTTCTTCCGTGCTGTAGCCAGTAAGCTCCGCCCATACAGGATTTACGTAGATAATGTTTGCCTGCATATCCTGCGTAATGATGAGATCGCGTGAGCTTTCTGCCAGTAGGCGATAATAACCCTCTCTCTTTTCAGCTCCATTATTCAGGGAGAGAGCGTTTTTTTTATCTGTTTTTTTATCTACTTTTTTGCTCATTATTTGCTTTATTCGCCGATACGGATAAATAAGTTTTTGGCTGATCTGTAAAGAGTGTGCAAAGGCGACATAAATCTCGTGCCACGCTCCCTAGCGCAAGATTTATCTTGCCTTTAATTCTATTGTACCTTGTATTAGGGGGTGTTTCCATTCGATTTTTGTGGGATATGGAATCAAAAAAAGATATGCGTTTTGCTCTTTCTTTTCTACAGAGGAGGCGAGGATGTGGTGATTTTTTCAGAACAAGGCTATGCTCTTTTTATCTCCGAGTTGTGTTGGGCATCCTTTTAAAATTGAGCAAAGGACAAGCTCTGGATAACGGTATAATGTCTTCATCTTATTTTGGAGGCACTATGAATAAATTTCTAAAAAGACTAAATGCCGGCGAGATTATGGTTGCAGATGGGGCCACTGGCTCTAATTTACAAATGATGGGCATCAAGCCTGGTACACCGCCCGAAGACTTGGTGATGGATAATCCTGAAATCATTCTGAATTTGGCAACTTCTTTTGTTGAAGCTGGCTCAGATATTATCCTCACCTGTACCTTTGGGGGATCAGCTTTGCGAATGCAAGAATCAAAATATGCAGACCGTGTTCCCGAAGTAAATCTGCGTGCCGTAGAATTGGCTCAAAAAGCTGCCTCAAAGGAAACTGATGTATTGGTCGCTGGGTCAATAGGCCCCACTGGTACTCTAATGAAACCTTTCGGCCCTATGAAGCCTGAAGATGCGTTTGCCACATTCGCTGAACAAGCCAAGACCTTAGCCAAAGGCGGCGTGGACTTGCTTGTGATTGAGACCATGTTTGCCTTCGATGAGACAGATGCTGCCTTCGATGGTGCACGCTCCGTGACAGATCTGCCTATCGTAGTTTCGATCTCATACGACCGTGGTGTGGCAACGATGATGGGCGTTAAACCAAAAGATGTGATCGAGAAATATCAGGAAAAAGGTGCTACATTAGTTGGCGCAAATTGCGGCACCACACTGGAAAATATGGAAAAGATTGTCAACGAATATGCTGAAACCACGCCAGCATCAATGCTCTGGATTAAACCCAATGCAGGATTACCGCGCATGGATGTGGAAACCGGCATATCAACTTACGATGTCACGCCCGAAGAAATGGGCGAATTCGCGAAGAAATATATTGCACTGGGTGCGCGAGTGGTGGGTGGCTGTTGTGGCTCCACCCCAGAGCATGTAGCTGGAATTGCAAAGGCAGTGAAAAATTAATCAACCCTGTTACTAGGTGACTCGTGTAAAGAACTAAGCATTAAACAAAAAAAGATGAGCAATATTGCTCATCTTTTTCTTTTATTAGAGGCGACGACGGGACTCGAACCCGTGATCAGGGTTTTGCAAACCCGTGCCTTACCAACTTGGCTACGTCGCCAGAGTTTTTTTGAGCGGGCGAAGAGATTCGAACTCTCGACCTTCTCCTTGGCAAGGAGACGTTCTACCACTGAACTACACCCGCAATACTATGGCCTTTACTTCTTTTGACCAAGTGCCGAGAGACAGAATCGAACTGACGACACCGCGATTTTCAGTCGCGTGCTCTACCAACTGAGCTATCTCGGCTAAAACATTCAATTGTTAAGCGAGTGGTATTCTACCCGCACTTATAGTGATTGTCAAGAAATTTTCTTGTTGGCAAATAGGTCCAACACTCACCTTGACGAAACAGTCTCTTGAGGTAGAATTACCCGTGCAGTTCGTGGGGCGATGGCGGAATTGGCAGACGCAACGGACTTAAAATCCGTCGGTGGAGACACCTTGTGGGTTCGACCCCCACTCGCCCTACTAAAGGCGCAAAGCCTACCTAGAAAACCCATATTTAGGGGACATTCGGCACAAGAAAGGATTGTGCCGTTATGTCTTTAACAACTCAAACCCATAGGACTCTTTCAGTTTCAAAGGTGGATGAATATATCCTTACATGGATAGAAGCCTTCCTGATTGACCGTAAAGCACGGGGGTTGGCTAAGGGTACTTTGACATTCTATTCACAAAAATTAAGGCAATTCACAGATTTTTGTGAAGGGCAAATCGTAAAGGATATTGGTCAAATTACGCCCACTTTTATTAGAGAATTCCTGCTTTATTTAGAGCAGAGAGGGCACAATTCTGGGGGACGGCATGCCGCTTTTCGGTCGCTTAGAGCCTTCCTGCTTTGGTATGAAGATGAAGTAGAACCAGAAGGCTGGAGAAATCCCATTCGTAAAGTGAAAGCACCCAAAGTGCCGTTAGAGCCACTTGATCCAGTTGCCTTTGAGACTGTAATCACAATGGTCAAATCCTGTTTGCATAATACTTTCACGGGGGATAGAGATAGTGCCATACTGCTTTGTTTAATGGATACAGGCGCACGAGCTAGTGAGTTTTTGGCTGTCAATCTGGAAGATATAAATCAGGCACGTGGTGATGTTTTCATTCGGCAGGGTAAAGGCAGTAAGCCCCGAACAGTTTATATTGGCAAGCAGTCAAAACGAGCACTCAGACGCTATCTAAAGCACCGTAGAGATAGTAGCCCCGCTCTTTGGGTTACGCATCCACGTTATGGCTCAGGGCGTTTGAGCTATGACGGTTTACGAGGCATCATGACACGCCGTGCTGAAAGTGCAAGAGTAGAAGCTCCGAGCCTACACGATTTTAGGCGTGCTTTTGCTCTTTCGATGCTTCGCAATGGTACAGATATTTTCACTCTTGCTAAACTAATGGGGCACGAGGGGATTACAGTATTACAACGCTACTTGAAACAAACCAATCAAGACACTAAAGAAGCATTTAGACGCGCCTCCCCTATTGATAATTTCAAATAGAATGAGTGTCGGAAGGCATCCCTATCATGTTTCTTGCTTCTCAAATTTACGTCAGGCTTGCCCCGTTTTATGCTTTTTAGTGGTATCTTTTATATTGAACTAGTATAGATGATGGCTAATAAATCTAAAGGGCTACTAATATGGCGATTAAGAAAAAAATGACTTTGGCTGAATGGTGGAAAAAATTTAACCCCCGAATGCTAGAAAGAAGATTAGAAACTTTAAGTCTGACAATGAAGGCCGACAGCATACTAACCATTATGGGTAGAAGGGATATGATTGCAGACTTAGGCGAAGATGCCAGACAATACCTTCAAAACAGAGATTTATCTCGTCTTGAAAATAATCTTCGAAAATCCGTAAGAGCTTCTGATTTTCAACCCGTATGTGATCCTTATGGCTTGATAAAAGAAACCCAACACTTTGGATTAGAGCCCAGTATTTTGGGTTATTTATTTGGTGACTTCGATCCAGACTTTGATTGGATATTTAAGGGCTTTTTATATGAATTGACAGGGAAACACAGAAACTTAAGTGTTTTCAATGCTGACCACATCAAACTACTAATTTTGGAACAATATGATAAAGACAGAAAACAACTCGAGCGACTACAAAGGCTTTATGGGACAACAACCGAAGAAACAAAATCATTTAAACGCCCCAATATTCCTGAAAGAGTTCGAATCAAAGTGTGGAGAAGGGATAGCGGAAAATGTGTAAAATGTGGCAGTAGAGAAAGACTAGAATACGATCATATTATTCCTATCTCAAAAGGAGGAAGCAATACAGCTCGTAATATCGAACTGCTTTGTGAAAAATGTAATCGTAGCAAGAGCAATAAAATTGAATAAAAGCGTGAAGCAAACCGAACAAGACACTAAAGAAGCATTTAGACGGGTGATAATTTCAAATAGAATGAGTATGAGATATTCTGTTTTGATTTGAAAAATGATTGCTGATAACTCAGAATTATGGGGAAGTTGATCTACTATAGTTCACTGCTACGCAAAAATACACGATGTAATTCTCATTAATCCTTAATCCATTCCTAATATCGAATAACAGAAATTAGCATAATATGTGTGTATTTAATTATGAGTAAAGATGTAAAGATTATTAGTTCTTGAATTATCACACCATTATATTTTGCCATTGGTGCTTTGTGTAAAGACCCCTTCATCGTTCCCTAAATTCTTGGATATTACCAACAAGGAAAACGCACTAGGCTATCTTTTGCCGATGCGAAACTGCATATTCGCAGAAAGAATCTGATACATTTCTTACAAAAAATCCACAAAAGATGTTTGATTTGTGTGTAATAAAGTGTTACAATATTGTTACATATATGGAGCATATTATGAATACCAAAGTTTTACCTCAAGGTGTAGTAAAAAGAAAAACCTTCAATGTAACCCCAGATGATATAGAACTCATTGAAGTTGTGATGAAGGCTAGGAAAGAAGATTCCTTTTCTTTTCTCATGAGACGATTGATTCGAGAAGAAGCAAGACGTATATCAGAGGGTACATCCGACATAGTGAGCTTAGATGAACTTAAAAAGATGGTTGAGGACAAGGTTGACAAAGAATTGAAGGTGATAGAAGAAAGAATTATTTCTTCCCTGATAGGTGAGACGAAAAAAGAAGATTGACTCCATGTAAATAATAATTGATTTAATTAGAGGTTAAGAGATTGTAAATGATTAGTGATATTTTAATAAAACAGTTAGAGTACATAAATGAAAACAGGGGGATAATAATTACAGGTACAAAGTTCAATTTTAAATGCAATAAATGCGATCACACCTGGGGAGTGTACTTAGCTGCTTATGGTAATTTACCTAGAAGCTGGAATATTTGTATTTCTTGTGCCAAGCGAAAAGAAGATGAAACGAAAAAATATCTTGAAAGCCTTAGTGTTAGGAGATTGTAAAATGAGTAAAGCGAAAAGTAAAAAAAATGATTCTAAATATCCTTGGAAGTACACGCCATTCTTTACAGAAGGAATGCCAGAAGATTTAGATTATCTATCTATTCTTGTGTTTGGAAGCGTACTCATGAGAACACGTAATTATAAAAATAGGAGCTGTAGTGTATCTGTGGGGAATTTAGCAAGTGAATTGAAAGTTTCTCGAAAAACGGTTTCTTTAAGATTGAAAAAATTGTTAGAATTAGGAATGATCGAAAAAATAGGTTGGTCTAATGGCGGCACAAACGTATATAAAGCAGTCGATTCAATAAAGTGGAAATCTATAGATACCATAAGTCAGAAAGATGTGTGGGATAGGTCAGAGAGACAGACCCTTAAGTCAGAAATACCTATAGGGTATGTTACAGAGATGCAGGGGGTAGGTCAGAGAGACATACAAGAAGAAGTGATAGAAGAATCGACAGAAGAACAAGTAAAAGAATCTTTAGAAGATTATTCAAATAATTTAATTTCTAAAGATTCTTTTCCTGTAAATAATTCTGAGATAGAGTCTGATAATCTTGTTTTTGTTGACATATCAAAAAACAAAGTATTTGAAGGTTATGGGAATAATTATCCTGTTTTTGAAGAAAATAAAATGTGTCCACGATGTGGAATCTTAGAATCAATTATAAAAAATAAAATCTTGCAATGTGGGCGTTGTGGGTATCCTGTAAATGCTGAATACGATGGTATAGTAAATGCCGCCTATGTAATGCTTTCTGATTAAATATACACAGTGTAAAAAACGGGATAGCTAATAAGTTGGTAACTGTAGAGCTTGAAAAAATATATATTTTTGGATGATAATAAGTAGCAAAGAAGGTTCAAATAACTGACCATTTTTATGGTATAATGCTTACGTATATAAGGGTTTCCGTAAGTATAAGGAATTGCGACTATGACAACCACATCTATTTCCACATCCAAACAAATTGATTTTACAGCGATTGAAAGAGCAACCAATTTGCAGGATTCGACTAAGTATAAATATACACGTGAGATTGAGAAGTTTCTGGAAACAGGTTCGAGCTTGGGTGATTATGACGCGGTGCAAGTCTACGCGATTACTCTCTCCACTTCTAGTCGGTCATTCTTTAAGGCAGCCTTGCGATTAGTTACGGCTGATTATGAAAGACGTGTAAAATCCAGTGTTACGCCGAAAAACATAGGGCAAGCACAGGCTGCAATCATGCGCCTTGAAGCCCTACGTGGGGCTGTGACCGTCTCTAAGCCAAAGGGTACGAAGGTTCACATATGGCTATCACAGGCGCAAGTAAGGGACATCACAGCCCTTTGTGGTGATAATCTGGAGGGTAAGCGGGATTGGATTATCTTAGGACTTCTATTAGGTGCTGGCTTGCGACGTTCAGAACTTGCAACATTGACTTTTGATGCACTAAAACAACAACCTACGAAGAATGGAAAAATGCGTGATGTTTTAGAAGTTCAGGGAAAGGGTGCAAAAAATCGAGTTGTGCCCATTAAGCCTATTCTTGCCGACCGCTTGAGAGAATGGAAGGAAATCACGGGGAGTGGGCGGGTTGCTCGAAGTCTTGGGCGCAAGAAAGAATTGGGTGAGAGCATGAGCGCAGTAGCTATATTTCACCTTGTCAATAAATACGGGAAAAAGATAGGCTTTCCCAAATTAGCTCCGCATGACTTACGCCGCACTTTTGCACAATTAGGTTATGATGCCGGCGTTCCCATCACACAACTTAGCGTACTCCTAGGTCATTCCAGCATTGACGTAACTCAAAAATATCTAAATCTTGACCTAGACCTTGAGACAACTGCAAGCGACTTTATTCCGCTGTCGGGAGACTAGCGTGAACGGGTTGTTAGGCGAATCCCACAGGTCAGATGTACGCTTTGTTGGGCAGTTTCTATAATTATCAAGCATAGATTTACTCATCAGAAATATCAATAGACCTTGCTGTTTGCTCTATTGATTCTGGTGGGACTATAGGGTCGCTAATAATGTTCATATTCTCAAATCGGCGCATTGAGGGAAGAACCCTTCGTTCAAAAGAACCTATGCTCTTGTTGTATTGCTCAATTGCTTTTCCAAGGCTATCACCTATATCTCCCAAATGATTAGAAAAAATTCTCATTCGATTGCAAAGCTCTTGTCCTTCCAATGCGATTTCGCGTGAGTTTTCTGCAATACCATATTGTTGCCATCCATGAGCTACAGCTTTTAGCAAAGCCAATAAAGTTACTGGAGTAGCAATTAAAACTTTTTTACTAAGCATTTCTTCCAATAATTCAGGAGCATTTTCAAAAGCAACACTTAAGGATGCTTCATTGGGAATAAACATAATAACAAATTCTGGAGATGGGTCAAATTGTTGCCAGTATGTCTTTTTTGCTAATTCAATAGCGCGTGAACGCATAGCCCGCGCGTGATCTAAAAACTTTGCATCTTGTATTTTTTTATCTGTTGATTCAACAGCTTCAAAATAGGATGACATCGGGGATTTTGAGTCTATTGGTAAAAAACCACCGTTTGGTAAATACACTATCATGTCTGGACGACCTTGGTCTGTTGCTACCTGTTCATCATAATCAATATGTTTTTTCATTCCAGCTAATTCAACTACTCGGCGCAGTTGTAATTCTCCCCATTGTCCGCGTACAGAAGATGATTTGAGAGCGTGGGTTAAATTACCTGTTGTTTTTTGTAATTCAACATGTGTTTGCCCAAGTTGCTTAATTTGTTCTTCAACGCTTCTGTAAGCACCTTCCCGTTTTTGTTCTAATTCTCTAACCTGATTGTCGAGAGATGAAAGATTTTTCTCTAGTGGAGTAACCAGACCGCTGATTTCTTCTTTTTGGGCTCTCCATTCACCTTGCATAGATTTAAACACAGCTTTAAATAATAATTGACTGTTATTCAAAAATGATTCTGTGTTTTTTTGTAATACTTCACTAGCTAGAGATTGAAACGAAGTTTGAATCTCATCGCGTGATATTTTTAAGAATTTTAATTGCTCAGAATCTATAGCATGTTGTTTTTCTAAATCCGTTATTTTCTCCAAAAGTACAGAAATCTTTTTCTGTGATTTTGAGTTTACCCAAAACCATACCAATAATCCCGAAATTAATGCGCCAGACAAACTGCCTATTATTATGCCAAGAATCAATTGGTTCATTGTTATGCCTTCTCAAAAAATATGCCGAAGTTTGTTACGTGACTGCCCAACTATACTTATTTGACTTCTTCTGTATAATATTCCATATAGTCCCAGTATAACAGTAGAGAACGATATAATAATCTATGGGCGGATAGTATAAAACCTTAGTTAGAGCATTATGTTGCAACATATGTAAAATTATAAACGCACCATTACCAATACTATACAATTTCTCCACCCATAAATCAATTGTCTTTTGTCACAAGTCAAAAGCCAAATTTTCTACTCTGTGTTAAAATTGTACATACACAAACGATTAGTATTTCGTTTGACACGCAGAGGACTCTCTCAAAAAGAGAGCCATATTTGGCCGAATGAACTTTAAATATTGGAATTTTCTACCGTAAACCCGCAGTTCGTGGGGCGATGGCGGAATTGGCAGACGCAACGGACTTAAAATCCGTCGGTGGAGACACCTTGTGGGTTCGACCCCCACTCGCCCTACCAAAAAATCCCATTTCATTTGAAATGGGATTTTTTCATTTTAAAAGTAACTCCTAATGCACTTCGCCAACGACTTCCCCCTCCAATTTATCCTCCCAAGGATAGTCTTCAAACGCCTCTGCTGCAGCTCGGATTTCAGGGTCATCTGAGTAACTACCGCGTTTTTCTTCTGGTAATAACGTCGCAATTTTTCGCATTACTTCGTGTCCAAGCTCGTCTAATTGGCGGCGGCGTTCGCGTCCACGCCCGGTTATTTTTTTTGGATGGAAAGGTACGCCGATCTTAAATTTGACTTTTGGACGTTTCCCAAACTTTAAAGGGAAAATATTATTTAACCCCACGAGACCAACGGGAAGTATGCTTGCTTCCGTTAAAGAAGCAAGGTAGGCTGTCCCTGGGCGTGGAGGGCGTAAAACCTCTGCCCAGCTCCCGCCTTCAGGGAAGATACCCAGAATCCCCTTGTTTTTAAGAATTTCCTCCGCTGCCCTAAGAGAAGCCCGTGCCCCGGTCCCACGATATAGCGGATAATACCCCCATAATTTAGGAATGAATTTGACGATTTCTGGGGCATGCGGCATTGCTGCCCCGCCAACAAACTCTAATTTCCAAGAGAAGATGCGCACAAAGCAAACGGGGTCTATAAAGCTGAAATGATTACCGACAACAAGAAAAGGCTCGTCTTTAGGAATATTTTCCTTGCCGATTATTTCCACATCTGCGACTACCCAGAAGGCTAATTTAGATAGTTGATGCAAAAAAGCACGAAGCGTTTTTCTGTGCAAATACCTAAGTTTGACTTGAGCCACTTATGCGCCCTTTCCATTTTCTAATGAGTATTTTTTTGAATCTTCTATGGCTTTCTTTTCATTGACGCGCAAAAGTAAGAATAATCCCGTAAATAAGAAAACTAATATAGAAGCAATTGCTATGCGTTGCCCAGCCTGTTCTGCTACTAAGGTGCCCATCTTGCGATTATTTTCAAACCAGCGAGCTGCCCATAACGCCAAAAAACCGTATATTGTTGGCCCTATAAAGGATGATGTGCGACCAACGACAGAAAACAGCCCAAAAAACTCTGCGCTTTGTCCTTTCGGAGCGAACATCCCAACCATTGTGCGGCTAATAGATTGAACGCCAGTGAGCATAAGTCCCGCCAATGCACCGATAATGAAAAAGCCCGTGATGGTTTGGTTGAAGAGCATCCAGACAATGGTAACGATCATACCAATAAGTGCGTAGATGAGGGAACGTTTATAGCCAACTTTTTCTCCAATTGTGGCAAATCCATAAGCTCCCCCAATACTTGAGACCTGCACAATAATCATGAAAATGATCATTTGGGTTTGGTTAACACCGTATAGCACGGCACCAATGATCGCTGCAAAATCTAATGCCATCAGGATGCCGTCGTTATAGACCAGAAAAGCGATCATGAACTTGATAAATTCTTTAAACTGCCGAGCAGACCTAAAAGTACGGGCGAGGCGTTTAAATCCCAATGTGAGATGGTTTTTCCCTGCAGGTAGCGTTTGGGCGTTAGCACGCTCTTTTATCCATCTATAAGCGGGGATGGTAGAGAGGGCGAAAAAGATGGCTGTAATAGGGAAGGATAAACGCACGGGGAGATTTGTCCCCTTGAGAAGCACAATTGGTGGGAGGAGAATGAGCAAAGCAAGAATGCCGCCCAGATTTCCTATAGCCCAACCATTGCCCGAAACGCGCCCGATTTCGTCTGGGGAAGCAATTTCGGGGAGAAGTGAGTTATAAAAAACCTGTGCTCCACGATAGCCGATTTCTGCGATGATAAAAAAGAGCATCCCGATAAAAATATCCCCTTTTTGAACGAAGAAAAGAAGTGCAGTGAAGACCCAGGTAAGGGAAGAAAAAAGGAAAAGGAAACGTTTTTTTGATGCTGTAAAATCTGCTATTGTTCCTAAAATTGGAGAAATGATGGCGACGACGAGCATGGCGACCCCAACAGAAACGCCCCATAAGCGTGAGCCTTCTGCACCGCCAACAACGCCATCTTTAAAATAGGCTGAGTAGATGGCAAGTAATACAACTGCTGCGTAGGCAGAATTGCCAAAATCATACATATACCAAGCGCGATGTTCACGGTTGACTGTTTTCTTTGCTGACATAAAAATTCCTTTTGAATGATGGGTTAATGAAATAAGTATATGGGGTTAAACCCTGTGCGCCTATCTCAGTTTCGCTTGACGAAATAAGCGCATAAGGTAGAATTGGTATATTGTAATTGGTGCGGGAGCCTTGTGCTCCCGTTAACTGTCTATAATTAGAGAAGAAAAGAGAAAAAAGATGTTTTACGACCGTCAGAAATTGGAAGAAATTGAAGAACAGAGTCTTGCACCTTATGGAATGCACAGTAAAAACTCAAAAGGACGCGTGCATCCGGGTGGCGAGCCAGCCTATAGAACGGCTTTTCAACGGGATAGAGATCGCATTTTGCATACGACCGCTTTCCGCCGCCTTGAATATAAAACGCAAGTCTTTATCAACTATGAAGGTGATTATTTTCGTACTCGCCTGACGCATACGCTCGAAGTTGCCCAAATTGGTCGCACCATTGCACGAGCCCTTGGTGGCAATGAAGATCTAACAGAATCGATTTGCCTTGCGCATGATTTGGGGCATCCTGCCTTTGGACATTCAGGTGAAGTTGTGCTCAATCGTTTGATGAAAGATCATAATGGATTTGACCATAACAAACAATCTGTGCGTATTGTGACTAAACTCGAAGAACGTTACCCTGAATTTCTAGGATTAAATCTAACCTGGGAAGTTCGCGAAGGAATGGTCAAGCACGAATCAGAATATGATATTTCGGATGCGACCGCCTATGACCCAGACTTGCGAGGCAACCTGGAAACGCAGATTGCCAATGTGGCAGATGAGCTGGCTTATACTGCCCATGATCTTGACGATGGCCTCCGCTCGGGCATGATCACGCCCACCCAGCTTGAGGGAATTGAGCTATGGGAGATTCTTTCAGAAACATTTAATTGGAGTGGCCCTGTTTTAGACGATATTTCTCGTCACCGCATGATTCGTCGTTTGGTCGGGATAGAAGTTAGCGATCTGGTCAGTGCAACAGATGCGCGTTTGAAAGAGAGCGGAGTCGCCTCTTCCCTTGATATTCAGAAACTATCTTATAATCTTCTTGGGCACAGTGAAGATATGACACGCCGTAACCGTGAATTGAAAGATTTTCTCTATACAAAGCTATATCGTCACCCACGCGTAGTACGGATGGCAGTTAAGGCTGAGCGAATTATTAGTGATCTTTTTCAAGCTTACTTGGAAGAACCTGCCATTTTGCCTGTCCACATCCAAACTTTAGTTGAGAAGCGTAGTCTTGAGCGCATTGCTTGTGACTATATTGCAGGGATGACAGATCGCTATGCTGTAGATGAACATCGCAAACTTTTCGACCCTTTTGTTAAACCCTAAGTAATTATCAATAAGGAAAATTTATGTCAACGCAAGAAGAAACTTATTTAACCCCGGAAGGGCAAAAAAAATTAAAAGCTGAGTTGAAAGACCTTGTAGGGCCACAACGCGTGGAACTTGCCGAGCGTCTCCGTTCTGCTATTCAGATGGGTGACCTTTCAGAAAATGCAGATTACCATAAAGCCAAAGAAGATCAGGCTTTTCTTGAAGGTCAAATTCAGGAATTAAAATATATTCTTTCTAACGCGGTTATCATTGAAGATGATGGAAAGCCAAAGAATGTTGTTTCTGTTGGCGCATCCGTGACTATTCAGGAAGAAGATTACCCCGCAGAAACTTATTATTTGGTTGGAGCAAAGGAAGCAGACCCTCGCAATGGGAAAATTTCTAACGCATCTCCAATTGGGAGCGCATTGCTCAATCATCGTGTTGGGGATGTGGTTGAGGCTGACGCACCTGGTGGAACACTTAAGTTGAAGATATTGAAGATTGAGTAAATAGTATCTGTTGAGAAAGCCCTTCTTCGCGGATAGCGAAGAAGGGCTTTGAATTTAATGGAATATTGTCTTTCTTGGGCTTTCTTTTAGTTAACGGGAGCAAGCCAAAAGTAGGGGCGATTCGTTTAATCCAAAAAAATAGAGCCGAGATTTTTTTTATCCCTTATCACTTCTGGGCCAAATCGCCAGTTCTAATGTTGCGCGGTCGAAATAACTGCTTGGGGGCAAAGGGCCAGAGCCATATTCAAGATCGGCAACAGTTACAAGTAATTGTAGCGTTTCTGTTTCGAGCATAATTTGTTTTTGAGAGCCGATAACAACCAACTCACCTTTGGCTTCTAAACGCTGACGAATATCAGGATCGTTAAAAGCATGGTCTGACATCAAGACCTTTGTGGCTGTTTTAATATCATTCTTGTCAAAGAGCCAGATTTCAAGCGCGGTTACCTTTTTGGGGTCGCCGACTCCAATTGTGTCAGAAATCCCGACACCATACTCACCCATGAATTCTCCAGCTTGGGATTCTATACTAAAGGATTCGTCGTATAGGTCATCTCCGACAACATAGCTTGTCATAGACTGTGTGATTGGTGTTGCCAAGCCCATTTCTGAATAATCAGTTTGTTCGGCACTTTGGCTAAGATGAGCGGCTTGTTGGGCGGGGGTTGTTTCTCCACCTTTGGAGATGGATGGGCGCAACAAACGGAAAGCAAAAAAACCAACGGCAAAGACAGCCAGAATTCCAAGACCGATCAAAAAATATTGGGTTGATGATGAGGTGGTGTTGTCAGAAGGGGTGGCTTCTGGTTGCTCAAGGGCACCAGGTGCAGCTGTACCGACCAATAAACCAAAAGCATCAATTGCTGTTTTATTTTGTACGCCTGGTTCATTGCCAATATCTTGAAGAAGCTGTGGTGCCGAAGCCCCTAAACTCTGCCAGCGTTGTGTAGCCAAGGCAGTGTCACCATTGGTCAAGAAAGAGTCAATTGTCATACGAAGATAATCACGTTGATAATTTTCGTTAAGCAATTCGGGAGCAGCATCTACCCATTCCACGGGTTGGATACCCCAGCCCCACACCAAGCCAAAAATAAAACCAAGTGCGAGAGCCACTATTGCGGCGGCAACTGGATTTTTTAATTTTTCAAGGAGTGAATTTACAAGGTCCATATTGATTTCCTCTCAAGAACAAATAAACAACAACAAGTGTATTATACAAGAAAGCTCCTAAATACGCTAACGGATTTAGGAACTTTTATTTTAGTAGATAAAGAAATCTTATTATTCTTCTTTTTCTACCTGAATATCATCCAATGCAAATATCTCTTCGCATTTTATGCACTGAGCTTGACGCTTGTTTTTTACAACCAATAATCCTTTACAATTCGGGCAAGGCTCAGGAATTGGTCTTTTCCAAGAAGTGAATTCACATTCTGGGTAATTGGCACAACCATAAAAAACGCGATTTTTGCGTGTCTTTCGCTTAATTAAATCGCCACCATCATCGGGGCAAGCAATGCCAATTTTATCCAGCCATGGCTCGGTATGACGGCACGTGGGAAAATCGCTGCAAGAGATAAATTTGCCATAACGTCCAAAGCGGTAAACTAAATCATGTCCGCATTTGGGACAGGCACGTCCAATTTTCTCTGGCTCGCGCTTTTTGATAGGCATTTTTTCTTGGGCATAAGATAAACGCTTCTCAAAGGGAGCGTAAAAATCGCTAATCACCTTTACCCATTTTTCCTCGCCTTCTGCGACCTTGTCCAAGCGCGCTTCCATGCGGGCGGTGAAGCCATAGTCCACAACATCGGGGAAATACTCTACAAGCAGATCATTCACTATTATGCCTGTTTCAGTTGGCTCCAGGCGTTTGTCCACGCGTACCGCGTATCCTCGCGCCTGTACGGTTGAGATCGTTGCCGCATAAGTTGATGGCCGCCCAATACCATTTTCTTCTAATTCTTGTACTAAAGAAGCTTCGCTATATCGGGGTGGCGGCTGGGTGAAATGCTGTTTAGGGAGCAATTTTACCAATTCTTGGAGTTGTCCCTCTTCCAAACCAGTCGGAATATCGGTGTTTTTATCTCCGTTTTCGCCTTCTTCCTTGTTCAAATTTCTCTTATCACCATAGATGGCTAAAAATCCGGCAAATTTAATGGATGATCCAGATGCTCTCAAAAGATATTTGTGTGCGGATGTTTGAGCGAGAATTTCAACTCTGAGCGTATCATAAACAGCCGCTTTCATCTGTGAAGCAAGAAAGCGTTGCCAAATCAAATTATATAATTTCATCTGACTAGCATTTAAATGGGATCTCAAACTGGATGGCGTTCTATTAGCGGATGTGGGACGAATAGCCTCGTGCGCCTCTTGAGCACCTTTCGCACGTGTTTTATGCTTGGGTGCCGTTGTGGGTAGGTATTCTTCTCCAAACTCCTTACCGATAAACGTGCGCGCCTCGGCAACAGCAGATTCGGCGAGATTTGTAGAATCTGTACGCATATAGGTAATTAACCCTTCGCCATCGATTCCTTCGTAAAGTTGTTGTGCGACTGCCATAGTGCGTTTTGCGGTAAATCCCAAACGGCGAGACGCATCTTGCTGGAGAGTAGAGGTGATAAAAGGCGTAGGCGGTTTACGATTGCGAGTGCCGCGCTTGATCTTGCTAATTTTATAGGTCGCCTTCTCCATATCTGCAAGAATGGGTTTTACAATTTCTTCGCTAGAAAGTTCGGGCTTTTTCTGATCAATTTTTGCTAATTTAGCGACAAAAGTTTTCTTGCCCCCATCTGGCTTTAACTCTGCGCCAATGCTCCAATACTCAACGGGGATAAAATCATCAATCTCGCGTTCGCGTTCAACAATCATGCGCAAGGCAACTGATTGTACGCGTCCTGCTGAAAGGCGACCGCGTACTTTCTCCCATAGAATGGGGCTGATGCTATATCCAACAAGTCTGTCTAAAATGCGCCGTCCCTGCTGAGCATTGACCAAATCCATATTAATTTCGCGTGGCTCAGCAAAAGAATGATCTATTGCCGATTTCGTGATTTCGTGAAAAACAACGCGTTTTGCAGTTTCTGGGGCAATTTCTGCTGCTTCCATTAAATGCCAGGCAATTGCCTCCCCTTCGCGATCAAGATCGGTGGCGAGATAAACTTCTTTGGCGGTAGAGGCGAGTTTTTTCAACTCTTTCATAATTGGGCGTTTATCGTTAGGCACGCGATACTTTGGCTCGAAATTATTCTCTACATCTACAGAAAGTTGTGAGCGGAGCAAATCACGGATATGACCAACCGAGGCTTTCACTGTATAGCCGCGCCCCAAGAAACGCCCAACTGTGCGTGCTTTAGCAGGGGATTCGACAATAACCAATTTCCCTTTGCGTTTAACTTTCTTCTTTTCGCGTTTAACTTTTGGGGGCGGGGTCATGCCTTCATGCGCATCTGTGCGTCCCATGCGATACATGCCCGTTCCGCATTCGGGGCAGGTGCCGCGCGTGGCAGGAGTCGCATTTTTATTAAAAATGGCTTCAGGGTTAGATACTTCTCGTTTTTCTTTGCATTTCATGCAGTAGGCTTTCAAAATTTCCTCCTACAGGTATTTTTGATTATTTTCTTCTTTTAATTTCTCAACGACTTTACGCACATCTTGCGCTTGGTCGCGCTGTGCAACTAATAAAATATCACCACTATCTACAATCACTAAATCTTCTACGCCAATCGTGACAATTAAGCGTTTTTCACCATTACCATAGATTAAGGTGTTTTCTGTGTTTTCAGCAATATGTTCTCCACTGACTACGATATTGCCATGAGAATCGTTTGGCAGAACAACATCGAAGAGAGAATCCCAAGAGCCGACATCGCTCCAGTCTAGTCCGCTGGCGGGGAGGACGGCAACTTTCTCTGCTTTTTCCATAATGCCGTAATCTATGGTTTCGCTTTTCAGGGGCAGCCACACTTTTTGGATAATGGAAGCAAGTTCGGGACTTGCGAGCGAATCGGATATTTCATCCAAAACGGATTTTAGCTCGGGCATTTGTTGGTCGATCTCGGATAAGATGGTTTGCGTCCGCCAAATGAACATCCCGGAGTTCCAGGAGTATCCACCTCTAACGCTCATCTCGTAGGCTTCTTCTTTGCCCGGTTTTTCTTTGAAACGCGCCACATTATAAACGGGATAGGCGAAATTGTCTTCTAGTTTTTTGCCGCGCTGGATATATCCATATCCCGTTGCGGGGAAGGTGGGCGTAATGCCGAGTGTGACGAGATAATCTTTTTGTGCTACATCGACTGCTGTGCCCAAGAGATGATAGAAAAGGTCTCGGTTGCGGATGAAGTGGTCAGCGGGGAAGAGTGCCATAACTGCTTCAGGGTCGCGATGGTGCAAGATAGTAGCTGCAAAGCCAACAACTGAAGCTGTGCCACGTGGAGCAGGCTCGATGAGAAAGTTCTCTTCAGGCAACTCAGGGACTTGTTTTTTTAATAAATCGGCTTGTTCTGCAACCGTGACAACAAGAATTCTTTCTATAGGAAAAAATCCTTCAAGGCGTTCTACTGTCGTTTGAAAAAGCGTTTTTTCGCCAAGTAGCTTTAGAGCTTGCTTAGGTGTTTTACGGCGAGAGAGGGGCCAGAGCCTTGTTCCGCCGCCGCCAGCCATGATGACTGCGTAGGTGTGAGGATTATTAGTCATAAAGTTAGTAGGTGGTATGTTCTTCGTAATGCGTAATGCGTAAAACGTAATGTTTACGCATCATATTCTGCTTGTGTTTCGCTGACACTCACATAATTCATCCCGCCGACATGGCGCACCATACCTTTGAGTTCCATCATAACGAGGGTGGATGAGACTTTTTCCACTGCTAAGCCTGTTTTGGTTCGGATTTCATCCAAGTGGGTAGGGTCGTGTGAGAGTGAGCTAAGCAGTTGTATTTCGGTTGCATCTGTGGGTAAGGTCCGTTGTGCGCTGCGATGCTCGGTGATACGTGTTAGATCAAGGACTTCGAGAATATCACGCGGTTGCAAAAGTGGATGCGCGCCCCTTTGGATGAGTTTATTGGGCCCCTTGCTTTGTGGGGCGAAGATATTGCCGGGGAGGGCGAAAATCTCACGGCCTTGTTCGAGGGCAAAATTTGCTGTGATGAGCGCACCACTGGTCTGAGCGGCTTCAATGATGATGGTTGCCATCGAAAGCCCAGAGATGATGCGGTTACGCGGTGGGAAATTTGAGCCTTCAGGTGGTGTATCTGGCGCGTAATCGCTAATAATTGCCCCCGCTTTTTCTATTTGCTCTGCGAGGGTGCGATGTTCTGGCGGGTAAATTCTGTTTAAGCCTGAGCCAAGAATAGCTAATGTTCGTCCACCTTCTTTGAGAGCGGCTTGATGGGCAATCCCATCTACACCGCGAGCCAAACCACTGACGATGGTGACGCCGTTTTGAGCGAGGAAGGAGGCAACTTCTTCGGTGACTTGCCTGCCGTAAGAGGTAACCCGCCGTGTGCCAACGATAGCCACAGCCCAGGCATCTTCTTTGATGAAGTTTCCACGCAGATAGAGGATTGGTGGTGGTTGGGCGATTTCTCGGAGACGAGCAGGATAATCTGCGTCGTTCCAGGTCATTACGCGGATGTTTTTTTTAGCGATGTTGTCCCAGAGAGCGCCCAAGTCTACTTTGTTGCGGACGTCCATGAAGCGTTCAATGATTTTTTTGCTGAGACCAGCTTCTCGTAATTCGGCGGGGGTTGCATCCCACGCTGATTTGGCGTCACCAAAGAATTCGAGCAGTGCTTTTAGACGAACAGCACCGATGCCTTTGACGAGGTTGATGCCAATCCAGTAACGCTTTTCGTTCATTACGCAGAGGCCCGAAAGGTTTTATTAGAGCGCATTTTTTTTATGAGATGACTTTAGAAGCATAGATTCTGATTTAATGATGGCGCGATTGAAACCTTTTGGGTTGATTAGTCCACCAGGCCAGGGAGCAGGTAGACCTTCATTTGGCGGTCAGCAAGTTCCACGTCGAGGATGACGTTGGGGATGGCGGGGAGCAGAATTTCGCGTCCAGATTCGGATTCCACTAGATAGACATCGTTCGCACCGGTTTTGATAATCTGCTTAAGTTCGCCCAAAACTTCTTTTGTATCTTTTTCAATGACTTCCAGCCCAATTAGTTCAAAGTCGTAATAGCTGCCTTCTGGCAGGGGAGGCCAATCATTGAGGTCAACGTAGACGGAGTGGTTGCGGAGATGACCGATTGCATCACGGTCATTGATGCCTTCAAATGAGAGTAACAAGCCTTTATTATGCTTGCGTTTTGTAGCGACCTTGAGCGGTTGATACTCTTTACCGACAAAAAAGATTTCGCCGGGTTTGATCCGTTCCGGGAAATCGGTTTTGATTTCGAGCATAATTTCGCCCCGGACACCATGCGGGCGACGCAATAAACCAATTGCTAAATATACAGGCTCACCTTTGGATGGAGAGCCTGTATTGGTGTTCTTTTTTCGTTGAGCCGCAGTCATTAGGGTTCGGTTATATCTAGCGAGACTTTCTTTCCTTCTCGCTCTGCGGCAACTCGCGATAAGGCTCGCATGGCATTCGCAACTCTGCCGCGTTTGCCGATGACGCGCCCCATATCGTCTTTTGCCACGCTTAGTTCAAGATCAATATGACGACCAGAACCGTACTCACGGACTTCAACTTCTTCTGGGTGGTCTACTAATGAGCGGGCAATATATTCAATTAATTCTTTCATTTCGCGCCCTTTCTGTTTTCAATAATATGCTTTTGTGAGAAGAACTTTATCAGATAAAGTTCTTCTCACAGAGGTATTCTTAGATATTTTTAGTCGCGGCGGGTTTTGGGGTTGATATTGCGTTCTTCCATCATTTTGGCAGATTCAGCCATCAAGACTTCGATATCTTCGCCAGCTTTGAAGCGCTCGTAACGATCCATGACACCTGTGTAACCGAAAATCTGTTTTACGGAATCGCTGGGTTGAGCACCATTTTTTAGCCACTTGTAGATGAGGTCTTCTTTGACTTCAACGGTAGTGGGTTCTGTGCGGGGATTATATATCCCTAAGATTTCAAGAAATTTGCCATCGCGTGGTTTTTCTTTTTCTGCAGCAACAATACGGTAAGAGGGTTGCCCTCTCATGCCTGTTCGGCGTAAACGGATACGAACCATTGGATTATTCTCCTAATTAATTAGATAGTTTGGTAATTCTTATTCAGTAGTTCTTGTGGATTTTACTTAAAACAAAAAATGAAGACGCTAAGGGGCGTTTCTTTCTGCTTTTTTCAATCCTGTATATAATTACTTTTCATACATGAGGAAGCAATATCCTGACAGTGGGGAAAATTGCCTAGCAAAAAAATGCTCGTAATGATAAATAATTATTTAACCAAAGAGACGTGAAAGACCACGTCCCCCAGATTTTTGAAGTTGTTTGAAGAGTTTGCTGGTTTCGCGAAACTGCTTCATGAGCTTGTTGACATCTTGTACCTGATTCCCAGAGCCAGCGGCAATCCGTCGGCGACGGCTGGCGTTTAGGAGCTTGGGATTTTTTCGTTCTTGCACAGTCATTGAGCTTAAAATCGCTTCTGTGCGTTTTAGCTGTGCTTCCATTTCTTCGGGCGGGATATCGCGTGCGGCTTGTCCCATTTGCCCAGGAAGCATATCCATAATTTGACCGAGCGGTCCCATTTTACGGACTTGGCGCATCTGCTCCATCCAACTCTCAAGGGTGAAATTGCCTTCCATCAAGTCTTTGGTTTGTTTTTCAGCATCTTCAACATCGAAAGCGGCTTCGGCTTTTTCGATGAGACCGATCATATCGCCCATGCCCAGGATGCGGGACGAGAGTCGCGCGGGATCGTAAGATTCGAGGGCGTCTAGTTTTTCGCCGGTGCCAAGGAACTTGATCGGCACCCCTGTTACGGAGCGAATGGAAATCGCCGCGCCGCCACGAGCATCACCATCCATCTTTGACAGAATCAAGCCTGTCAACTGGATAGCGTCTCTAAAACCCTCGGCGATGGGTAAGGCTTCCTGACCAATCATCGAATCGACGACGAGCAGTGTTTCGACGGGGTTGGTGTTCTTTGCCACCGCGCGTAACTCGTTCATCATATCATCATCAAGCTGGGAACGTCCAGCCGTGTCGATGATCAGGATGGTGTATCCGCCTTTCTTGGCTTGCTTGAAGGCTTTAGATGCGAGTTTTTCAGGCTTGAGGCCTTCTTCCCAGAAAACGGGAACATCTACGCGTTCACCGAGAGCTTGGAGTTGTTGCGCTGCTGCTGGGCGATAAGGATCACCTGCTGCGAGCATGACGCGCTCACCTTGCTGACGAAGTTTTTTGGCTAATTTACCAGCTGCTGTTGTTTTACCAGCACCTTGCAAACCGACGAGCATGATCACACGTGGTTTCTCGCCGCTTAACTCAAGCGGAGCGGGATCGCCGAGTGTGGAGATTAGCTCATTATGGACAATTTTAATGATCTGTTGCCCAGGGTTAAGGGCTTTGTTTACTTCTGCACCAATCGCTTTTTCTTTTAGACGGGCAATAAAAGCTTTGACAACGCTGTAGTGGACATCCGCTTCGAGTAATGCCAAGCGGACTTCTCGCATAGCGAGGTCTACATCTTGGGCTGATAGTTTGCCGCGACGTTTGAGCTTGTCAAAAACTTCGTTTAGTCGTCCTGTGAGTGTTTCAAACATAGTATCACGAATAATGCGGATGTGTTGAATGGCACGAATAAGCACCTTGAGCCAAAAGCCGTTGGATTTTAGCGTGGAAAGGCTAGATGGTCAAGGGATTTTTTATAATAATGAAGGAAGTGGGGTTTTATAGGTAAGCGAAGTGCTTTAGAGTGCGTTTGTCGCAGAGATGTTTTTGCCGAGAGGTTGCTTTTTAACGGAAGCAGGCCTAAATTCACGTGCGACGCGGCTCTTCATCCAAATCTTAAGTTAAATCATCTAACCGAGATGTGCCTGCATCTTTTAAGCCTCGATTATCCAGCCAATTTTTGACGATAAATGGAATGTAAAGAATTAGGCTGATGATAATGCCGATGCCTTCGTAGTAGAGAATGTGGAGAGGGGCGTTGGGAAAGTTGATGAGGCTGGAGGTGGGTTTGGTGATGAGATGGAGATAGTTGCTGCCGAGAAAGATATTGATGCCGTAGATAATCGCGAGGATAATATTTGCGGTGGCGAAAACGCGTAGGAGGGATTTCCATTGCGGGTGAATATCTTCTTCGGAGAAAGTCATGTGGATTATGGAGAGGAAGATAATTGCGGGTGTGATGAGGATGTAGAAAAAGCGATAATGGGGAAAACCGTATTGGTTCAGGTTTGGCATCAGCAGAAGGTAGAGCGCGCTGATCGTGCCAAGAAAGTAGACGAGTTCGTAGAGTTTTTTGCCTTTTTTGAGCAACATGAACGCGCTGAACCACGCAAGAATATTGATCGGATGCAGTGGGAGTATTTCGAGGAGCGTTGCTCCTTTGTAAAAGTAAAGCCAGAGATAGGAAATGAGTTCGTTGATGATCAGAATCTGCGCCATGACTTCACGAAGGCTGGCTTTGTTTTCGTCATCCAATCTGTTGCGGGTGAGGATGATGAGGAGGGTTAGAAGGAGGGTTGCTCCCAATACAATTAGATGGGGAAGCCCAAAACGTTGAAAGCTTTCTCCCTGATGTTCTGCGAAGAGATATGGAGAGATGTTTTGGGTATAGTATTGTGCAATCGTTTCTAAGATAGATTCCAAGTTCATAAGTTTATATCTAGCCTATGCTGATAAAAAGTATCAGAGAGATAAGAGCAACACCCCAGATGCTGCCAACGGCGATAAGTTTCTTTTTGAAACTCTCCATATCATACACCCGAAAATGAAAATTAGTACTGGTGCACTAGTGTTCGTTTAAAATAATTGAACGCAGATTATACGAATTTAGCGGATTTTCGCGGTTCTTTCTGGTGATTTGCAGAGAGCCGCACGGGGATTAATCCCCTGCTCAGTGCGTGGAAGTCCTTCGGGCTAAAAGCGGAGTCGGATTTCGCGAAGGATCCGTTAGGGTATCTGGCTTTCATGAGTTGAAGTAAGATTTTTGTCCATACAGGGTTCTATTTCGTGAGCTCATCAATTTCGGCATCCAATTTGGCTAGGTATTCACTCATGCGTAGTGTCAATGCTGTCTGGAGCTTTTCCCAGTTTTTAGGGATTTTGAGATCACCATAATCGTTCATCATATCTATGCCAATAAAGGTGCCTTTGGGTATTCTAAGATACATATCAGACACGATATCATCAAATTGAATTTCGGAACCCTCTTTTATTTTTAGTTTTTCTGCAAACGATTCGAAATCTTCTACAAGGAGATCCCTTTTCTTTTGCAAGTGTTCAAGTCGCCGATTAGTTTTCCATTGCTTGTGCTGGAATATAATGGCAGTAATCGTTCCACTAATTCCGATTAAACCACCAAGAATAACTCCCCAAAATGCATCAGACATAGCTCCTCCTAAATCAAGCCTTCGAACATTCTAACCTTCAACTCCCCTCACACCCCCAGCCACTGCCCAGCCACTTCGGCCAACTCATGCAATGGCGCAACTTTTGTCGTACACTGCGGCAATGATTCGATAAATAACCGTCCATACTGCTTCGTCTGGACGCGCCTATCGAAGATGACGACCACGCCGCGGTCTTGCGCGGAGCGGATCAAGCGTCCAAATCCCTGCCGAAATTGGAGAATGGCTTCGGGGAGATAGTATTGATGGAAGGCGTTCTCATAAAGCTCAGAACGCGCCGCGATCAACGGGTCAGATGGCACGCCAAAGGGGATTTTTGCAATCGTGACCACCGACAGATCATCGCCGGGGATGTCTACGCCCTCCCAGAAGGAGCGTGTGCCGAGCAGAACGGCTTGCTCGGTCTCTTTGAAAGATTCCAGCAGGGCGTTGGGTGAGGCGCCCTCGCCCTGTTCAAAGACGACGATCCCGGATTCGCCCAAAGGCCCGCTAATGGATTGCGAAGTCCGCTTGAGTTGGGCATAAGATGTAAATAACGAGAGCAAGCGTCCACTCGTAGCGCGCCCGAGCTGCACCAGGGTCCGCTCAATCGCTTGGGCGTAGCCATTCTGATTGGGTTCTGGTATATCGCTCGGGATGTAGAGCAGCGTCGATCCCTCATAATCAAAAGGAGAACCAAGCGCAAGCGTTTCTGCATCGGTCGCGCCGAGTGCATTCTTCATATAATCGAAAGTGCCGTGCGTGGTGAGGGTGGCAGAAGTGAGAATAACGCTCTCTTTTTTATGCCAAATATGTTTCGTGATCAGTTCGCCAACATGCAGCGGCGCGGCGCGCAGGGTGAGTTTATTGTATTTCGGATGGATCTCCACCCAATAAACCGTTTCGGGGGCAGGCTCCATGATCATGCCGTCGAGATTGCTCTCCACTTCAACAAGGCGGCGAGCGACATTGCTCAGGCTGCCCATCGCATCTTCGAGCGATTCCGCACCATCTGCGTATAACTCAGCCGAAGCCTGATGCAACTCCTTGAGCAAATTCATCAGTAATTTCAGCGTTTCGTGGGTGTCATCCCAGGTCACTTCCACATCTTCCCAAATTGGCAGCGTGCGCGTAGAAGGCACAACACGCTCCTGCCAAGCGTAATTATCGTTGCCTTTTCCGCCCCGCTGATATTCGGCAAATTCCCCTATTGTATTGAAAAATACCCGAACTTGCTCCTGTACCCGAAAAGCGAGATCGGTGGCCCTTTTCACTTTTTGCGCCAAAAGAGCTTGGTCAGACGGACGCAAATTTTGGCTTGCTTCCGCTAAAAGAGCACCGAGCGCACCCGAATTGGATCCGCCAAGTTCGCGCATCAATCGATTTGTGTCCGAAGGCGTGATCCTGAAACTGAGCGCACTTGTGGTCGCATTTTCAAGATGATGCGCCTCGTCTACGATCAGGTATTCATACTCAGGCAAAACACGACTGCCAGATGCGATATCTGCCAAGAGCAGGGCGTGATTAACGATCAGAATATGTGCCGATTCAGAGGCTTGCTTTGCCTGCTGAAAAGGGCAAGCGCCACCCGTATGCTTCATACAGGTTTCGGTGGTGCAATTATCATCTTCTGCAGAAACGCGCCGCCAAATTGCACGCTCTTCGGGGCCTGTCAGATTGATTTCGGCTTTATCGCCGCTTTTATTTTCAAGTAGCCAGACCAAAATCTTGGCAAGGACGCGCATCTCTTCTTTATTTCTGGGACCTCTGCGACGTAAGATTCTCAAAAGACGCGGGCAGAGATAATTGCCGCGCCCCTTCATCACGCTGGCGCGCAAATCAATATCTAACGCAGAAGCGAGATTGGGTATATCCTTTTTGATTAGTTGGTCTTGGAGGTTGATCGTATTCGTCGAAATAACCACGCGCGTATTATTCTGCACCGCCCACATCGCGGCAGGGACGAGATAGGCGAAGGATTTCCCAACGCCCGTCCCTGCTTCAATCAGAAAATGACGGCTGTTTGAAAAAGCATCTGCCACAACCTGAAGCATTTCCACTTGCTCATTGCGGTATTCATAATGCTCGAAATAATTTGAGAAGGCACCACCATGCTCTAAAACAGAAGAGGCTTCTTCGGGGTCAAGCATGATGGGGTCAGAAATTGGTTGGAGAGGGGCGTATTTCTCGTCATTGCGAATATTGAATAGCGGTTTATGTGCGGATTTAATCCCCTCTTTGGCGCGTGCTTGCAAAATTTGCTGGAAGACCCAGTTTGCATCCCATTCCAGCGGCTCTCCCTGACGGACAATTTCAGCGATTAGCTCAAGAGGGAGATTCTCTGCCATTTCGTAGAGACGCGCAAAAACACCTTGCGTCGCTTTTGCATCATCCAGTGCGCGATGCGCGTTAGTGAGCGGGATACCGAGTAAGTTGCTCAATGCGCCGAGTTTGTATCGTCCCGCCGAGGGGAGCAGGACAGCAGCCAGCTCGTAAGTATCAATGGGCGTATTGTAATGAAGCAGGTTATGTGGCTTCATGAAGCTCAAATCAAACTGAACGTTGTGCCCAATAACCGGCGCATCCCCAACGAAGGCTTCGAACTCCCCCAGCACATCGTGGATATTCGGTGCGCCGCGGACCATCTCATTACTGATCCTCGTCAATTGCGTGATAAAGGACGGGATGCTGCGCCCCGGGTTGATGAGCATCGAGAATTCATCTTCAACGCGTTTTTCGCTAAAGCGTACCGCGCCAATTTCGATGATTGCGTCAGTTTTGGGGTTTAGCCCGGTTGTTTCAAGGTCAAATGCAACGAGTGTGGTCATAGGGTATTCCAAGAGTATGTTTAGTTGTTTGTTGTTTTTAACACGAATTATGCGAATGAAGCGAAGGGCACGAATTTTCTATAATCCCCTCTCCCTTTGGGTGAGGGCAGGGTGCAAGTCAAAAACTATCTAAAAAACAAAAAATCTGCGTTCCATTACTTTTATTCTTCGTGGATAAAATTTATTTGCGGGTTTAGTGCACTGTTCACCGCTTTAATTTCTTGCGCTGTCATCGTTGTTTCTTTTGCCATTTTACGAATAAAAGGCTTTAGTTTTTTCAAATGCATGGTTGGGACAGGAGCATCATCAGCCTGTACTTCAGCGGCATTACTGGTGAAAATCAATGCCGCTTGAATGGATGGAATTTTGTTTTCAGGCATCTGTTTTGTGAGAGCTTTGGTTAGTTTATCGGCAAGGGCTGCTGCATCCAGATCAGGGCGGCTCATATTTTCTTGCCCGAAAATACTCATATACGATTGGGCAAATCCCCCACTTTTGGATTTCCACTTTTTACCCGTGTAGACAATTTCACCTTTTTGGTGATAGGGGAGCAGAAGCCAAATGCCAGCGGGTCCCACTAAAAGATTGGGGACGGGGCTGGTGTAGTGGTAAATGGTATAAGTGTTTTTTAATCCCTTCAAGCCTTGGTCTAATAACTCATCTGGGCGGGGGCTGCGTCCCCAACGATTGCCGAAGTAGATGCCGACTTGTGAGAGAATGAATCCCACCAAGAGTGCGCCAATAGAGAGATTGAAATACTCAGGATTTTTGAAGGAGATGTACATCCCCAAGCCAAGAATGACGAGTGAAGAAAGGCTGGTCACTTGACCAATGGTGGCGTTGCGTTTAATAAGTTTGTCGTTGCTGATAATTTTCATATATGTGTCCTTGTGTTTTTTGAATTATAGGAATGGAAAAACTCGTGTTCCGTAAAACGTATTGCGTAATGATCTCCCTACGTAATATGCTTTATTTCTTTTCAACCGCCTCACGGAGCGAAGTCAGCACATCCGCTTCAACGGCTTCTTTTGCGGCACGGATGGCATTTTTGATTGCGCTTGCATCTGAGCTTCCGTGACCAATGAAGACCAATTCCTTAACGCCCAGGAGCGGTACTGCGCCCACGTCGCTGGGGTTGAGTGCTGATCGAACACCTTTCAATGCAGGCTTGAGCAATAAACCACCGATTTTGGTGAGAATATTGCCGTTCAACACCGCTTCTTTAATTTTTCCTGTGACCAATTTTGCGATTGCTTCGGATGTTTTCAGCATCACATTTCCGGTGAAACCATCTGTGACGGCGACATCAACTTCGCCGCAGATAACGCCTTTGCCTTCTACATTGCCGATGAAGTTTATGTCAGTTTCTTCCAAGAGGGGATAAGTTTCTCGCACCAAACTTGACCCTTTGCCTGCTTCTTCCCCGTTAGAGACAAGCCCGATTTTTGGCTTGGTTCTGCCATAGAACTTTTCAGCGTAGACGCTGCCCATTATAGCAAAATCGACGAGGTTGCGCGGTTTACAATCTGGGTTTGCGCCAATATCCAGAACAAGACAGGAACCTGTTTCGGTAGGAAAGGTGGGAGCTAACGCGGGGCGATTGATTCCTTTTAGACGCCCCAAACGAAAGAGAGCAGTCACCATCGCTGCCCCGGTGTTTCCAGCAGAAACGAAGGCATCTGCTTCGCCGTTTTTGACCAAATCCATGCCGATTGCCATTGAGTTTTGCGCATCCTTATGCCGCGCCATGCGGACGAGGTCATCGCCTTTATCGTCCATCGTGAGCATCTCTGGAGCGTGGACAATGCGGATGGACAGGTCTTTTTGGGAAAGAGATTCGAGCAAAGGGCGAATCCGTTTTTCGTCGCCGACCAAGATCAGGTCAAGGTCGTATTCCTGCGCAGCCATCACTGCACCGCGTACATCTGTGTCTGGATACGTGTCTGTTCCCATCGCATCGAGGACTATAGTCGTCATTTAAATTCTCCTGAAAATAATTGGTTCAAGTATTATACTTTTTGAGTGGATGAAGAAAATTCCTTGACAATGTGTAGAAGGTGATTATAATACCATCTGCGTTTGCGCTGGTGGCGGAATTGGCAGACGCGCTAGGTTGAGGGCCTAGTGAGGGATAACCTCATGCGGGTTCAAGTCCCGCCCAGCGCACTAAAAAAAATGCCCGACCAATTGGTCGGGCATTTTTTGTTGTTTTCTTTACTCGATCTTCAATTTCTTTTCGAGCCAGCGAACGCCACTAGAAAGCATTAAAGTCATCGAAAGGTAGAGAAATGCAACTACATTAAAAGTTTCGAGAACGCGGAAGGTGCTTGCGCGGCGGAGACGTCCAAGTTGGGTTAGTTCTCCAACAGCGAGGACAGTGGCAAGTGAGGAGTCTTTCAGACAGGCGATGAGATCATTTCCGAGAGGAGGGAGTACTTGGCGTATCGCTTGAGGGAGAATAATAAATCGCATTGCCTGAGTATAGCTCATACCCAGAGAGCGAGCAGCTTCCATTTGCCCCTTGCCAATGGATTGGATGCCTGCACGAAAAACCTCGGCTTCGTACGCCCCGTAGCCAAAAGCGAGAGCGATGATAGCGCGTCCCTCCATGGGAACTGCACGAATAGAGTAATTTGCCAAGGATGTGAAAAAGTTGCTTTCTGCCGAGAATGAGAGCCCCCAGCTTCCAAGAGCTTGCACTATTTGGACAAAGAGAGGGAAAAGTGCAAAAGCAACGTAAAGGAATAATACGATTAGAGGGATGCCGCGAATCAATTCAACATAGAGCGTGGAAGTATTATATAAAAATTGATTTTTTGAAACACGCGCTAAGCCTGCAAATAGCCCAATGATTGTTGCAATAATATATGAAAAAAAAGTAATGCGTAAGGTGGTATAGAGACCTTGTGTAAGAAAAATAAAAGTGTCGTTATAATTTTGATCGCTATACAAGAGATAAATAAATCCCAGTGCGCTAAGCACAATCACAACGCCCCACCAAGGCAATTGAGAAGGATTAAATTTTACAATACCTGGACGTTTTCTGTTTTCTATACTTTCCATAAGACACCTCTCCCCGAAGATATAAATATATAAAGATGGGAGCCGAAGCTCCCATCTCAAAATTGTTAGAAACGGCCTAAATTAGAAATTAGTCTGTCAGGCCCCACTTGGCGTTAATTTCATCAAGTGTGCCATCAGCCATCATTTCTTCTAACGCACCATTTACCTTTTCTACGAGATCGCTTCCGGGTGGGAAGACAAAGGCGAGTTCTTCGTCAGATGTGATTTGGGAAGAGATTTCAAGACCTTCGTTCTCATCCATGAAACCAGAAGCGGAGACATTATCTACGACCACACCATCAATATCATTGGCAAGGAGGGCGAGGATAGCTGCACCGAAATCTTCATAAGATTGGATTTCTTTGTCTGGGAAGGTTTCTTTGGCAACGATCTCATTGGTTGTGCCAATTTGGGTACCTATGAGAAGGGCTGCATCAGCCTTGAAGGCGTCAAGATCATTGGTTTCGCCTTCGCGGGTGAGGAGAACCTGACCAACGACAACGTAAGGGATCGAGAAATCGACGATTTCAGCGCGTTCTGCGGTGAGAGTCACACCATCGGCGAGCCAATCGAATTCACCAGCTTGCATGGCGGGGAAAATGCCATCCCAGGCAGCTTCTTTGAATTCGGGAGTGCAGCCGATGCGCTTGCAGATTTCGCGGACGGTGTCGTAATCCCAACCAACAGCCTCGCCAGAGGCTTCGTCAATCATATTGAAGGGGGGGTACGCATTTTCAACAGCTACGACAACCGTATCACCATTGCTTGAGGAACCACAAGCTGATAGTACGAGTGTAGCAAGAAGTAAGACGCTGAACATTACAGATAGCTTTTTCATTTTCTTCTCTCCTTATAAGAAGTATGTGTTAAGCAGAAAGTTTTTCTTGTACGTCAAAAAAATGACTTTCTACTCTTTCAAGAATAGACTAAGTTCACTGTTTGTGCAAGGGTACACTTACTTTTTTTAGCCAAAATATACTTTGTTATAAAGGATGTTTTTACTTTCAGGGTGGTAAAATCTATATATACTTTTAATTTCGGAGGTAATCCCTAATGAGTGCAGTTTTCCCCAGCTTGGAATGGCTTGAAGAACTCAAAGAAAAACTAAACACTGATGAGAAATATGCCCGCGTTGCTAAAAACTGGGAAGGTGATATGCTTTGCCAACTTGACCCAGATGATACGCTCACAGAGCCTATGTTTCTTTATATAGACCTTTGGCATGGCAAATGCCGTGAAGTTGCTGTCTGGGATGAAGTTGGTGATAAAAAGCCCGCTTTCGTCATGAAAGCCTCTTATGGCAATTTTCTGAGTGTCTTACGCGGCGATCTCGATCCCATGCAAGCCATGCTCACACGCAAACTTGGTGTGAAAGGCAATATGGCGGTCATGATGCGCAATGTCCCCACCGTGCTCGATTTTGTCCGCTGTGCAGGCGAAGTTACTGACGAAGCCCTCTAACTTTCAAACCTTCTTTTTATGCAACCAATCCTAAAATTAAATCTCTCCACGGAAAATTTTGAAGATTATCAAATCCCTGCCGAATGGCAGCGTGAGTATCTCGGTGCAGCATCTTTAGCAGCACGGATTTTATATGATGATTTGACTGCCGAGCTGGATCCATTTTCAGTGGAATCTCCGCTGCTGATTCTCACCGGTCCGCTCACGGGGACGTTTGGTCCCGCCACCGGACGTTTTATTGTGGCTGGAAAATCGCCTGCCACGCGCCTGTGGGCAGAATCCAATGTGGGGGGCATCTGGGGGGCTGAACTTCGTAAAACGGGTTACGACGGGATTTGGATAACGGGAAAAAGTGATTCTCCTCTCTATCTTTCATTAAACGGAAGCAAGCCCGAATTACGCGCGGCAGACCATCTTTGGGGGCAGGATACCTATCAGATTCAGGAATCTATAAAAACGGAAATAAGTTCAAAATCCACAAAAATATTTGGAATTGGCATTGCAGGTGAAAATCAAATCCCCTATGCTGGCATTTTTTGTGATCATGGGCGTGCCGCTGGGCGCACGGGATTGGGCGCGGTGATGGGCGCGAAAAATCTCAAAGCAATTGCTGTGCAGGGGAGCGGCGAAATCCCGCTTGCAAATCCAGATGCATATAAGAAATTGCGATTAGCCGCAAACCGCGCTCTAAAAGAAGACCCGCTGACCAGCGTGATGAGTGATCTAGGCTCGGCTGGCGCGGCGGAGTATCTTGATTATTTGGGCGAAATGCCAAAAAAATATTTCAGCGCAGGCGTGCTCGAAGGCACAGAAAATCTCTCTGGTGCGAGTGTTGCCGAGACAATTTTGGTTGGTAAAAAGGCTTGTCATGGTTGTGTGATTGCTTGCGGGCGTGTCGTTGATCTTGGAGATGGCGAGAAGCGCAAGGGACCTGAATACGAAACTTTGCTCGGCTTTGGGTCTAATTTGGGCATTACTGATGCCATTTTTACAACTCGCATGGGCGAGCTTTGCGACCGCTATGGCATGGATGTAATCTCTGCAAGCGGCACGCTTGGGCTTGCGTATAGCCTTTTTGAGCAAGGTGTAATTTCTATCGAAGATACGGGCGGGCTTGCGCTTAATTGGGGCAATCGTGAATCCGCTGAGACGCTTTTGCATAAGATGGCTCGGTGCGAAGGTTTTGGCGGGTTGCTTGCGCAGGGTGCTTTGGCTCTTGCTCGTCATTTCGATGTCGAGACGCAGGCGGTGCAAGTCAACGGTTTGGAGCTTGCTTATCACGATCCGCGTGGGGCGTCGGGCATGGCGCTTGTTTACGCTACTTCGCCGCGTGGCGCGTGTCATAACCAATCTGATTATTTCCTTGCCGATATTGGGCAGGTAGATGATACGCTCGGCCTTGAGTTTTTCGACCGCCACGCGGGCGCAGAGAAAGCCGCTAACGTCGCCCGTCATCAGGATTGGCGCACTGTTGGGAACGCGCTTGTTTTCTGCCATTTTGCGAATATCCCGCCTGAAACCATTGTGGATTTAGTCAACGACGCCTGTGGCTTGGATTGGGATTTAGATGATCTCATACGCTCCGGCGAACGCGGTTGGAATCTCAAGCGGCTCATCAACCTTAATTTGGGCTTGCGTGCTGCCAATGATCGTCTGCCCGACCCTCTGCTAAAAGCTCTCCCTGATGGCGGTGCAGAAGGATATATTATCCCCTTCGATGAAATGCTCTCTGCTTACTACACCGCCCGAAGCTGGGATGCCGAAACTGGCGCGCCCACGAACAAAAAGCTGGCTGAGTTGGGTTTGGGTGATATTGACCGTAGATGAATAGGATGAACTGAAATAGATTGATAACGTGAATATTCATCAAAAAATATCCCTGTTTATCTTCGTTCATCTCTGGTGAATCTTAAAAAGGAAATCTTATGAAATATATCTCTGTAAAAGAAATGCGCAATATTGACACCCAAACGGATGCTGTTGGTGGAGTCTCTTTTGCTCAACTGATGGAAAATGCAGGGCGCGGCATCGCCGAAATTATCCTTGATTTGCCTGCCCACCTGGATGGCGAAAACAGCATTTTGGCTATCGTTGGTCCCGGCAACAACGGTGGGGATGCCCTTGTAACGCTCGATCTTCTCGCAGCTGAAGGCTGGGATGTGGTCGCCTATCTCTTCAAACGCGATGTAGAAGATGACCCTCTTGTAGCGCGAGTCAAAGATGCGGGAGGGGAGATTATCCTCGCAAAAGAAGATAAGGATTTTCAAAAACTCACTACCCTAACAAGAGAAAACACTGTCTTTCTAGATGGTTTACTCGGTACGGGAATCAAATTGCCTTTGCGTGAAAACGCGGCCGATTTGCTTGCCGCTGCTAGAGATGCTCTTGAAAGTGTGGATTGGGAACCTTATATCGTTGCCATAGATTGCCCCTCTGGCGTAGATAGCGATACGGGCGATGTTGCGCCTGAAACAATCCCTGCGTATATGACAGCTACTATGGCGGCAATCAAATTTGGCTTATTGAAATTGCCTGCCTTCGAGTTTTGTGGAGATATTGCTATTGTGGATATTGGTGTGACAGATAAAGTCCCCGATTGGGTGGCGGTGAAGAATTTTGTTGTCGGAGAAAATTATGTTGCCGCCCTCTTGCCCGAACGTCCACTGAATGCTCATAAAGGGACATTCGGCACTGCCCTGATCGCGGCAGGTTCGGTTAATTACACAGGAGCGGCATTATTAGCAGGAAAAGCGGCGTATAGAATTGGCACAGGCTTGGTCACTTTGGCAATTCCTTCACTTCTGCATAGCGCATTGGCGGGACAATTCCCCGAATCGACTTGGGTGCTGCTCCCACATAAAATGGGCGTTGTTGCGGCAGATGCGGCGAGTGTAATCCTTGAAAACCTTGAGCGGACGACTGCGCTTTTGATCGGTCCCGGTTTTGGGATGGAGGAAACAACGCGCGAATTTATTGAGAATTTGCTCAAGATGAAAATGAGTGCAAAGAAAAAGAGCGGGGGAATTGGCTTCGTTCACGATGGCGAAAAGAAGGAAGAAGAAAAAGAAGTTGAATTGCCCCCTATGGTCTTTGATGCAGATGGATTGAAATTGCTCTCCCAAATTGAAAATTGGCATGAGCTAATTCCTGATACAGCGATGCTGACTCCGCATCCCGGTGAGATGGCGGTGATGACGGGGCTTTCTGTAGATGAAATCGAAGCGAATCGCCTTGAAATCGCGCGAGAATATGCTGAGAAGTGGGGGCATGTCGTGGTGTTGAAAGGTGCGTTCACTGTGATTGCCGCGCCGAATGGGGAGACCTATACAATACCCGTTGCGTCACCAGCATTGGCGCGCGCTGGTTCTGGCGATGTTTTAGCGGGGTTGATCGTTGGGTTACGCGCTCAAGGTTTGAACGCTGTCCAAGCTGCGGTAGCAGGCTCTTGGATCCACGCGCAGGCAGGGATTACAGCTGCCGAGATGATCGGGGCAGAGGCATCTGTTTTGGCAGGCGATATTTTGGCTTTTGTGCCGAATGTGCTCGCGGATTTGGCATGAAAACAGCTCCAGAGCGGGGACGTAGCGATAACGTAGTCGTAGACGAAGGACGGATAGGCGAGAGACGCTCATCATCTGCGCTATCCCTTAAAATCAGCAACTGGGATTTTGAGGGATAGCCGACAGGGCGGGGGGTGAAAAAGAGAGTTTTCAGGAAAATACCAGGCGATATAGGACAAACGGCAATCAGATAAAAATGAGATGCAGGTCTGTGCAGATTTTCTCCAAATTTCAAAATCGCCTCTTTGCTATCCAGCATAGCACCGCAACCGGAGCAGGTAGATTGATGTTATAAGCCGTGTGGCAGTAATAGCTGGTAATCATTCACTTTCCTGCAAACTTATCCCATCCAAGAGATGGGGGCTGGGTGTAGGAATTTTCTGTTACCGATATAATTTTTAATCTTCTTAAAAAAACCTGTCAAATCTTTTCCCGTTCATCAAGACAAACGAATAATCCCGCGCTCATAGCTGTAGTCGCCGCGGCAGTGCGATCGGAGACTCCCAAAATTTGATAAATCTGAAGCATATGTGATTTTCAGTACTTTTGTTCGGAAAAGTAGTCGGTGTCATGGTCGAAACTGTCTAAGCCAACACCATCGAAACGAAATAAGAGCTTTAGTTCAATCAATTTTACAACCTTTATCATATTACGACAATTATTGTCGTATTCAGATTTAGAATTGCTGACACAAAACAACTTCCTTTTGAATATGGTGTAATATAATTCACAATATTATGATAAATCGAGTTTAGACAATTTGTTTGATGAAGTACAATATACTGTGAAAATTATCTCAAAGAGAATACACTTATCAGGCGGGTAGGAAATACGAGTTTAGACAAAATCAGAGCCTGAATCCGCCTGTATTACGCCTAGAATGCACTCTAAAAACGACTTTTAGCGAGTTTGACTGATCAATGCATCAGGCTAAACTCTCCAAAAATCTCGAAAAAGAGCATCCTACTGCCAGAATAAACACATTCCTACATTCTATTTACTCTGGTACAATTTTAGTGATGATCGCTATTTTGGTCTAGTGTAGTGGCCCCATAAAAGTGGACAGAAAAAACAGGATTAGGGAAATATATGATATCAAGGAATACTTTTTTAAGAAAAATTTGAAGCATCGAGAATTATCAAGTTTGGATTTACTTTGTAAAGTCATATATCAAACCTCGTTTTCATTATGAAATTGGTAGATGATTAAGGGAACTCTCGAAATACTTAGACTGAGTGTGGTGACGATGTGATAGAAAATATTAACAAGGAAACTTGGCTTCTAATTATTCGGTCGACTGATGATGGCCTTCATAAACATATATTAGAACCTGGGCAAAACAATCTTGGGCGGAATCTTGATAACGACATTATTTTGCATGACAAAGCTGCCTCAGGCTATCACGCGGAAATTAACTACGACGAAGCGAACGGTACAGTTACAATTCGAGACAATGAAAGCACAAACGGTCTCTTTGTCAATGGTAAGTTGATATATCAAACCCAAACTTTGCATCATGAAGATCAAATTCGTGTGGGGCTATGTCTGATCACAATAGTGCATTCTGAATCAAAGACACGTTATAACCGCAACACTCAAAATATAAGAACTCGGGTAACAAGTGAGTTGATTGTAGAATCCTTGGATCATTATGGTGTTCTACTCTATGATATTGGGCAGCGGCTGGTAAACATGCCAGATTTGAATACTGCGCTTGCAGAGATTACGGAATTGATCAAACGCATGATTGGGGCTGAGGAATGCCAGGTAATCACAGCAGATCAATTTGACAAATTAAATGAAAAGGAAATTCCAATCTCATTTGCTCAAAAAATCATTGAAAATAAAACTGCAACTATATTTTCAAATACACTCAGAGAATCCCGTGATAGTGATGATCAAAAAACAGTACCAGTGTCGACAATGGTACCAATGTTGCTGGTGCCGGTTATGATCGATGAAAATGTCGTTGCTCTGATCTTTGCTAGAAAATCCGTGGAATTCTCAACTCTCTTCTATAACAGCGATCTTCACTTGGTTTTAGCTGTCAGCAATCAAGTTGCAATGTCAATTCTACGGAATCGAGTTGAAAGTGAATTAATCCATCGTTCTTATCACGATTCGCTTACAGGCTTGCCAAATCGTGACTTATTTCTTAATCGCCTTAGCCAATCAATTACCCGATCCAAAAAAGAGAAGGATTTTGATTTTGCCGTGCTGTTTTTTGATATTGACAATTTTAAAATCGTTAACGATAGCCTCGGCCATTCCACTGGCGACAAGTTGCTTGTTGCTATAGCCGAAAGGCTTAATCATAATGTCCGAGATATTGATACAGTAATCGCCCGCTTTGGTGGAGATGAATTTGCTATCCTTCTTGATGACGTTAAAGAAAGCCTCTTTGCTGTGGCAACTGCGAATCGCCTTAGAGAAATCCTGTCAAGGCCTTATAATATAAATGAGAAGCAAATATTTTCTGGTGTTAGCATTGGAGTGGCAACGAGTACAATAGGCTATGATCACCCAGAAGATATCCTCCAGGATGCTGATATCGCCATGTATCAGGCAAAAGAGTTGAGAAAAGCACGAGTTGAGATTTACAACAAATCCATGCGTGATCGTGCTCTAGAGCGCATGCACATGGTAACAGCCCTCAAGCAAGGTGCCCTTCAAAAAGAATTTCGTTTACATTACCAACCCGTTATTTCATTACAAACTGGGCGTGTCGCCGGGTTCGAAGCTCTTTTGCGTTGGTACACTCCAAACCGTGGCATTCTAAACCCTGCCGACTTCATAGACATGATAGATACAGCTGGTCTTATATATTCAACGGATCATTGGGCGCTTCAAAATGCTTGTCGCCAGGCAACTGAATGGCAAAACAAATTTCCAAGCAATCCCCCTCTCTTTATCGCAGCGAATCTTTCCGCAAGAAATATAAAGCACCCAAACCTGGTCGATAATATCAACCAGGTTCTTCAAGAGACAAAACTGGAGCCAGATAGATTGTGGTTGGAAATTACGGAAAAAGTCAGTGCCCCGGATGATGAGGGCGCGATCGAAGTACTCAAAAAACTGCGCTCAACTGGAGTCCGAATTAGCATCGATGACTTTGACACAGGGTATTCAGCACTGAATTATTTAGCTCGTTTTCCGGTTGATGTACTGAAGATAGATAAATCCTTTGTACAAATGATAGGGCAGGAAGATGATAGTCAAAAGATTATTGAGATGATAAAAGCGCTTGCAAATCACCTGGGTCTGACTGTGATTGCAGAGGGAGTTGAAACAGCAGAGCAAATACCATTCCTTCAATCGATAAACTGTGAGTACGCTCAGGGATTTTTCTACGCAAAGCCTTTGGATGCTCAGGCCGCCACAGAACTCCTGGCCAATAGGCACTCATGGTGACAGCATCACCACTATGCATTTCTGCCTGATAAAAAACCAAAAGGCAAAGAACTGAGTTTAGAGCAAAAAGCACGAAATAAACGAATTAGTAAGGTGTGCCTCGTAGTAAAATACACATTTGGGAAAATTAAAAATTGCCTCTTGACTGCAGAGGAGATGATAGGGGCATCCGTACCGTTTTGGCGGGTGATATTCTTGCGTTTGTGCCGAATGTGCTCGCGGATTTGGAGTAACGGTTGGAAGGTTTACAGGTTGAATGTTGAAAGTTGTTCTCCCCTAAATTTAGTACTTAGAATTTGGGGGAGATGCCCTTCAGGGCAGAGGGGGCAAAAAAACGGAAGCAAGCCCAAATCACGCGCGAAGCGGCTCTTCATCCCAAATAAAAAAGGTCGTTCTCGGTTTTGAGAACGACCTTCAACTTTAAACCTTGAACCTGCAATTTACCTTACTCGCTTAAGAATTTCTCAAGCGCACCTTTACTAATTCTATAGGCGTTGCCAAGTTTTTTCGCTTTGAGATCACCAGCCGTGATGGCTGCCATCACATCTTCTTGCGAAACTTTGAGAATAGAGGCGGCTTCGGCGGGGGTCATCACGGAGGGCATTCCTCCACTTGCTGCCGCTGCGGGTGCTGCTTGTTGTTGTGTTGCCGCACCAGATGTGGCGTTTTGCATCAAATTACCGATGCCCATGCCAGCGCCGATGCCAGCAGTGAGACCGGCTCCGCCACCTTCATTTTGAGCTGCGTCACGCATTGCATCTGCGGCTTGGAGTTGCGTGTAGACGCTGAGATCGAGCATGCCCATATCGCGCAGTTCTTGCGCCGATTTGGAGGAGGGTTTCAGGTTGCCAATATAGAAAGATTTGAGCGTTAAGCCCAGCGCGGCAAAATCGGGTTGGGCTTTGGCTCGCACGCCAGCACCAAGTTCTTCAGTGAGCCCAATCATTTCTAGCACATTGCTTTTTGCGCCTGTTTCGCCAAGCAAATCGGCAAATTTGGAGAGTAACATATTGCGCAGACGATCGTCAATCTCATCCAGCATAAAAGAGCCATCTGTGCCGACAACCTGAGTTACAAATTGTTGTGGGTCGCCAACTTCAACGGAGTAGGTGCCAAATCCTTGCAGGAGTGCCACGCCCAAACCAACTCCGGGGTTACGCACAATAATCGGTTGAGGCGTGCCCCATTTTAGATCGGTAAATTCTTTCATCGAGACAAAATAAACTTCTGCCGGGAAAGGCGTACGGTTATTAAAGGCTTTGCCGATAAAATCAATAACTTTGGGGATATTTGCCGTTGCTATGGTATGTCGTCCGGGGCCAAATTTATCGAGTGCTTGTCCATCACGGAAGAAAATAGCATTTTGCGACTCACGCACAATTACTTGAGAGCCAATTCTGTAGTCACCAATCCCTGTTTCAGGGAAGCGGTGCACAATCTCGTTTTCCATTTCGTTGGGATATTCAATTACATCAAAAATTCTCGCCATCTTTTTCTCCTTATCTATACATCATAATAACGCTTTCATTATAGCTTATTCAATCTACGTTTTTCTACCCAATTTAGTTGTAAATTTCTGAGAGGCTAGATAGTCATTTGCTCGCCTGTCCCACCATGACGGATCATCAAAACTTCTGCCATAATGCTGATGGCGATCTCCTCCGGCGTTTCAGCTTCAATTTCAAGGCCGATTGGCGAATGGACGCGTTTGAGCTGCTCTTCATCTACGCCTCGCTCGATTGTCAACTTGCTTGCTTCTAACCAGCGTCGCTTTGAGCCGATTACGCCGATGTAAGCAGCGTCACTTTCTAGCAAATCAGGCAATGCTATAGCATCCACATCCGCGCCGCGCGTTGCCATGACGATAAAGGTCTGTGCGTTAATCTGCAGATGTTTGGTAATCTCGTCCATCGCTACAGGTAGATACTCATCCCCCCCCGGAATATGTTCTGGCGTGCAAAATTCTGGCTTGTCTTCGGCGATGACGACGCGGAAATCCAGCCATTTTGCGAGATGCGCAACGGCTTTCCCGACATGGCCCGCGCCAACAATTAGTAGTGTGGGGTTAGGCAAGATTGCTTCCACAAAGACCTCCACTACCCCGCCGCAGATGCCGGCATCGCCTTTGGATGGGTCGTTCATATTATAGGTAAGGTAGCGTGCCTCGCCATCTTGCATGGCTTCGAGCGCAGCAGCACGGACGCGTTTCTCCAGCTCTCCACCACCGACTGTCCCGATGCTGCTACCGTCGGCGTAAACGAGCATTTTGCTCGTTCCGTGGCGTGGCGTTGATCCGTGGCTGCGGACAATCGTTGCGAGTGCCGCGACCTGATTCGTTGATTCAATTTCTGCGAGTGCTTGATAGATTGTTTTCATTTTTTGTAAGAAGAGTTCCTATAGAGTGATGATCTTATGGGAATCGGTTGAGCAGTCTGCAAACGCTGGTAATAATTTCTCAACCATTGATTTGACCAGCCCATGAGCGTGGTTTCGCGGATAATAGTTGTAACGTCATTACGCGTGATTTTTGCGCCCTTTAGGATGACGTGCATATTATCGCGGCTCAATGTCAGAGTTTTTTTTGCGAAGAAGAGCGGCCACATGCAGCAAAGCCTAATTCTGTGATGGTTCTGGGGAATAGTTGTAATATATTCCAGGCCAAGTTGCAAATGATTTTCCGCTTTATTGGCCAAGAGATTAATCACCTGAAGCGCTTTTTCTGTGTTTTCCTGAGCAAAGAGACTATCTCTTGTTAATCCCAGTGGTTCGTAAAAAGTGCGTGGAACAAAAACCCAGCCACGCTCATAATCTTTGCGCAAGCCACGGATGATGTTGACCGTTTGTAAGGCCAGTCCAAAATGACGCGCCAGCGGTCGCAATAAATCTTCTCTTTCTTGAAAAGCCGATGAGTGCCATCCAAAAAGATCAGTTAGTAAGTAGCCTACGCGCCCAGCAACCTCGTGCATATAATCATCCATCTCTTCTTCAGTGTTGACAATGGGACCATGCTCCTGCCACCGTGCCATTCCTAGTGAAGATTGGCTGACGTGGCGAACAACGATCTCTTGAATCTCGTGGGGGAGTTGATTTAAGGCCTCAAGAAGCTGACCTGCGTGTTGCGCAACATAGACTTCAGGGTCGTTTGGATCAAGATGTGCGATTTCTTTTGTTAGCGCAGTTACTGGTATTCTCCCATCCAGCACCTGCACCCAAAGACGAAGCAGCTCTGCTTTATGCTGGGGTGCCAGCATATCATTATCTTCGAGACAATCTGAGACACGTAATAATAAATAAGAAAGCCTAACTGCCTCGCTTAGGGCCGATGGCAGGCGTTCGATGGAAACTGCAAATGTTCTGCTGACTGTGCGCAGCATTTTTTCTAGTTGCATAGTTCTTGCTCCGAAGATACGAATAAAGTTGTATTGTCACGAGGTTATGATTAAATTATCTGTTGGCTATAACACTAAGGGTTCTCCGATGGTTACAAAAATGATAATTGAGTAATCGTAATGCTATATTCAGCACTTCACGATTTACTCCATAGTGGGTGCGCATAAATGCTGTCTGAAAATACGAAGTCAGTGTCTAAGATTTCAACGTAAATTTTCGCGAATTGGCGAATGGCGCGAATAAAAACAAAAACATGAGGAAAAATTCGTGAAAATTACTAATTCGTGCCATTCGCATTAAAAATGTGCAGATGTGATTTCTTACCTGATAATATTTTCCTGCTCACAAGAAATGAAGTTAGTTTTATTTGGCAATACGTGATTCGATTATCATAACCGTTTGTCGGAAGAGCTCATTACACTCTTCAGGCATGGCGGGACCGGTCATCTTGATTTCTTTGTAGAAACGCTCAAATGCGGGTGGCATATGTCCAACAGTGCAAAGCGCACCGCCGCGCGAATCCTTTGCTCCATATACTATGTGCCCAATGCAATGTAAGAGAATTGTGCTCAGGCACATTAGGCAAGGTTCAAGCGTGGTATAGAGAGTCATTTCTTTAGCGCGTGGCCAAAGTGTATGATCAACCCCAGCCAGCGCGTCGATCTCAGCATGCCGCCCGGGATCGGTGCGTGGGAACCAGAGCCGATTCTGCCCTTCAGCGATGACTTTGCCGTCTAAAACAATAACCGCGCCAATGGGCAGATTTCCTGCTTCTCCAGCAGCTTTTGCCATCCTGACGGTGTGGAGCATATGATCGTGATCTGTGGGCATATAAAATCCTTTTGAGCTTAGCAAATTACTTCTACTTGTATTGTCGCTTGCATTTTGTGTGAAGAGTTTAAACGGAATTGGTGAATTTTGCCGCTGTTTTACTTTTAATGCTCTGTACTATAATTGAAGGGCGTGTACTGTGTTTGTTGAAATTTAACTTTGAATTCTGATTTAGAAATTTTTGATTCGTATAGCTTTGTCGGTGAATCACGCAGGATCAAAGATATTACTTCTTTGTGCACATATGGCATTGCACTTCCAAAATACACGCCAGTTAATGTTTCTACATCAATACCAAATTCCTTGTCCCCTTCTTCATGAAAAGCCCTCCATTCTTTTTCATAAGACCAACCAATAGATTTTGTAGTAGCTAGAATCATGAGTGGGTGAATTGTTTTGTCTCGGGGTGACAAAATTGGTAGCGTTTCAGAATATTTGACTGGAAGCGATTTTGAAAAAGGTTCAAATCTAGTGTCAAATTCTAAGTAAAACCCTCTATGTCCATCGGAATAATGCGACCACATAAGAATGTCGTCTGCTTTTTCTGAGAAACAAGCAATACCTTTGCCTTGAATTTGATATACCAATTCGCTTTTCAGTATTTTTGTAATAGCAAGAGTGAACCCTGTCTTTAGTTCATCGCTTAGTACGTCTCCTTGAAAATATTTTTCGTACTCCACTTTGAAAGTTGCATCATCGTCTTTTTCCCAAATTTCTTTCAATTCATTGTAATAATCATTCCATTGATCGCCAGTCATCTTTTCAAATGCAAAATTAATTGAACAGTCAAAAGGATCATTGAAGCGAATTGGTTTAGAAAACCATATACGTCGATCTTTTAGATTATCTAATGTTTGCACATTATATGGTTGATATTTATATAACCTGGGTGGAGGTATGATATCCATAAGTGTGGTTACCTCTCCAACAGCCCCAAAACCCCGGGCAACAACTGCTTCTTCCGCGACACGACGCCCTTCGCGCGGCGTGTTCCATCTGGCTGGCGTGGGTAGGGGAGATCGTTCAATTCGGGTGGTTCGTTCACGATCAGCAATTGACTGGAGCCACGCACCACGTCTGTGACCATCAGCATCGCAAAATCGACGGCTTTTTTGCTGCGCAAATCTTCGAGGGCAACTTTTAGCTTTTCGAGATATTTGGCGAGTTGTTGCAAGTCGGTCACTTCGGCTTGCGCGACCGCGAAACGGTAATTGCCGCCATCGTAGAGTTTCATATCGGTGGAGACAATTTCCTCGGGGGTACGTGAGGAGAGTCCCGCTCCCGCGCTCAGAATTTGCTCGCCGTAGCTTTGGACGGTTTCACTTTCAAGAGGGCCACCATGTACGAATGCCCAGCGTCCCATCCTTTTGGCAGCGGCTTTATCTCTATCTGTGGTGGTCGGGGATGTCAAAATTAATGTATCTGAGAGTAAGCCTGCCAGCAAAAGCCCTGCAATTCTGGGGGGCGCGCTCAGCCCGGCTTCTTCAATTTTTTCAGAAACCAGCGTGCTGGTGCTGCCCACAATATCTACTGTAAAACGGATTGGGACATGTGTAGAGGGATTCCCCAAGCGGTGATGGTCGAGAATCTCGATCAACTCCGCTTCTTCGAGATGCGCCAAAGCCTGTCGCGCTTCATTATGATCTACCATGATAATTTTAATACGCGGTGGGTTCAAGGCCTCCCGTTGACGGCAAACGCCCCTGTATACGCCACTCTCATTGACGACAAAGAAATTATCCCCTTCATAACGGAGCAAGCGATTAAGCGAATCGCGAATCCGTCCACTGGATTTAAATTGCGGCACGTCCATATTGCAGGCTTCTCGGCAGGGCGCGTCTAAAACATCGGCGATTTTCATCTCCTGTTTTTTACTATGCGCGCCGACCACCTCGCCCATATAGGCAAAAATACTGCCCCCCGTGATCAAGCCAAAGGGCTTCCCGTCTGCGTCCACAACGGGAGCAACTCCACCCGTGCGCGAAGCGATTGCCCACGCCTCTCTTAGCGGTGCGTCCGGGTCAGTTGTATCCAATCGGCGCACCAGAGTCTCAAATCTTGGCGAAGCATCGTTTAGCAAAATCGGCGCATCTAATTCCAAATGTTTCAGCACCCACGCTGTCTGCATATTCAGCGTCCCCGCCCGCGCCGCCTGCACAGCACTATCATCGCGTTCGTTCAGCAGCCAGGCATAGCCCGTTGCTGCCGCGATGGTATCAGTGTCGGGGTTGATATGTCCAATTACATAAGTTTTGCTCATTTGTAGACCTCAGATTTTAGACTTCAGACTTCAGATTTTTTCCTAATAACGACGCTCCGCGTTGTGGTCTTTTATAATGTCGCAACGCGGAGCGTTGCTATCAGGAGGGCCTGTATCTCCCCCAAATGCGACATCACTTCGTCGCATTTGGGGGATGCGAAGCAGTTTCTCTTCCAGATACCCTTTAGGGGAGAGGGGGCTACTGCTTGTAAAAACGCTGGGTGGGGTAGGCCAGCTCAATATCTGGCGTAGCGGCAAAGGCGATTAGGATATTTTCCCAAATTGTGCTGGTAGAACTGCGGCGACGGCGTGGCCTACACAAGTAGCGGACAGTGAGTAATACCCCGCTTTCCTGTACAGAAGTGTAAACGATGGGCGTGGTTTTTCCAGTTTTGAGCATGAAATTTTCAGGCACCTGCATACCAGCGTCAGTGATTTTTCCCGCATCCGATTGGTTGAAGTCGCTGACTATTTTTGATAGTGTTTTCTTGGCTTTTAGCCAATTGCTTTCAAAAGTGATCAATACTTCGAGTTCGTTCCAGATATATTGAAAGCCATGTGAGTAATTGCTCAAGATGCTGGTGAAGATGATGCCGTTGGGGATATGCAATACGCGTCCGGTGGATTGGTCGGCGTTGACCCAGTTTCCGATTTCCATGATCGAGAATTGGAAAATACGCAGGTCGATCACGTCACCAGCAACACCCTTGATTTCGATTCGGTCGCCCACGTCGAAGGGCTTGCGGGCGAGGATATATATCCAGCCAGCGATGTTTATCAGAGGGTCTTTCAGCGCAATCGCGATACCCGCCGAAAGCAGCCCCAAAAAGGTGACCACGGTCTCCATCCCCGTTAGCCAAATCCGCCCAATTGCAATCAGCCCAATAATAAAGCTTAAGTAGCCAATTCCCTTTTGCCATTGGTAGCGTCGCTCAAAATTTTCAACCGAGTTTTTTAGGATAGTCACCAATAAACGCTGGGCTAACCAAAGCAACACGACAGTGAGCAGGGTTTCAAATAAATTGTGCTGGATTTCAGGATTTAGCCCGATTGTTTCTTCGAGCCAAACGATGATATTTTCCATATAAGACCTCAGACTTCAGTTTTTTTCTTAGTGAACTTCGTGTGACTTCGTGGATTTTCACCGCAAATCAAAATTAAAATTCTCCAGGATGTAGACGCCCTGCGGGCACGCCCCGCTCGTGATTTGGGCTTGAATCTGCCCTTCAAGATAAGCTTGATCTCCAACTTTATCCTCTTCGAGTGGCCCCACCTGACAGGTGCTCGGCGTTGGAAACTCGTTTTGATGCGCTACCAGATATTCGATCGCCTCCGGTGGCATCGCAATACGCGGAATTTTCATCGGGTCGAATTCTGGTGAATAGGGCGGTGCCATAAATTTGACACCGTTAATAATCCAGTCAATATCAAAAATCGCTAACATCGACTTACCTTCGGGGGTGATGTAATTTGTGGTTGCACTATACGCGCTCCCTTCGGGCCAATAACCAAATGGGATGGCGAGCATATTGCCTAAATCTTCAATCAAATCTTCGCGCCCAGCCTTAACAAGCAACTCGCGCATAAAGAGATCGTTTTGTTCTAAATCCCAGCGGATGCCCTCTGCGCCGCTCTTATCCATGCGGATATGCTGATAGGTATGATTATAAACGCGGGCATCATGGTCAAGACACCAGATGAGACTTTGAGCGAGTTCATCTTTCCACTTGCCCTCGGCATCACCATCTGCATACCATTTATCGCCGAGATTAGCGAATAATGACCATTTGAAACCGAATTCTGGATGTTCCTGGCCAAATCTCCATGCAAAAGAAAGACCAGTATCCCTGCGTGGTTCGCCATTTTCATCCATCCGGATTTGATTATTATAAAATAAATCATCCATGGTGAAGACCAATGGTCGGCGACCCTCAGGCACGTAAAGATCGCCATTGATCCAATCTTCTAAATGAATGAGGGTAAATCCAGCCTGATTGAGCGCTTCCAATCCGTCGAGAAAATCTCTCTTTCGGATTTTGTGATCAGTTGATCTTAAAGATGTATTTGGCGCAAATTGATGATAATTGATGATGGGAACACGCGCATCTTTTGCCCAAACAGTCGCTGTCAGAAAAAAAGGAATTTCAGTTGGCGTGGGGATTGGCGTTTCGGTTTTCGTGGGGAGAGCGGCTTGCGTTTCTGCGATACTTGTTTTTGCGGCAACCAGTGCGGTAGCAGCGATGTCAACAGGTGGGTTTGCGGGCGCGGCAGTTGGCGTGCTTCCGCAGGCACTCAAAAAGAATAATGAACTGAAAATAAAACGGATGGATTTTTTCATAAAGCCCTTCTCGATGAATTTGTTTTGATAATTATACTCTTTCCGATGAAGACCAACAAAAAAAGGTGCAACGTATTTTTGCGTTACGATGCACCTTCAACTTTCTAACTTTCCACTCTTCTAACTTTCTTTCATTGCCTTCCAAACTTTCTCTAGCGTGACGGGGAGGGTGTCAATATCCACGCCAACGGCATCGCGGACGGCGTTTCCTACTGCAGGGGCGACCCCGTCTAGCGGGATCTCAGCGACGGCCTTGACGCCGAAGGGGTGACTTTCTTCGAAGGTTTCGACGAAGATGACATCCAATTCAGGCATCTCGTCAGCGCGGTAGATGTGGTAATCGCCGAAGTCTTTTTCTCGGATCTCGCCTTTTTCGTTGTAGACCATCTCTTCACAGACTGCGTAGCCGAGGGCTTGCACCATCCCGCCTTCGACTTGTCCAGCTGCAGCGATAGGGTTAACGATCTTCCCGCCATCAATAGCCATGAGCAATTTGTCTACCGTGATCTCTCCGGTTTCTGTATCTACCGTTACTTCGGCAAATTGGGCCGCGAAGGGGGGTGGTGATGTTTTGGAAACATAGGATGCGACAGCCATGATCTGTTCTTGTTCATTCCGATGCAGGGATTCAAGAGCAATTTCACTTAACGGTATCTTGCGTCCATTAGGTGCGATGGCGTTTCGGTTCGCTAGCTTAATGGTCGGATATTCCTCTTCCGGCATATCGAGCATTTTTGTGGCTCGTATCTTGATCCGCTCTGCTACTTTTTCAGCTGCGTGTGCTGATGCTGCACCAGAAACATAGGTCGTGGAAGAAGCGTACGCGCCCACATCGAAGGGAGTGAAATCGGTATCGGAGGAGTAGGTGATGACATCTTCCAGCGGCACACCCAATACTTCGGCTGCCATTTGAGCCAATACTGTGTCTGAGCCTGTGCCAAGATCGGTTGCGCCGACGAGCAGGTTGAAGGAGCCATCGTCGTTCATTTTGATGGATGCACCGCCCATATCGAGATAGGGGATGGCGGTGCCTTGCATCGCGGTGGTAATACCAATGCCGCGCCGTTTTGTGGGCGAGACTTGCTGCCATTCTTCGTTGCCAAATTTCTGATCCCAGCCGATGGCTTTTTTGCCTTCTTCTACACATTTTTCTAAACCAACAGTGTGGATGATCTCAGGACGGGGTTCGCGGCCTTCGTTCCAGGCGGTGCTGAAGGGGTGATACTCGCCGGGGTGCAGCGCGTTTTTCAAACGAAATTCGATGGGGTCAAAGCCCATTTTGCGAGCGATCTTTTCAAGCTGGCGATCGAGTGCCCAATAGCCTTGGGGCACGCCATAACCGCGATATGCGCCAGAAGGCGCTCGGTTTGTGTAGACAATATCTGCGTGGAAGCGGATATTGGGGTTCTTGCGGTATTCACCGTCTCCAACATAGAGCGCGAGCGATTTATGACCAGTATTGCCGGTCACGGTCAGGGCGTGTCCGCCGTATGCACCGGTGTCAGAGAGAATTTTCATTTCGTTGGCCGTCATCGTGCCGTCTTTCAGTACGCCGGTTTTCATCCATAAGCGCATTGGGTGACGTGAGCGGCTGGATGTGAATTCTTCTTCGCGAGTGCTTTCGTGCATAACAGGGCGGCCGGTGGCGATGGTTAGATGCCCAGCAATATCTTCGACCTGAACTTCCTGTTTGCCGCCAAATCCGCCGCCAACACGGGGTTTGATGACACGAATTCGTTTTACGGGTAGGTCTAAAACAGGCGCAAGCATACGGCGCATGTGGAAAGGAACCTGTGTACTGGAGCGGACAACGAGACGATCATCTTCATCCCAATAAGTCACAACAACATGCGGCTCAATATGCGCCTGCTGCACTTTCGAAACATCATATACGCCTTCAAAGACATGGTCGGCTTCGGCGAAACCTTTCTCCACATCACCGATATCAATTCGGATTTCAGCACCCAAGTTCCGAGATGCGTCTGAATCGGCAAAATCAACATATTCAGGCTGATCGTGAAGGATGGGGGCACCAGGCTTCATTGCTTCTTCAATATCCAAGAGGATCGGAAGCTCCTCATATTCGACTTCGATCATGCCCACGGCTTGCTCGGCGATCTCGGGCGTCTCGGCGGCGACCATCGCTACCCGATCGCCCACGTACCGAACTTTTTTATCCAACGAGAACATGTCCAGTGGCCCGGGGATTGGGTCAGATTGACCGGCAGTTGACCAGCTTACCCGGGGAATATCTTCGTGGGTTAGCACTGCTGCAACACCGGGTAACGCTCGAGCTTTGCTGGCATCAATGGATTTGATCAGCGCATGAGCATAAGGCGATTTTAATATCTTTGCGTGGAGCATATCGCGCATATCAATATCTGCCACAAAAGCAGATTTACCTTGCGCAAGTTTGATGGCATCTACCTTTGGCTCTGATTTGCCAACGATCTGATATTCGGGCGCTTTTTCGGAAGGGAATAATGTTGTTTCGGGCGCATCCATTTTTTCGCCACGCATCATTGCGCTCGCACGCATCACGGCTTCGACAGGTTTAACATAGCCCGTTTCGCGGTCAAGCACACCAGAGAGTGCTTCCCGAACTTCGGCCTCAGTTGGGTTGGGTGTTTTTTCAAGTAAGGCGAAGGCAGCCATAATTTGTGCTGGTGCACAGTAGCCAGATTGAATTGCGCCTGTTTCGATGAAGGCTTGCTGGAGGGGATGTAACCCACTCGTTTTCTTCCAGCCCTGTTCAGGATGCTCGCCAAGCGCCTCGAGGGTCGCGATCTCATGTCCCTCTGCCTGGGCAGCGAGCATCATCCCGGCATTAACGGGCTTGCCGTCTAGCAGAATGGTATCTGCGCCGCTGTAGCCGTGTTCGTCGCCGAATTTGATACTGTGATAGCCCAGCCCACGCAGGGTGCTGAGCAGGGTGTCGCCGGGTAGGGCGGTGATTTGGTGGTCTTTACCGTTGACTTTCAATTGGATATTCATGATTGCTCCTTTTGACTTTTTTCGCTTTCCGGTTTCATTTCTAGGCGGATTACTTTTCGTAGTTCATCAATCTTTTTTCTTTCACCATTTTCTTCATAATACCAATTTGTCCATCCATTGCAGGGCGCATTTTTGAGCGTTTTAGCAATTTTGTGGATGGAGCCAATCATCTCTTCGTGTTGGATATGCCCATTTGCCAGAATCGTAGCGTGGATATCGCTCTGCTCCCCAAACCAGAGACGCTCGCCGGGACGCAGGCTTCCCTTTGTGAGCAGCATCCCGAAAGGCACGCGTGGTTCCGTTTTTTTTACGCCCGCTAAATATACATCTTCCCGATATTCTCCAGCATCTATGGCATCGATTCGCTCTTGGGCAACTTTGATATAGCCCTCATCACGCTCAATCCCAATCCAGTTGCGGTGCAGCTTCTTCGCAACCGCTCCGGTTGTCCCGCTCCCGAAAAATGGATCGAGCACCACATCCCCGGGTTTGGATGAAGATGAAATCACCCGATATAGCAGCGTTTCTGGCTTTTGCGTGGCGTGGGCTTTTTTACCATTGACTTTGATGCGTTCTTTCCCTGTGCAAATTGGAATCACCCAGTCGGAGCGCATTTGTTTATCGTTATTCAAGCCCTTCATCGCGAAATGATTGAAGGTATATTTTGACTTTTTATCCTTCTTTGCCCAAAGCAAGGTTTCGTGGGCGTTAGCAAAGCGGACGCCTCGAAAATTGGGCATGGGATTGGTCTTGATCCAGAGGATATCATTCAAAATCCAATAGTCTAAATCTTGCAAAATCGAGCCAACCCGATAAATATTATGATAAGAACCAATCACCCAAATTGTACCGGTATCTTTCAGAACGCGTTTCGCTGCGCGTAACCACTTTTTCGTAAAAAGATCATATTGCTCAAAACTGCTGAACTGATCCCATTCATCATCCACCGCGTCAACCTTGGTCATATTTGGTCGCCACAAATCCTTCTCCAATTGCAGGTTATAGGGCGGGTCGGCGAAAATCAAATCAACCGAGTTCTCAGGAAGAGAATTGAGAACTTCAATCGCATCGCCGTGGAGGATAGTGTTGAGAGGGAGAGACATTTATATATCTTTGCGGTTAAAATAATTTTTACCATAGAGTACACAAAGAGCACAAAGTTTTAAACCTTTTATATTTTTTTGTCTCATTTTTAAGTTTTTCTCCGTGTGTTCTGTGTTCTCTGTGGTGAAGCAGTTTTAAAATCCGCTAAATCTGTGTAGATCCGTGTTCTGTCAATTAGATCACCTTAACAATTTTTAATTTATCTTGACCAAGTTTTTCATTCGCTTTCTTGATTGCATCTTCAGAGCCAAGCACAACCAGATGCCCAACGTCTTTTGCTTTAGCTAAAGATGTAGCGAAGGATTTGAAATCATCTTGGGTAGTTGCGAGAACTTCATTTCGATACTTTTGCAGGAATTCATCACTGATATCTGTTAGATAACGTGACATAGACGTGCGTCCTTTCGCATCGGGCAATCTATAGATATCTAGGCCACCAATTGTGCCGATGATGATCTTGGTTAACTCTTCATCGCTTAACTCTAAATCTTTTAGGAACTGGGATGTTCCATCGTAATTCTCTAAGGTGGCAAGTAAGTTCGGGTCACGGTAAGAAAGATAGTTGAATAAGCCTGATTTCATGTCGAAGGTAGAGAATCCACCATAGGCACCACCTTGTACACGGACTTTTTCCCAGAGCCAAGTCATGCCAAGGTAACGCGTTACCGCACCAATCGAGCCACTTAATTCATAGCCCTGATAATAGAGATTTGCCCCTTTACCAACATAATTCACTTGCGCAGGGATGGTGAGACCTTCGTTTTCTTTACCGAAATCGGGCGACCAATTTGCGTGCCTAATATCATTTTGGGGGATAGAAGAAATCAAATCTTTCACTTGCGGACGAATTTCTCGCCACGCTTTTGCATTGCAGGTGATATTGAAAAGTAAATTGCTCTGATTAATGAGTAACTCGCGAATAAGCTCTAAATCTGCGAGTACGCCTTGCCAATCTTCTTCAATTCTTTCAGCCAATTCGCGCAAAAAGAAGAGAAAATCGATCCCTTCCATTTTTTCTTCAAGCCAACCTGCTTCATGGAATTTCGATGCCAGCCGACCATGCACAACCATGTGTCCCGAAGGAATTAACCCCGATTCCATACCAGCTTTTTCTTCTAGCACGATTTGTTTGAAACGCTCGGCGTTATCAAGTTTTGCAGTCAGCAAAACATCATGCAGCAGTCCAGAAAGCTTCTCGGCTTGCTCTACCGTTGATTTTCCATGCAAGAAAAGATAGGCTGCACTTTCGTTACTTTCCCAAATTGTTGAGGTGAAAATGCTGGGATAAATCCCGCCTGTGTCACGCCCAATCCGTTGAGAGAGCTTCACGAAATCTTCGCTGTCAGTGCCCACTTCGAGTAGCGCACGCCCAAATAACTCAGTATAAGGTAGCAGGTCTTCGGGGAGCGTGTGCAGGTCAAGTCCCATGCCTAAATAGAAAATCCCGTTTGTCGCAAGATCGTGGTGTAGCACGGTCACATCGTTAATCCGTTCTTCGGCAATTGGAATTCTTTTATTTTCCTTATCCAAATCTTTCAGTTCTAAAGTGGGCAATGTTGCCAAATTTTTAGGCGTATCGGGTGTGTTTTGAATTTCAATCAGTTCTTTTGTCGTGCGAATCATTTCTTCAATTTCTTCAGATGACATCTCTTTTTGGATGGATGCCAGCTTTTCTTTTTCGGATGTTTCATCACGTTGATTCAGTTCTGTATCGGGGACGAGAAGCACGCGTGTTTTATGCTTGTTTGCCACAAAATAGCTTTGGATGAGTCCCTCAAAGTATTCTTCGCCCTCAGCAAGCCGCGCTTTGATCGCATTCAGCGGTTCTTCAAATGCCAAAGGCGCGATTGGGTCATAATCATAGAGCCAGAATTGTAATGCGTGAAGCATTGCGCCAATTCCTCGTGGATAGCCGCCTGTATTATTTTCGCGCAAACGGAATTCAACAGTATTCATTGATGCGGCAATCGTGTCGGCGGAGATTCCATTTGTTGCCAATCCCTCAAAGGTCTCTTCGATGAGTGTTGCGACTTTATCTGCATCATTTTGATCGATGCCTTTTAGACCCGTTGAGAAATACATTTGACGCATTTCATCTTCGAGGCCGACCCCTGCCAAATCTTCGCCCAGCCCTGATTCGATCAAGGCTTTGCGGAGCGGAGCAGCGGGGCTTCCCAAAAGAATATGTGCCAAAATCTTGAATCCTAGCGCAGATTCGGCATCGCCTTGCTCGGGGAGGAGCCAGTTTAGGGTCAGGTAGCTTTTTGCATCAGCATCGTTAGCGGCGTAGGGGACGGTGGTTTCTTGCGGGGCATCGATGCTTGGTTGCAGAGGAATTGCTGATTGCGGGGTAGCAAGCTCAAAACCAGAGAGATACGTATCCATCAGCCGCAGACGCTCGTCTGGATTATCATCCCCATAAAAAACAATCCGAGCATTGGAGGGGTGATAATAATCCTTGTGAAAAGCTACGAAATCTTCGTACGTCAAATCAGGAATAATTTTGGGGTCGCCGCCAGAAGATAATCCGTAAACGTGATCGGGGAAAAGCGAGAATTGGCTAGCGTTACCCAAAATGCGATTGGGGTCTGAATAGGCGCCTTTCATTTCGTTGAAAACAACGCCTTTGTAGATCATCGCTTCTTTGGCATCTTCTAGCTCGTAATGCCAACCTTCTTGGCGAAGAATATGCTCTTGAAGGAGGGGGTGAAAAACAGCATCGACGTAGACATCGATGAGGTTGTAGAAATCTTGCAGATTTTGGCTGGCGCAGGGATAGCAGGTTTTGTCGGGGAAGGTGAAGGCGTTGACAAAGGTTTTGAGCGAGCCTTTGATAAGTTCGACGAAAGGCTCTTTGACGGGATATTTTTCGGAGCCAGCCAGCACGGAGTGTTCGAGAATATGTGCGACACCATTTGATGTTTTCGGTGGGGTGCGGAAATTGGCAGAGAAAACTTTATTCTCGTCATCATTTTCAAGAGAGAGTAATTCTGCACCGCTGTTGACATGCCGAAAGTGGCGCGCCTTGGTATTCATTTCGGGAATATCTTGTTCTTTGATTAATTCAAAACCATGAATGGTCATAATCACTCCGTGATGTCTAGTGGTCTGATAAAGTGACTACCAGACTAATTAGACTATAGGGCTAAGAAAGACAGCGTTTTGCTAAAGTAGCGGCAACATCTTGGCGATATTCTGCTGAAGCCCATTCATCGGTAGCGTCTTGGGCGGCGTTTTTAGCGGCGGCTTCGATACCATCTGTGCCTTTGCCATCCATTGCCAAGGAGGGGGATTTTCCCCAACCGCCAAGAACGAGTCTTGTGCGTCCTGATGACCATTCTGTTAGCCCAGCAGAGATAATGGCTTTGTCTTTTGGTGTGCGGGCAACATATTCGTAGGCAGTTTTGGCATTTAGGGGGATCGCGATTTCTAGCATTAATTTATTTTCGACAGCTTCTTCATGTAAAGGTAGAAAATCACCGAGTTGGATATTTTCTTCTTCGTTATTGCTATCTCGCAAAGAGATTTTGGCATCGAGAGCCATCATCATTGTTGAAAAAGGTGAGCGTCCATCTGATGAGACTAATGCTCCTGCAACAGTGGCGAGGTTGCGTGTGTTCAGCGCGGCTTCGTGTTGAATCGCTTTTTTGAGCGCATCTGGGGTATCTTCAGATTGTAGCAATTCTTCTAAAGTGGCTGTTGCACCGATTTGAAGAGTATTGCCGTTTTTTGCAATGGCGTTTAGTTCTAAAGATTGTAAATCAACGACGGCATATTCTTCGTTGCTGAAGCGGTTGAGCAAAGTGCCGCCCCCGAGGGGGTAGGTCTTCGGTTGGGCGATTAGGGCTAGTGCTTCAGTTAAGGTTTTTGGGCGGTGGTATTGGGTAATCATGGAAACTCCTCCATAAAGAGTGTGTATAAAAAATAAGCACCCTTATTATACTCTGGATGCTTGTCAAAAAACAAAAAAATAGAACGCGGATGATGCAGATTAGACAGATACTCGCGGATTTAAGACCTTTTTGGTTTTTATCCATGAAAATCTGCTAAATCCGTCAAATCCGTGTTCTATTCTCATAATCTAATCAAAACTTATTCTTCGTCTGGGTATATTTTCCAGCCTAGTGCATCAAGATCCGTTGATGCAAGCATTTCTTCTGGGACGTTGAAAAGCAAGGCAGATGCTTCTGCAAGCAAAGTGCCATCTGGATGATAGATTCCCGCCCAGCCTTCTGCTGTGCGTTTTTTCATTTTTCCTGCTTTGCCGATAATTTTAAGCGGGATACCGATGGGAACGTTCTTGCGATATTTCACTTCCATTTTACCCGTGTACATAAAACGCGGCTCAGATGGGTCGCCCATATGGGCGCGTCCGCTAATTTCATCGAGGATGGTTGCCACAATCCCACCGTGGAGAACACCCGGGTAGCCTTGAAAATAATCGGGAGCGATGTAGGTGGTTTCGATAACACCGGGTTCAGTTTGGTAGATATGTAACTTCAATCCAACGGGATTGTCTAGCCCGCAGACGAAGCACATTTTTGAGTTGGGTTGTTTGGTTTTGGTCATTTTGGGTTTTAATATGATATGAAATACTAAACACAAAGGCCACAAAGTTTCACAAAGAAAAAACTTTCACTTTGTGTCCCTTCATGACCTTTGTGTTTTAAAATATTATGCTACAGGATCTAAATGCAGCAAATAAGGATATTCTGTTTCAACGGTGCTAATCATCTTTAAAACGCCATCTATCTCAGTACTTCGCTGAATTGTTGAATCGCTAAATCTTATATCTCCATTTTCAAGTACAAGATCATATATATCGCTACGATGTCGCATCTTTAGTGTATTCTCTGATGTGTAGACATAGCCTTCATGCTCGCCTTTTTCAAACTCATCCACTGTCCAGTAAAGGGTAAATTTATCTTTGGCAGGATCACTATCGTAGGGGCAGAATACAGCACAGTTGCCGCACTCATTGCAGAGACCTTCGATGTGTAGAATCTGGTTGGGGTCTGTGAAATTCTCAACCTTGATCGGGATATTGGCGATATTCGGGCAAACTTCTACGCATTTATTACAAACGATATTGCACGAAAGGCAACGATTGGCAGCGGTGCTGAAATCAATATCAAATTCTTCAAGTGCGACTTGTGAGGTGATTTCTGCTTTGCGTTCTGCAATTTCCTCGAAACGTTTTTCAGTATCAAAATCATATTCGTCAGCAGTTTTGATTGGGGCGTGGGTAACATTTTCTTTCTCAATGATGCCTTCTGCAACAGCGCGTCCATCTGCAATTGCTTCGATGATCGAAGAAGGACCACGATAAGCATCGCCGCCGAGATAGACATTCTCAACATCGGTTTCGTGATATTTATTGACTGGAATATCGCCTTTTTCATTGGCAATTAGTTGATTTGCTTCGAGCAGTTCATATTCTACGAGTTCGCCAATGGCAGTAATGACAGTATCAATTTCAAAATCGACAAAATCACCTTCAACCGGAATCGGTCGTCGTCGTCCACTGGTATCTTTTTCGCCAAGTTTCATTTGCTGGCATTTCAGCACGCCATCGTGCAAACTGACGGGATTTACCAACTCGTGAAAAACTGCGCCATCATGTGTTGTCTCGAGGAACTCTTCTCGTGTGGCAGGCATTTCTTTGCGGGAGCGTCGATAAACGATATAGACATTTTCTACGCCAGTGATGCGCAACGCAGCGCGCGCAGCATCCATTGCAGAGTTGCCTGCGCCGATGACAGCAACGTTTTTGCCGAGCCGAATCGGTGCGGGATTATCTGTAAATTGTGTCAGGAATTTGATCGCACCGAGCACTTTGTCAGTTTCTCCCTCGATCGGCAAATCGCGTGATTTCCACGCACCGATGGCAAGGTGGACATATTTAAAGCCATCGTCTTTTAGTTTTTGCACATCAATTTTCGGGTCGCAATTTAGCTCAAACGTTGCACCCATTTTCTTGACAAGCTCAACATCATTTTCGATGGCTTCGTCTGGTACGCGGTAGTCGGCAATGCCATGCGTGACCATCCCGCCGATTTTGTCAGTTTTATCGAAGACAGTTACATCAAAACCTTCACGTCCGAGGAAGTAGGCAGAAGATAATCCAGCCGGACCTGCGCCAATGATTGCCACTTTTGCATCTCGATGAGGTACTTTTTGCGCGAGATTGCTCATTACCTCGTCAAAACCTCTTTCGGAGGCAATCCTCTTTAAATCACGGATGCGCACCGTCTCTTCATAATCGTTCCGCACGCATTTCAATTCGCAGGCACTTTCGCAAATATATCCCGTTACAAAGGGCATCGCATTGCTGGAGATAATCAGCTCATAGGCATCTGCAAATCGCTCTTCGGCAATCAGTTGGATATATTCTGGCACATCTTGGTGAACGGGGCAGGCGACCACGCAGGGCGCAACAAAGCAATCCAGCAAGCCCAATTTTTGGTCAGTTTTCATTGGCGCAGAAGGCTTCGATTCTTTATGATAGTGTTCGTCAACGATAGCGTTATCGGCAACGCTTTGGAGCTTTTCTAAATCAATTTCTCTGGAGGGATTTTCTGCCATTGGGCGTTCGAGAACATTTGACAGTTGATTTAGCCGTGAATATCCGCCTGGCTTCAACAAATCGGTCGCTAGTGTAATCGGCTTGATACCGCTTGTGAACAGATCGTCGATATTGTGATAAGTTGCCCCACCTGAATATGAAATAGCGAGATCGCCCTTGAATTCCTGAGCGAGTTTATTGCATAAATTTACCGTGAGGGGGTAAAGTGCGCGTCCACTCATATACATTTCACCGGTGGGCAGTCTGGCCCCATCATTGATGACGGCGAGCGTATTGGTTAATTTGACCCCAAAATCTACACCATTTTCCTTTGCAAAGGCTTTCAAACTGCGAATCATTTGTACAGCATCGTCATATTTCATATCATGTTCGAAGGATTCGGGCTTCATTTCGATATGATCGAATTCTTGTCGGTCAAAAACATCTCGAACATAATCGTAGCCCAAGAGAGTCGGGTTGAGTTTGACGAAGGTATGCACCTTCTTCTCACCAATTAGATAGCGGCAAATCCCTTCTTGCTCATCGGGTGGCGTTCCGTGCATGGTCGAAAGCGTAATAGATTTGGAGATTTTCGGAGAAATCGAATCCGCAAAGGCAGGATTACTGATATTAGGGATTTGTCCCGCTTCAATTGCTGTTTTTAAATCATTAACGCACTCCTGAAAAATAGCTGTCTCAGAAGCATCTTTCAATCCTTCAATGAAGTTGTCGATTTTGGGCGTCTTGATGCCTTCAAGGTCGTAGCCCACACTCATATTGAAGACGAAACCACGTTCATCGAGTTGAGAAATGCCCAGCATCTTATCCAAAACATGGACAAGGAACCAGCCTTTTACATACTCATCAAAGGCTTCTGGTACGCTAAATTCTGTAGACCATTCGGTGTTATAGCCCTCATCGGGGATGTCAATACAGGGCTTCTCAATTTCAAGCGAATCTAAAATCTGGACAGTTTTCAGCTCAAAGAAACGCCCCCCTGTGAGATAAGAGACAGCCAAGTTCATGGCTTGCTGGGTGGCAGGTCCTGCAGCAGGACCTATTGCTGTTTCGCATTTTTCACCAAATATCTCGAAATAGGCTTTGTCTTTCTTATAATAAAACTTTCCTTCGGGGATAGTAAAGATGCTTTGTTGGGTTTCGTATTCTTTGGTTGCCCAAGTAAGCAAATCTTTGAACTTGATAGGGCGCATTATGTCGGACATGTATTTCTCCTTAATAGATGGTTCAACAAATATGGACTAATCGAAAAACCGTACTATTTACATTCTTCCCCCATCCTTTCTTTTTCTCAAAACGCTCAATGAGCTTTGTTTTAGAAATTATGCTTACTCTTTATTGGGCACCAAAAGAAAAATTAATCTCCTCTGCCACCAACTCCAAATCTTCGGGGAGATCAAGGTCTAACTCGATAGAAGGGAGCGTACAGATCTCTAATTTTGCGCCAGCTTTTCGAGCGCGTTCGCAATGTCGTTCAAATGATTTCTCCCCATAATCATAATCAATGATTCCTGCTGGAGAAACGAGCAGAGCGTTTGTCCCGTTCTTATGACGGTCAGGTGTGATCACGACTATGCGTTTATGGCGATTACCAACAGAGATTATTTTCTGAATATCCTCTTGCGAAATTAATGGCAAATCTGCGGGTACGATCAATACGCCATTGCTTGTGTACATTTTTGCAACGGCAGTTGCTCGCTCTAAAGCAGTATTTAAGCTTGGTGAACTGTTTTCTCGGATGGTACGTGCATTATGGTCACGCGCTATTGCCAAGGCTTTTGGGTCACGGCTAACAACCAATACTTCTTCAACTTCGGGTGTTTTCTTCAGGGTTGCCAAGGTATGCGCAAGTAGCTGGCTATTTAGTTCTGTTCGTTCATCTTCGGTTAGCATTTCAGCCAGGCGTGATTTTCCACGCCGTAAAGGCTTTACTGGCACGATTGCCCAGATTGTCATAAAAATCCTTTCAAAGCAGAGTATCTATGAATTTTAGCACATCTTTTGCAACACGTATTTTTCCTTCTAAATTTTTCATCAAGGAGTCCGTCATCATTGTCTGCATTCCTAGATTTTCGATTTCAAACTTTAGCTCTTTGTCTACTTGGTCGAAGATAAATCCGCTCAAAAGCCCCTCGTAATGTTTTGCCACAGCCAATGCTGATGGGGAGATTTCCAACTCTCTATACATCTTCGCCGCGGGACCTTTTACAGTTTCTCCTCCAATGATCGGGGATAGGGCAACGACGCATGCGTGATTTAGGCTTGCTACCGCCAAAATAGGATCGATACTCACCCAGGGGTTGGATGGGCAAATGACGATCGCATCAGCTTGGTCGATGGCTTCAAGAACACCTGGCGCAGGACGCGCTTTCTCAACGGCCTCGAAGCGGAAGCCTTTTACCTTCGGCTTACAGCATTGATGGACAAAATATTCTTGAAAGGTGAGTTCCCCCTTCTCAACAGTATCAACTATTGTTGGCATGGGGTCATCTGTCATCGGCAAAATCGTGTGCTTGATCCCCCATGCTTTGCAAAAATCATTGGTGATGGCTGAAAGAGTATCACCTTTGCGGAGTCGTCTGCTTCTCTCCAAATGCGTGCCGAGATCTTGGTCTCCAAGCCTGAACCATGTTGGTGCGCCGAGTTGCTCTAGATTTTCAAATACGTTCCATGATTCATCTACACGCCCCCACCCTGTTACAGGATTCGCTAATCCCGCCAAGGTATAACAAACCGTATCCAAATCGGGTGAGATATTTAAGCCAAGATGTTCAAAATCATCCCCCGTATTAACGATGGTTGTCAGATTTTCAGGAGGGAGAATTTGAGCGAGTCCGTGAGCAAGTTTTGCCCCACCGACACCACCAGCTAGAGCAACGATTTTCATGTCTATATTACATCTCTTCCTGATTAAATAACTCAGAGCGATCTCGTCCATTCAATTTTGCGCGATAGAGGGCTATATCGGCGCGCTTGAGGATTTCTTCAATCGTTTGGCCGTGCGTAGGGTATGTGGCGATACCTGCTGAGAAGGTAATGCGCAAAGCTTGATCTTTGCGGTGAAGCAATGTGAATACTTCTATTTGATTACGCCATTTCTCGGCACGTTTGGGCGCATTTTCACCTGTTGTATTGGGCAGGATCACGATAAATTCATCTCCACCGAAACGGCAAACGATATCTTCTGTTCGTGTAGATGTAGCGAGTAAGCCTGCAAGCCTGCGGAGGGCGATATCCCCTGTTGCGTGTCCCCCTGAGTCATTGAATTTCTTCAAGTAGTCTAAATCGAGCAAAATAAGGGTAACGAGATATTTCTCTCGCTTTGCCCTCGCAAACTCTTTTTCTAAAGCCTCGTCCATATATCGACGGTTATATAGTCCGGTCAGTGGATCGCGCATGGCTTGTTTGTGCAAAGTAGATTGTAGTTCAGTAATCTTTATGAGTTGAGACTGTAATTGTCGGTTGGTTTCCTTTTGTTCTTCGCTAACCCTTTTTTGCTCTGTAATATCCTCTTTAACCGCAACGAAATGGGAAATTCTTTTGTTTTCATCAAGCACTGGTGAGATTGAGGCTTTTTCCCAATATAGCTCTCCGTTTTTTTTCTTGTTATGAAATTCTCCGAACCATTCCTTGCCCGAGGTGATGGTACCCCATAGATTTTTATAAAATTCTTTTGAATGTGTGCCAGATTGTAGTAATCGTAGATTTTTTCCACGTACTTCATCAATTGTGTAACCAGTTAGTTGTTCGAATTTAGGGTTTACTTCTTGAATTTCCCCATTTGGCCCCGTAATAATTATGGATGCAGGATTATGGTCTATGGCATAGGAGAGTGTTTTGAGCGTTTTTTCGACGCGCTTGCGCCTTTCAATTTCTTGTTCAGCACGTTGTAAATTGCGTTGGGTGATATTTAAGGCAAGTAAAGTCAAAATTCCAGTAAAGCCAAGCTGAAGGGTATATGAGATCCATTGTGTTATGCCAACAGTGAAATCTGGTTTTGCTAATAAACTATTTTGCTCAGCTAAAATCAGCCCTCCTATAATGCAAGATATTAATGTAGTTGCTAAAAAGACACCCTTCTTTCCAAATTGTAAACCAGTGAATATGACAGCCATGACATATGCCATCGTAGCTGGAGTTCGTATTGTACCGAGGGTGATGATCAAGAAGGTGATGTAAATTGTCCCTATAAATATTAAGATACCGGTTACTGTTTTCAGCCAGCCTCGATGTAATATAAAGCGTATTCCAAAACAGATGGCCACAAAAGAGAAATTAAGGGTATTGACTAAAAGTGGTGTTTGCCCCCCAAGATAATTTCCGATAATCATCAAGACTAATAAAGCAATGATAGACCACAGCGATGCATTAAGCACGATAGCCTGCTGTGTCTTTTCTGCGTTGCCCTTGAAGCGAGGTGAGGATAGAAAGGATTTAAGATTCATGACTTAGAGCATTCTACCGTGGAATTGCGAACATTCTTATCGATAAGTTATCAACCCCTTAACAGATTGACGGAGAGCCTCTTTGGGTTTTTCATCTTCAAACCCCAAAAAAATCATTGCTTGTGCTTGCCATTCAGTTGATAATTTTAGCACATCTTGCACAGCTTCCTGTGCATAAAGCGGCCAGCAGATCCAATTGCCTCCGAGACCTTCGGCATGTGCAGCAAGGAGAAGCTGCAATCCTGCAGTCGCAACTGACTGGATGCTCATTGTTGTTTCTTCTGGTTCTTCTGTGCGGATTGCAGACACATCTCGGCAAAGCAGGATAATGACGGGTGCTTCGGCTATGCGTCGAAGTGAGTTGTTGACGCGATTCTCTATCTCGGCTTGGTTCTCGCCTTTAGCTTCTGAATCCGCTCTCATTTTGGACGTGAGTGCGTTCCCCAACTTTTCTTTTGCTGAACCGCTTTGGATGAGGGCAAATCGCCAAGGTTGCAGGTTGTGCGCAGACGGGGCAAAAATTGTGGTGGCAAGAATCCTGTCCACAATGGAAGCAGGCACAGGGTCAGGTTTGAAGCGGCGGACGGATCTCCTCGTTCGCAAAAAATGGTGGAATTCATTCATAAATCAGATTATAATCCGCGCTTATTCTATCTTTCAAGGAGAGTACGAAAATGGGTGAATCCCTGACTAAAATAAGACGAAAAGATCGCGAAATCACAGATAAAGATTGGATTATTGCATTGCTAAACCGCGCCGGCTATGGCGTATTGGCGACCTGTAAAGATGGACAACCTTTTACCGTATCTCGCAATTTCGCTTATGATGCTGAAAGTCATGCCGTTTATTTTCATGGCGCGCGCAAAGGACGCACTTTTGAGCAGGCGGAGTTGGGTGCGAAGGCGAATTTAAATGTGAGTGAAATGGGCGATTGGCTTGTGGCAGAACGCGCGATGAATTTTGGGGTGAAATATAAGGGCGTGGTCGCTTTTGGGCAACTCTCTATTGTCGAAGATATAGATGAAGCCAAACACGGTTTGCAGTTGCTGATGGATAAGCATTTTCCCGAGTTAAAGCCAGATGTAGATTATGAATCAACGACAGATATTGACTTGAAAGTCACGGCAGTGATTCGGATGGATATTGATAGTTGGAGTGGGAAAGAGAAAAATAATTGACAAGTAAGGAGTGAAGAGTGAAACACGCTTCACTTCTTACTTTTTTTAGTGCCCGCTGACTTTATCTATTGAGATTTTGAAAATCACGCGCTCTTCACCTGCGGGGATATTCCAGTCTTTGCCCATATATTTTTGCGAAAGCGCATGGATATGAGCTACCGCGCCTTCCGTGGTGCGCTCGGCAATTTTTCCGCGAATTTGCATATAGCGGTAAGGATCATTGGGGTCTTGGATGACCATCGCAACATGAGGGCGGGCTTGCATATTATGATCTTTGATGCGCCCTGCGGCCGTGTTGATCAGAATATAGTTTTCTTCTGCGCTAAACCAAACAGGCGTAACCTGTGGAGTGCCATCTGCCATGATGGTGGCAAGAAAAAGATAGGCTTTGGTATCATCTTTGAGTAGGTCTTGATAATTTTCAGGGATATTCATTATTTGCTTCCTTTAAATTTGAATTTAGATTGCATTTGTCCTATTACGTCATCTTCTTGTTGAATGAAGCTGAGATTGTCTACTTCAAATTTCCATTTGAAGTTTTGAAAAGCCAACTTTTGCATGGCACAAGAAATATTCCCTCTCTTAATATCTTCGTAGGCTAAGGTGATATGGGGAGTCCAGTTTTCTGGCGCATAATAGCTGACGATATTTGTTCCGATCTCTTGCGTGCGTTCCCAAATTAGACGATGCAATTTGCTTAGTGCTTCTGTTCGCACAAGGGGAATATAAATCACGGGGAGATATCCGCTGAAAATGCCTAATCCATTTGTTTGCACGGTGAAAGGATGCGTTTCTGCGGCAATTTCTTCCATACACTTTTTGAGTGCAGGCCAATTAAAATCTTCTGCAATCAGCCATGAAAAATGTGGGAAGGGTGTAGAGTCGATCCCGCCAAATCTGCATTTTTCTTTTAGCGTTTGCCAGATTTCTTTGGTTTTCTGGGTATGTTTTTCGTCGAGAAGTGAGACGAGTCCGTGCATTATCTGAATAAATCCTCTTCTTTGGAGCGAATCAACTCTTTCAGTTTACTCTCTCTAAGCGGATATGGGAAGCCTCGCACGTGGACAATGGGCTTGCCCTCGTTGCTTTGACCCATCATAAGGGACGCAGCTGCCGCTAATTCGTCGGCTGCACCGACCTGGGTGATTTTCAATTCGCGCCCAAATAAATCTTCATCTCCGCGCAAATCAACTAGTGCGGGGACGCCTGAGATGCCGATAGTCATCCCTACTGTCCCGTTTCGCCATGCGCGTCCGTGTGAGTCGATGATGAGAATGCCCAGTTTTACCCCCGTAGCTTTTTCTAGTTTTTCGCGCAATGCTGTAGCCGATTTATCGGAGTCTTTGGGGAGGAGGAGAACGTATTCATCCTCAAGTGCCCCCTCTCCCTGAAGGAGAGGGCTAGAGTGAGGGCGGGGAACGAATTCAACATTCGACCGATCAATCCCCGCATTTGCGCATATAAATCCCTGCTTATGCTCCACCACAATCAGCCCGGGGCAAGTACGCACAATCTCGTTGCTTTCGGCGAGAATCAGCTCAACAACGCGCGGATCTTTATCGGTCTCCTCAGCAAGTTGAAAGGCGCGCGGACTCGGCTCCACATCTGCTAAATTAACCAGCCTACCCTCTGCTTTGCTGACAATTTTTTGGGCGAGCACGAGGATATCATCGTCTACAAGTTTTAGGTTAGCGCGTTGGCAAGACTCTAAAATAATTTCGGCGAGATTATCACCTTTTTGGATCAGGGGGATTTCGGGGAGGGGGGTAAGAGTTAGCATAGAATGATTTTACCGCGAATGTTTTTAATTTTAAAAGCTGTTATTCGCGTCATTCGTCAATTCGCGAACATTCGCGTTAAAAAAATGCGGGAACCAATTGGCGATTGAAAGCGTCTGTGCTTCAAGTTAGAATAGAAGTGTCCATAAAAGGAGAAGCACCATGAAGAAGAGTAAATTACTTATGAGCGCTGTTGCTATAGTCACTTTGATCGTTGTTGGGGGAGCAGGCTTTTTGCTTATTCGTGCCTGGCAGGATGCAAGTACGCCAGAACACGCTCTGCCAACACCTGTTGAGGGGAGCAGCGAGGGTGTGCCAGTACCCGATGAAGATGATGGGACGCCGCTCGGCTTGCGACTAAGCGAAGGAAAGGCGCAACCCGACATCGCCGCGCCTTCGACATTTGTGCGCGGCGAAACACTCGCGGACGATGAGCTTGCTTCTCTTTTAGATCGTTTGCCTGCCCTTATCGCTGATCCGGCTGATGCGGTCGATTTCAATTTGCCGGGCGAAGTCATCCCGCCACCGCGACCGGGTGAGACCCTCGAAGAATCTTTCCCTCCAGATGCGGACGCGGCTACGGTGACCGCTGAATACGGCGATTTGGAAGTTTTGCGCTATTCGCCCGAAGGCGAAATTCCCATCGCGCCTTTTGTAAACATCACTTTTAATCAGCCGATGGTGCCGTTAACGACCATCGAAGATTTAGTCGAGATGGATGTACCTGTCCAAATTTCCCCCGCCTTACCGGGGACGTGGCGTTGGCTGGGAACAAAGACTCTCAATTTTCAATATGATTCTGAACTCATAGATCGGATGCCGATGGCAACTGAGTATCAGGTCGTTATCCCAGCGGGGACAGAATCGGCTGTTGGGGGCGTTTTAGGGGAAAGCGTGGAATTCACTTTTAGCACGCCCGCGCTACAAATGGATAGACATCTCCCATATAGTGGGGAACCGCAACCTTTAGAGCCACTTTTCTTTATTTCCTTTAATCAGCGTATTGACCCTGAAAATTTATTAGGGCATATTGCTGTTAACGCCGATGGTAGAAATGTAGATATAAAATTAGCCACCGAAGAAGAGATTGCCGAAGATGAGACCATTTCTGCGATGGTAGAGAACGCGCAAGAAAGCCGATATTTGGTTTTTCGGGCGTATGAATCACTCCCTGCTGATGCGGAGACTTACGTCACTATAGAAGGTGGTGCGCCCTCGGCGGAAGGTCCGCTTTTGACGACAAGTGCGCTGAGCTATTCTTTTTATACTTACGCGCCGCTGAAATTGACCGATCATCATTGCGGCTGGGGAGACGAGTGCCGCCCATTAATGCCTTTGACGATTGAGTTCAATAATCCCATTGATGCAGAAGATTTTGACGAATCACTTTTAGAGATTTCGCCTGAATTGCTCGGCGTGTCTGTAAATGTTTACGGAAATACGATTCAGATCAGTGGAATGACAGAGGGCAGAACAACGTATAAGGTGAAGGTCAGTGGGGAGATTAAAGATATTTTCGGGCAAATGTTGGGGAGGGATGAGCAAGTTCGGTTCAAGATCGGTTCGGCGAATCCATTCCTGGTAGGTCCTGACCAACGCTTCATCACTCTTGATCCGAGCGATGCGAATCCCGCTATCTCCCTTTATGTGATGAATTATAAAAAATTGGACGTGCAGATTTATGCCGTTCAGCCCTCTGATTGGGCGGCGTATCTGAAATATCTCGACGAGTATCAGTGGACGGATGAGCATATTGACCCGCCCGGAAAATTGCTGCTGGACGAGACGCAAAAAGTGGATGCCAAGACGGATGTTTTGACAGAAATCAATCTCGATTTGAGCGAATATTTGCAGGGCGATTTCGGTCATTTTGCGGTGATGGTGAAGCCGCACCAGAGCATTTTTGAGACAGATAATTATTATGAAACGGTAAATGTCTGGGCGCAGGTCACACAAATTGGCTTGGATGCTTTCTCTGACCACAGCGAGTTTGTGATCTGGACAAGTTCGCTCGCAGATGGCGCACCTTTGGGGAACGTGAAAATTTCAGCCGATGATGACGACGTTAACGCCACAACTGGCGAAGATGGCATCGCAAAACTTGATTTGCCTTCTGGCGGGGCATCATATTTGACCGCGCAAATCGGCGACGATATTGCGATGCTGCCGCGTAACACCCATTATTGGGATGAGTATGGCTGGACGACGTATTCGGTTTCTGACATTTTGCGCTGGTTTGTTTATGACGACCGAGCCATGTATAGACCCGGTGAAGAAGTCCATCTCAAGGGCTGGATCCGTAATGTTGGTGGTGGGCAATTGGGAGATATTTCTCTCTTTGGCGACGCCTTGACTGGCGTGAATTATTCATTGATCGGTGCGCAAGGAAATGAATTAGCCACAGGGCGAGTTGATGTCAATTTGCTCGGTGGCTTTGATTTGGTGCTTGAATTACCAGAAAACGTCAACTTAGGTTACACACAATTGCAGCTTAACGCCGAAGGAAGTTTGAATGTAGATTATTACTCGCATACCCACTCCTTCCAAATCCAGGAATTTCGCCGCCCAGAATTTGAAGTTTTGGCAGGCAATGAAACAGAAGCTCCTTATTTCGTGGGAGAACACGCCATAGTCGCGGTAGAAGCAAAATACTTCGCCGGTGGCGCGCTCCCGAACGCTGAAACAAATTGGTGGGTGAATTCATCCGAGACAAATTACTCCCCGCCAAATTGGAATAAGTTCACTTTTGGTTTCTGGACTCCGTGGTGGCATTATTTTGACGGCGGCTTCGAAGAACCGCAATCTGAAAGTTTTACGGGCGTGACTGATGGCAATGGCGAGCACTTCCTACGCATCGATTTTGATGGCGAAACGACTCGCCCCACCAGCATCACCGCCGAAGCGACCGTTATGGATCTCAACCGTCAGGCGTGGACGAGCGCAACCAGCCTGCTCGTGCATCCCGCCGATCTCTATGTTGGCATCCGCAGCGAGCGATATTTTGTCGAGCGTGGCGAGCCATTGGAAATTGAAGCCATCCTGACCGACTTGGAGGGCAACGCCATCGCCGACCGCCAAATTACCATAGAAGCCGCTCGCGTCCAGTGGAAATCGCAAGGTGGCTGGCACGAAGCACTTGTTGACCCGCAGACCTGCGAAATCACTTCCACGCTTGAGCCAATTTCCTGCTCCTTTGAAACTTCCGTTGGCGGGCGTTATCAAATCACCGCCACGATCACCGATGCCGAAGGGCGCAAGAATCAGAGCCGCTTCACGCGCTGGGTCAGCGGCGGCGAGCGTCCTCCCAGCAGAAATGTTGAGCAGGAAGAAATCACCCTGATCCCCGACAAAGATGAGTATCAGCCTGGCGATGTCGCCGAAATTCTCGTCCAAACGCCCTTCACCCCGGCCGAAATTTTGGTCACGGTCAGCCGCAGCGGGATTTTATATACCGAAAGACATTTAATTGAAGAGGGGACGCAGACTCTGCGCGTGCCGATAAGAGATGAGCAGATTCCCAACATCCACATCCAAGTGGACGCGGTTGGTGCTGCGCCGCGCGTGGACGATGCAGGTGATCCCGTTGTGGACGCACCTGCCCGCCCCGCCTACGCAACCGCCAATCTAAATCTCAGTATCCCGCCCTATACTCGCACTCTGGCTGTGGATGCTATCCTCGCAGATGCTGAAATTGAACCCGGTGAAAAAACGACCCTCGACCTAGAACTCAAAGATGCGAGCGGAAATCCGGTCGCAAATGCAGAACTTGCCGTTGTTGTCGTGGATGAATCAATTCTTGCGCTAACAAATTACCAACTCGCCGACCCAATTACCACTTTCTACTCACAACGCTCATCTGATTTGAGCAGTGTATATGGAAGGGCGAGTATTGTTCTCACAAACCCGCTTGCATTAGCCGAAGCCGCACGTGGTGCTGAAAATGAAGTGATGGCAACACAATCTCTCGATGATTCCATGTTCAAATCTGTTGGCGAGGGCGCGGTGATGGAAGAAGCGATGGAAATGGCTGCTGCTCCAATGGCTGAAATGGAAGCCGATGGTATGGGCGGCAGTGGCGCACCTCAGCCACAAATTGCCGTTCGTAGCGATTTCAATCCCCTTGCCGCCTTTGAAGCCGAAGTTAGAACTGACGAAAATGGCAAAGCGACTCTCCAAATCGAAGTCCCCGACAACCTGACGCGCTATCGCGTCATGGTCGTGGCTGTCGATTCTGGCGGCAATCAATTCGGCAAAACTGAATCGAGCTTAACGGCGCGTCTGCCACTGATGGTACGCCCCTCTGCGCCGCGCTTCTTGAATTTTGGCGATAAATTTGAACTCCCGATTTTGCTCCAAAACCAGACCGATGAAGATATCGAAGTAGATGTTGCGCTACAGGCAACCAATATCACGCTCCCCGAAGGCGCAGGGCAACGCGTGACCGTTCCCGCTAACGATAGAGTTGAAGTGCGTTTCGCAGCTGAAACAGAAATGGCAGGAATCGCCCAATTCCAAATTGGGGCGGTATCTGGCTCTTATGCCGATGCGGCAACGCTCGAACTCCCCGTCTACACGCCCGCGACCACAGAGGCCTTCGCCACTTATGGTGTTGTTGACGAGGGTGCAATCGCTCAACCTATCGCAAAACCGAGCGATGTTTACGCCCAATTTGGCGGGTTGGAGATCCAAACATCGTCTACGGCGTTGCAGACGCTCACAGACGCGGTGATGTATCTCGCCAAATATCCCTACGCCTGCACCGAGCAACTCAGCTCGCGCATTATGGGCATCGCCGCACTTCGCGATGTATTAAACGCGTTCCAAGCCGAGGGGCTGCCATCCGCTGATGAAATGGTAGCAAGTGTAAACAGGGACGTGACTCGCCTGCAAGGCATCCAAAATTATGATGGCGGTTTCCCATATTGGCGGCGCGGACAGGAATCCATCCCGTTTAATACCATCCACGTTGCTCATGCACTCCAGCGTGCGAAAGATAAGGGCTTTGAAATCCCGCCTGAAATGCAGGAGAATTTGCGCTATTACCTGACCGATATTGAGAGCCATTACCCCCACTGGTACAGCCAATATACCCGCCGCGTGCTGAGTGCGTATGCGCTTTATGTGCGTGATTTGATGGGCGATAACGATGCGGCGAAGGCGCGAAATTTGCTCCAGGAAGCCCCGCTGGAAGACTTTTCTTTCGAGGCGATTGGCTGGATTTGGCAGGTTTTGGTGGACGACCCGAACGCCGCGCGTGATTTGGACTTGATACGCGTTTACGTCAACAACCACGTCGTGGAGACAGCGGGTGCCGCCAACTTCACGACCAGCTACGATGACCAAACCTACCTGATTCTCTCCTCAAACAGACGAGCGGATGCGGTCTTGCTGGACGCGATGATTGCCGACGACCCGAACGCCGACTTGATCCCGAAATTGGTCAACGGATTGCTGGCGCATCGCACGCGCGGACGTTGGGGTAGCACGCAAGAAAACGTCTTCGTGCTCTTAGCAATGGATCGTTATTTCAACACCTACGAAGCGCAGACTCCCGATTTTGTAGCGCGGATTTGGCTGGGAGAGACGTACGCGGGCGAGCACGCCTACGAAGGCTACTCCACCAATAGACACGAGACGAATATCCCGATGACCTATCTCGTGGACGGTGCTGACTGGCAAGATTTGACTCTCAGCAAAGAGGGCGTGGGGCGCCTCTATTATCGGCTCGGCTTAAAATATGCCCCCACCGACTTGAACCTTGATCCGCTCGATATGGGGTTTGTCGTCACCCGCGAATACGAAGGCGTGGATGATGTTGAAGATGTCTGGCAAGACGAAGATGGCATTTGGCATATCAAAGCGGGCGCGAGAGTGCGCGTCAAAATCAAAATGGTCGCCGATAATCGGCGTTACCACGTCGCGCTCGTGGATCCGCTCCCTGCTGGGCTAGAGATTGTCAATCCTGATCTGGCTGTTTCATCGAATGCTGGCGTTGAGACCCCGAATCCATTTGAAAGAATGTACGGCTGGTGGTGGTGGGGAACCTGGTACGAACATCAAAATCTACGCGATGAACGCGCCGAGGCATTTACTTCGTTATTGTGGGATGGGGTTTATGATTATTCCTATATCGCTCGCGCTACTACGCCTGGCACCTTTGTTGCTCCGCCCGCTAAAGCGGAAGAGATGTATTCGCCGGAGGTCTTTGGGAGGTCAGGGAGTGATTGGGTGGTGGTGGAAGCTGAATAGAATCCTTTGCCATAACATAAAAACTTGAAGAGATAACCTCGCTAATTAGCGGGGTTATCTCTTTTGTTGCTAGATTATTTCTGTTTTGATAACTCTTCTTTGAACTCTTCGGCTGTTAAATTTACCAAATTCCCACCAGTGAAAAAGACATCATCTGTTATATCTTTGACTGCAAAGGAGGGTAATAGAAACTTATCTTTTTCTGCTATCTTTTCGAATTCTATTTCTGCAAGAATTAATCCTTGATACCGTCCTTCAAAAATATCAATGCTAAAAGTGTGATCTTTTATTTTGTATGGGTAGCGTCTTTTTCTGAGCAGCTTTGCGCCTAAAGTAGAAAAGAGATCATATTCAATTTTTGTTAGGTAGATATTGGTGATTGTCGTCTCAGAAGCATCTTGATGTTCAGCGCGATATTTTTGCGTTAGCTTATAAATATTTCTATCGTCTGAGAGCGATTGCATGTGGCGTAAGCGTATCCGTGTGTTGGGAATATAGCGATCTGTGATGAGCCAACCTGTTGAGTTTTCAAGTAAATGCTCTGGGAGTTCATTTAACAAGAATCTGCGTTCCGTCTCCAGGCAGGCATATTTTCCAATACGTTGTGGATTCATATTTTTTCCTTGCTAGAGGTTGATTTCTACGCTTGGCTTACTCGCTCGGGCAATATAATAAGAAAATAATCCTCCCTTCCCTGTGGGATCTACATAGCGCGCGAGAAGAAGTATTTGGCTCTCTTAATCTTCCAGATAAATTGATTCACCGGGGTATTTTGCCATCACTGATTTATGTCTTTTGAAGCCAAGTTTATAGTAGAACTCTTCAGACCCAAATGCTGCTGTTAGCCCGAAAAGAAGATTTTCATCCCCTTTCATCAGTTCATTTATTAGCTCTTGTCCGATACCCTTCTTTTGAAAGTCTGGATGAACAGACATATCGTGAATCCAGCCATAACATACACCGTCAGATAATAATCTGACTGCGCCGATTATCTTGTCCGCATCCCATGCGGTGACAATTTTGTAGGTGTTGAGAAAGGCTTTTTTGATTGTTGCTAAATCTCTTTCCCGCCCCAAACCGATAACGCCATCTGTTTCAAAATAGAGATCAACCAGCGATTCCCAGTTTATTATCTCTGTTCCCGTTTTATATTCGATCATTGTCGTTTGCTCCTATAGCTTTTGTAGATAGATGAACTGATAGTAATGCCTGTGTGGATAAAAAACAATCCGCAAGCATGTTAGAGCACGCCTGCGGATCTAACTCCCGCCGCAGGTGGTATCCGCAACGAAAGCTAATTGCTATTATAGCACGGGGATTAATTCTCATCCCGGAATGGTACAAGAAAAAAAGGTGACAGTCATCTCAAAGATGACTGTCACCTGCTCTGTATGGGCTTTTGAAGCTAAAGAGTGCTATACTTTATTGGATAACTCTTGTCTTATTTGTCGTTCATTCTTTGTGTTGGAGATTCTCATGTCGAAATTATCCCTAAGCAAACGCTTTACCCTTATCTTGGCGGCTGTTTTTCTGGTTGGCATCATCGTTGGCGGCACCGCTCATTGGCGCGCCTTGCAGGGGCGTGCGCAGGATGAAATATCAGTACAGGGCACACTACTGATCGAATCGATGAACGCGGTACGCAGTTACACATCCACGTATGTGCGGCCCTTGCTCAAAGATGATCTCGATGCCAGTCGTGAATTTATTCCCGAAACAGTGCCAGCCTTCTCCGCTCGAACGGTCTTTGAGAACTTCCGAAGTCAAGTTGATTTTGAGACCTATCTGTATAAAGAAGCAGCATTTAACCCCACTAGCCCGGCTAATAAAGCAGATGATTTTGAAGCTGAATTGTTGAGCGAAATGATTTCTGGGAATACAACTGGAGAGGTGAACGGGTACCGCACTTTGCACGGCGAACGCTTATTTTACATTGCCCGCCCTCTAGCGATCGGTTCTGAAAGTTGTCTTGAGTGCCACGGTGATCCAGCCGATGCCCCCAACAGTTTGCTCGTAACCTATGGCGATAAAGGTGGCTTTGGCTGGGAAGTGGGGGAGATCGTCGCCACGCAAATTATCTATGTCCCCGCTGCCGAGGTCTTCAACGCAGCCTTGCAAACCTTTATGCTCGTGATGACCGTTTTCATCGTCATCTTTGCGCTCGTTACGTTGCTGATCAATTTCCTACTCAACAAATATGTTATCCAGCCTGTAGATGTCTTGAGCGCGCTGGCGCAGAAAATCAGCGTGGACGAGAACTTCTCTACCGACCTAGAAAGTAGTTCTCTGCAAGCCGTCACATCCCGTTCTGACGAATTGGGCAAGCTGGCACAGGTTTTTCACAAAATGGCTGGGGATGTATACGCTCGCACAGGCAAGCTCAAACGGCAGGTACAGGAGTTGACAATCAAGATTGACCAGATACAGCGAGACGAACAGGTCAAGGAAGTCGTTGAAACAGAGTTCTTCGATGAGTTGAAGAAGAAGGCTAAAAAATTACGTCAGGATGGGAATGATGAAACTGATGTAGCAAAAGGAAAGCCCTAATTATTTATCTCTTTTGAAGCAAAGAATACGCCAATAAAATAATTCTTGTATACACAATCTGCATTTGCGAAACCAGCTTCTGAAAGCCATCGCAACTGATCGACCAAAAGGGCATCTTTATCATATTCTTTTCTGCGCTGAATACTCGCCAAAATTTGCTCTTCTGGCGCCTCTTTTTCTCTTACCTTTCTCAGCCAATCGCTCCAATACAAATCCTGAATACTTTGTGTTGGCCCCTTAATTTGATCGATGTTGATAAATATGCCTGTGTTTTTCAGGGATTGATAGATCTTGGTAAATAAATTTTTCTTTTCGATATCTTCAAGATGATGAATAGACAGGCTTGAAATAACGAGATCGTACTTTCTTGTGACTTGATAATGCCTGTAATCATCTACAAGATATTTAAATTGCCCATCGTTTCCCCTGAATCTTTCTTTTGCCACCTCAAGCATTTTCGGCGCAAGATCAGATAAAAGGAATTCAGCCTTGGGGTATTTTGAAAGAATATGCTCTGAGAATAACCCCGTCCCTGCGCCTAAATCCAAGACTTTGATTGGGCTTTTTTCATCAAATGGAATTAGCTCCAGCGCAGTTGAAAAAAGTGCATCGTAGCTCGGTAATGCCAGTTTCATCCAATCATCATAATATTTTACAGATCGATCAAATGCTTGTCCTACGGTCATGGCTGGCTCCAGCTTTTTTCCTAGTCCCAACGCTCTGCGTTGGGATATTGCAGAGAAGTTGCAACGCAGAGCATTGCAACTAGAAAATATGAAAAAAAATCTACTCTTTCTCAGTAAAATACGCTTTCATTGGAATGAAATAAGCATCGACCCAGCCTTGCTGATATTGCATCCCGTGCTCAGGGAGATTGGAATGACGGATCACGATTCTTGTTTCATCTTGCTCTGCTTCGAATAAAATCTCGAGCAGAGAATCATTTTCAGAATCTTCAAACTCGCTTGTTCGCCAATTTTGCAGGATACGCTTGGGTGAATCCAATTCAAGATTTTTGCCCTGAATATATCCATCCCAGGCTTCGAATCTTTCTCCAACTTTGGCAGAAACTTTTGCCTGACCACCTGTCATTTTGGTATGTTCATCTGAATCGAGCCACGCGGTGTAAACCACATCCGGGGATGCCGGGATTAGATCTGAAACTTCAAATTCTATGCTCATAAGTTGTCTCCAAATAGTTATAAAATGCTCTGAGTGGGTTGTATACCCAGCTAGAGCGGCATTAGATTAGGATAATTTCAAAGTGGGTGAGTTTTATTTTTCCTCTGCCACATTCAATCGCCATAGAGATAGCCCGAAGAAGAAGGCAGCATAAGCAGCCAGTGCTAGAGAGGGGATGATGACTGAACTGAAGCCAAATCCACGTACGCTGATATTTTTGAATCCGTCCATTGCCCAGGCAACTGGTGAAATATGCCCGATGATCTGGAATGTTTCACCAGTGAATTCCAGGGGCACCCATGCCCCACCCATGGCAGAAAGCACAAACATCGGGATGAGCGAAAAGGCGATGGCTTGCTCTTCATTTTGGGCGAGAATGCCAATTAATAATCCCATCGCAGAGATGGCGGCAGCGGCGCAAAAGGCAACCAAAAAGGTGGCTTCAGCAACCCGAAAATAGTTGATATTCAGGAAGAATTGCCCAAAGAGGATCAGGGTCATAAATTGGGTGAAAATTAGCGAGAAAATTGCCAGATAATGCCCCAGTAAAATATGGATTCGGCGCACGGATGTGGTCAGTAAGCGTTGCAAAGTGCGTGTTTTACGTTCGCTGACGATAATTTGCGCGGCGGTAAGCAGTCCGGCAATTGCAAATTGGAGCATCATGCCCGGGGCGGTATGCGCCAGAGATGCGATACCTTCATCTGTTTCTTTGAGGGCACTGCTTGTTGTTTCAATAATGGTGATGGGTGGATCGTCCCAAGCTTTTAGGGTTTGCTCAAATCCGTATCGGAATGGAATTCGCTTTCCGGCAAATTCGTCCATGATGGTGGCTGTGCGGGCAGCACCGTCTAGCCGACCGACGAGGCTGAGCAATTCTGCTTCGATCGTTATCCATGCGCTTGTGTTGGTATCAGCGATAACGATCAGGCGTGCATTTTTATCGGATAATGTCGCTTTACCGTATCCAGGAGGGATGATGACAGCAGCTGCCAGTTCCCCCTCAGCAACCATCTCGTCCAGGAGCGATGCGCTGATGATTTCGCTTTCGTGGAGGCGAATCGTTTCCGAATCCGCTAGTAAGTCGTGCAGAGAATCGCTAACCCAACGGTCATCTTGATTCAGAAACCCAACCGGCAGGCGCGAATCGCTTTCTCCACTTCCTCCGATTCCGCCGAAGGCATACCCAAAGAGGACGGTAAAAAGTATCGGCATGATAAGCAAAAACAAGAAGGTTTTGAAATCGCGCATGAGTTGGATCAAATCTTTTTTTGTGATGTCAAGAATACGAATCATGGCAAAATCCTATGCAAAACGTTTTGTAAATCGCCAAGTGCCGATGGCAAAGAAGGCTGTGCTCCAGGCGAGCAAAACGAGGGCGGTGATGAGTAGGGCTGAGATTTCTGCGCCGCTCATTGCTTGCGTTAGGCCACGCAATGCCCAACCTTGAGGAACGAAGAGGGAGACACTGTTGCTCAGCTTCCTTGCTACAGGGGAGTCTCCGGCTAAAGCACCGATCATGCCGATCATGCCTGTGATAGTCAGGAGACCGCCAAAAAGGACGCCACCTTGTTTTGAATCTTTGAGGAAGGAATTAAGAAAAATACCAAATGAAGATGCGCTAAAAATGATGCCCAATGCCGCCAGTATTACTGAAGGAAGGGCACCCCATTCTATGTTGAAGAGTAGGCGTGCCGCAATGAGCAGAACCGTGACCTGTACGGAGACTGTCATGAAAACGGCGAGCAATTTTCCTCCCAAAATAGTTGTTTGTGACGTGGGCGTGGTAAAGATGCGTTGGAGTGTGAATTCCTCTTCTTCCTTTAAGATGCTTTGCGCTGTAGATGAGCCTGTGAAGAAGGCGTAGAAAACCATCATCCCGCCCATGATAGGGCTGATGATGCTCAAGAGCAGATTTTCACTTTGCTCCGCTTTATTTTCCTGCGCGTTGGTTGGGGTGCGTACATCGAGTAATTCAGTTTCAATATCGTCTTCCTGCGCAAGAGAGAGATGTAGATATTGCTGAACAACTTGCCCGACCAATGCTGCATCTTCTGGAGGGGCATCTTCGAGAAAGAGGGTGAGGGCTATTTTGACCCCAGACATGCCATCCATGAAGCGATTCATGATTGAGCGCATGATGCCAGGCCCAAGCGTTAGCGTTGGGTCTTGGTAGAACTCAATGGCGGCTTTACCGTAAATATCTGCAAATTCATCAGAAAAATCTGCGGGGATAATGATCGCGACCTGTGCATCCTGGCTATCTACTGCTTTGCGGGCAATCTCGGCACTTTCAGCATAAGTAGGAGCGATTAATGCAGACATCTCTTCGCTCTCCATAATGCTGACGATCAGATCGCCCATTGAATCGGCGCTTTCTCCCCCCGGGATATTATCGGTATCGACTTGGAATTTGGGCCCGCCCTCGTCTAAATTAGCGATGATTACTTTTGTGCGTGGGAGGTTAAACTCACCCCCGTCTGCGATATTGCCAAACATGAAATAAAACATGCCTGTTACGAGCAGTGGAACGATAAACATAAAAACGACGGCAAAGAAACTCCGAAAGGAGCGCAACATATCTTTGAGGGCGATGTCGAGTATTTTCATAATTTCACCCTAATCTCGCAATGCCCGACCAGTCAGATGCAGAAAGACCGTTTCGAGATTCGGCTCCATGATATCGATCGAGGTGATCCGAGCCGAATGGCGGGATGCGCTCTCAAAAAGCAGCGGCAGAGATTCGTTACTATCTTTTACAAGAACAGTGATGGTGCCATTCTCAGCGATAACTTGTGAAACCCCATCAACAGATTCCCACGCATCTTGAACGAGATTTGCACTCACGTCCAGAGTCAAATTGATACGGGTTTGCTGCCCGACCAATTTGACCAACTCATTATGCGTGCCGCTGGCAATCATTTTGCCATGATCCATGATGGCGATATGCTTTGAAAGCTCCTGCGCTTCTTCCATATAATGCGTGGTGTAGAGGACAGTCATGCCCTGATCTTTTAGCGCAACGACACTATCCAGGATATTGCGTCGCGACTGTGGATCAATGCCGACTGTCGGCTCATCCATATAAATGACCTTGGGTTTATGCAAGAGCGCAACCCCGATATTGACTCGTCGCTTCATCCCGCCCGAATATTTGCTGACTCGTTCTTTGGCTCGATCGCTTAACCCGATGATGTCCAGAACTTCATCCACGCGCTTTTTGAGATCCGCGCCACGCAGACCGTACATCTTGCCCCAAAAGGTCAGATTTTCACGAGCAGTCAGGTCTTCGTAGAGAGCAATCTCTTGCGGGACAACGCCCAAGACTGATTTGACGCCCATCTGGTCATCTTTGATGGAGTGTCCCATTATATATGCGTCGCCTTCGTCTGGACGCAATAGGCAACTTAGCATTGAAATTGTGGTGGTTTTTCCTGCACCATTTGGACCAAGCAGGCTGAATATCTCGCCCTGCTCTGCTTCAAAACTAACGCCTTGCACGGCTTTCGTATCACCAAAAGAACGGTGTAAATCTGATACTTCGATGGCGAGTGAATTGGGCATGGAAACTCCTGTTGCTCGAGTAAATAAAAAAATATTTTTTGGCTTTACAAGAAGCATAATTTGCATAGTAAATCTATTGAATAGTTATTTCTTTTCGGTATTTTGAAAACTAACAACAAATTCTGAACCTGCCTTATTGCTACTAGGCCATTCTCGCAATCCTAAAATAAGAATCTCATACAAACCCCAAACAAAGTAGGGTAATATGATAATGCCCATCAAAGATGCAAGAAAAGTGTATAAAAAGAATTGCGTGCTAATCCCTTTGATGTTGGGAATTATTGTTGCAATCAGAAGCCCTACCCCTGGTGCTGCAGTTGAAATGGCAATTAGCTGAGGGTAGTATTTAAAATCGCCATCTTTCTTTACTTTTGCTTTGTTGCGAAGTATAAAAGATGAGAAAAATAATGCTAGAGTGAAAATAGAGACCAAAGAGATCAATAGGATTCGCTCATTGAAAATATCACCAAGTATTTTTTTTAACCCAAGTCCTCCTGCTAACCATAACGTTCCAGTAAGTATTGCAACAAAACTCCAATCTTGCATATAGAGCAGAAGAACTTTGAAAGCCCCTACTTTCTTTTTTTGAAGTTGTGATGATGTGATTCGCTCAACTATTCTAGTTGTCGCTGAGTACCCAACTAGATAGATTCCATAACCTAGGCTCATGGGTATAACAATGTTTTTCTAAAACTGAGCATTTCCGCTGATGACAAATATGAAGATGCCTAAGATGGGTAGTATTTTTCTAGTCTTTATGCCCTTCTTGTGTACATAAGTGGAAATTCTTTTTTCCCACAGGCTGATAATTTGAATTCTATTTATATTCATGTTTATCCTTGGTGGGAACGAGATTGAAATAATCATTTAGAGCAGAAAAATGAAGTCAAATTTGATTTAAAGAAAGATACCAGAAAAAAAGGCTTTTGGGTAAAAAAAGCCAACTTGCTTTGACAATTCACCCGACATCTCGTACAATCAGGCGGTCTGTCTATCCTAAAAAGGAAGGTTTTAATTAATGAAAGAGTACACCACTGAATTAATTCGTAATATCGCTTTGGTTGGTCACAGCAGTTCTGGCAAGACAATGATGGCTGAGGCGTTCTTGTATTTTAGCGGAGCCACAACACGAATGGGGAAAGTTGAAGATGGTTCCACCGCCTCCGATTTTGACGATGAAGAAATCCGTCGCAGCCTATCGCTTTACACCAGCCTTATTCCCATTGAACATAAAAAGATCAAACTCAACTTTTTAGACGCACCGGGATACACTGACTTTGTCGGTGAAGTGATTTCTGCCCTCAGTGTTGCTGATTCTGCACTGGTTTTGGTCGATTCTCTTGCCGGAGTTGAAGTTGGCACCGAAATTGCCTGGCGTTATTGTGATGAGTTCAACTTGCCACGTGCGGTTATTATCAACAAAATGGATCGTGATAATGCCAACCTGAAAAAGGTAATGACTTCTTTGGAAGAATTCTCTGAAACTCGCCTTATCAGAATTCAGCTTCCTTGGGGTGAACGTGGCGATTTCAAAGGTGTGATTGATCTCCTGAGCAATAAAGCTTATGAAGGCGATGGCAAGAAGCCTGTTGAAATTCCTGCCGAATACGCTGATGCTGTTGAAGAAGCTCGGATGGAATTGATCGAAGCCGCTGCCGAAGGTGACGATGCTTTGCTTGAAAAATATTTTGAAGGTGAAGAATTATCGGATGCCGAAATTGTACGCGGATTAAAGAACGTTTTCTTGACCGGAGACTATGTACCGGTTTTTGTCTCTGCAACCGCCAATGAATTTGGGGTTGGTCCCCTTTTGGACACATTAGTTAGCCTGATGCCTTCTCCCGCTGAAAGACCTGCTGTAGTTGCGCAAGGTGCTGGTGGTGATGAGGAACTAGAAGCTGTAAATACGGCTCCCTTAGCTGCCTATGTTTGGAAAACGACAGCCGATCCCTTTGTTGGTAAACAAACCTTCTTCCGTATTTATTCTGGCTCTATTGCTGGCGATAGTCGAGTTTGGAATCAAAATAAAGAGATTGAAGAAAGATTTGGTTCAGTGAATATCCCACTCGGAAAAGAACAAGTGAGTGTTAGCATTGTCCACGCAGGCGATATTGCCAACGTACCAAAATTGAGCGAAACTGCCACAGGCGATACCTTCTGCACAGAAGGGCATCCGCTAACCTTAACTGTTCCTGAATACCCAACAGGTCTTTTCCGAGTAGGTATTGTACCTAAAACACAAGCAGACGCGGCGAAAATATCACCCACGCTTACACGCCTTTGTGAAGAAGATATGACTCTCGATTGGTATAACGAAAAAGCGACACGTCAAACTATTCTAAAAGGAATGGGAAACCAGCATATTGATGTAGCCATTCGTCGCGCAGAAAGCAAATTGCAAGTTGGCTTAGAAACAATTGAGCCGCGTGTGCCATATCGTGAAGGCATTACCAAGAAAGCAAGCGCTTCTTACCGCCATAAAAAGCAAAGTGGTGGTTCAGGCCAGTTTGGCGAAGTCCACATGACCATTGAAAATTATCAAGAAGACGATTTCGAGTTAACTTGGGATGTTTTCGGCGGTTCGATTTCACAATCGTATGAGCCTGCTATCCGTAAAGGTATCTTGAGCGTAATGAAAGACGGCGCAATTGCTGGATACCCGATGCAAAATATCAAAGTTTCGATTTTTGATGGCAAAGAGCATCCTGTTGATTCTAAGCCGGTTGCTTTTGAATCTGCCGCTCGCGGGGCATTCAAAGCGGCGGTCAAAGAAGCTCGCCCCGTACTCTATGAGCCAATTATGATGGCTCGCATCACCGTTCCAGACTCTAATATGGGTGATGTGATGGGCGATCTCAGCACCCGCCGTGGACGTGTTCAAGGTACTGATATTGAACGCGGCTCTACCACAGTTATCGCGACTGTCCCATTGGCAGAGATGTTGCGCTATACCAGCCAACTTCGCTCCATCACGGGTGGACGTGGCTACTTCACCATGAAGTTCGAAGAGTATGCCATTGTCCCCTCCCATGTGGCAGATGAAGTGATTGCCGCAGCGAAGACTGAGGAAGAGGAAGAATAATTCTTCAAGAATAAACTAAAAACAAAGAGCCATGCGATTAAATCGCATGGCTCTTTTTGATTCTCCATACTATTCTGGAAACTTTACAAAAACTTCATATTTCCTTGAAGAAGTCTTTACAAAGAATATATATACTTCCTGCCAATAAGAAAATCTACTCAATCAAAGGACAAAAATATGTTCATAAAGTTTTTCTCAAGAAAAAAAACACTGTGGGTGACAGGCCTAATAGTCACCCTTCTAGCAGTAGGCGGATTTTATGCCTCGCAAAAAGTTACTGCAGATTCAGAATCAGCGAATGAACCAACCATGCAGACTGCCAAAATTCGGCAAGGGGACTTGACTCTCTATGCCAGTGGAACCGGGACCTTGATCCCAGCAGCTGAGGCGTCTTTTGGCTTCCGCGCTAGTGGACAGTTGCTCTCGCTCTCTGTCGTTGTTGGTGACGCTGTTGAAGCAGGTGATTTTCTCGCCGAATTAGATAATACCGCTGAGAAAATCAAATTCCAGCAAGCCGAGCGTGCTCTCGCAGAGTTAACTTCTCCGGCTTCTATTGCTTCTGCAGAGCAGGCTCTTGCATTGGCAGAACGTGAAGTGTCTGATTCCCAGAAGAGCTTGGCTTATCAGATCAGTTGGGCGGTACTTAGATCAGAAGAGAAGGTTGCAGAAGCAGAAGAAGCTTTGCTTTTAGCAAAAGAATCTAGTAATGAAGAAAAAACTGCCGAAGCCGAGTTGGCACTTGAAAATGCTGAAAGAGTTCTTGCTGGAAATTGGGATTATTACGAAAATCATTATATTCCTGAGAACTTTAAGGTTGCCGCAACACGCTCAACACCTTCGTATATCGCTATCCCCACCGAATTCGATATTCTCGAAGCACGTGCGGGGTATGCCATTGCTCAAGCTGAACTGGTAGAAGCGACAGATTACCTTGCTGTAATAAATGGCAATGAAATTCCCGAAGGTGCTACGGGTAGTAATTTGAAAGCATTAGAGCAAGCTCAACTTGACCTGATCTCTGCTCAAGACGGCCTTAATGCAACTCGTCTCTATGCGCCCATCTCTGGTACAGTGATGAGCTTCGATGCTCAAGTTGGTGACACGGTTGGTACATCTACAATTGTGACCATTGCTGATACAAGCGAATCTTACCTTGAAATCTTCCTTGACGAGACAGATTGGGGCATGATCAATGTTGGCTACCCTGTTGAAGTCATTTTCGATGTTTTGTCTGAGAAAACCTTCGAAGGTGAAGTTGTTCAGGTTGACCCCGCACTCTATACGGAGCAGAATTCTTCTTTAGTGCGTGGACTTGTCAGATTAGACGATGCTGAATTTAGCGGTAGCAAGCTCCCGGTTGGGTCCGCAGCGGCGGTAGAAGTAATTGGTGGACGTGCTGAAGAGGCAATCCTTGTTCCAGTTGAAGCATTGCGCGAAGCATCCCCTGGTCAATATACAGTATTCGTAATGATTGACGATGAGCCGAAATTACGTGTGGTCGAAGTCGGTCTGCAAGATTTATTCTATGCTGAAATTCTCTCTGGCTTGGAACCTGGCGACGTAGTTACAACTGGCATTGCGGAGACAGAATAATGACTGCCCGCGCAATTATTGAAACCAAAGACCTGACGCAGATTTACGGCATGGGCGATGCCCGTGTCGCTGCGCTGGACGGTGTGAGCATTAGCGTTCATGATGGTGAGTTTGTCGCCATCATGGGACCTTCTGGCTCAGGAAAAAGTACGCTGATGAATATCTTGGGCTGTCTTTCTCGCCCAACTTCAGGTGCATATTATCTGGATAGTGAAACGGTTAGCGAGCTTGATAAGGTTGAGTTGGCTGCCATTCGTAATAAAAAAATTGGTTATATCTTTCAATCTTATAACTTACTCTCGCGTACCACAGCATTGGATAATGTGATTTTGCCCCTGCAATACGACCGTGAAACCGAACGCACAACAGAAGAACGAATAGATGTGGCAACGAAGGTGCTGAATATGGTTGGCTTGGTAGATCGCATCAAGCATCAGCCACAAGAGCTTTCGGGCGGACAACAGCAGCGCGTAGCAATTGCGCGTGCGCTGGTCAACAACCCTGTGCTGATTATGGCTGATGAGCCAACAGGTAATCTTGATAGCAAATCGGGTGCAGAGATTATGCAATTGCTCCACGATTTACATGATGAGGGTGCAACTATTGTGATGGTAACGCACTCAACTGAAATTGCCTCACATACAGAGCGCACAATCCATTTACTCGATGGGAAGATCGATAAAATCATCGGTAATGGAAAGAAGGCAACAAAATGAAAAGTTCTGAAGTATTTAACATCGCCTGGGCGGCGATACTCAAAAATAAAGTCCGTTCTTTGCTGACTATGCTTGGCATCATCATCGGTGTTGGCGCGGTAATCGTGATGGTTGCGATTAGTGCAGGCACAGAGGCAACGATCAACGAAGAAATTAACAGTTTGGGCGCTAACCTTGTTTTTGTGCAGTCCACATTTACGCGTGGTGGCGCAAGCGGGATGCCAGAAGGTGGCTTGGTCTATGACGATGCCGCTGCCATCGCCGATGGCGTGGATGGTGTCAGTGGCGTTGTCGTTGAGCAGAGCGCATCTCAAACAATCAAAGCTGGCGGTGTCGTGCTAGATGCTGTCACTCTCTTAGGCTCAACAGCTGATTTCCCCTCTGTGCGCGATATGAGCATTGCAGACGGTCGCTACTTCAACGATCTCGAAGTAGATCGCAATCAGAAAATAGCCGTTCTTGGCTCCAGTTTGGCAGAAGAGCTTTTCGGCGAAACCGATCCCATTGGGCAGGATATTACCGTAGGCACAACTCGCTTGGTCGTTATCGGCGTGCTTGAAGAAAAAGGTTTAGTTGGCGATGTCGATTATGACTCCCGCCTTTATATGCCCATCTCGGTTGTGCTTGATAAATTTACCCAATCCCAATTTTCACGCATCATGGGTGATCGTGTCCGCCTGATCTATGTCGAAGTAGAAGATCAAGAAAACCTAGACGATATTATTCTTCAAATCCAGTTGTTGCTCGCCAAACGGCATGATCTTCCCCTTGAAGAAGCCGATTTTACCGTCACCACCCAGCAGGATATTATCGGTACACAAGAGGCAACCACAGCTGCATTCCGTTCTTTGTTGGGATGGGTAGCAGGCGTCTCGCTCATTGTCGGTGGGATTGGGATTATGAATATCATGCTCGTCAGTGTAACTGAAAGAACGCGTGAAATTGGCATTCGACAATCCATCGGTGCGACCCCGAATGATATCCGCTGGCAGTTCCTGACAGAAGCTCTGCTATTGAGCTTGGTCGGCGGCCTCATCGGCGTGGTCTTCGGCGTGGGTGGCGCGTGGATATTTGGTTCTGTTAGTGGAATGCGTACTGTCGTCGTCACCGAGTCGATTATCTTGGCTTTTAGTTCGGCTGCAATTGTGGGTGCCTTCTTCGGCTTCTATCCCGCTAACAAAGCCGCAGAACTTGATCCGATTGAAGCACTAAGACACGAATAAATCATACTCGCCTGTAAGGGCGACCCGCTTTGATTTTCATCCTACATTTTTTTGTAGCCATTCGTAAGGAGAAATGAAAATCCACTTGATAAAGACAAAGGGTCGCCCCTACTAATATAAATTAACGATATTTGAAAACCGAATACTCGAATACCGCGTATCGAAATACAAAAGGAAACTAAAATGAAAAAAACACTCTTTACCCTTACTCTTGTCCTCGCTCTGGCATTATCCGCTTGTGGCGGTGCTGATTCTACAACTGGCTCAGAAGCCGCTGGTGCAGGTGGCCTCAACGCTGATTATGAAAATGCACTCTCTGTACAATTACAGCTCTCGGTAGGCACTTTCAATCTTGAAGGCACTGACCTTGCTGTAGATGTTGAACAAGCTGCTGAATTACTTCCCTTGTGGCAGGTTCTAAACGGCCTGAACGAGAGCGGCACTGCTGCGGCAGAAGAAATTGATGCGTTGGTCTCTCAAATCGAAGAAACGATGACTACAGAGCAAGTCGCATCTATCGCCGCGATGCAACTCACCCGTGAAAGCATGGGCGAAATTATGCAGGAATATGCCCTGTCAATGGGTGGTGGTGAAGCACCGCCTGAGGGCTTTGTCCCTGGTCAAGGACGTAATGGCTCTAGTGTTCCCGGCTTAAGCAGCGGCGGCCAAGGACGAAGTGGCGACACTGGTATGTCACCCGAACAAATCGCAACGGCCCAAGCCGAACGCGAAAGTGGTGGTAGCAGTATGATGAACAGTCGCATTGCTCGCGTTATTGCGGAAGGCGTGATCCAGTTATTGCAGAGCAAATAAAGAAGTGAGAGATAAATCTTGATATACCTTAAATTGTGATATAGGCAAGAAATATTCACGACAGCGACAATGTTGGTCGAAGGTACGCAAGCCAAAATCATGCGCGAAGCGGCTCTTCATCCCCCATTAAAAAAGTGGATTGCTAATTTAGCAATCCACTTTTTTTGTGTATCATGTTTAGTTTTATCCACACCCACCAGCGGAGGGGGCGCGTTTGAGTTCCATTTTGATTCTTGGTTCATATTCTACGTGCTCGTGGTCTTCGAGATGCGGATATGCGGCGGGGCAGTGGTCGCCGAGGGCAGAGGTGAGGATATATTTGAATTCATCATCCTGAAGATTTTCTTTTTCTCCGGCACAGTATTCGTCTTCGTAGGGGGTTGCGTAGGTATCAACCCAGTTGTTGAGGCCACCTTCAAGGATGTAAACATTGGGTACACTTTCTGCAACCATATACTTCCAGACTTCGGTGGCTCTGGTTTCGTCGTTGCTCATGATGACGAAGAGACTGTTTGCAGGTAGGGCGATGAAATCGTTAATCAGAGCGGGGATTTCTTCGGGGAGAACGTGGTCGGAGTCTGTGATGTGAAAGAGGTTAAAGTCTTTTTCTTCGCGGACATCGAGCATGACCAGGTTGAGTTTTGAATCGTGCATGGTGTGGAGTAGCTCTTCTGTCACGATTTGGACTTCACGATTGTCCAGGCGGGCTTGTTGTTCACCTGAAATCCAGTTCCAGCGGTCGGCGTTGGTGGGTTGACCAAGGGCGATTAAGCCAATTGCTGCTACAACGAATACACCTGCGCCAACATAGCGACCTTTTGGCTCTTTGGAGATGTCTTTGTTGCCATAAATGGCTTCAAGTTTTTCGCCGCCCCAGAACATGAAGAGTGCCATCAAGGTAACGAGAAGAGCGACTACGCCTGTGGGGAGATCGAAGAGATCCATCAGGGTTAGGCGGCCGAAGTAGCTGCCGTTGAAGAAGTGGGGCACTTCGTCGATGGTTTCGCTAAAGGCGAAGATGCCAGTGAGCGCACCTGCGACATAGAACATGCCATCCACTTTGAGGGTGGCAAGGGCGGTCAGCGATGTGCCTGGGCAGAATCCGCCAACAATGAATCCCATGCCCATCACAAGTCCGCCAATAACCCCAGACCAGAGGTAGGTTGGGTTGACCCAGATGAGGTTGTAATCCAATAAGCCGATTGCTGCTGCACCAAAAATAAGCAACATGCCGACTACAATGGCGGTGAAGAAGACTTTGAATACTGTCAGGTCTTTGAAGTAAAACTGCGCGGCTAATTTTGTTGATTTATTGAAGCCAGAGCTTTCAAGCACATAGCCAAAGCCAATACCGATGAGCAAATAAATTGCGTAAACGCCGATTTTTAGAAAAATCGTGTCAATGGGAAGGGGGAAGATAGTCATCTTTTTTCTCCTAATTCCAAAGTTTGCGGAAGGCGTAGGCAAAGAGATACGCACCGCCGAAGATGGCGAACATTACAGCCCAACTGCCCGCAGAGAGCGTTGCGCCGCCAGAAAGAGCCTGACCAGAGGTGCACCCACGAGCGAGGCGTGCGCCGTAAGAAAAGAGGAAGCCGCCAACGAAGGCATAAAACCAGCGTTGTTTATTGGTGATTTTGGGTCCTTTATGTGTTTCAAGTTTGACGCGCCCGTTGCGTAAGCCGGAGATAAAGCCACCAATGATTGCGCCGATGCTGATAAAGACAATCCAATTGTCGAGGGCGTTGAGTTCACCACCAGCGGTTTTGATGAGGTAAGGAACACGATCTACGTGACCGGGGGCAACGATGTCTTCGATGAAGGCTACGAAGCGGCTGAGGCCGCCAGATGCGCCTAGTCCATTTCCGGTGATGAAGATGGATGTGAAGAGAACTAAACCAAGTACTATTCCACCTGTGTAGGCGTTCCAGTATTCTTTTTCGGGACGATTGAAGAGGCGTTTGAAGAAGCCTTCTTTGTTCTGTGCTTCTGTTGCTGTTGTCATAGGATTTATTCCTTTTTGTTGACTTGAAATCTGTCAGGTTTATCTAAATACTTATTCTGCACTATGCTCGTGAATTTCCACGTCATCCCAGCCATTGATCATGGAGTTGATGCCTGCCAGCGGAGTGTGTCCAGTGGTGGTGAGATAAACGTGCATCACGATGAATGAACCAAAGAGCCATGCGATGAGGGTGTGGAATGGTGCGAGGAAGGGTAATCCGCCGAGAGCTGCTGAGAGTGGAGGCCAGCGTTCTGCGCCCCAGATCAGGATGCCTGTAAGACCTTGTAGCGGCAGGAGGACATTCAAGATGCCGAAGTAGGTGATCTGTTGAAGCGGATTGAGTTTCTTTTTGGCACTCTTTTCAAAGGGATGTTCTTCGCCTTTGAAGATGCCGTTGATATAGTAGGTTGCTTGGGTAAAGGTCTGGTCAAAGAAACCGCGTGGACGTGGGATATATTGCTTGATGTCACCGCTGACCAGATGATAGAAGAGGGAGAGGGCTGCATTGACTGCCAAAATGGTTGCGAGAACATTATGAGTGATGACTACGCCGCTGAAGCTGAAGAGAATGTAGCTATCGGGGTTGTGGATGATCATGCCTGTGAAGAGGAGCAATACGATTGCGGCGGTCTGCATCCAATGCCAGAAGCGTTCGTAGACGCTGTACATATAGACTTTCTCTACTTTTGCTTCGTGGACGCCGTTCTTCGAGGCGGCGTAAACGCGTAAGCCACCGTGACCGAGTACGCCGAGTACAACAAGAATGAAACTCCATAAGCCAACGGCATCAATCCATTTTACGTTGTCTGAGCCGAGGATGTAGAGATTTTCTGCGTCGGGAGCGGGTTTGTAGAAAATTGAGCCGCTTTCGTCTTCGTAGATTTTGCCATTGAAGACGACGTTGCTGCCGGGGACAAACTCTGCTTTTGCGCCGATGGGGACATAACCAGAAAGTTGAAGTTCTTGGGTTAGGCGGGTATCTTCGCTGTGGCAGGTTTGACAATCACGGGTTGCCCAATCGCTGGTGGCAACGTCGTGGTGGATGCTGTAGGGTTGAATTTCACCAGAGATGCGGGGATTATCAAATCCGAGTGCGGTGAGGCGTTCTTTGATGAGGCTGTCTTTTGCTTCGGTGTTGATGATGAGTTCGCTATCGTCCAGCAATCCGTCTGAGTTGGCGTCGAAGGCTGCCAAAACGTCGGGCGCGTACTCTGCATCTTGAAGGTACGCAAGTTCAAGGTCACGCATCGGAACGGGGCGTTCATCTTCGCCATAAATCCAGAACCAGGTTGTGATCAAGTTATGCGGGACGAGTGTTTTAGTCCCATTTGAATTTTCACGAGGCAAAAGGATGGGTTCGTAACCGACGAGCAAGGAGTTGACGTCAACTTCACCTTCGGAGCCGCGACATTGGGTTTGGGCGTTGCCTTCAAGGTCAATTACCGTCCAGTCGTATTGTTGGTTTGCGGAGGAAAAGAGTTTTGGAATGTGGCAAGATTCGCAGCTTACTGCGCTCATGTGGCGGTCTGCGTAAGGCAGCCAATCGTGGGCGGCATCGGGATCGTGACAGTCGGCGCAACTGCGCATGGTGTCTTTGATGTTCGGGGAAACCATGCTTTGTGCGCTATCGCCGCGAGCAAATTGGTGCAAAGGTTGCTCAAGATATTCGCCAAGTTCGAGGCGGCGGGGGTCAAAAAGAAGGTGGTCGGGGCGTGTTGCACTGCCTTCTTGGTAGTAGAGTGGGTTGTTGAGTGCGTAATGGCAATCGGTACATTCGAGCTGGCGTTCTGCGTGAACATCCCAGGAGCGGGCAAGAGTTTCTTTATCTGCCAAGTTCATGCCAGAGACTGAAAGACGTTGCGAGGAGATAATTTGACCGGTGGTGATGGTTGTCCAGCGTTCGGGAGAGCAACCGTCCATTACAAGCGGGTCTTCTACATTATCGTGAACAAGACCATGACAAAGACCACAATTATTATCTTCGGGGTCTTGCAAGGTTACAAATTCTGCGCTAAGTTCATTGTTTTCGGAGAAAGCGGCTTTGTTCCAAGTGAACTCGCCATTTGCTTCGCTCACAATGCCGCTGCCAAGCAAAGTTGCTGTATTTGCCCATCTGAAAGCACCATTATGCAAGGCTTCTTTACGAGCGTCATTATTCGGTTCGGGGGTGTGGCAGAGGAAACAATTCATTTCGACAACGCCAGATTCACTCCAATCCCATTCAACGAGTTCGCCTGTTGCGGGATCAACGATATTTGTTTCAAAAGAGTCTTTCGTATAGCTTAATTCGGTCAACTTGACCCCAGTTTGACTATAAACTGCGGGACCGCCGCCTGGATGCCTGCCACCGAAAGTTTGAATCCATTCTGGGGTAGTCAGGTCGGGGTTTTCATCACCTGCGGGGGAGAGATAGCGATACGCAATCGGGTTCCATGTCCCGAAAAAGCCTGGGCTGGTATCCCAATCTCGTTCGGTGGGGGTTTCTCCCGCAGCAACCATATCGTCGAAGCCAGCGTTTGCGTGATAGCTGTGTTTTTCGATGAATTCTGTATCGTGGCATGAGCCGCAGGTTTGCATTGTCGAAACGGGGTTGCCCGTATCCAATACGTTTTCGCCATCTTCATCGAGCATGGGGAAGGTGGGATGTAATGGAGAGCCTTCATCGGGTCCCCCTTGCGCCGACTTTTCAGCCAGTGCGGTTTGACCCGTCGCGGCAACGCCGATAATCAGGAGCGCGGCAACAATCAATATGCTCGTAAAGCCTAAGCGGGATTGTTTAGATTTGTTGTTGATTAGCTTCATCTTTTTTCCTTTTGAAATTTCTTTTCTTCGTTCATTAGATGATTGTTTCGTTCTTGTTTTGGGCTTGCTTCCGTTTGTGAGCAAATTCTTGGCGAGAAGCAATGTCAGTTCCTGAGCGGAGCGGAGCGTAGACGAAGGACGGGTTTGATAAGAAGCCTCTCTTCGTCTGCGACCGTGCTATCGCTACCTTCCTGCGGTTGCCGCTCAGAGACTGTGCTGTTTATCTCTTCGCGCTAAAGCGTCCACCCCAATCAATTGGGTCGCCGTAGTAGCCGAGAGCTTCCCAATCCATGCGGCTTTCGTCTTCGCCGTGGCAGTATCCGCAAGTTAAGGCTTGATCAGCGGATGTGACCATGTGCGTGGTGGGCCAGAACATTTCAGTATTAGCAAAGCCATATTCGCCGCTATATTCCATGCCGGTAATTTCAGAGCCTAAGCGGAGGGCTAAATCCCAGTCGAATTCTGTCCAGAAGCCGCCTTCGCCAACCGTTTTGGGTTGCAGGAAGTAGTTGTAGACCGTATCGTAAGGTTGCTTGCCACGATGTACTTTGAAGGGGAAAATTTTCGCGGTCTCGTCGTTTATATCGCCCAAAGGCAGGTTGATCGAGGTGACTTCTTCAGGATTCATAACGTCGCCAAGGATGTAACGGTCAGCAGTCCCGTTGTACCAGCGATATTCAGGGACAAAGTCATCTTCGTAAACGAAGCTGCCTTTAATCTTGAGGTATTCGTGGGTGCTTTCTTCGATGTCGTCATTACCAGCGGTAGACCAGTCCCAGTACATTTTGGTTGCGTCACGCGTTGCAGCAGAGGGGATGTGGCAAGTTTGGCAAGCGACTGATGCAAGATGAACATTGATGCGTTCATCTTCGTGTAATTCTTCGGTATGGCAGTCAGTGCAGGCAATCTGATTTTTGCTATCCAGGCTGACGGAAATTGAACGTCCAGAGACTAAATGTGCCTCTGTGCGGTGACAATCGGTGCAGAGGAAATCATGCTCGCCCATGTGGACATCAACGCGGTCTGGAGGAAAGTAGAGCGTTTCGTCTAAATCGCCGTGTTTGACCGCATTCCCACCGCCGCCTTTGAAGTGGCAGCCACCGCAATTTTCTCGACCGGGGATGCCGACATTTTTCGCGACGTCCATCAAGTCAACACCTTCAGCAGGATTACCAGCGGTGCTTTTTACATAAGTGCCGGTTGTGTCGTGACAGACGAGGCAGTCTACATTTTCTTCGTTGTCGAAATCAAAATCGGCACTATCCCAACCGTAACCAGCGTGGCAGGATGTGCATGATGACCAATTCCCTTGAACGCCGATGCAGAAGTTGTTGATTTGGTTTTTCTTGCCAATTGTGACAGGTTCGTCGTGACCTTCAATATCATAAGGTTCGCTTTCCCAAGTCCAGTGGGCAGTCGCCATCATCTCAGAAGCGGAGTTTTCATGACATTCAAGACAGGCTTTAGTCACGTCTTGACCTGTTTCAAAGGGACCTCTGTCTTCGAGAATAGCTGCATGTGCGGTGTGGACAGGGTGCAGAGGGAGATTCTGCCAAGGATCATCTGACCTTTTATCTCCTTTGGGGAGAAAATAAATAACGGGGGCGAGAATGATAACAAGTGTGGCAATTGCGCCAACTATCCAAGTGAGATTCGATTTTTTCATATCTTTTCCTGTTCTTCCGGGGGATTGTAGTTTTCTACCAGACTGGCGCGGTAGGTGAGACGGTCGTTCAAAATTGTCCGAAGTAAGTCGAGTGCTTCGATAATGCGTTCATCTGCGAGACGATAATAGATATAAAGTCCTTTGCGTTCTCCAATGACTAAACTTTGCTGGCGCAGTATTTTTAGATGACGTGATGTGGTCGGCTGTGGAAGCTCTAGGGTTTCTGCTAGGTCATTGACGTTGCGAGGAGAATCGACTAGCGCGTAGAGCATAAGAATGCGCGTTGGATCTGCCAAGCCATTACAAATACCAGCATGGAGCTCGGTCACTTCTTGGATGAGGGGAGGATTTGAGTTCATAAGCATATTCGGATATTTACATATAGTGCAATCTGCCAAGATAGTAACATTATGAGAAATTTCTAATTAGTGCAACTTGTCATATTAGGAGAGGTGCTATGTCATAACACGACTAAGTGTGTCACATTAGCTGTGTAATGTGTGATATTTATAACAAATCTGTGTTACAAGTATTTTTTAAGAGATTTAGTGAGGATTTATGGGGTGTTGAACAGGGGGAATGGGATATGAAGATGAATATGTTTTGAGCAGATTACCCATTTTTTCTCAGCGATCAAGCTGTAGAGGACCTCGGTAATTTCCTGCTCTTCCTCACTGATCCTTGCACCATAGATCACGAATGTCTCTCTCCGTGGATCTCGGGTGAAAACACCCCCTGACCCCGATGGCTTGCAATTGGAGGTGGGAGATGAAGAAGGCAATCGCCTCTAGAACACATCTCATCTCCTCATGCAAAATAAAGCCGTGCACAATCAAGTACGTGCCTTTGTGATTCTGGGAGGGTAGTAGAAGAAAATTGTGTAAATCTATTCCATTAAGTTGTAAGATGATTTGTATGTAGAGATTGCGGGGAGAAGATCGTGTTCAGGCTTGCGACAATGTTGACTAACGCCACGCAAGCCAAATACGCGTGCGACGCGCTGTTCTACATCCAATAAAAAAACGCGAATTGCTAGATTAGCAATTCGCGTTTTGGGTGAAACATAGTCAAATTTATCCTTCTTTTTGGTGTTCTTCTATCTCTTCCCAGCCCGTGATCATTGTTTTGATGTGGCTGGTGATTGTATGCCCGGTGGTGGTCATGTAGACGTGGACAATGACAAAGGCGACCAAAATATAGGCACCAATAGTGTGGATTACAGCAACATTATTGAGTACGAAGAGGGGGAGATTGAGGTGAGAAAAGTATTCTTGGTAGAGATACATTGTTCCTGTAATACCCATAATCGGCAGGATAAGTATTTTGAAGTTTAAGTAAGTAATTTTTTGGAGAGGGTTTAATCTTGAAATTTCAGTTTTTTTGTGGGGATGTGGCTCGCCCTTTAGAATGCCAGATGTGTAGTATTTGGCTTGGGAGAGAATGTCCATTTTGTTAAGTTTGTATTGTTTCCATTCGCCTGTGGTGAAATAATAAAAGAACATGGCAAAAGCTAGTAAGCCGAGTGCGATCCCTGCGATATTATGAACTTTTACTGCTGTGTCAAAATGGATTATGTGGTGTGTACCATGCACTGCAAAGCCGGTGAATGCGAGTGTGGCAAGAAGAAAAACTTGCGTCCAATGCCAAAAGCGAATGAATGTGGTATAGATTTTTATTTTCTTTTTAGCCATTTTGGATGCTTTCCTTTTGCTTTCTCATTTTGCTGCTGATGAAACGCGCCAAACTATGAATGAGTACACCGGCGAGCGTGAGTGCGATAAAGCTCCAGCTTATTTTGTCGATGATGGGGGTTTCGGTAACGCCAGGGATATAGATGCCCTCTACGCCCGCTAAAACACCTTGATTTCGTCTATGGCAGGCATCACAATCGAGTGCGTCTTCGGCGGGGGCGACCATGTGGGCAATAGGCCAATACATTTCGGTTTCGATAAAGTCGTATTCTCCGCTGTACTCAAAGCCTGAGTATTCCATGCCGGTTGTGATGGATTTTTGCCAGTCATAATTTCCCCAATAGGCAGTGTCGTCTTTGCCGTATACATGCGGGGTGACGAGGGTGTTATTCACGGTGTCGTAGGGTTGTTTGCCGCGCATGATTTTGAAAGGCCAAATGCGGCTATTGGGGTCATCGGGCGAGCCATGAATTTGGTTGACTTGTAAAGCTTCTGTGCCTTCTTCAAAGGGTTTCATGCTTTGATAGTCAATATCGCCATTGAACCAAGCATATTCGGGTCTTACGTTTTCTTCCCAGACAAAATCGCCTTTTTTAGCAAGATAAATATGCAAGCCATTTTCATCTTCGATATTAATTGGTTTTCCGTCTTCATCCATTTTGCCGGCTGTTGACCAATCCCACCAAGTTTTGGTTGGGTAGCCGCCCCGAGCAAAAGTGGGGATATGGCAAGTTTGGCAAGCAATTTTTTCTACATGCTTATTAAGTTCTACTGCCATTTCATTCCCTGCGGGGTGAGGGGTTAAGCCATGACAATCTTCACAGGTTAATGCGCTATTTCCACGCCCCGGAAGAGCAATCCCATCTTCATCTTTTGCTTCTACCTGATAGCGACTGCCGGGGATAACATGCGCTTGTGGCGCGTGGCAGGTGGCACAGGTGAAATTTAAGCCTTCTGCGTCCATGTGAACATCTAATCCGTGATCGGGGGAGATGAGCGATTGGTCAAGGTCGCCGTGTTTTACGCCGTTTCCGCCGCCGCCATCAAAATGGCAAGCTCCGCAAGTTTGGCGGCTGGTTGCGCCCACATTTTGGGCAACCAGGGTTAAGTCAACGACTTCCCACATTTTTCCGCTGCCTGCGGGGAATTCTTTAGGCTCATCGTAAACAGGATGCCCTGCGGTAGTGGGGAGTTTTTTGTACGTCCCTGTGGTGTCGTGGCAAACGAGACAATCTACATTTTCTTCAACAGTGAAGTCGAAATCTTTATCTTCCCATCCGTAGCCAACATGGCAAGAGGTGCAACGGGGCTCATTGGATTCTACGGATTGGCAGAAATTGTTGATAACATTTTTCTTCCCAAGTTTTTCTCCCGTTTGTGGGTCGGCATACTCCCATGTCCAATGCGGGGTTTCCATTACCTGTTTTGCGGCTTCGGTGTGGCAAGTTAGACAGGCGGCAGTCACTTCAGGGCCTGTTGTAAAATCTACTTGAAGCACTTCAAATTTTGTATGGTCGGCGGTAGAGCTTTGCCGTTGAGGGTCATCTCCGCTTTGCGATAATTTGCTGAAAGAACCGACGGCTTGGGCATTGGCCATAAAAGCCATAGAGACAATCAAAACGCCGGTAATGACTAAGCCTAAGCCAGCCATCATTATCCTTCTTTTCATATACACTCTCCTTTTACGCCCCCTTTTGAGTATTGTGGGGTGTTTTTTCTGTTTTCTAAACTAATTCTTACCTTATAAATGACGTGGGAAAACTTTTGGGAGATTATACACTGTTTTATGTGACAAATGTCATGTTTGGTGTGTTTTTATGTACCTATAAGTTGTTGTGTGTGGCGTTCTCATATTTGCTTGATGACGTGATAGCTTTTTAGGTTTTTTGAGGAAATTTTTATTGCTCTTCTTCCATTAGGGGATATTATCGGCAATTAGCCAGAAGAGGGTGATACCGATGGAGGCAAATCCAGCTGTGCTGAGTAGTTCTTGCCAGGTTAGGTAGTATTTTTTCATAAAAAACACTGCTGTGGACGGTAACTAGAGCCCTTAAGCAGGAAGCTATTGAGGATGTTAATGGTCCTATATGCGGCTTGATATTGTCAAGATGGACGGCTCATGTCATAATTAGTACATATTTTCACGCATCAACTATGACTATGAATAAAGTGAAAATCGAGGAGTAAGATGGATTTAGTTAAGTTGAAATCTTTTTTATATGCCGCCGAACAATTGAACTTTTCAGAAGCGGCAAAACGCCTGCATTTAACGCAGCCAACGATTAGTCATCATGTCAAGATTTTAGAGCATGAGTTAGGGACAGAGTTGTTTGATCGCTCTGGCGCAAAGCTCCGTTTGACAGAAGCAGGTCGTTTACTTTTGCCTTCGGCACGGGATTTAATTAAGAAATGTGGTGATGTGAAAGAGATGATGACTTCGTTAGATAACGAAGTGGTTGGCGAGTTGAATATCGCATGTAGCACAACTGCGGGGAAGTATATTTTGCCTTTGTTGGCAGCACGTTTTTGCGAACGTTATCCTGGAATTCGCGTAAATATACTGGGTTGTACGCCACCGCATATTGTCCCCCGTTTATTGGAAGGTGAAGCGAATTTGGGCGTTGTTAGTTCTGAGATTGCAGGGGAGGGGACGGAAAGCCAAATGTTTTTCAATGACTATATTACGCTGATTGCCTCTGCTGATCATCCTTGGGCAGTACGCCCTTCTGTTTCACCTGATGACTTGCTTGGGGAACGGTTGATTACTCGTGAAGCCGAATCTGGTACGCGGCGGATGATGCTTGCCGAATTGGCGAAGCACGATATTGCACTGGATGATCTCAATGTATTGATGACACTAGGAAATACAGAAGCAATTGTCCACACGGTCGCGGCGGGGTACGGAGTCGCATTTGTCTCACAGTTGGCGGCAGAATGTTGTCTTAATCAGGGAAAGATTATCGAAGTCCCCATCCCTGCATTAGAATTGAAGCGTGGCGTTTATATGATGCGCCCCAAAATAGATAATCCCCATCGTGCGCAGGAGGTCTTTTGGAGTTTTATTCATGATCCTGAGAATGAGGATTTGATTCGTTTGGCGGAAATTCATCAGTAATGCCCCCATAGAAATTTAATGATGTGAAGGTGACAGTCACTTCAAAAGTGACTGTCACCTTTTTTGTTTATTACTGCATCGGGCGAACAAACATCCACCAAGCTGTTACCCAAGCACCAAGTACAATGAATAAGCCGCCGAGCAGGGACCCTAATGAGAGCATGGGGATGCCGCTCAGGATGTGGGTCACGTTACAGCCTGCGGAGGTGACTGCGCCAAAGCCCATCAACAAACTGCCGATGAAGATTTGCAGCAGCACGCCACCCTTTGGCACGCGGATTTTGAATTCATTCGCGATGAGGGAGGCAATAGCTGCGCCAACGATGATTCCAAGTACCAGCCATGCAACCCAATTCATCGAGGCTTCAACGCCTGGCAAGCCCACTTTCACGATAGTGATCCAGCCAGCTGTAATGCCGAGGGGGTAGTTGCGTCCCGCGGCTGCGGAAGAAAGATAGGCGATCATTTCGACAATGCCGATGACAATGCCAGTTGCCCACCAATTCCAGCCTTGTTTGAAGATGCGCTCCGCCCATGATTTATCGCTTTGCTCAACTTCATCTTCATTCTTTCGTCCAAAAATCCACCAGAGAATGACTGCCAAAACAATAATGCTATACGCTACTGTGGCATGAGATAGCCCAAGCCAATTTGCGAGAGTCATATTTATTCCCTCGCCAGCGACTATTTTTGTGCTGCTTTGTAAGAAATCTTTGATAGGTTTTAAGAAACCCATTGCGGTGAGCGTGCCAGCCGTTGCCAAGCCGATTACTGCAACCAGCGAGCCGACCATGCCCTCACCAACGCGATAGGTGATTCCGCTGGCGCACCCGCCAGCCAAGACCATACCGATGCCGAAGATGAAGCCCCCGACCATATTTGCGCCCCAGAAGAGGGGTTTCGGGTTAAGCGTAATTGCGCCAGTTTGACTCATAATGGTAAAGCCAAGCATGGTAACTAAAATTGCTGCGCCCACCGATTTTAGTAGCGTGAAATCTTCTAGTGTGATGATGTCACGAAAAGCAGAGTTCATGCAGAAGCGTCCACGTTGCAAGGCAAATCCGAAGATGATGCCAACTGCCAACCCACCTAAAAGTAGTGAATTCATTATATTCTCCTCGTGTTATTCATTATTTCAAGCCGAAGGCTTCGATCAATAAGCGATGATCGGGACCTTCCACTTGCACAACTGAAAGTAAATTATGTTTTTTCTTCTTCAGGCTACGTGGAATACGCTCAATGGAGAGGGGGTAGTCCATAAGGACTTCGAGAACTTCTCCTTTTTTCATTTTCTTGAGTGCGACCATTGTTTTCATATCGGGGTAGGGGCAAATTTCACCTCGCACGTCAACGGTTTTGGTTACTACAACTTCTTCTGTCATTGCATTCTCCTTTTTTGCTTGTCAAAATCTAGGGGCGTACCCTTGTGGCCGCCCATTTGTGGTTGTCCAATAGGGCAAGGGCGAGCCTTGCCCCTACCCCAAAATTAATTTAATAACTAAAGACCATCAGCGCATCTTCGGCTTCGAATAAGAACGATGAGGCATTCATAATTTCTACATCATCGTAGAGGTCTTCTTCTTTGATATCCCAAACGGGCAGGCCTAGCTCACACAGGATGATGCGCCCGTCGAGGACTTGGATAGCATCAAAGAGTTCAACGGGATCGGGTTGACCTTTCAGCCCTTGATATTTCTCCAACGCGCCTTTGACGACCACTTTTGCCGCCCCGGGCTGGACGAAAACCAGTGGTTCGCTACCTGTTGCCGCGGATGCGGCAGCCATTACGAGCGCAGCCATCACGCTTTGCTCGTCGTCGTGATTCATGATTATGACCATTTTGTCGCACATAAATTTCTCCTTTCGTAAGAGACACTCGGTTTCTTAGGATGTTGCCCATTAAATGAATTTGGCAGAATAATGCAGACGCAACACACCGAGTTTTTGGCGGAAGCAAGCTCAAATCAGGCTTGCTTCCGCTATATCCACATCTGCCTAAAAGACGTAGGTCTGCGCCGCACCTTCGACATCCATCAAGAAGGGTGGGAGTGGTTGAACCACAATCCGCTCATCGCGTGCATCTTTGGGGTCAATCCCTTTATTCTCTAAAGCGAGTTCACAGAGGGTGACATTTCCTCCTAAATCCATTAGCGTGTTGAATAATTCAACAGGATTGGGCAGTCCTTTGGGCGTGCCGAGTTTCTCCAGCTCACCCTTGAGCGACCAGCGGGCACCCGCCGGGCAGAAGAAGAAGTACACTTCGTAATCGAGGGCAAGGCCTGAATTAGCAAAAATCAGGGAGGGCATGATGCTGGCGGGGGTATCGCCGTTGCAAACAATTACCATTTTTTCGGTCATTAGATTCTCCTTTTGAGTGTCGTAGTAACCGCTTTAGCGGTTTAGCGACTAAAGTCGCTACTACAAGGGCTCTATTAATCTGCTGCGGCTAATGCCCCAGCTAGTTCTCGGTTATGCTCTTCCTCTCTAACTTTTACCGCTTTGAAATAAATTGCCAGTGGACGGTAGTAGAGGTGCGCCCATTTACCGAAGGGGACTTCGAGAATGAGCATTGGGGCGGTAAATGCCATGTGGATGATGTAGATATAGTAGGTTGGCAGTGGCAGCCCCATATAGCGGAAGATGTGTAGCAGAATGCCGGTGAGTGCGACTGCGAAGAGCAACACGGGGAAAATCCAATCGCTGGCGTGCGAGAAACGATGCGCTTGAATAGCCTTTTTTGCGCGTCCCCAGAGGGCATATCCCGCGCCCCAGAGTAGGACGATGGTGGCGTAATAGCCCAGCCAGCGTTGCGGGTGATAGAGCGGATAGATATTGTCAGTCTGGAACCATGAGAGGAAGAAGATGATCATCACGAGCATCAGCCCGTAGCCGCTGACGAGCAGCAAATGCGTGATGCGGGCGATGCGCTCTTGCGTCATCTCTTTATTCTCGACATCCTCTTCGATGCAGGTATCCCATTCTTTTTGGGTCAGCCCGTGAACGATCAACTGCCAGGCTTCTGAGATATAAATCGAGAGCGGGGTAGCGGTTTGGTTGCCAGAGAGCATGACTTTTTTGTACATGGTCAGGATATTGCCGCCAATGAAGAGCAGCAGAAAGCCTGCCATGATCCAATCTGCCATGTGGACGACATGGAGTGGGGCGAAGGTGTTGAGTTCCACACTTTCCGTCACCATGGGTCCGCTAAAGAAGACGAAAGCCAGCACGACGAGAATGGCGAGCAAGATCATCGAGCCAAACTCCCAGGCTTTGGATGTGTAGAACTTTCCTGCCAGCCCTGTCCAATCATATTGAGCGGTTAGCCAGCGGCGGGCAGCCATCATTGTTTCGCCGGGTTCTGCGCCTTTCGGGCAGGTTTCCGAGCAATCGCCGCAGTAATAGCAGAGCCACGGATCGAGGCTTTGCGACATCCGCTCTGTATGCCCGATCTGCACCATGCGAATCATATTGCGTGGAAAAGCGTATTCATCGCTGGTGAGCGGACAGATGGCGGTACAGTTGCCGCAGTTGAAGCATTTTTCAACGCCGACTGCGCCATATTTTTTCAATTCTTTCAGGAGAGTAGGGTCAACTCGAGTTGCCATTATGCTTTCTCCTCTGCACGGGTATATAAGACATATTCGCCGCACATGCCTTCTTCGGCGACCACGTCATATTTTTTTAGGGCGGTTATATGCCATAACACTTCGTGTGAAGGCATATCCATCACCTCAGCAATTTCTGGGATAGTCTTGGGTGTATCCCGAATTGCCTTACAAATCTCGCGATGGATGTGCTTCTGCTTTTTGAGCAAAACCTGCGTGCGCTTTACAGTCACGCTATGTTCTTTACGCAATTGTTTCATTTTTTCAGCGTGTGCGCGAGCTTCTACTTTATTCATGCTGGCACCTCCATCAATTCCCATAAATCGAGTGCGATGGCATCGACCATGGCATCATATTGGTCCAATGTCCAGCCTTGGATGTCGACTGCCCGATTTGGGCAGGCACTGACGCAACTGCCGCATCCCGCACAATTGGCAGGGGTGACAACAGCTTGTTTCACATCTTTGCCGTTGACCGTGACCGTCTCCATCCTAATTGCATCTTCATACTTACATACTTCGATGCAAGCTCCAGTTCCATCACATTTTTCGGGGTCAACATACGCTACGAAGGGATCGAGTTGCACTTCGCCTTGTCCGAGCAAAACGGCAACTTTCACCGCTGCTGCCGAAGCCGCCGCAACACTTTCTTGAATAGTCATCGGTCCCTGCGCCGTGCCAGCCAAAATTACGCCATTGACGGCTGTTTCGACTGGTCGCAATTTGGGATGTACCTCTGCGAGGAAGCGATCTACGCCGCGTGAGATTTTGAGCATCTGCACAAGTTCATCGACCTGCGTGGGCATCATGCCGACTGCCAAGACGACCAAATCGGCGGCTACTTCCATTTCTTCGCCTCGAGACAGGCTATCTTTGGCGCGTACCAGCACGGGATGGGTATCTCCATCAGGAGCGGCAAGCACTTCGGGACGCTCAATGCCACGGTAGCGTAGGAAGCGCACTTGATTTTCGAGAGCCTCTTGGTAATAGGTCTCATGTCCACGTCCGTAGGTGCGGATATCTTCGTAGAAATCGTAGATATTTGTATCGGGGAAGCGTTCACGCAGTTCATTTGCCATGTGCAAGGTGGCGGTGCAGCAAACGCGGGAACAATAATTGTTGACTTGCCCATCCGCTTGGGGTTCGTGAACGCCTTCGGTGTCACGACTACCCACGCAATGGATCAGGGCGATGTCGTTTACCGCGCGCCCAGCCCAAGTCAGGGTGCGTGTCGTTTTCTCCAATGCCAAATGACGAATCAGTTGGGGGAGCGTGACAACTTCGGGGAGTTCCTTGTATCCATATTCCCCAACACGCGGCTCGTAGGGCGCAAATCCAGTCGCCACAACGATTGCGCCGACCTTCAAATCGAAATTCTTAGGTTCGTTATAAAAGGTAGTCGGTTGGCCCTTGATGACAATCGGCTCACCATCGTAATTCTCCCAATCCACCGCGGGGGTGGGTGGGTAGCAATCGGGGTACGCCTTATAAATCACCTTGCGCTCGGTCAATCCATAATTGAAGGCATCGGGGACTTTTGGCATATTTGCATCCAGCACGGCTTCGGCAATATCATCGCTAACGCCGCGCGATTGTTGCAAAATCTTGATCTGATAATCGCCGACATAACCTGAAACGCCAGTGACTTCTGCTTGGGTGAAAAACGTGATTTTGGGATGTGAAACTACTTTTTGGATCAGCATTCCCAGCGTAGCTTGGGCACCTTCGTCAGTGGGGAAGATATTAGCAAGTTGCGCCATGCGTCCGCCCAGGAAAGGCGATTTTTCAATCAGGGTGACGCGAATGCCGCGCCGCGCTGTATCGAGCGCAGTGCGTAACCCCGCCACACCACCGCCGATAACCAGCGCGTGCTTCTCCGCTTCCAAGCGGATTGGTTCAAGCGGCTCAAGTAAACGAGTTTTGGCGATGCCCGCTGACATCAGGTTCAGGGCTTTACAGGTCGCTCCATCGCAATCGCAATGTGAAACCCAGCTATCTTGTTCACGCAAACCAACGTGGTGATAAAGATAGGGGTTCAGCCCTGCCCGTGCCACCGTGCCGCGAAAAGTTTGCTCGTGCAACGAGGGCGCGCAGGCCCCCACAATGACGCGATTGATGCCTTTTTCTGCGATGTCTTTCTCAATTATCGCCTGCCCCGCATCGGAGCACATCGACATATCTGTGCGTGAGATGATCACATTCGGCATCTCGTTCATCACTTTTTTGACATGTTCGCAATCAACCACGTCGCTGATATTTCCTCCGCAATAACAGGTATAAACGCCAATGCGGATTTCTTCGTCTTTTTCTGCTTCTTTTTTCTTAGGATTGGTGGATTCAGACATGCGCCACCTCCATTTCTGGTTCTTCGGCTCGCTCGGAGACTTCAGCTTGCTCCCGTTTTTCAGCCATATACGCCGCTGATTCCATTGCCGCGGCTCCAGCCATTACGATGCTGTCAACGATGTCCATCGGTCCCGCCGCTGCGCCGGTCACGAAGATACCTTCGCGGTCGGTCACGCAAGGAGCGGAATTTGGCTCTGGGACGTAAATAAAACCATCATCCCCAGCAGGGATAAGATAAACGGGCACGGTGTCGTAGCTCGGTAACATGCCAACGGAAAGGACGACCATATCGTGCGTTCGGTCGACAATTTTCGCGCCGTTGTCTATCGCTTCTAACTTCACAACCGGGTTTTGATGTTCGTCCTGTGTGATTTGTGCCACTTTGCCGCGCACAAATTCCACGCCCATCGCTTTGGCGGTCTGGAAGAATTGCTCATATCCTTTACCAAATGCACGAATGTCCATATAGTAGATAGTGATATCCGCAAGCGGTAATGAGCCAGAGATGAGCATCGCCTGCTTAATTGCGTACATGCAGCAGACGCGGGAGCAATACTCCACACCCAAAGTTTGGTCGCGTGACCCAGCACACTGCACGTAGGCAATCGAGTCGGGTTCTTTGCCATCGCCGGGGCGCAGAATCCGCCCGTAGGGACCGGTCGGCGCAAGCAGACGTTCCATCATTAGCCCGTCGATTACGTTATGCGATTTGCCCGCGCCATATTCTTTCTTGGCGTTGCGGGGCGTGGTCTCAAATCCCGTTGCCAGGATGACTGTGTCTGTTTGAAGTGTGAAGAGTTTGGGCTGCTGACTAAAATCTATACATCCCACTGGGCAGGCTTTTTCGCATTTACCGCACAGGATGCAGTTTTCCATATCCATAACAGCAATTTGCGGAACGGCTGTCGAGAAGGGAACGCGCACCGCGCGGGTTGCGCCCATATTCAGATCAAAGGGGTTGCGAAGGTCAATCGGGCAGGCATATTCGCACATCCGACAACCTGTGCAAGCATCTGCATCTAGGTAGCGTGGTTTTTGCAAAACGGTGGTCTTAAAGCCATAGCCATTTTCTTCCACCTCTTGTACTTCGCAATAAGTAAAAAGGTGGATATTCTCGTGGTGGGCTACAGCAGACATTTTTGGGGTCGTGATGCAGCTACAGCAATCGAGCGTGGGAAAAACCTTGCTCAGGGCGATCATCTTGCCGCCGATGCTGGCTTCTTTCTCCACCATCGCAACTTGATAGCCTTGATCTGCAAGGTCTAATGCAGATTGCATTCCTGCAATCCCACCGCCAACCACCAGAGCGTCAATTTTTAGTGTATTCAAGAGTTTCTCCATCATTGCACCGCCTCTGGGATGCTCATTTCGTTGCGGACAAAACCGATTCCGTTGAGGAGTGTATCCATTTGTTTCACTTCCTTCAGGAAAGGTTTGGTGCAAACGGTACAAATCGCCGCTAGTCGTAAACGACGAGTGTCGATGCCGCGCTCTTTCATTAGTGGATAAGTTTGGTTAACCAGCACGGCAGTTCGTTCTGGACCACCTTTATAGGGGCTATCGGTGCCGCTGTACATAACTAAAATTGCGTCAATGCCCTGCTCAAAGCAGCGCAGATAAAATTCTTCGGGGAACATACAGGGGCATAATACAGGCAAGATATAAGTATTGGTCGGATAGTCGGTATGTAACTGTCCGACAGAATCCGCGCCTGCGTAGCCTCCTGATATGGTCGCCAAAATCAATATTTTGGGATTGTGTCTTGTAGGGTTTTCTGCCATAAGATTGTCCTTAGTTCGGGGAAACCTGACAGGTCTCAAAGACCTGTCAGGTTTAGGTTCTGCAAGTCATTCACCTTTAGAAATCGTTATTTCAGCCGTTTAAGGAATAGTCGCTCATAACCATCGGCGACAAGATCGCCCAAATAGTCATGCCCGACTTTTTTGCACCAGCGCGGCATATCATTTTTGGTTTGGGGGTCACCTGCCCAAATTTCTAGCACTTCGCCAATTTGCACAGAGCCAATGCTCTTTTTTGCCTCGAGCAAAGGTCCCGGGCAGGACATGGCACGAGCGTCAACAGTTTTTGCAGCGGTCAGGGTTGTTAAGTCAGTCATCAGATTTCTCCTTATCTAAATATGTTTTTTTGAGCCAAGAGGCTTCTCGTCATGCCCTTGCTTTTCTGGCAGAGGGCTTTGTTTCAAAATTGTGCAGCTTTGCATCAATTCATTTTCAGCAATCCGATAAAGGACAGCCTGACCATCTTTACGAGAGGTCAAAACACCTTTATCTTTCATCAAACGCAAGTGTTGCGAGGTACTTTGCATAGAGGAGCCAACTGATCTGGCAATCTCTGTTACGGTTTTCTCCTCATCGGCTAGTATCCAAATAATCAATACACGCCGCGTGCTGCCAAAAACCTTGCAAAGCGCTGCTTGTTTGCGGGCTAATTCTTCTAATTTTGAAAATTCGTATTCGCTCATATTGCATTCTCAATAGATTGCTTGATTACATTTCCACTTTACTATTCCTGCGAAAATTTAGATAGTAAGATAAATCACAAATGATATTATGTTTTCCTATAGATGGCTATAAGAAAACATAATGGAAGAAAAAATGCCTTTCACGTAAACTTATATGAGTTTGAGAGAGCTTATTGCCAGTGAAAACAGCCATATTCTTTCATTACTTTAGCCACCCTATTTGAAGCAGGGTTTCTCATAAATCGCCGCTGGGGACAGCGGCTAGAGCATAGGAATAAAAAATCTGTGCTTCAAGAAGGTATAAGATGTAAGATTTCTAAAGTTTTTGGGATGGGATAGAAAACCGCTCCACGCGTGTTTTGGACTTGGGGACTGCATCCAAGCATTTTCGTGGCGTAAGCGGGATAAGTGCCAAGTCTTTTACCAAGAAATTGCTTATTAACGACACGCAATCTCAAAACAAGGATGCTTTTGCCGTGTTCCATGAACAGTTGTGACATAAATTACTATACGTCACGGTAAAAAGTCCGTATGATAGGACTTAGAGTCGGTTGTAAAATAATCTTGCTATATTCTGAGAAATAATTTGGAACCCAACCTGATGACAAATTTACCCTTCGTTTGCATTATCTGTTTTATCTGCGGTTTAGCATTTTTCAGCATGGGTCTACTGGTTATGCTGGAAGGAAACCGAGCATCCGATTTGCGCTTGCGCAAGGCTCTGCGCCCCTTGGCTGGATTTGGTATTGTGCACGGTATCCATGCGTGGGTAGAGATGCTTGAAGGGATGGAACAAAAACTGGGATTTACGCAACCATCCATCCCCGAATATATACGCATCGGTCTTTTGGCAATTTCCCTTCTTTCTTTGATCTTGTTTGGTGTCTATTTGTTGGCTTATTCTGAGACTTCAAAACGGATAATTTCTTTGGTGCCTATTGGACTTCTGGTTATCTGGATTTTGGGGTTGGCATTTTTTCGTGATAACTACCTTCCCGAAGAAGTGTGGGATGTTGTAGATGTGTGGACGCGCTATATATTGGCTGTTCCGGGAGGCTTGCTAGCCGCCTTTGGTTTATTAGCACAACAGCGATCCTATCGACACTCTGGTTTGGTTCGTTTTGAACGAGATGCTTTGTGGACAGCACTGGCTTTTATTTTTTATGCCATTGTGGGGCAGGTTTTCGTCAGGAAGACTCTCTTTCCTCCCTCTACAATTATTAATCAGGAAGTCTTTTTAGCATTTTTCGGTTTTTCTATTCAACTATTCCGTGCTCTAATGGCTGTTGTTATTTCCGTTTTTATCATTCGTTTTTTACACGCTTTTCAGGTTGAAGCCGAAGAAAAAATAAAGGAATTACAGAAAGCCCGTCTTGAAGAGGCACAACAGAAAGAAACTTTAAAAGGGGAGCTTTTTCGACAGATTGTGGAAGCCCAAGAATCTGAACGTCAGCGTATTGCCCGTGACCTGCATGATGAAACAGGACAGACGCTTACAGCCATTGGCATGGGATTGCGAGGCATATCTACATCGTTAAGCAATAATTATGATCATGCTCAAATTTTGAATACTTTGAGACAGCTCGAAGCACTCACTGCTGGCTCCCTAGAAGAACTCCAGCACCTTATTTCGGATTTACGCCCATCTCATTTGGACGACCTTGGGCTTCTTGCTACGTTACGATGGTATACAAACGATTTAATGACACGTACAGATTTAGACATAGAGATCAAAGTTTTAGGAGAGGAAAAGGTAATCTGTCCTGAATATGGCACGAGCATCTTTCGCATTTTACAGGAAGCACTCACTAATGTATCAAAACATGCTAACGCAACTCATGTTCAGATATCGATCACCTTTGAAAAAGAAGAAATTCGTATTGCAGTAGAAGATAATGGGCATGGGTTTGATACCAAACTTTATAGAAAAAAAAGATCCTGGGGCTTGATTGGTATGCAGGAGCGCACAACTTTGCTGAATGGGGAATTTTACATATACTCCACGCCGGGCAAAGGTGCCGTACTTGAAATTCTTATCCCCTATTGCCCTATACATATGAAGGAGTCATTATGACAATTCGCCTACTGCTCGTAGACGATCACGCCGTTGTCCGCTCTGGGTTACGAATGTTGCTGGCAACAGAAAGCGATGTTGATATTCTCGGCGAAGCGGGAACATCGGTGGAAGCAATCGCCGCTGCCGAAAAACTCCGCCCTGATGTGATCCTGATGGATATTGGCTTACCTGACCAATCGGGGATAAAAACCACGCAGATAATAAAAGCCAAATTCCCTGAGATGGCGATTATCGCATTGACTATTCATGAAGATGAAGAATATTTCTTCAAGATGCTGGAGGCTGGCGCATCGGGGTATGTTCCTAAGCGAGCTGCGCCAGAAGAATTGCTGACCGCTATCCGCACTGCGGCAAATGGCGAAGTTTATCTGTACCCTACAATGGCAAAATTCCTAGTACGAGATTATCTTAGAGGAGATCCAGCAAACAAAACGGAAAAGAAAGAGAATAACCTGACAATACGGGAAAATGAAGTATTGACTCACCTTGCTGAAGGAGAAAGCAACGAAGCCATAGGTAGGGAGTTGGTCATCAGCCCCAAAACAGTAGCACGCCATCGTGAGAATATCATGCGTAAATTGAGCTTACACTCTCGTGCTGAATTAGTGCGATACGCGATTCGAAAGGGAATTATTAAGGCGTGATATTCTCTGTTCTTATTTTTTCAGACTTCCGAAGTTATAGTAACTTCGGAAGTTTTTCTTTTGGATATGGGGGATACGCCCCATAAATTTCTTCTAAAAAATGGGTGGTTTTCCGAATTTACTTCCCATGTCTGCTTTTGTTATATTAAGGGTGAAAATAACACTCAAATAAATCATTCGCTTACCTGAAAAGGAAGTGAAAGGAGGCAGAAATGTTGAAGAATATTCGTAAATATGGATGGTGGGCTGCTACGTTAACCATGTATGTCGCAGTGTTGGTTGCTTATGTTTCACCTTTGCCCGGATGGGTCTGGTTTCTTGGGGGTGTGGCATTTATGGTATTGTGGGTGAAAGCTGAAGCAGTGGCTGATAAAAATGCCGCCAAAGAACTCGCATCCAAGAAGGAATCTCAGAAAACTGGGGATGACATTGTCCTCGGCGAATATGATTACCCTGTCAATGTTTACCCGCGACTTTTGAGAGACTATGGTTCAGAAGATGAATCGAGATTGCGTGAAGCTATCTTGAAAGAGATGGAAGAAGCACTGGCTGAAGACGAAGCTCCTGTGGAAGCGATATAGTGTATCGCTCGTGATTTGAACTTGCGTTCTGCTCCCAAACATCTTTCTGGCGTAAACGGGATCGTGATGAAACCGCTTGTCAGAAAGATGCTTTTTAACGGTAACCAAGCTAATGCAAGAGCGGTATGCTGTTTTTCATCCAATATAAATAAAAAGAGAAACACTCTCTGTAAAATCAAAAAAGCTGACCGCCAATTTAGCGGTCAGCTTTTTTGATTTTACAGATTTTCTTTTAGTGTTCTTCTTCCATTAAGGGGATATTGCTGGCAATTACCCAAAAGATGATGATGCCAATAGAGGCTAATCCGGCTGTGCTGAGGAGTTCTTGCCAGGTTGGGAAGTATTTTGCGCCCGCCAGCCCGACAAAGCTGACGTTGAAACGGTGCATAACTAATCCACCAACTGCTAGATAGCCTGCTCTGAAAATCCATGGATGGCTCTTATTGAGTTTGGGGATGAGCAAAATGATGATGGGGGCTATATACAGTATATTTTCTATGATGAACATAATGCTCTGATAGCTGTTTTCAAAAATTAGGTTAAATTCACCAGCATAGACTAGTTCTCCCAATTTGAGTACGAGCGTGATGCTTAGAGCTATGAGAAGATATCTTCCTAGGCCTGAAAAAACACCTTTTTTGAAGTTCCAATCATCAAAGAAGCGAAGCCCCAACAAGCCTACTAAAATCGCCATAGCAAAACCTGCTGTTAGGGCTGAGATGAAGAAGACGATGGGAAGCGTGGGCGAGTACCAAAGTGGGTGCAGCTTTAAGGGCAGGGCAAGGGATATTGACCCTAGTGACGATTGGTGCCCTGAGGAGAGAATAATGCCCGCGGCTACGATGGGGATTTCAAAAAAATGTATTCCCTTCATCATGGCGTGCCACTCCAGTTTTTTAAGCAGTATGGGGAGGAACTCAAGAGTTAGAATTAAAAGGTAGGTGATTACACACATGCCGACTTCAAAAAGAGGGGAGTGTGTATTCCAGTAGAAAAAATAGTGCCAGAGGCGTTCTGGTCTGCCTAGCTCTACGGTGAGAGCGGCAGCGGCAGAGATATAGCCTACAAAACCACTGATTAATGCCACACGGGCAATATTATGATATTTATAGCGGCGGAACATGTGTGTTAATGCCGCTATACTGAATGCCGAACCAGAAAACGCCATGACTGCGAGGTCAAAGCTGATCCACAGCCCCCAAGGGCGTGTGTCTGCGAGGTTAGTAACAACACCAAGCCCGTATATCCAGCGAGTTCCCATGGCGAAGATGCCAAGTAAGGCTACAATAGCGAGAAGAAGAATAGAAAGAGGGATTTCTTTCTTTATTCTAGGAATAGTAATTGTTGTCATGCTGTTTCTCCTTTTTCTTCACTATGCTTTTTGCCAAGCTCTTGTCTTTCTTCTGCAGTCATAGTTGCTCTGTAGGCAAGTGCCATGAAACCGGCTGCGCCACCAAAGATATAGGGCACTGCTTTCGTAGCAGTATGACCATAATCGGGAATTGAATCTTCACTTAGGGGAGGTAATCCGATTTTGTCAAAGGCCACTCCTGAGAGAATTAGGAATGAAGTGCCTCCACCATCATGCTCACCAAAAACGCGATCGTCGTAGTATTTACCAGGGTTTTCAGCAATTCTTTCTTTTGCGATTTTGAGTAATTCTCCGCGAGTGCCTGAAATTAACGCACCAGGTGTACAGGCTGTTGCGCAGGCGGGGCCATCGGTGCGATCGTAGCAAAGATCGCATTTGGCGATGAGCGGATAAGATTCCGACCAATCGTAGGCAGGAACACCGTAAGGGCAAGCCTGCATGCAATAGCGGCAACCGATACATTTAAGAGGTTCGTAGAGAACGGGGCCCTCATCTGATTTTTCTAGTGCGCCTACAGGGCAGGAGATTACACAGGCAGGTTCTACGCAGTGCATACACTGATATTTGCGGAAGGATGATTCTGTCCCATCTTCACTCTGGTAAAGTTTGATGAGCGTAAAAGTATTGCCAGAAAGATCGTCTACATCTTCTTCTTTGAGGTGATTATCTTCTTTACAGGCAAGTTCACACTCCCTACAGCCAACACAGTAGGTGGCATCATATAGTAGAGCTTTTTGATCTTCCAGGGGGATGTCACGATCGCTAGATGAAGCCAACGCATTATTGGTTAATGCTCCAGCGGCTGTGAGACCGCCTGTTATGGCACCGGTTACTTTTAGAAAGTCTCGGCGAGTGATGTCACTTATGCAAGTATTACAGGTATTATTTGTTTTTTTAGTCATCATGTTCTTCCCTTCGTATTATGTGGCGAGTTCCGGCGACTTCAAAGAAGCCAATAACCGCAACAATGCCAACTAACCAGAGCATCCAATCGTTGCTTTGAATGGGGTATGCTACCAATTCGTCTAAGTTGGATTGGGAGGTGGATGGGCTTGGGTATTCATCAAGGTCCCAAGTGAGAGTGTCTACTCTTTTTTCGTCGTATCCAAGAGCTAAGAAATCAATACGTTCATTGTCTGGGTTGTGACATTCTTGGCATTGTATGGCTTCTTCAGCAGGGGCAACCATATGGGTGATGGGCCAGAAGAATTCGGTTTCGACGAAGTCGTATTCACCGCTATAATCGGCGCCAACGCTTTCCATGCCTGCGGCAATGGCTGTGTTCCAGTCAAAACTCTTCCAATATGCGGCATCATCTGAACCAAAGAGGTGAGGAATTGCAAGAACGTTATTTACCGAATCGTAGGGTTGTTTGCCTGTAAAGCGTTTGACGGGCCAGATTTTGGCGTTGGGATCGTTGATATCGCCTATAAAGCTGTTTACTGAAACAACCTGGCTTGGGTCAATCGTATCGCTAACCAAGACGTATTCGGCTGTGCCATTGAACCAAAGATAATCAGGAACAACATTTTCGCCCCAAGTAAAATCGCCTTTTAAGGTGTTGTAGTCTTCGGTGCTAATCTTCTCTCCGGCATCAGTAAACTGACCGGCAGTTGACCAATTCCAAGTCATTTTGGTGGCAAGTCCGCCGCGAGCAAATTCGGGAATATGACAACTCTGACAAGCAAGTGTTGCTGCGTGGGTGTTGAGAAGTTTATCTTCGTGTGGGTCTGCATCGTGGCAGTCTGCACAGCTTTTTACATTTTCATCATGTTCGTAGCGACTACCACTTACTGCATGGTCTTCGGTAATATGACATTCTTGGCAAGAGAAATTCAGTCCTTTTGCGTCCATGTGTACATCGAGAGCGAATTCAGGTTCTTTAAGCGAGCTATCTATATCACCATGTTTCACTGCGTCTCCACCACCACCATAAGCGTGGCAAACCAAACAATTTGTGCGGCTGGGTGCGCCGATATTATGAGCTACATATGCGAGGTCAACTGGCTCTGCATCTAAGGCTTCATTGCCAGTATATCCAGCGGGGAGCCCTGCGGCGATACCTGGTTTCTTGTAAGTGCCAGTTGTGTCGTGGCAGATAAGACAATCTACGTTTTCTTGGGCGGAGAAATTGAAGCTATCATCTTTCCAGCCGTAACCAACATGGCAACTTGTGCAACGCGGTTCATTCGAACTCGTGGCAACACAGAAATTATTAAGTTCATTCTTTTTGCCTATAGTCTGACCGGTTGTTTCATTAACATATTCCCATGTCCAGTGGGTTGTGTGCATGATTTCTGTTGCCGAGTCGAGATGGCAGCTTAGACATGCTTTTGTTAGTTCTTGGGGTGTTTCAAAATCTTGTTGTAAAATCTCAAAAACGCCATGATCAACTCCCCCACCTGGAGGTAGGGAAAAATCTACACCTTGCTGTGGTATTGTCTCGGTGACCGTGTTGGGGGCAAGGAACTGCACACTTTCTTCTGCAAGTGTAGGCGTTTGGGCTGATACATTGCCGTTAAGCAATAAGCCAGTCACAACAAATACTGCTGCGACTATCAACCCAATCGAGGACCAAGTTGAAGTTTTTTTATGGGGCATTTGGTATATCTCCTCTAAATAAAGTATAGATTTTTTCTTATCTATTTTTCATAATATTAATGTCTTATCTGGCTCTTATACAGTGAACTATGTAACAGTAAATGCTACGCAATGTAACTTATAAGGAACACTTATCGTTCTTTACTCAAATACCAAAGTTTCAGAGCCGGGGCCGCAGATGGATTCGGGTTGCAGATTTTCGATCATCTTCCAGAAAGCTGCCTGGGCAACGGTAGCAGGTCTCCCCACGTACCTTCCGATGTAAATATCACGGCAGATGGTGACGCCACGTATTGGGATGACTGCAATATCCAGTTGACGCATTCCTGCAACAACGATATTGGAAACAAAGCCAACGCCCAAACCTTCTTGCACGGCTAATGAAATTGCTTCCGAATTTCCCAGCGTGAGCAGGGTGTTTAGATCGTGTATGGATATATTGACAGTATCGAGGGCATCCCTTGCTGTAGCAAAAGTACCAGATTCTTCTTCGCGCAAAATAAAATTAGCTTTATGCAACTCTTCGGGGGTAATATCTTCGCGCTTTGCCCAAGGATGATTTTGAGGGGCTATTAACATCACGGGGTCTTTCATAAAGAGCCGGAACTCAGCATCGTTAGAACTTTGACGATGGCTATGGCTGGATAGCGCAAAATGTACTTGCCCATCACAAAGACTTTCTATTGATTTTGCCTGCGGTGCAACCAGGCAAGTTACCTTAACCATTGGGTATTGATTATGGAAACGTGCCAAGAGTTGCGGGAGAATATATTTTCCTGGCGTGGTGCTGCAGCCTACTTTCAGATGCCCAAAAACTTCTCCATTGAGCGACGCCATTTCTTCTTCTATGCGTACCGATTGGGTGACCATTTCTCGTGCCAAGGGAGCCAAGGCTTCGCCTGCATCAGAAAGTTGCAATTGTCGCCCCGAGCGTTCGAAAAGGGGGGTATCAAAATGTTGCTCTAGTGATTTGATGTGTTGGCTTACACTCGGTTGAGACATGTGCAATAACTGCGCTGCTTGCGTAAAACTCAGGGTTTCTGCAGCCGTTAGGAAGATATTTAGTTGGTGTGCGTCTAACATTTATTTCTCCTTAGAAGAATATCTGTGAATTTTATAACATAGCATTTATAACAATATCAAGTGTCAAAGGTCAGTTCAAAATAGTTTCTGCTTATAGATTAGCATAAGTAGAAGCTATAAGCAATTATTATCTTTATCACTTGTTGGTATGACGTTTGCTTATTATAATGGTGAAAATTATTACAAAGTGCAAAGCGAAGATGATCTTGTTTTGAAAAATAGCCCAAAAAAGTGGTACATCTTGCGCTAAAGAAGGATTTACATAAAAGAGGAGAACCAATGACGAAAAAAGTACGAAGGATTTTTACTCTATTTTTGACAATGCTTTTCTTGGGGTTGTCTGGATGCCAAGGAGCGATTCCGGTACCTGAAGCATCTACCGCTGAACCAACAGAAGAAGCTGCTCCTGCCCCAAAACTTGCTTCCGCTGTGGAGACAGTAGATGAGAACCATTGCTTGGATTGCCACGGTGATAAACAGAGTCTCGTTGACACCGCGAAGCCAGTTGTAGAAGTTGTTTCAGAAAATGAAGGCGCTGGCTGAGGTGGAGAAGTGGCTCCGTTGGAGCCTTGGGAAAAAGTTTTAGTAGATGCAGAAGTCTTCCCGACCACTGCACATGGTGAAATATCCTGTCTCGAATGTCATAAAGGCGTTCAAGACCCAGATAAAGAAATAGCTCACACCGATCTAGTTGTTCAGCCTAGTGAAGATAGCGGAGCGAACTGCTCTGAATGCCACCCCGTGATTTCAAATATGTTCCCCGATAGCTTGCACGCTGGGCAAGGTGGTTATTGGACAGTTTTAGATGCGCGTAGCACCCCCGAAGATCACCCAGAAATTGAAGAAATGTTTGGCAATCACTGCCAATCTTGTCACACCAGTTGTGGCGATTGTCACGTCAGCCAGCCTAAATGGACAGGCGGCGGATTTATCAGTGGTCATGTTTTTGAAAAAGAACCTTCAATGACGCGTAATTGCACTGCTTGTCATGGTAGCCGCGTAGGGAATGAATACCTTGGCAAACATGAAGATCTCAAAGCCGATGTTCACTTTAGGCAAGAACGCATGAAATGTAATGATTGTCATACCAGCCATGAAATGCATGGACAAACTACAGGCTGTTCTTATTGCCATGAAGAAATGCCCGAATCAGAACACGCCCCAACGAACCATCGCTACGATGATGATGATCTCCAATTCCCAACCTGTGAGGCTTGTCACTGGGATGCAGCAGACGGAAATGATGAAATTGAGATGCACCAGAGTCATGAAGAAAATACACTCTCTTGCGAAGTTTGTCATTCGATCAGCTACGCAAGCTGCGATAGCTGTCATGTTCAAATTAGCGAAGAAACGGGCAATCCCTTCTTCACAACCGAAGGCGATTATCTGACCTTTATGATTGGGCGAAATCCCATCCAGAGCGAACAAAAACCTTACGAATATGTAACTGTGCGCCACATCCCTGTCGATAGAAATGCCTATGATTTTTATGGTGAAGATTTGCTTTCAAATTTCGATGCACTTCCCACATGGGCATATAGCACACCACATAACACCCAACTTCTTACACCACAGGCAGAAAGTTGTAATGCTTGTCATGGAAACGCCGATTTATTCTTAACAGCGGATAAAGTTATTGCAGAGGAACTCACAGCGAATAAATCTGTAATCGTTGAGAAGGTTCCTTCTACAGTTGAAGAATAGCCTAAATATTAGGTAAAAGGAGAAGAAAATATAAGCCTTGTGCTTGTAGAGAAATCAGTTTTCCAAAACCAATCATATGGGCATAACGCGAGATATATCTTGCCTAGCCCATCAAAAGCGACAGTTATGTCGCACCATAATCTTCAAATTATTAAGGAGAATCAAATGAAGAAGAACAAAATTTTAACCCTGCTTTTCACCCTCGTAATGGTGTCTAGCATCATCCTGAGTGCCTGCTCACCGGCACCCGTAGAAGAAGCTCCTGTAGCAGAAGCTCCTGCTGAAGAAGCACCAGCAGAAGAAGCTCCCGTAGCAGAAGAGCCAGTGGTAGCTGATCCCGCCGATGCTGACTTGGACGGTGGGTATGGCAAATTGATCTCAACAATGGAAGGCTATAATGCTCTCAAAGACATCGCAGCCATTGCTGAAATGCTGGCAGATGATAATCCTCCCTTCCTGTTGGACGTACGAAACTTAGAAGAACTTGAAGAAAAGGGACATATTGAAGGCGCGGTTCATATCCCTCTTCGTGACTTAGCCCAACACCTTGATTTGTTACCCGACTTTGATACGACCATCATCGCTTATTGTGGCAGTGGATGGCGTGCAGCCATTGCTATGCCCGCTCTGACAGCTTTGGGTTGGAATGATGTCAAAACCTTCCACCCGCCATCCTACGGTGGTTGGGTAGCTGAAGGGTATCCCATCGTTGAAGGTGCTGCACCTGAGGCTATGGTGCTTGATGTTGCCGATCCCGATCCCGCTATGGTTGCCGCCATGGATGAGATGCTTAGTGCCATCCCTGAAGGATGGGGAGTAATTACGGCAGAAGGCTTGGCGACAGAGATCGTTGAAAACCCAGAACTGATTTTAATTGATGTTCGCACACCCGGAGAGGTCGAAGCAAGTATGATTGATGCTCCTAATGTGACCTGGGTGACGTTAGATGACTTCATTGGTCAAAAAGATCAATGGCCTGCAGATTTGGATACGCCAATTGTGACCTATTGCAAAGCTGGGCACCGCTCCACCGTGGCTATGACAATTTTGATGTCCTATGGTTATACCGATGTCCGCAGCCTTAAGGGCGGTTTCGTTGGTTGGAAAGAAGCAGATTATCCCATTGTTGGCGGTCTTGTAGAAAACTACAGCACTATGCTGACCAATATGGCTGGCTACAATACCATCAAAGCCCCCGACCTCTTGGTCGAAATGGTCGAAGATACCCCTCCCTTCATTTTGGATGTGCGCAGCGCAGCCGAACTGGAAGAACAAGGACATATCGAAGGCGCATTCCACATTCCCTTGGATGAATTAGCGCAACATATTGATCTGCTCCCCAGCTTCGACACCCCGATTGTCGCCTATTGCGGCTCCAGTTGGCGTGCCACCATCGCCATGACCGCATTGCACGGCATGGGTTGGACAAATGTCCGCGCCCTAAAAGTCACATTCGCAGATTGGGTCGCCGATGGCAACCCTGTTGCGGAAGGCATCCCCGAAGAGATGGTTCTCGACGTTGCTGAAGTTCCTGAAAGGTTGCTCGCTCCCGTTGATACTGCTGTCGTCGCTCTCAAAGATAAAGGTTGGGGCGTCAAGAAAGCGGACGACCTGAATCTTGCCTTAGGCGATAATCCTGACCTGATCCTGATGGATGTCCGTCGAGCTGAAGAATTGACGGAAAAAGGCGTAATCGCAGTTGTAGACCAAGAATTGATTGCCCTCCCCCTTGAAAACTTCATCGCCGACTCCAGCATGTGGCCCGCCGACAAAGACGCAGAAATCGTCGTCTATTGCGGTAGCGGACACCGCTCTACAATGGCAATGGCTATCCTTCTGACGCAAGGCTACACCAATGTCACCAGCCTCAAAGGTGGATTTGGCGGCTGGGCAGAAGCCGGTCTCCCCGTTGCAGAATTTGTCGCAGCTGAATAATTAAACAAACCTGACAGGTTTCCAAAACCTGTCAGGTCTCTCCTCCTCGACAAAAGTCCCCTGAAGATTTTCTTCAGGGGACTTTTTCTTTTTTTGATGTAGAGCACGGCACGCGCGCGATTTAGGCTCGCTACCCCTTAAAGAGCATCTCTTTGATCTAATCTTTCTTTTTCCAAATTCCTCCTCTCGCTCTATGTCTCTGATAAAATATATGGAAACTATCTGTTTACACAGGAGAATATATGTCACTAATCAATCACTATTCAATGCTTTGGGGTGTTGCCTTTTTGTTTGGGCTTTTCCTTTTTCTTTTTCGCAAAGATGATGCGAAAAAGAAAAAACTATACGCTGTCACAGGCGTTGTCGTTCTTTTGCTCGCGGTCTGGTTTACAACTCGCGCCCAAACGGGGAGCAAAGAATCCGCTTTGGATTTGCGTGAAGAGATTGGGCAGGGGCAACCGATTTTGCTAGAATTACAATCGCCTTTCTGAGCGGCTTGTGCTGCGGCACAGCCCATCGTTGATGGGATAGAAGAAGAATTTGCAGACGAATTGGTTGTTTTACAAATCAATATACAATCAGAAACAGGCAAAGATTTTGCTAAGGAATTTGGTTCTTTCACACCCACATTTGTTTTTCTTGATCCAGAAGGTGAAGAACTCTGGCGATCGTTAGGGACTTTAGATGCAGAGCAAGTGAGAGATTCTATGAAATAGATGAGAGCTGACAGATTTTCCCCCTCAATAGCTGACGGGGTACTTCGTAAAACCCGTTAGGTCTGGAATCAAAAAACGCTTCTCATGTGAACTGCACCCCAAAAGGTGGACAGGTAATAAAAAGAGCCTAGTGAGTTAGTCGAACAGACTCCTTCGTTGTGAAGGGGTCTGTTTTGTTTTCAATTGTATCCTTTCATAGTTGTAAAAGTAGATATATTCCTCA
>Ga0233437_1000280_pt1 | contig 122437 bp, 117 predicted proteins | sample SI_122_August201_FD_182714 | JGI IMG/M metagenome (GOLD analysis project Ga0233437, IMG submission 182714) | Seawater microbial communities from Saanich Inlet, British Columbia, Canada - SI_122_August2016_200_MG | ecosystem: Environmental > Aquatic > Marine > Inlet | place: Canada: British... | reverse complement strand
AAATCAAGCCAGATGCTCAAGGTTTATTAGATCCACCACCGGATGTAAACTTTGATGTCAATGTAAAGAGTGTTGCAAAGAAGATACCAACACCCTCAAAGATTATTGCGGACGGTGTACGCACGTTCAATGAAATTGCCGTGTTCTTAGGCAAAAGCATAAGCGAAGCGCCGGCCATCGCCCGCGCAAGTAATTATCCTGCTGTTAATACAGCAACCTTTGTACCGCCGCAAAACACGCCCATTACAATTCCCGCTAGCACTAATGCAGAAGATGATGCCGATGATCATGCCCCGTATAATGAATCCGCAATTGATGTTCGTTTAAATCCGCACATGCCGATGCCGCTTATTCGAATTAAACCGCCTCATCGTCATATTCCTTGGTGGAAGAAAGATTTAATCATCGGTTTGGATGTCGCCATGAGTGTCGCACTAGCATTAGCGATTCCCGGCGCAGGTGCAGAACTTGCGGGCGCAGGGGCGGATCTTTTGGAAGATGTCCTCGCGGATGCGATTGTCGGGGCAGCGTTTAGTGCGGCGTCCAGTATTGGAGCGCAAGGACTGAATGAAGTCACCGGTTTAAGCAACGGCTTAGACATGACCGATGTCATGTGGTCCTCTATTGATGGCGCTGTTTCGGCGGGTGGCGCAGAAGGTTTTGGGCTTAATTTACCCGGCTTACAAGTCAGCTCAGAACTCACCGCAAGCACGTTAGAAAACGTCGAAAAGTTAGCGATATTACAAACCGCCTTTTTATACGCAACCGGTCAAACCAAAACGTTTGAATGGAAACAATTGGCCGTAACGTTAATGAGCACATTAGCGAATGCAGGTGCAAACCGTTTCGCCAGTAAGATGATTTCCAATCAAAGCCTATGGACGCAACAGTTAATGGCGAACAGCTTAAAAGGCGCAGCGAATGAAGGGATTTCAGAGGTAATGTTTGGCAGCGCGCCCACGGCAGAAAGTGCTGCAGTGAATGCATTAGGAATCACGTTGGGTCAAGGCCTTGTAAGAGAAAGTGAATTAGCCTTTGGCGGAAGCGGCTTTGCGAATCATTCAACCGTGTTAAGCCATAAAAGATTAGCGCGCACGTTAGATGAACAAGAGGCAAGGTCATTAGACAATGCATTTGGCTTAAAAAATTACGGCGTACAAACGAATGCCTTTGGCGCAGCCATTGCAGGTCAAGGACAACCAGCGTTTGTCAATCAAGGACATTTAGGCCCAGCAAATGATGCGCGCTTTGCTGATAGAGTGAAAGCAGCGACAAGTACAACGGCAAGAGCATTAGCAGATGAAACACGAGCAGGAAGAATGGAAGTCGAACATTTGAGGCAAGAACGTGTTGCTGTGGGGAGTAGTACGCGGATGATGAGGGCGGCTCAGCATAGTAGTTGGATGAGTCGTGCACGTAGTGATATGCATGAGCTTAGTGAAGGCTATTGGGATTTCAAAGTTCATGCGATCAATGCTTTCGGTAGTATGGCGATAGATACACTTGAGGGTGTCGGGCGCATGGCAGAAAATGCTGCACGCTTAGCCAGTGGAAATCTTTATGAACAAAGGGAAGCTATTTCAGCGGGTGAACAAACGTTATATCATCTAGGTTTATTAAGTGCCACCATGTTCACAAGCAATGGAGCAGCGCTCTTTAATCAAATGATGAATTCACCTCAGGCTCAAGCATTTTATGGGCGTTTAACTTCAGGAAATGCCATGACACGGATAGGGGCTTATGGTACCTTGTTTGGAGGTGCGGCGTTTGCTGTGGGGTCCGCAGTTGCCGGTGGCGGAACTGGGAATCTGGGTGATGTTGCTGCGTTTGAAGGCGCGGCCGCCGATCTTGGCGACTCAGAAAATTTGGATGCCGCTACAATTGCTAAGCATCCTCTTGATGGCTGGACGCCTGAGCAGGTTGTTCAATATGTAAATCAACTAGGTTTGAAGACACCTAGAGATCAGTTGATACTTTGGTCTGGTTTGGGACGAGGAGATGAAGGGGTTCGCTTGTCACAGGAATATGCTGACCTCAATGGTGGCATGACATTGGAAATGACGAGAGGAGGCAAGTGGCTTCATAAGTTAGATTTATTTGATGCCAAATCCCCGTTTACTCCTCAAGAGGCAACGGAAATTTGGGCAAATGTTTCAAGAAAAATGACTCAAGAAGCTAGCGGGCAAGTTAGAGCTTTGTTAGGTCAGGTTCGTCCGAGAAGCATTTATACTTCGCAAGAAACTCTGGAGCTTTATGATAATCCTAAAGTTTTAGGTGTTGATGAAGTTTACCTGAAGCCTAAGTTTCAATTTGGAAATAATTAATAGAAGTGAGGCTACTATGTTTACACGGTTAAATAAACAGGGTGTTGAGAGCACTAAAGGTTTTGTTGTTCAATCTGTTAGTCGATTTGTGATTGAGTATAGAGAAATAGACAAGGTGATTCGTCTCTCTGTGGATAGGGGTTTGCAAGTAAATGGCAAAGCTTGTGTTTATATTTATTTAGATGAATTTGAGAAGTGGAGTGATGGAACGCCAATTTCTACTTCCCGTAGAAAGGAGATTTTACAAAATTTTAAAGATGCAATGAAATTTCAAGATGTTGATGTCTTGACTGATTAAGCTTTCCCGGCAAATATTTTTTGCTTGGATCTTGATGGGCAAAAAGCAAATTAAGGTATGGGTTTGGTCGTTATCAACTAAGAGAGGTTCTTGGGATGTTTAAGTGGTTAAATAAACAAGGTGTTGAAAGTGACAAGGGATTTATAGTTCAATCTGTGGGGCGCTTTACGATTGAGTATAGGGAAGGGGGTAAATGCATCAGTGTTGAAGTTGATACTGGGCGTTTACCTGATGGAAGGTTTTGTGAAATACTGGCCCCCAGCGCTTTTGCTAGCTGGGATAATGGCGTTTCTATCGATAGTCAGAAGCAGAGTGAGATATTGAAGAACTTCACGCAGGCAATGGAGTTTCAAAATATTGGGGTCGTAGTTGAGTAATAAAAACAAAGTAACTGTTCATCGATCCTTTGAAATTGGTGTATAGCTAATGCTGAACAGTTACCGATTTGTGATTGGTTTATATGTGCGTGGGAAATCATAGTATAGTTCCTGCTATTTTTTATTTTATAGGCGCATTGATTGATGCGACAAAAGCAAATTTTACAAGGAGGTTTTATAGGGCTACCATACCAGGCTAGCCTTGTTTGCCTTTTTCCATTTAACTATTTGAAAAGATTAGACTTGAGATAATGCTAGTCATAACAGTTTCCCTTTTTATTTTTTTCTACAATTAAAAAAGAAAAGCGTTTGCCGTAAATTTATTTTACGGTCAAATCAAGCCAGATGCTCAAGGTTTATTAGATCCACCACCGGATGTAAACTTTGATGTCAATGTAAAGAGTGTTGCAAAGAAGATACCAACACCCTCAAAGATTATTGCGGACGGTGTACGCACGTTTAATGAAATTGCCGTGTTCTTAGGCAAAAGCATAAGCGAAGCGCCGGCCATTGCACGCGCAAGTAATTATCCTGCTGTTAATACAGCAACCTTTGTGCCGCCGCAAAACACGCCCATTACAATTCCTGCTAGCACTAATGCAGAAGATGATGCTGATGATCATGCCCCCTATAATGAATCCGCAATTGATGTTCGTTTAAATCCGCACATGCCGATGCCGCTTATTAGGATTAAACCACCCACTCGTCATATCGCTTGGTGGAAGAAAGATCTTATCATTGGTTTAGATGTCGCCATGAGTGTCGCATTAGCGATCGCCATTCCTGGCGCAGGTGCAGAACTTGCTGGCGTAGGCGCAGATCTTTTGGAAGATGTGCTGGCTGATGCGATTGTCGGTGCAGCGTTCAGTGCGGCGTCCAGTATTGGAGCGCAAGGACTGAATGAAATCACAGGCTTAAGCAACGGCTTAGACATGACCGATGTGATGTGGTCCTCCATCGATGGCGCTGTTTCAGGCGGCGGCGCAGAAGGGTTTGGGCTTAATTTACCCGGCTTACAAGTCAGCTCAGAACTCACCGCAAGCACGTTAGAAAACGTCGAAAAATTAGCGATATTACAAACCGCCTTTTTATACGCCACCGGCCAAACCAAAACGTTTGAATGGAAACAATTAGCGGTGACGTTAATGAGCACCTTAGCGAATGCCGGTGCGAATCGTTTCGCCAGTAAGATGATTTCCAATCAAAGCCTATGGACGCAACAGTTAATGGCGAACAGCTTAAAAGGCGCGGCGAATGAAGGGATTTCAGAGGTAATGTTTGGCAGTGCGCCCACGGCAGAAAGTGCTGCGGTGAATGCGTTAGGGATCACGTTGGGTCAAGGCCTTGTAAGAGAAAGTGAATTAGCGTTTGGCGGAAGTGGCTTTGCGAATCATTCAACCGTGTTAAGCCATAAAAGATTAGCGCGCACGTTAGATGAACAAGAGGCAAAGTCATTAGACAATGCGTTTAGCTTAAAAAATTACGGCGTACAAACGAATGCCTATGGCGCAGCCATTGCAGGTCAAGGACAACCAGCGTTTGTCAATCAAGGACATTTAGGCCCAGCAAATGATGCGCGTTTTGCTGATAGAGTGAAAGCAGCGACAAGTACAACGGCAAGAGCAGCGTCAGATGAAGCTCGAGATCGACGAAGTGAGTTTGTGCATTTGGCGCAAGAGCATATGACGGTGAATGGAAGTACGCGGATGATGAGGGCGGCTCAGCATAGTAGTTGGGAGGCTAGCGCTTTGCATGATGTTTTAGATATTGCTGATATGGATGGAAGTTTCAATACGCACTTCGCAGGAACGGTAGGGCATATGGCCGCTAATCTTTGGCATACGGCGATTCATGACCCTATGCATCCCATAGAAACACTTGAATCAAACGTTAACTTTTTATATCATCTAACCTGGTTAACTGCAGTGATGTCTTCAGGTGGAGGCGGAGGGATTGTGACTCAAGCATTAAATAGTCCACAAGCCCAAGCCTTTTATGGTCGCTTAACTTCATCGAATGATGTAACACGAGCAGGTGCTTATGGTTCGTTGTTTGGTGGAGCAGCCTTTGTAGGTGCTTCATTGTTTGCAGGTGGTGCTGCTGATGCAGCTTTTGGTGCTGAATCGAGTAGGATGATGCTTGAAGGGCTGGGTGATGCTATTGAGCCTGCGATGTTTCCTCCGCGGATTGGTTCCAGGATAGAGAGAAATTCAGCTTATCGTAATGCGCTTTTCAGTCGAGACTTCAGGCAAACACAGGCAGCTTCTTCTGATTTAATTGATTCCGTCTCATCAAAGCGAAATCTTTTTGTTGCGCAAGCCGGCTCTGATGACTTAAGATTTTTAGAAATAGTTGGAGCGGATGCTGCGGCAGGAGGTCCGGGTAACTTATCTATTATTGTTCGAGGCGAGCAACCTCAAAAGCTTACTCTCATTGAAGAGTTTCTTCACGGTACTCAATCAAAGATTTGGGGTGATCCTGATACTGGCGTTGCAACAACTGCTTTTAGAGAATGGCACGTAAGAGATTTTATGTATAGGCATCAAAGCATGTTTGCTTGGGATGCAGATGAGCTTTCCGTGCTAGGTACGGAAAGAAAATATTGGTCAGAACAACTTGAAGGAGTTCAAAATGTCGAAACAACTTATACCCGTCGATGAAATTTTATTTGTATTTGAGGCTTGGACGCTTATGATGCAATCTGGTTTAAGCTCACAGCTAGAGCCTGGAGATGAAGTGTTCTTGCTTAATAGTAGCGAAGAAAAAATAGGAAAAGCTATGCTAAATAAGGTGCTGCCTTCTAAGAATTTAGATGTTAGTCCAATTGAAATCACACTTATTGAGATGCCAGCTAAAGTGAAAGAAGTTAAGTTTGTGATGAAGCTGGATTGATGCTTTTAGCTATTAAATCGATAGGTCTGTAATTATTGCTGGGCTAGCTACACCATAAAAGGAAGCATGCCTAGCATTGGTGCCATCTTAAGGGGTTATGTACCATGTTTGCTTGTTGAATAAACAGGATCTGCAGAGCGATCGTGGGTTTATACTTCAAAGAGCTGGAAAATTTATTGCAGAGCATCAAGAAAGTGAAAAAAAATAGAGATGGAATGAAGAGTTACATATTTAGCGATGCCAGGCATCAATGGCACTACCTTAAGCCTCAGTATATTTAGCGATTTTTCTCTCAACCTTCTTTTTCAAAGCTGCTTTTTCAACAGAACGTGGTTTATTCAGAAACTTAAACAGCTTTCCTCTATTTTTTATTCGGCGTGGTTCGACCGTCCTGGTCGATTTCCAATGCTGTTTTGAGCCATAAGCAGCAGCATTCGCGCATACATTCTCTTGTTGTTTTCAGGATCGCTGTTAACAAAATAGGGCATGAATGAATTAAGCAACTGCAGTGTCCCTTTAAAGCTCACTGCTCTCGGATTAAGTTCGTATTGCTGTGCAGCTTCAGCTATCATGATTCGAATTAAATTATAAGCCAGCAAGTGTATGCTTATTTCTTTTCTTATCATTTCTGGCGTTTTGCAAGAAAGCATAGGCATATTCAACGTGGTTTTTATACTATTTAAATTAATCTCTACATGCCATCGCAGCCTATAAAGTTTCGCAAGCTCTTTCTTAGGGTATTGCTTTGCTCTTAGAAAAGTACTCACATAAATTGTGCCGGCTACTTTAAATTCCCTGATGTCTATTTCGTTCGGATAATCATCGTAGCTACTCTGGTCCATCCATTTCGGCTTTTGTTGCGGCTTCTTCCATCGTGCTACATGATCGTTTTTCCCGAGCTTTTCACCTTTTCGAAAATCATACTTGCGGCTCGTTTGCCCTCTGAAAACACCATCGGCTCCCATCTTATATAAATCCGCCATGACAAAGTAACACGGGAAAGCACGATCTCCCAAGACGATGTCATCGATCTCAATGCTCTCTTTTATTTCTCTCAATAGTGAAAGTTCTCCTGTACCTTTACCTCGGTAGGCACCTAATGCGTAATTAATAACAACGCCCGTTGTTAACGACATCACAGCCAATAGACGAACAATCGGAAAGCCAGCACCTTTTTTTTGCTCGCTATGTTGAGGGAAACTTTCCTGGTTAGCCTCTGTATCGCTCATTCTAATCGTTGTGCCATCAAATGTTTTAAGCTCTCTACCATAAACTTTCCAGCCTGCATGTGTGTTTTTAGCGGTTGATTCAGCGGTTACTTTGATCAACTCCTTGAGCGCGACCTCTGGCAATCGTTGGCGCGCTTTAGAATAAGGACCTGTATTGGCAGATGCAATATTATCAACTCCTTGCTTAGATTGCTCTGCAACAAAATCAGAAACGGCTTTTCTACAAGATTTATCTGGATTTAACACCTGCTTAATAAAAAGTCATAAGGTCACCAGCGGGGTGAAAACACGTTCTCGATAATCTCGACATGTATGGATGGTATTTTGAAATTGATCTGACTCGACTATTTTTGTCAGTGAAATCGACGTGTTACCTTTTAATAATGCTTGTTTTTGATTTTTAATTTGTGTTTGCAGTAAAGTCTTATTAGAATCCATTGGTCAGTTTCCTTTTGGCATGTTTTCTGTGAAAAAACATATTAACCAACTGGGGGCTGACTTCCAATTAAATCATAGAGTTAGCAGACAATTAGCGCTTAAGGTAGTGCCATTGAAGCCTGGCATTGTCTTTTCACTTTGGTAAAAGAGGGTATCTTGAGGATTTGAAACGATTTAATCTATCAACCGAGGTTGATTCAAAAATCTTTTATTCTGGTCCAGCTAATAATCTCAAAGCCGATATTTACGCTCAGATGACAGGTAAAATAACTATTGATAATTCGCCTTTTGGTAGCTGGCTTAAAAATAGAGCTCTCTATCGAAGATATGATCAAGGTTTTGCTGATGATATTTGGAGTGCTGCGTTACGCCAATATGCAGCCTCAGCAAGAGGTGAAGTGTATGTAGTCGGCCCTGAATAACAGTTTTTTTAAGCTGTAATTTTTGATAAAAAATTAGTCGCCAGATGGAAGCTTAAGGAGTTTTTATGAACTTGTTTTTTATAAACAGCTTGTTGAGCCTGTTTTTGTACTGTGTTTTTGAAATAGCCGTGCGAAGACCTACCCAACTAAGAGTATCCCTCTGAGCAACCTTATTACGTGGGAGAAAGTCGAGTTAAAAGAAGTTTAAGGTTATAACCAATGGCTGCACTCATCGCGTTAATAGCATCACCGATTTTTCCTTTCAAATAATTACGGCCCAATAAATGCGATTGCTTCATGTGGCCTATAATCGGCTCGATGGCGTTACGCCTGTTCATCCATTGCTTGATGTTTTTTGTCACACCGCGTTTTTGCCCTGCAATAAAGATATCAACATCTTTAACATCATGACCGCGATAACCTTTATCAACAAAACAAAAAGTGGGCTTTACGCCCGTACTTAACTCAGCAGAAGCAAGACATGTTTTTAATGTATGACCGTCGTACGGATTACCATGAAGTGCATTCGCGCTCAATATCCAGCCTTGCTTTGCTGTCGTAACAAAACCAACTTTCACGCCAAATTCATAGCGCTTAGCAACTTTACCTTTGGCAATACACTCAACTTCGGGTGCATGCAAACTATAAAGCTTCTTTTTGCTCTTGATCTCTTGAGCCAATAATCGCTTGCTTGTTGCCATCAACGTTTCTAACTCTACAACCTCACCATGCTTTGCTTCGTAACGAAGAACATCCCTATACACACGACCCAAATAATTCTTTAAGCACTTTACGCTTGCTTTCATTCGTCGATATTGTTTCGCGTGTCCATAGCGACCCACTTTAACTAATTGCTTCTTAGCAACTCGAGCATAGCTTTGCCTTAAAGGAATATTGCATTGATAAGCCCTCTCAACTATTTGCTTCCGGCAACGATAATAAAGTCTAGCGTCCGTCGGATACGTGATCGCCTTTTCTTGAACCGTGGTGTCAGCAACGACACGTGATAGCTCCGATGGCAGCAAAAACTTAAGCTTAATGGCAACACGAAGCACATCATCGAGCAAGTGTTGTATGCCTTTTTCACCGATACGTTTACGCCATTTCGATAACGTTGATGGATCAATGGGGAAATGGTGCTGGAAATATTGTTCACCGCAGAAGTATTGCCAATAAGGGTTTTCAATCCAATGCTTAATTAACCCTTCATCACTGAGACCATAAAGACTCTTCAAATAAAACAGCCCGGCCATTAATCGACTAGAGGCGCCTGGTTTGCCCGTATTAGAAGGGAAATATTTTTCAACATGTTTTGCAAAAGATCCCCAGCTCATCATGTGGCTTAGCATCGCCAACTCGTGAGCAGGGTTAATTATTTCGCTAAGCTCTTGATGAAAAAAGTCTTTATTTCGTTCAAATTCCGTTATTTTGGGACCCATAGTTTGCAACCTTTGACCTGTATTTCCATGATTTGTTGCAATCTAGTATCTCAAAAAATCGATAGAAATGCTCCATTTTACCGAGGTTTATTGATGTTTTTGATTTAGGCAGGGCCGACTAAATAATCATTTATCCAGTAGAATCAAAAAGGTAGCTCGACTTAAGAGCATGTAGCTTTAAGCTCTACTATGTTTAACTTTAGACCATTTTGGTAGAATTGCTGGATAAATTTCATTTTTTAAAAAACGATCTCCAGAATGTATAGTTTTGATTAATTGACATTCTGATGGACACTTTTATCATTCTTTAGAATAATGTCATATATGAAGCCTTCATGGAGAATACCAATGTCAGTCAAGCTAGAAGCCGGAAAAGTTCCCAACAAACTACTTTCAGCCTTATTGAAAGATTTGCCCCCATTAGGCGAAGAAGTCATTATTCCTCCATGCATAGGCTTAGATGCTGCGGCGTTAAAAATAGGTGACAGAACGCTTGCCTTCACAACAGACCCTATTACTTTCACTAAAAAAAATATCGGTAAATATGCCGTGCGTGTTAATGTCAACGATATCGCTTGCATGGGTTGTCGTCCGCGTTGGTTTTTGAGTACTTTTTTATTACCGATTGGCACAACCGATACTGAGCTTTATGATCTTTGGCATGAATTGGTGGATGAATTGAAAGTCTTTGGTATTCAGGCCATCGGTGGACATACAGAAGTTACAGCTGCAGTGAACCAACCTGTATTAACCTGTCAAATGATTGGTGAACCCGTCAACGATAAAATTTTGGATCTTAGAGATGCAAGACCGGGCGATAAAGTATTTCTATGGCGTGGCGCAGCTGTTGAAGGCACCGCTTTATTAGCTAATGAACGTTATGATGATTTAAAAGAACATATTTTACCTGAACAATTAGACACAATGAAAAATATGATTAATGTGCCGGGTATTTGCATTTGGCCCGCTGCTGAAAAATTATTTCCTATTGATGGGCTTGTTGCTATGCATGATCCAACGGAAGGTGGTGTTGCAACGGCTTTACATGAAGTTGCTGATGCCGCAGGTGGTGGTATAGAAATTGATGGTGACCTTGTTCCTGTTCTGTCTGAAACAAAACAGTTGGCGGAAATATTGCATTTTGATCCTTTGGGTTTACTTGCGTCGGGTAGTTTAATTATTGTTTGTCGACCTGAGGCTGCAGAAACTATTGTATCAACCTTGCAAAGTGAACGCATCGCTTTGATTGGCGAGCTAACAGAGAATCAAGAAAGAACGATTGCTTTTGATGGAAAAAAACAAGAACTTCCTCGTTATGATAGAGATCAGATTCTTGATGCTTTGGAGTATGTGCTTTAGCCAAACCTGACCATATAATGCTCTCTTTGTAGGCTTTATCTGCGCTTGAAGATCATGTAACATGACCGTCCATTTAACCGTAACATAATAGGAATTAAGTATGAAAAAAATTGTTTTAATGGCGGTATTAATCTTTATTTCTGCAGTATCCTTTGCTTCAGGCAGTTATACTTATCTATTCTCAGTCAAAAAAATATCATCACATGGTAAAAAAGTTAATTTGCAAAAAGGTCTTCACCTCTTTGATATGTCTGTCGAACCTAATGCGCGTTTTAAGTCTTCTGCACTTGAGTCAAAGAGTGCTATTGTAGAAGTTACTCGTTCAGAACCATTACCCAAAACCCTTGGTCGCGCTGATTTAACGATATGGGAAGAAGGCATGCACACGCAGCAGACATGCTACTCTACCCAAGATATTCATCCCGTGTTGTCTAGCTCTTCTGCTAAACCGGTTAACGTTTTGATGCAAGGGCCTGGTTGTAATTATGAGCCTTAAAGCAGCCGTCATAGGCACAGGTTATCTCGGGAAATTTCATGCGGAAAAATATTCTGCTATTGATAATGTCGAGCTTGTCGCGGTTGTGGATGCTGATTTATCTTGCGCAAAAAAAGTCGCTAAAAAACTTAAATGTGAAGCGCTTGATGATTATCATCAAATTTTAGATCAAATTGATTGTGTGAGTATTGTTGTTCCCACACAAAAACATTTTGAAGTAGCTAAAGATTGTTTAAGTCATGGGAAGCATGTGTTGCTTGAAAAGCCTATGACAGTAACCGTCGAAGAAGCCGATGAATTAATTAAAATAGCAAAAGATAAAAATGTTCATTTACAAATAGGGCATTTAGAAAGGTTTAATCCTGCCGTTCAAGCTTTGCAAGATACAATTACTAACCCTCGCTTTATTGAATCACAGCGAATAGCTTCTTTTAATCTTCGCGGGAGTGATGTGAATGTCATGTTGGATTTGATGATTCATGATATTGATATTATCCAAAGCTTGGTTAACTCGCCGATTAAAAAAATTGATGCCAATGGTGCGCGAGTAATTTCTGATAAAGTGGATATTGCGAATGCACGTATTACTTTTGAGAACGGCTGTGTTGCGAATGTGACCGCAAGTCGTGTCAGTATTAAGACCGAACGTAAAATGCGAATCTTTCAATCGGATGCTTATGTGTCCTTAGATCTGCAAGAAAAAATTGCGCGTATTTATCGAAGGGGCGGAGGTGAGCCGCTTTTGGGGATTCCCAATGTGAAGCGCGAGAAAAAGTCTTTTGCGAAAGCTGATGCTTTGTTGAGTGAAGTGCAGGCTTTTGTCGAATCCATCATAGAAAACAAACCTGTTGTTGTTTCAGGTGAAGATGGTAGGCGTTCTTTGGAAACAGCGATCAAGATTACGGAAATGGTTCAATCACAAGATGAATGGTAGATCCGATGGTGGAATTTTTTGCTTCGCAAAAGAACCCACCCTACATCAAAACGAAATCCCTCAAGTAGGGTGGGTTCTTTGCGGAGCAAAAATCCCACCAAAAAGGATGAGCAGGTAACCCCTATGTCAAAACGCATTATGATCATCGCAGGCGAAGCCTCAGGCGACAAGCATGCAGCAGAAGCTGTCAAAGCTATCCATGCCAAAGATAAAGATATCTTAATCGAAGGCATCGCAGGTCCTCAAATGCGAGAAGCTGGCGTTAAAGCCTTAGTCAATGCAGAAACCATCGCCATCATGGGTTTTGTTGAAGTCTTAAAACATTTCAGAGTGATCATAAGAACCTATAAAACCATTAAAAAAGCACTCATTAAAAACAAACCCGATTTAATCATTCTCGTCGACTATCCCGGCTTTAATTTAAAAATCGCACAACTTGCAAAAAAACTTAATATTAAAGTTCTATACTATATCAGCCCTCAAATTTGGGCGTGGAAAAAAGGCCGCATAACAAAAATCAAAGAAACAGTTGATTATATGGCAGTGACTTTTCCATTTGAAGTTGAGTTGTATGAAAAAGCAGGCGTCCCTGTAAGTTATGTAGGCTCACCGCTTTTAGAAGAATTACCTACTGATCTCACAAAAGAAAAAGCAAGAGGAAAATTAAACTTAGCACAAGATAAAAGAGTACTAGGCATATTGCCTGGTAGCAGGCAAATTGAGATCAATCGCATACTCCCGGAAATGCTTAAAACAGCAGAATTGCTTTATAAAAAAGATCCGGCATTACAGTTTGTGCTTCCTGTTGCATCAATGCTTTCTGAAAAAGATTTAGAAAAGTTGAATACAAAAAAACTTCCTATCAATTTTGTTGACGATTTTTATTCAGCTATTGTTGCAAGTGATGCTGTGATGAGTACATCAGGAACGGCGACTTTAGAAACGGCATTGTTGGGGGCGCCGTTAATTATCGTTTATAAAATGAACCCAGCAACATTTCAAATGATCAAACGTATTATTAAAATTGATACGATTGGTTTGTGTAATATTGTGGCTGGTGAAAAGGTAGCAGAAGAATTCATCCAGCATCAAGCTAACGCTAAAGCTATGGCAAGTCAGCTCGATCGCTTGCTCTATGATGAAGCCTATCATCAAGCTATTTGCTCAAAACTTGCAGGGCTTAGAGGTAAGTTACATACTGAATCACACGCCTCTGAAGAGCTGGCTAAGATAGTGTTCCAGTTTTTTTCCTAGTTATTATTATCTTTTAATAGGCTAGAGGAGGAATTTTATTCGTCTTTCAATTATGCCGATATTGTTACAAGAATCTCATAACCTAAATTCCATAATCATACCTACAGTGGGAGCTAATAAAGTTTATTCTTCCATATTTTGGTTCTTCAAGTGAAATAATAAAGTTGTTGCGCTCACTTTTCCAAAAATTTGTGCTGAAGGCATGAGCTCACCATTACTGTTATAAAAAACAAGACTTGGTGGCGCGTAAACTTTGAATTGTTTTGCGATCGCCCAAACACCTTTATCATTATGCGTTAAATTGACTTGCAAGCGACGGTAGTTTTTTAAGTGTTCAATGACCATAGGGTTTGTAAACGTTGTTGCTTCCATTTCTTGGCAGGCGGTGCACCAGTCAGCATAAAAATCTAAAACAACTTTTTGGTGGTGCTTCTTTGCAAGATTAAGTTGTGTTTGAAGTTCTTGTGGGGTTTTAACTTGAATAAAAGTTACGCGATGATGTGAGGCTGATTCAAGTGGTGTGATTAGTGAATCATTACCGCTTGCAGCCCCAATAATTAAAATAACGCCATAGATAAAGAAGAGCAGTGTAATGATGCGCCATACGTGACGTAAGGGTGTTTTACTACTTCTAAAGAGTCCGCCAAAGATAGCTGCACCAATAAAAAGGGCGCCGAATAAGAAGAGGGCGACAGGGCCTGAAAAAGCGCGGCCAAGTAACCAAATTGCAATACCTAACATAATAAAACCAAAGATAGGCTTAATAGTATTCATCCACATGCCAGCTTTAGGGATCGCTTTTGTGCCAAGGAGTGCAAGAATAATAAAAGGTACACCCATGCCTAAACCCAAAGCAAATAATGCAATGCCACCTAAGGTAACATTTCCTGTGTCAGCAATATAAATTAGCGCACCAATTAACGGTGGTGTTACACAGGGTGAAACAATTAACGTCGATAGGCCGCCCATAATAACAGCGCCCCAATAACTCCCGGGTTTTTGATCTTGATTGGTTTTGAATAGTCGATCACGAATAAAGGCGGGAAGTTGTAATTCAAAAACACCAAATAAAGAAAGCGCGAGCAAAACGAAAATAAGACTAAAGCCAACAATGATAATAGGATTTTGAAAAAAGGCTTGTAAGCTTTTTCCAATTGAGGCAGCAATAACCCCTGCAATCGCAAATGTAATCGCCATACTTAAAACATAAAGTGATGAAAGGATAAAGGTATGCTTTGCATGTCCCTTTGGGTTTTGACCAACGATAATCCCAAAAAGAATCGGTAGCATGGGTAATACACAGGGTGTGAAAGCTAATAACAAGCCAAAGCCAAAAAAGGAAAGAATAACCCAGAAATCATTTTTATGGCGCAATATATTGGTGATATGACTTGCATTGTCACTACCTATCGAAGCGGTATGTTTTTCAGGTGCATCCTTAATCGCAATTTGCCCTGTGTTTAAGTTAATGATGGCAAGTTTATTAACGGGGGGGTAACAATAATTCTCACCTTTGCAACCTTGGTAGTGAATAAGCAACTTGAGCAAACCATATCCTCTAGACTGGATGGGGATATAAGCATTCGCATAATTTTCAAAAACAGCTTCACCATTTACACTGGCTTGTTTAAGGGTATCATTGGGCGGTATGAAAGGTGTGCCAATGGTTGCGCTACTTTGTGGGCTTGTTTTAATCTTAATGCGATTTTGATAAAGCAAATATCCATTAGGCATATTCCAGTGGGCAATAATGCTATTGGTATTTTGAAAATTAACGGTCAACTGAAAAGCTTGATCAACAGGAATTTGTTGCTCTGTGGCTGTATTGATAAAGGCACAAGCATTCATTGAGAATATTAAGAGCAAGCTTGCAAATAAAAACTTAGATATAATTTTGACCATGATGTATTTTGATAAGAAAAGAAACGAGTTTAGCAAAGAGGCGGTGGAATGTTAACTTATTTTGTTGATGGGGTTAATGATGCGCTTAATGCTTATCTGAAGGCCTATCCTCTGGCTCCAATAAAAGACAAGCTTCTCATTGAAGTCATTAGGCAAAAGCTTCGTGAAGTTTCTTTATCAACCATGGTCCCTTATGAGTGCTCAATGTTATTTTATTCTTATTTGCTTGAAGAGCGAAGCAATCAGACTTTAGCGCAAATCATTTGTCCTTCTAAACAAGAAAATTTTTATCAATTCTTGATTGATCACCCTGCTTTTTTTAATACTTTTTTTGGTAGAGAAGATGGTGAGATGACATTTCTTTCTAAAGCCCGAGAGCTTCTTGTAAAGCTACCAAGTGATATCTCTCCACCACTTACCCAAGCTCTCAAAAAGAAATTTACATTGCTTATTGATGGTTTTATGTTAAAAAATAATTTTGCTGAAGCGCGGCTTGGAAGCTCTAGCTCTTTTTTTGGCTTTGCTGTAGGTGTTCGTGATTTACTGTCGAGAAGAAGAGCAGATCTTTCGACTTCCTTTTTTGCTTTGCTAAGAGCTTTAAAGGGCATGAAGTACTCAACGGGTTTAATGCCTGTTGGCTTTAGAGAGGGTGAGTGTGTTCGTGAAGCTCTAGATGGAGGCGAAGAAATCACGGAAGAGTATTTGGAGCAGTTTTGTATAGACTTCCACAACATCGCACAACTCTTTGACATACCTATTTATGATGAGGTCTATTTGCGAGCGTGTCTGTGTGAATATAATCAATCCTCTGGAACAAAGCTTGAAGTCCCCCAATCTTTTTACAATTTGTTAACCATTCCAGAATTTGTTTTATTTTTATTTGTTTCGTATTGTAGAAAACAAGGTATTCATGAGCAAATTATTTATCCGCTTGTTAGAACCTTGCCACAAACAAAAGCAAGTGTGTTATATAAGTGTTTTTATGGTATGCAAGACGTTATTAGCAAGCATTGGGGGGTTGTATTACTGCCTATCAAAAATAAACTTTTGGGAGAAAAACTGAATTTTAGCTTGGGAGCGATAGCGGCAAACAAGGTATCTTTTTCAGTTTCAGGTGATTTAATATTTGCAGGGTTTGATACAGAAGAAGAGGCTGAAAGATATAAGCACTTAAAAGTATGTGTGAAAGATGAGAGTGGCATGCCATTAGATCCTGAATTTTCATTTGTTATGCATGTTACTTATTATATGGAAGAAGAACTTCGCTTGGGTTTGCAAGTTAATTTGGAGCTTTGTCCGCTTTCTAGTTTTGCTTTAGAATTACTTGGAACACCTCTTCGGGATACAGGAAGGCTGACAGTTTTTCTTAAAAGACCTCCGGAGGAAATTGAAGAAAATAGAGGGATGTTTTATTCGCCACCTAGAGCCCCAAGAGCTGAGCCAGCAATGCCTAGTTCGGAGGGAAAAAGAGGCAAAACGAAGAGAAGGAATGGGAAGATTTCAGTTAGAAAAGGAGGGTTGGAAAGTGCTTTGATGGAGGGAGGTGAGCTTGTCGGAGCAAATTTTAGCGCTCCTGATATTTTTACGAATGGAGGAATGTAATGCTAAAGCTTAATTTTTATGTACCTGAGACACATGTCGAAGAAGTTAAATCAGCGCTTTTTGAAGCAGGGGCTGGAACCTTTGATAAATACGAACAAGCTTGCTGGCAAACCATGGGCCAAGGACAGTTTAAACCTATCGAAGGTAGTGATCCGCATATAGGTCAGCAAGATCAACTGGAAAGGGTTGATGAATATCGTGTTGAAATCATATGCTCTGAAGAATGCATTGAACAAGTGATTAAAGCTTTAAAGGTAAATCACCCTTATGAAGAGCCTGCTTATGAAGTTTTGCATATGTTAGATTTTTAAAGCTTCTTGGGCTTATGAATAAAAAAAGCGGGCACAGTCAAAACAACTAAAACAATAATAAGCAAAGCATCATAAAAATGGTAGCTTGTATGAAGTATTTTTGGCGGGATAAAGGCTAATACAATACCAAGCATGCAGACAAGGACACCAACACCTGCGATAATCCATGCGCCAACCATTCCTCCAGGCATTTTGTAAGGCCTTTCTTGGTCGGGCGCTTTATAACGCAAAATAATCACAGATGAAAAAAGTAAAATATTCATAAAAAGTGCGGTCATGCCGCTGATCGCCGTAATAACCCAGTAAGTAATGTTAATATTAGGAATGCATAAATAAAACAAAGCGAAGATGCTAACGATAATTGCTTGCGCTGTTAAAATAGTGGTGGGCGCATTATGCTTATTCGTGCGCGCAAAAATTTTCGGAATATCGCCATTTCGAGCTGAAGCAAGTAAGCCTTTACTTGGGCCTGCGATCCAAGTATTTAACATTGCGCTTGCGCCGACTGCGATAATGATAGCTAGAAAAGGAAGTAGCCAAGGAATATGAAAGCTCATAAAGAAAATCGTTAAAGCTTGCATCGTGCCAGCAACCATGCTGAGCGCTAATTTAGGTACAACAACAGAAATCGCTAAAGTGCCAAGTACAAGAAAAAGAAAAATGATTAATGCGGCAACCATCATTGCAATTGGAAAGTTTTTCTGTGGATTTTCAACATCACCTGCATGAAAAGCAGTAATATAAATACCCGCATAACCCAGCATAACGCCAATAAATAATCCAAAAGAAGAAAAATGTGCTGCAGGCCAAGCATCTTTCCATGAAAGATCAATTTGTAAGGGTTGCCCTTGTAAAATCCATCGCAGGCCAAAGACGATAATGAGTAACGTTGGTAATGCTGTGCCGATGATGAAGCAATAGCTGCTGACTCGAGCTGATATTTTTATACCAAAATAATTAAGGATGGTGAATCCCCAAAAGAAAATAAGAATAATGCTAATAGTAAAAGGTTTGCTTTGCGCAAGCTGTGGTGAAATAACATAAGCCAATGTCGCAGCAATAAAAGTTAAACTTGCAGGCCACCCGACAACGTTACTTAACCACTCAAACCAAATAGAAATGAATCCAAGTTTTTGCCCGTAAGCTTTTCTTATCCATATATAAATGCCACCTGTTTCAGGCCAAGCAGTTGCAAGTTCTGCGCAAATGAGCGCGCTTGGAATAAAATAAAGAATAGCAGCGATGAAATAAAAGGTAATCGCAACAAGCCCATTGCTCGCCATGATAGGCAAGGTGCGTGGATTAAAAACCGCAACAATGCTCATTGCGATCAGCGTATAAACGCCTAAGGCTTTTTTCGACTGTTTCACTTATATACAAAAACGCTGCTGATTTAAGAGTGTTAGGCAGTTTACAAGCAAAAAGAACGAAAGTACAAAAAAACCATGTTTCTTGTGCAAAGAAGAGTAACTTTGCGTGTAGGGTGGGTTCCTTTGCGGAGCAAAAAATCCCACCATTCGGATGCTCCCGATGGTGGGATTACTCGCTACGCTCGCGAACCCACCCTACATGTTTGTAAAGATTTTTATTTTGAATGGGGTGGTTCTGTTGGTGTAGGGTGGGTTCTTTGCGGAGCAAAAATCCCACCATCGGATGGTCCTAATGGTGGGATTACTCGCTTCGCTCGCGAACCCACCCTACACGATGCAAAAAGGCCCATCGTGAATTTAACAAGGAGAAAACGATGAGTGAATACAGAAGAATCTACCAAGCAGGAAGTTCATTCTTTTTTACAGTGGTAACACATAATCGATATCCTGTTTTTAAAAACAAACCAGAGATACAATTGTTAACTGAGTCAATGGCAAAAATAAAAAGAAAATATCCCTTCAAAATGAGAAGCTTTGTGATATTACCAGATCACATACATTGTATTTGGGAAATGCCTGAAGAAGATTGTGATTTCTCGTTGAGATGGTTGTGCATTAAATCCCTCTTTAGCAGAAAGCACCAAAACAAAAAAATCAAAAATATTTGGCAAAAACGTTTTTGGGAGCATTTGATTAGAGATGACTATGATTTTGAAAAGCATATGGATTACATTCATTATAATCCCGTCAAACATGGTTATGTTGAGAAACCTTTAGATTGGGAATATGGCTCATTTAGGTATTACGTTAAACAAGGTTTTTATCATCCAAAATGGGGCGATTCCGGTGAGCCTGGCTCCATCACTAACATAGATTTTGAGTAGGGTGGGTTCTTTTGCAGAGCAAAAAATCCCACCACTCGGATGGTCCCGATGGTGGGATTACTCGCTGCGCTCGCGAACCCGCCCTACACAGAAAGATTTAGCAACCTGGGTAGGGTGGGTTCTTTGCGGAGCAAAAATCCCACCACTCGGATGGTTCCAATGGTGGGATTACTCGCTGCGTTTGCGAAGCCGCCCTACACAGAAAGATTTAGCAACCTGGGTAGGGTGGGTTCTTTGCGGAGCAAAAATCCCACCATCGGATGAAGAAAGAAATTAATATGCGACTATTTGCTTTTACATTTTTATTGGGTATTTCATGTATCTATTTGTTTCATTCAATACCCGCTTGGTATTGGATTTTACCCATTGTTGTTTCCGGACTTTTTTTTATTCATTTTAAAAAATATTATTGTATAGGGTTTCTTCTAGGTCTTGCTTGGCTAATTTGTTATTTACACTTATTTGTATCACAAGCCTTACCGACAAAATACGAAACAAAAAAAATCGCAATACAAGGCACAATAATATCAATTCCTGACAATAAAGAGCAGCTAACAAGCTTTATGCTTGTTTCAAAAAACCCTTATTTCAAAGGGAAAATAAAATTAAATTGGTATGGTAAATATCCCAGGCTATCCGCAGGGCAAATCTGGAATTTAACCGTTAAATTAAAACGCATACACGGCTTAAGAAATCCCTCAGGTTTTGATTATGATAAATGGGCGTTTGCCAATAATATTATTGCAAAAGGTTATGTGATTAATAAATCAAACAATAAACAACTGAAAAACCTCAATGACACTTACTTAATTCCATTTATTCGTAATCACATCAGTGATCAAATTGCTCGTATTCTCGCATCTTATTCTGTGTCACCCTTTGTTCTAGCTCTCACTGTAGGCGATAAACATTTAATCTCAAAAGAAGCCTGGAATGTTCTCCAGGCAACAGGCACGAGCCATTTGATGGCGATATCTGGTCTGCATATTGGCTTAATTGCCACGCTTGTTTTCTTTTTAATTAAATATCTTTGGCGAATTTTTCCAAGTTTATGTTTATTGATGGCGTCACAGCAAGCTGCAGCGATTATAAGTTTTTTATCAGCATTAATATATTCAGCATTGGCAGGATTTGCTGTTCCTACGCAAAGAGCTTTAATTATGCTTTTTATAGTTCTCTTTGCTTTATGGTGCAAACGTTCATTAGTCGTTTGGTACGGTTTTGCTTTTGCGATATTCATGGTTTTGTTCTTAGATCCTCTAAGTGTTTTATCGATGAGTTTTTGGTTATCTTTCTCAGCCGTCGGTGTCATTCTTTATGGATTAACAGGAAGAATGAGACAAAGCAATAAACTCATGCAGCTTTTAAAAATACAATGGATTGTTGGCTTGGGACTTATACCCTTGTCATTGTTGTTTTTTCAAAAAGCTTCAATGATTTCATTCATCGCAAATATTATCAGCATCCCATGGGTGAGTTTTATTGTTGTGCCGAGTAGTTTGTTAGGCACAGCATTGTTAGTAATTAACCATCAATTGGCTAGCTATTGTTTTATTTTTTCTGCTTGGAATATGCAATACGTTTGGCACATGCTCCAGTATTTCTCGCAATTCCACTTTTCATTCTTTAAGTATCACTTGGTTAATTTTATAAGTTTTATTTTTCTAGCAATCAGCCTGCTGCTTTTATTAGCGCCTAAAGGGTTCCCTGTTAAGTACCTCGCGATTCTTCTCTTATTGCCGGTTTTCTTGAAGGCATCAAACAAACCAAATAACGCTATTCTAAAATTCAGAGTCTTTGATATAGGGCAGGGGTCGGCTATCTTTTTGCAAGAAGGATCCAAAACATTATTATATGACACAGGGCCAGGTTTCCCGGGGCAGTCAAGCGCAGCAGAGCAAACAATCATTCCTTATTTAAAAGCAAAAGGAATAACAAGCATTAATGATTTGATCATCAGCCATTTTGACAGTGATCATTCAGGTGGTTTTAAAGCAATCATAAATAATTTTCAAGTAAAAAACATCTATACACCTTTGTCAGGAAAAGCGCACTGGCAAAGATGTCAGTCTGGAAAAAAATGGCAATGGATACACGCAAAATTTATATTCTTGTCCCCGCCCAAGAACTGGCAAGGAAAAAAAAGAAACAATCAATCCTGCGTCTTAAAAGTCACCTATGGCAATCATCAAATTTTATTGCCAGGCGACATTGAAAAAAACACAGAGAAATATTTAGTAAAACACCACAAAAAACAATTAAAATCAGATGTTTTATTGCTCCCACATCACGGAAGTAAAACATCATCAACATGGCCCTTCGTCAAAGCTGTCACACCAAAAATCATCATCGCCACAACCGGCTATCGAAACCGTTTTCACTTTCCACGAAAAAACATCGTTTGGCGATACGAATGGTTGGGCGCGAAGCTTTATAACACAGCGGTATCTGGGATGATTTCGATCGATTTTAATTTGGCTCAATCTCAATTTTATGTTGAGCAGTATCTCGTTAAAAATATTCATCTATGGGTAAGGTAAGGTATATTAGCTATAAGCTAGGGCGCGTCCACTTTCTTCGGTTCTTTCTTTTCCTAGAAGCGGATGCTTCTCTTCTTCTATGCTAGGTGTCGTATTATGTTTCCCATAAGCTTCGTATCTTGAAGTGCGATGGGTATAGGTAAAACCACAATAATATAACTTTAAGAGCGTTTCTATAGGTCTGTTTTATCCGCTATTAAGATTATTTATTGTCACCAGTGCATCAGGTTCTTCACAGATGACAGTCTTAGCTACACATGATACATTACGCCCATCAAATAACATAAGATGATCAAAATGCAAACAGACTTAGACAAGCGTTACCCGGGAAAAGAGCTTTATCTCCGTATTCTTAAATACACTAAATATTATTGGATTGCGCTTATTATTGGGATTGTTGGTAATGCCGCTTATTCGGGTATTGATGCAACGGTAACAGGCATGTTGAAGCCTATATTAAATAAAGGTTTCATTGCGCGAGATTACCATTTTATTATTTGGCTCCCCTTTTTTGTGATGGGCGCTTTTATTTTTCGTGCGATCTTTAATTTTATCGGTAGTTATTTCATGGCGTATGTTTCACGCAGTGTTGTGATGCGGATTCGTATTGATCTTTTTACTCATCTCTTAAAAATTCCCGCTTTTTATTATGATAACAGTAGCTCGGGTCAGATTTTATCCGTGCTTCTTTATAATGTTGAGCAAATAGCAAAAGTGAGTGCGACGGCGCTTACGAATTTTGTTCAGTCTTTCTTTCTTGTTGCAGGCCTTATAGGCGTTATGTTTTATAACAGTTGGCAGTTGAGTTTAATTTATCTTTTAACCATTCCCCTTATTGCCATCTTTGTCAAAATCAGTAGTAAAGTTGTGAGAAAAGTCAGTTACGGCATACAAAAAGGCATGGGTGAAATCACAAGTATTGCTGAAGAGGCGGTTAGTGGTTATAAAGTTGTCCGAGCTTTTGGTGGGCAATCTTATGAGAGCAATAAATTCAAGCGCGCCGTCAAAGATAACCGAAAGCGTGAATTAAAAAATGTGATATTAAAGGCGATAGGTGTTTCTGGTGTGCAGTTAATTGCAGCTTTCGCATTGGCTGTAATTATTTATCTTGCGACAGCAAAAGGTGCAACTGCATTATCCGCGGGTGGTTTTGTGGCAATGCTTGCTGCGATGCTTGCTATTTTGAAGCCTTTGAAAACACTTGCAACAGTTAATAATACCATTCAAAGAGGATTGGCGGGCGCGCAAGGTGTGTTTGCGATGCTTGATGATGAGGTTGAAAAAAACAATGGTACGAAAATTTTAAAAAATTCAAAAGGCCTTGTTGAGTATAAAAATTTAAACTTTACTTATGCGGGTGGCGATAAAGAAGTTTTAAATGATATTAGTTTTACGATTGAACCTGGTAAAAGTTATGCGCTTGTTGGAAGATCAGGAAGTGGTAAGTCTACACTTGTGAATTTGCTTCCTCGTTTTTATGATTATAAGCACGGTGAAATTTCAATTGATGGTACGCCTATTAAAGAATATGAGCTTGATTCTTTGCGAAGCCAAATCGCGATTGTTTCTCAACACGTGATTTTATTTAATGATACGGTTGCTAAAAATATTGCTTATGGTTTGTCGAGAGATGCAAGTGATGAAGCTATTATTGACGCAGCAAGAGCTGCGCATGCTTGGGAGTTTATTGAGGAATTCCCTGATAAATTGCAAACGATTGTGGGTGAAAATGGCGTTTTGCTTTCAGGTGGTCAGCGACAACGTCTTGCTATTGCTCGGGCCATTTTAAGAAATTCGCCTATTTTGATATTAGATGAAGCAACGTCTGCACTTGATACGGAAGCTGAGAGGCACATTCAAAACGCGCTTGAAAACTTAATGGAAAATAGAACGACGATTGTGATTGCGCATAGGCTTTCTACGATTGAGAAAGCGGATTGTATTTTAGTGATGGATCACGGAAAGATTATTGAGAGAGGGACGCATAAAGAGCTTCTCGCGCAGAAAGGGCATTATGCTAATTTACATAAAATGCAGTTTAGCCAGTAATTTTTGTTTTAGGGTGCTCCGGATGGTGGGATTTTTGCTCCGCAAAGAACCCACCCTACGCGTTAGGAAATACCGTTCTATGTAGGGTGGGTTCTTTTGCAAAGCAAAAAATCCCACCATCGGATGATGAAAGTTGGTGGGGTTTTTGCTTCGCAAAGAACCTGCCCTGCGCGGTAAATCTTGCTATCAGATGATGAAAAGAGTGTAGAGTGTATGGAAAACGTAAAACACAAAATCCAAAATTTTATTGAATCTATTTGGTATCAACCAAAAGGCTTGGCAGCTTATCTTTTATCACCTTTTTCTTACGTCTTTATATTCATTGCGTCTATAAGGAAACAACTTTATAAAGGCAATATTATAAAATCCAATGCCTTTAATGTCCCTATTATCATTGTAGGTAATATCACAGTAGGTGGTAGTGGTAAGACGCCGCTGGTTATTGCGCTTGCTAACTTTTTTAAGAGCAGTGGCTTTAATGTTGGCATTGTAAGTCGGGGTTACGGCGCAGCCTTTGATGGTGCAAAATTACTTGATGATAATTCTAAAGCGCCCGAAGTGGGCGATGAACCTCTATTAATATTTCAAAAAGCACAAGTACCGGTTGCTGTTTCAAAAAATAGACCCTTAGCCGTTGAAAAATTAATTAAAGAAAAAAAATGCAACTTAATTATTTCAGACGATGGACTTCAGCATTATGCGTTACAAAGAGATATTGAGATAGCGGTGATTGATGGCAGCCGACAATTAGGCAATGGTTTTTGCTTGCCGGCGGGGCCACTAAGAGAGCCGGCTTCTCGTTTAAATTCAGTTGATTATATTATTGAAAATAACTCAACTAAGCCTGCAAGTACAAAATACATTCAAATGCGAATACTCCCTGATTGTTTTATTAATCTAGCGACTAATGAAAAAGCAGCGCTAGAAAGCTTTAAAGGGAAAACGGTTCATGCTTATACAGGTTTAGGCAATCCTTCTAAATTTTTTGCATTATTGAAGTCATTAGGAATAGAGGTTAAGGAACACGCTTTTCCTGACCACTATTTATTCAAAGAAAAAGATTTTTTGCTAGATAATCAAGTAATTATTATGATGACAGAAAAAGATGCGGTAAAATGCAAGCTCTTTGCAAATGAGCAGTTTTGGTGTTTGCCGATTAGTGCAGAAATTGACGGTAATTTTTGTTCAAACTTATTACAGAAAGTAAATGTTAAATTTAAGGAATTAAATTCATGAAAAAGTTAGGGCCAATTGTATTTAGCTTGTTATTTTGTTCTACATGTCTTTACGCAGCGCCTGCTGCTTCGAGTAGTCAATCAATGAAGCTAACCTCTCAACCTAATCAGTCAGTGCAAGCTAATGGTATTCTTACAAAGAAACAACCGATTTATTCTTTGCGATTAAACTCAAATCCTACGACAGGTTATTCATGGTTGTTAGTTTCATATCCTAGAAAGTTAGTGAAAGTATTAAGCCAGCAATACGTTGCACCAAAAAAAATGACGCCAGGTGCGGGTGGTTATGAAGTATGGCAATTTAAAGCAAGGAAAGAAGCGCTTGCTTTTCCTCGTGTTATCCAAATCAAAATGATTTATGCAAGGCCCTGGGAAGTGAGCAATCTCGATACCGCTCAAACTTTTTATGTGGTAACTAAATAACTGATGCATCTAATCTATTCACATAAAAACAATTACCAATAAGGGAAAATAATGGAAAAAATTTGGTTAAAGAATTATCCGGCAGGGATTCCAGACACGATCAATCCAGATAGTATGCCCTCCATCGGGGCTGTCTTTAATAAGACTGTAAGCGAGTATCCTAAGAATCCAGCAGTAAGTAATATGGGCACCGTGTTAAGTTATGAAGAACTTGATCGAAGAGCAACTTGTTTTGCAGCCTATCTTCAACAAAAGCTCGGCGTCAAAAAGGGAGCTTGTTTAGCGATTATGATGCCGAATTTAATTCAGTACTTGGTCGCAATTTATGGTGCTTTTAAGGCGGGCATGACAATTACAAATGTGAATCCACTTTATACGCCGAGAGAATTAGTGCGCCAACTTAATGACTCGAAAGCAGAAGCGATTGTTGTGCTGAGTAACTTTGCGAGCACAGTTGAGAAAGCCCTTCCCAAACTTAATTTAAAGCATATTTTTGTGACAGATATCGGTGACTCTTTTCCAAGAGCAAAGGCGGCGCTTGTTAACTTCATTGTAAAGCGTGTAAAAAAAATGGTTCCAGCCTTTGAATTGCCAAGCCCAATTAATTTTTTAACGGCTTTAAAGGAAGGAAGCAATTTAAATTTAGCGCCTGTGCAGTTAGAGGGTGGAGATGCGGCATTTTTGCAATACACAGGTGGAACCACCGGTGTTTCAAAGGGTGCTATTTTAACGCATCGCAATATGGTCGCTAATATGGAGCAAGCCTACGCATGGATGAAACCTTTTATCGAGCACGGAAAAGAAAAGATGGTTACAGCTCTGCCGCTCTATCATATCTTTTCCTTGCTTGCGAATTGTTTTGTTTTTATGAAAGCAGCATCTGAAAATATTTTAATTACGAATCCTCGTGATATTGGTGGCTTTATTAAAGAATTGCAGCGAGTAAAGTTTACAAGTATGACAGGCGTTAACACTTTATTTAATGCTTTAACAAATCATAAAAATTTTGCAAAAGTTGATTTTTCGCATTTTAAAGTTGTTTTGGGTGGCGGCATGGCGGTTCGTAAAGCTGTTGCTGATAAATGGCAGGAGATCACAGGCATTCCCATTACAGAGGCTTATGGCTTAACGGAAACATCGCCGGCAGTAACAATTAATCCGCTAACTATAAAAAAATATACGGGCAGTATTGGGTTACCGGTACCATCAACCGATATCAAAATTATTGATGAAGAAGATAATGAGCTGCCTCTTGGCGAGTCTGGTGAGTTATGCGTTAAAGGCCCGCAGGTAATGAAAGGCTATCTTGATATGCCAGAAGAAACAGCGATGGTGTTGTCTGAAGATGGTTGGTTAAAAACAGGTGATATGGCGCGTGTCGATGAAGAAGGCTATGTTTATATTGTTGATCGAAAGAAAGATATGGTGGATATTTCAGGTTTTAATGTTTATCCCAATGAAGTCGAAGAAGTCTTAATGCAGCACCCTGATGTTAATGAAGCTGCCGTTATTGGCGTTTCTCATTCTATTACTGGCGAAAAGTTAAAAGCATTTGTTACAACCGTTGATAATAAAGAAATTTCGCCAAAAGAATTAATCGCGTTTTGTCGTCAACATTTAACCGCTTATAAAGTCCCGAAAATTTTTGAATTTTGTGAAGACTTACCAAAAAGTAATGTAGGTAAAATTTTACGCCGAGAACTTCGTGATGAAGAAGCTAAAAAATCAAGTTCAGAGTAGTAAGGAAAAAACTTAATGGAAAAAATTTGGTTAAAGAGTTATCCGGCGGATGTTCCTGAAATGATTAACCCTGATCAATATTCATCGGTCAGTGCTATCTTAGATGAAACAGTTAAACAATATGGGGATCGCCCGGCCTCAAAATGTTTAGGCCATACGATTACCTATCGAAGTATGAAAGAGCAAAGCATGCAATTTGCAGCATATCTTCAATCAGAAGGGTTTAAAAAAGGTGATCGTCTTGCCATCATGCTTCCCAATGTTACGCAGTTTTTAATTTGTATGTATGGTGCGCTTCGTGCGGGCATCGTGGTTGTGAATATTAATCCTTTATATACTGAGCGAGAATTAGAATATCAATTAAAAGATGCGGAAGTTGATACTATTGTTGTCCTTGCGAATTTTGCACATACTGTTCAGCTTGCTCTGCCCTTTGTTAAATTAAAACGAGTGATCGTCACGCAACTTGGTGATTGCCATCCGCCTTTGAAATCAAAAATTATTAACTTCATGCTTAAGTATGTTAAAAAAGCAGTGAAATCTTATAAAATTCCGCAAGCTGTTACATATAAGAAAGTAATGAATAAAGCTAAGAAGTTAAAATTTACCCCTGTTAATGTTACAGGTGATGATTTAGCTTTCTTACAGTATACGGGTGGAACAACAGGTGTATCTAAAGGTGCAATGTTGAATCATCGCAATATGGTTGCGAATGTTGAGCAAGCATTCATGTGGATTAAATCTTGCTTTGATATCGGCCATGAAAAAGTTGCTGTTGTTTTACCGCTTTATCATATCTTCTCTTTGGTGGCGAATGCATTAGTGTTTGCGCGTGCTGCTTCAGTTTGTATTTTGATTCCTAATGCACGAGATTTAGATGGGTTAGTGAAAGATTTTAGACACGAAAATTTTTCTATTTTAATGGGTGTTAATACACTGTTAAACGCTTTGTTAAGTAAAAAGGCATTTCGTGAAGCTGATTTGAGCGCTTTAAAATTAGTGATTGCAGGCGGTATGGCATTACAAAAAGCCGTTGCAGATAAATGGGAAAAAGTGACGGGAACGATGGCATTGGAAGGTTTTGGGTTAACTGAAACGTCACCTATCACTTGTATTAATCCTTTAGGAACAACAGACTATACTGGAAGCATTGGGTTACCTGTTCCCTCAACAGAAGTGATGATTATTGACGACAATGAAAATGAACTGCCTCTAGGTGAAGTGGGTGAGTTATGTTTTCGAGGCCCGCAAGTTATGCAAGGTTATTGGCAGCGTCCTGAAGAGTCAGCTAAGGTTTTCTTTGGTGATGGGTGGTTGAAAACAGGTGATATTGCAAAGCTTGATGAAAAGGGTTACGTCTATATTGTTGATCGCAAAAAAGATATGATCGATGTCGCAGGCTTTAATGTTTATCCAAATGAAGTCGAAGGTGTCATTGCTTTGTGTTTAGGTGTTCGAGAAGTCGCTGTTGTTGGAGTTCCCAATCGAATTACAGGTGAAGTCGTTAAAGCTTACATTGTAAAAGATAAAGAAGACTTGACGAAAGGTGATATCATAGCTTTTTGTAAAGAGAAGCTGGTTAACTACAAAATTCCAAAGCGATTTGAATTTGTAGAGGAATTACCAAAAAATAATGTAGGGAAGATTTTACGACGCGTTTTGCGTGATAATAATAAGGGGTAGCAGAAAGTATTTTTTAGTTTATTTAACAGGAGTAAAGAAATGAAAAAATTAACGATTATTAGTTTAGCGCTAGTTGCTGCGGGAACTTTGGCTTTAGGCGGTTGTAAGTTTGGTAGTGATAGCAATAGTAAAGATGCAAACAGCAGCGCCGCATCTTCTTCAAGCCTTGGGGCGGCCACTCAAAAATTAGCGGCTCCAGCTTCAGGTAATCAACAGCAAAATCCAAATACATTAAATGCTGACATGTCTCAAAATGGTTCAACAAGTTCTAGCGCGTCGGCTAATGCTAATGCAATGCCAAATAGCAATCAGTCTTCAAGCGCATCAACAACAACTTCACAAACACCACCAGTATCAATGTCGAATTCTACAATGACAGCTGATGCAACCTCTGTTACTAATGGTGATGCAAGCTCAGCGAGCTCTTCAGCTCAGCCGATGAGTGCTAATGTGTCTGGTAATATGCAGTCAACGAATAATGCATCTCAACCCATGTCACCTTCTTCTAGCTCACAAACAAATACAGACAATACTACTAATGCGCCAGCAGACACAGTTAGCTCAGGTGCTATGACTGGAACGAATGCAGCGGGTGTTAACGCTGATACTTCAGGTGCTGGAAGTGATGCTCAGAATGCGCAAGCAACTTCAGTAAATTCTCCATCAAGCCCAAATGCTGCTTCATCAAGCACAGGAAGTAATGGTCAAAATGCAAGCTCTACTCAGTCATCGAATACCCAATCTCAACAAGGAAGTGACTCAAATACTCAATAGAATTATATATTTGACAAACTTGGTTAAGCAAGCTACAAATACTAAGTATGTTTTTTTAATTTAAGGATGAAGGTTATGAAGAAGAGAATTGCATTAGCTGCTGGCGTAACGGTTATGTCTTTAGCTTTAGGTGGTTGTTTTGAGGGTGGTAATAAGGCGCAATGTGGCGCAAACAATGCATCTGCTCCTGCTGCAGCTCAGCCGGGTGCTGCTGCAAATCCATGCGCTGCTAAGAACCCAAGCGCACCTAAGTCGCAGTAATTATAAAACTTAAAGCGAGCTGCATTACGCAGCTCGCTTTTTTTTGTTTTAATGATGAATGATATTCAATCCCCTTCCAGTCTAGATAAAATAAAAGAATCTGAACGCGTGTTAGAAAAAGCTAATTCGAATGTCGTTTGGGATCTTTTGCGCCAATGCGGTGAATTTTATGAGTGGTCGCATTATCCCGATGAAGATGTTTATGATCCTGAAACTCATGCGCAATATTATTATCATGCGCATGCGTTAGGTGATGGTACGCGTTGGCCGGAGCACGGCCATTTTCATTTGTTTTTAAGAAGCGAGGGCATACCAAAAGCATGTAAACCACTTGAAATGCCCGAAGAAAATAAACAAAAGGACGCGGACGACCTTTGTCATTTAATTTCAATTTCTATGACACAAACAGGTAAGCCTCAAAAATTATTTACAGTGAATCGCTGGGTCACAGGTGAAACTTGGTATGAAGCTGATGATGTTTGTCAAATGTTAGATTATTTTATTGTTGATCATGCTTGGCCGTCATGGCCTACGAATATTTGGTTAACTGAAATGCTTAAATTTCATAAGGAAGCTATAAAAAAACTTGTTTATGAGCGTGATGCTGCTGTAAAAGCTTGGCAAGAAAAGCATCCTGATCAAAATGTTTATGAAGATCGCAAGCTTGAAGTCACTTCTTTTTTGGATTTGTAGTTATTCGTAACCGTTTAGCCAATGTCGTCAACTTAAGCGCTGAAGAGTGCTTATATGTAGGGTGGGTTCTTTTGCGAAGCAAAAAATCCCACCATCGGATGATGCGAATTGGTGGGATTTCAGCCTGACTGTGTCAGGCTGAGAACCCACCCTACAAGTAAAGGTATTGCAATTTGGGTAGGGTGGGTTCTAAAGCGTGCGCAAAAAATCCCACCACTTAGGATGCTTCCAATAGTTGCGTTCCTCACTTTCTTTAAGAGCCCGCTCGCATCGATCAATTGTAGTCTGCTGTATTAATTTAATTGTATATCTCTTTTAATGCTGTAAAATGCAGTGTTGATTCTAGCTCTTAAGCACTAACGAGAAAAAAGAGTAATAATTATGCCAATTGAACGTTATATAGAAAGTCCTGGTGGTATTCAATACAAGCTATATATGATGAATGTCGTATATCCGAAGGGGGAAAACCCAGTTGGAGAGGATCACTTAGAGGTGAGAGAAAAATCTAAGGATAGGTGGTGGCCTGCTTACAATAGCGTCTATGTGATGCTTTTAGCATCGAATCCTCAAGGAGAGCATGAATTTAATGATGATTTTCTATCTTTGCTATCTGGTGGGAAGTTAGCTGAGGGTTGGAGAGACTTTGATCCAGACCCTGATCCCCAAGGAACTTCTAAAGTTAAAGTGAAACCAAGAGCTGGGAAACTTACGTCAAAGCCTTCTGGTCATTTTTTAAAAACAATGCTATTTGCTAATAGGGGTAAACCTAGCTTAGGCCGGGGGGGCTCGAAAAAAGGAGTGCGGTCATTATCTGGGAAGAATAATTCATAGAGAGCACGCTCCCATTTGTAATTCTTTAGTTTTAGTCTTTATGCATTGGGGAATTTGTTTTTTTCACAAGCTGGCATCAATAAAATGAAATTGCCCATCAGTGTGTGTAACACCTGTTTCTAAGTTTAATGACTTACTAAACATAGGCCCTTCATAAACACAGGTATGAAACTCACCATTCTCACCGCAAGGGTCAACAGTATTAGGTAAGTCATTTAACAAGGCCAAATCAAATTCCCGTCCCACAAATTCAGCAGGTAATTGTTTTGTATCGACACAGGTGATTATTGCTTTTAAGCCATTTTCTATCATGGTTCTGGCGAGTTTTTTTGTTTCTTGTTTCCATAAAGGAAAGTGAGGTGTAACAGATGTATTAGCTAAGTGTTGTTCGCGGTAGTGTTTGATATCTTCTAAAAACAAATCACCAAAGGCCATGTTTTGTATGTTTTTTGCATTTGCATCCTGTGTGAGCTGAGACATTATTTTTTCGTAAGTTGCATTGTTGCATTGGTCGGGGATTTCAATGAGTTGAAGAGGTAATCCGGCTGCGTTGGCTTGCGCTTTTAGAATGTCGACTCTAGTGCTATGCATGGCGGCGCGTTGAAATTTTTTATTTACCGTAGTGAATAATTGAGTTATTTGGTAATCTTTGCTTTGTTGCAATTGATAGAGTGTCCAGGCGCTGTCTTTTCCTGAGCTCCAGCTTAGCCATGTTGGTTTCATGTTTTTTCCTTTTTAGGGTGTTCCCGATGGTGGGATTTTTGCTCCGCAAAGAACCCACCCTACAGGTAAAGGGATTGCGATTCGGGTAGGGTGGGTTCTTTTGCGAAGCAAAAAATCCCACCATCGGATCTTTAATTATTTGAGAAATTCTTTTAAAGCGTACAAAACATCCAAAGCTTCTTTCGGAGAAAGGTTATCCGGATTAACTTTCTCAAGCTTTTCAATTGCAGGATGCGGTTCACTCGAAATAAACAATTCTGTCTGCAAAGGCTTTATACAAGATTTATTTTGCGTATGATTCGTCACAGAATCATTTTCCAAAGAAACTAATTTTTGTTTTGCAGCAGAAATAACATCCTTAGGAACCCCCGCTAATTGCGCAACTTGCAAGCCATAGCTTTGATTCGCAGGACCCTCTTGCACGGAATGCATAAACACAATCGAATCATCATGCTCAACTGCATCTAAATGAACATTGATCGCATTTTCAACTTCATCAGGTAATTGTGTAAGTTCAAAATAATGCGTCGCAAATAAAGTAAAAGCTTTTATTCTATCAGCTAACGCGTGCGCGCACGCCCAAGCAAGTGATAAACCATCAAACGTACTTGTTCCTCGACCAATTTCATCCATTAAGACTAAACTATTTTCAGTCGCATTATGTAAAATGTTAGCGGTTTCTGTCATCTCAACCATAAAGGTTGAATGACCACTTGCTAAATCATCAGCCGCGCCAATGCGTGTAAAAATTCTATCAATAGGTCCAAGATTAGCAGCTTCTGCAGGCACAAAAGAGCCTGTATAAGCGAGTAAAGCGATTAGTGCGTTTTGCCGCATGTAAGTTGATTTACCACCCATGTTTGGACCTGTAATGATTAACATGCGTCTATCATTATTCAGCGTCGTGTCATTGGGGATAAAAGCATCTTCAATCACTTGTTCAACAACAGGGTGGCGGCCTTTTGTAATATGCAAGCCAGGTTCTTTTGAAAAAGTAGGGGCGCTTAATTGTAAAGTCACCGCACGTTCAGTTAAGTTGCTTAAAGCATCTAACTCCGCTAGTGCAGCGGCGCAATCTTGCAATGGCGATAAGTGCTCAAGAAGTTTTTCAATTAATTCTTCATAAATCATTTTTTCACGAGCAAGCGCGCGGCTTTTTGCACTCAATGCTTTGTCTTCAAAAACTTTTAGCTCGGGCGTAATAAAACGCTCAGCATTTTTTAAGGTTTGTCGTCTGATGTAATCAATAGGCGCTTTGTCTGATTGCAGTCGAGAAATTTCAATATAATAACCATGAACACGATTATAGCCGACTTTCAACGTGCTAATGCCGGTGCGTTCTTTTTCTTGCGCTTCAAGTTTTATAAGGAATTCGCCTGCGTTTTCGCTGATATTTCTAAGTTCATCGAGTTCTTCGTCAAAACCTTTTGCGATTACGCCGCCATCACGAATGACAACAGGTGGATTGTCGATAATCGCTTTTTCTAGAAGTGATAAAAGTTCTGGAAATTCATTGGTATTGCTTAAGAGCTTTTGGCAAAGTAAAGTTTCATTATCTTTTAACAATCCCTGAATGGAAGGCAATACAGTAAAGGCTTGTTTCAACTTAATCAAATCACGAGGCCGCGCTGATTTTAATGCAACACGCGCAAGCACGCGTTCAATATCGCCGGCTTCATGAAGCAATTCATGAAGTTCGGTATAATTGCGCGCATCTAAAAAGGATTGGATAACTGCTTGCCTTTCTAATACTTTTGTTTGGTCGCACAAAGGACGATTAAGCCAACGACGAAGTAACCGACTTCCCATCGGTGTTGCGGTGCAATCAAAAACACTGGCCAAAGTATTCGTTGTTGTGTTTTGCAAGTTAATCGTAATTTCTAAATTGCGTCTCGTTGATGCATCCAATAAAATCGCATCTTCTCGTCTTTCAGCAGCAATGCTTCGAATATGCGGCAAAGCTGTACGCTGTGTTTCATTCACATACTGCATTAAACAGCCGGCAGCGACAATGCCAAGCGGAATGTCGTCACAACCAAAACCCGATAAATCTTTAGTTTTAAATTGTTGAGTCAATAAACGAAAAGCAGTTTCCCCATCAAAATCCCACATAGGACGTTCTTTGACACCTTTAAAGCTTTTAAGTGAAGAAGGGTGAGGAAAGTCTTGGCTAATTAAAACTTCAACAGGATGAATGCGTTCAAGCTCACTTTGCAAAGCTTCAAGCCCTTTAATTTCTAAAACATTAAAGCGCCCACTTGCAATATCTAAAATCGCCAAACCAAATTGTTCGTTTTGAAAATGAATGCTGACGAGTAAATTTTCTTGCGCATCATCAAGTAAAGCTTCATCGCTCACGGTGCCGGGTGTAATCACGCGAACAACTTTGCGCTCAACAGGACCTTTTGACGCAGCGGGATCTCCAACTTGTTCGCAAATCGCAATCGATTCACCCGCTTTGACAAGACGCGCTAAATAACCATCAGCCGCATGAAAGGGAACGCCTGCCATGGGAATTGGTTTGCCATTAGAGCTTCCGCGTTTAGTTAAAGTAATACCTAAAAGTTCAGCCGCCCTTAAAGCATCATCAAAAAACAATTCATAAAAATCCCCCATGCGATAAAAAAGCAAAGTATCTCTATGGTCGGCTTTAATCTTTAAAAATTGCTGCATCATTGGGGTGTGTTTAGCGAGGGTTTGTTCCGTCATTTTGGGCTCGTTCGTCATAGGAATCTTGGCGCTTATGATAAGCTTTGGCCCCGCTTGATTCAAGGGAATTCTATTGAGAAAATCAGGTCAAGAGTTGACCGCTATGCCTATCCAAATGATGTGCTAGGGAGAGTAGGGGTCAAGTCTTGACATTCGACACCTGATCTTTTTAGCTTGAAAAATTTTTAGTTTCACCAATAGGGTAGGGCGAAATAAAAGTTCGATGCAGTGCGCCAGACTTTGAAACATTCCCCTAATTTTTTATTAATTTGGGCTGAACTCATTATGTTGTTAATTATGATTTACCTAATGTGCCTGAGGATTATGTGCGTCGCATTGGACGTACAGGTCGTGTGTTTAGCAAGGGCTTAGCAACTTCTTTGGTTTGTCATGATGAAATGGATTGAGTGCGCAATATTGAAAAATGATTAAAAAAGCATTATCTCAAAAAGTTTTTCCGGGTTTTGAGCCGTCGGCTGTTTCTAAAAAATCCGTGGCTAAGTCTAAAATAAACCTAGGGCAAAAGAAAAGTTATCGAAAGAGACGTTCTTGAATTACCTAAAGGCAAGACTTGACCTCTAATGATTTAAAAATCCCCCGTACGATAAAACAGCAATGTATCCTCTATGACCAGCTCCCTGTTTTTTTGTTTTTAATTTAAACATGCCTGGTGTTTATTGGTTTGTTTTTTAATAAGAAAGTGCTAAGGTTGCCGGATGGTTAAAATCTTTGAAATATTACGAATTATTCTTCTGTGCCTTGGTTTCGCTTTGGCGTATTCTGCCTATTTCGCACATCAAAATTTACTGGCGCTCGATTGGTTGGTCGCTTTAGTTGTAATCCCTATTACAGGGCTAACGGCGATTCAAGCTGTGTTTTTTAGTGCTACTGCTTCAGAAGTTTTGGGTCGTGAACTGGGAAGTGGTTATCAAATTCAATCGGGGCTTAATAATGCGGCGACGGCGATTGTTGCGATACTTGTTTTAGCCTTGCATTGGCCGGCGGCTGCGAAACTTGTTGTGCTTTTTGTGACGTTGATCTTTTTTGGTTTGTCTGCTTCTTATCATGGGTATGAATATTTTTTTGCAAAGCGCCAAAAACAATTACATCTTATGCGAATTATTATGACGCCTATTCTTTGGATCGCATCTGCGCCAATTATTATTGCGAGTTTAAATTTATTAAAATAATTAAAAAATGAGAAAAAAATGCCATTCAATAGCAGCAACTTTTTTTGTGAAATGAAAAGTTCAATGAATAAAAAAGAACAAACTTACCTAGCATTATGCCGCACTCTTGTGATTAGCATCGAAGAAAAGGTTAAAGGAATAATACCCAATGCTGCGAATAATCATACCTCAGAAAGTAAAGCTCTCAGTGACAGAGAGGCCCAGGATTTTTTATTAACTCATGCGCTTAGCTTCTTGGGCGAAGATTCAGATCAGTTTATTGAGTATCGCTATGTTGTTCATGATGAGGATACGGGGTTTTATGAAGCTGTTGTTCGGTCACTTTCAGTTCTGACTTACATCGCATATCTTTGTAGAACGGGGCGCTGCCAAGATTTTTCGGCGTGCTCGGCTCTTCTTGTTAACAATGCAATACTGGAATTGCCTAACTATGTTCCTTGCGACCTATCCGTTTGCATTCTCTCTGGGCAGATGGGGGAGCACTTCTTTTGTGCGGTTGGTCCAACTTCCATGGATGTGGATAATTATATTGTTATTGATCCCTGGTATAGTAAAAGTATTTTAAGTCATGGGAATGTTTTTACTGTTAAAGAGTATGTATCGAATGGGTATGCTCACTTTAACGAAAACAGTTTAAGAGACCTTGTGATACGATGTAAATTTCCAGTCAAAGAGTGTATTGTTTTTAATAAAAATTCGATTCGGGAGCGTGCAGAAGAGGTGATTGACTTGGCAAGAAAAACGTATGCTGAAATATTGGAAACAAGAGTAACTTTAGAACCTGTGGGCTCTAAAGGACACCGTTATGTGCCTGAGTTGGAGTGTGTAATGTGGCGTGCAATTCAGCAGGGTGATAAAGATGGTTCAACTGGAGGTGATAATCCCAAGTCTCATAGCTTTAACAATTAATAGAGGGAGTTTGTAGCAATTAAGTTTGCGTTTGGCGCTTTCTATGTGGCTGTCTACGGTTCTTTTGCTGATGCCGAGAATCACGCCAATTTCTTGCGCTGTTTTGCCTTTGGAAAACCAATTGATGCATTCAACTTCTCGTTTTGTGATGTATTGGTCTTCATAAGCTTCGCCTAGAAAATACTTGTCAGTTGCTAGCGAGGCTATGATGTTAGAGCGTTCGTTCAAAGGCTTCTCTTGCATGATATTTTTTGTTTTTTCGCTATTGGTAAGAAAACGTTCTTGACTATAGAGCTTAATAAGTGACGCGCCCTTATCTTTAAAATAAAAACAAAATGATTTCAATAAATCTAAATTATTAAAATAAAAATTTACAATGCTTGGATTGTTAGGTGTTGAACCAAAATGCCAAAGGTCATGATAATCTTTATAACGCTGAACAAAAGCGACAACATGATCGAGATTGAATTCATTGCGTAAAGTTTTTAGAACGGAACTATCTTCTAAGCTTGTCGAAACAAAAATAAAACCTTCAGGAAGTTCGTCAGGCGACATTTCTGGTGAGTAATCTTTGTATTGCCCCGTATTGTAATAATATTCGCAAATTCGTGCATTATTGGTGATGTCAAAGCGTGAGCCATCATTATAAATTCTTACATAACTAAAGTAAGTGACACCCATTTTATAAAGTGGCGCACAGAGTGTGTCGACATCATTGGTGCCTGTAAGCATAATGCTGTTTTCATGAAGGATGGGCTTAGACATGGAGATGCTCTCGGTTAAATCGAGTGCATATTATCCTTAATTTATAGGGCTAGCAAGAAGGGGGCATTATTCGAAAAAAATCAATAGGATAGAAAGGAATAAAAGACCACCCATACTGTAGTTTAAAAGGCGCTCAATTTTTGGATTTTTAAGTTTCTTTTTAAGTGTTGCACCGAAGAATAGCCATACCCCGATGCAAGGGAAACAGGCTAGGAAAAATATGATAGCAATTATGAGGGCTTCATAAAAAATATTCGAACTTAAGGACGAGTAAGCAGAGATTGCTGCGACGGCCATTACCCAGGCTTTGGGATTGACCCATTGAAATAAAGCGGCTTGTATAAAGCTTAAAGGTTTGGTTTTTTTTTTGTTTTCAATGTTTGTGTGAGCAGTTGCAACTTTCCAGGATAAATAAAGCATATAAATAATACCGATAATTTTAATGGCGTGTTGAAAGCTTGGAAATTTTATAAAGATTGCGCCAAGACCTAAACCTACAGCTAGTACCATGATGGGGAAGCCCAAACAAATCCCAAGAAAATGTGGGATTGATTTTTTGATACCAAAATTAATGCCTGACGCCATGATCATAATATTATTAGGCCCAGGCGTAACTGTCGTTGCTATGCAAAACAAGATGACAGGTATGAGTAATTCCATATTTTTCCTAGCTGGCCACTTGTTTCATCTCGCGTACTGAGGATATAAAGCTGCCAATTGCTTTTAAACCTTCCGCTAGCGTATCATGATGACGACCAAAAGTAATTCTTAACGTTTGTTTGTCTTCAAAAACTTCACCGGGCATAATTAAAACACGGTATTTTGCTAATAATTGCTTACAGAACTCAAATGAAGATAGACTCATGTTAAGTTTGCAATAAGCAAAAGGTGTTCCCTGCGTTGGAACGAGCGTCAGTTCAGGGTAAGAGTTAAGCCATTTTTTGAAATAATCTAAGCCTTGTTGACATAATGTTTGATAATGCTCTAAGTGTGTTTGATAGCTATTAAGCACTTCGCAAGCTAAATATTCACATAAGCTGGAATTAGAAACCGTCACGTAGCGTTTATAGTTAATCACCTCTTTAACCATTTCTTCTGGCCCAATAAACCAACCTATACGCAAACCAGGGAAGCCATAAATTTTAGATAAGCTACTCGTGATAGCGCTTTTCTCGTAACGTTTGACAAGGCTATTGCCATAGTCGGTGAAATATTCTTCATCAGCTAGAATAAAAATATGGTTTTTTCTGCACAAAGCAATCAGTTTCTCGATATCTCTATCGGCAAAAGTAACGCCAGTAGGATTTCCTGGATTAGTTAGAATAATAAGTTTTGTATCCGCTCGAATATTGTCGGTTAAATTGTCGAAATCTAATTGATAATTATTTTCAGCCTTAAGTTTTAATACGCTCACATCAGCGCCAGTTGTTTTAGGGACTTCCCAAGATTGCTGCCAACCAGGGCTAAAAGTAATAACATGATCATTCCGCTGTAAAAAACTGCGATAAAATAAATAAAGGCCTTCTTGTGAACCATGAGTGATGGCGATATTTTTATTTGTTACGCCGTAAAGATTCGCAATGATATTTCGCAAGTCTTGATTGCCACAATCGGAACTATAATTTAAATCATAATTTTTTTCTAAATTTAAATCATGGCTATAATGATATTGGATCCCACTTTCCGCAAGGTCGATATCAAACTTGCCCGCCGCCTCAGAAAAAAGCCATTCTTGTATTGTATAAGTGTTAATTTTCATATTAAGCCACCTTAAACGTTGTTACAAAAACATCGCGATAACCTACGCCAGGTATTTTGGGCACAATAGGGGAGGCGTAATGCGCATAAGTTTTGTCATTAAATAAAACGCTTTCTCCGGCTTCTAGAATGCCATCGAATTTAATCTTGGAATAATCATCCGCTGCAAAAATCAAACTATCACCACCTGTAATATTTTCTTTTTTGATGCACGTTACCATAATGTAATCAAAACCATCTTGATGAATGCCTTCAGGCGCTGGTTGTCCCATTGCATTGTTGTCTGACAAAGTTCTAATTTGATGCACGCCGATATTGTAAGCTTGCTTAGGTAAATGTTTCAAAGCATTTGGAATAATGAGATCAGCTAAGTATTGTTTAACTTGCTGAGCCACCGGCGCAAATGCTCGAAACACCCCTCCGACATAAACATTATTTTCTTTGGATTGAAAAAAGTCTTTAGCATTCTCATCCCAAGTAATTGTTTTATGCTTAAGGCTTCCCGTAGAATAACGACGTTGTCGAAACGTTTCTTTTGTTTGTAAATATTCATCGGCAAGTAAATCATTAAATGAGTCTTGGATGGTTTGTGAAATCGCTTGATGCTGAAAAAGATTAATGTCGTTCATGGTTTATCCTCTGGCTGCTGAATTGTTGAGAGCAGTTTAGGGGCAGTGAGTTTAGGCGACAATCCGTATAAATACGGTTTCCAGTCCAAAAACAGCTTAAATTTGACCGCTGTTTCTTCCTGATCAAGGCTCGAATGTCTAAAGTTAAGACTTGAACTCAGTTGCATCTAAAAGATAAATTATTGTATACATTTCTTGGTTTTTTGCTTATAGTCTGCCTTCTTGAATAATAAGAAAAGATGATGCTATGTCAGTCAATGTGAGTTTAGGTTCAGTTCAGAAGGCTTTAGAGCGTATTATTAGGTTTGATGTGATTGATAGGTCTCAGCTACGAAAAGTAGGTAAGACTCAGCTTGATGTTATTGAGCGTTTGGCTGATATTCTCCATGCAGCACTTTCCTTGAAAGAACTGCGTTTACTGTTAGCGGTAAGTGATGGCGTCTCAGGCTCTGAGCAACCTGTTGGGGCGATTGAATTTGCTAATATGTATTCTTCATATGATCCTGATTTTTTTAGTGATGATATTGTAGCTTGTCATTTTCCTCTTCAGTCAATTCTGTCTTTAACTTCCGCTTCTCGGGATGTGATTTTAAAAACGATTAAATTTTTTCTTTTTCGCAGTCAATTTGAGAAGGGGCTTTGGTTGGATGGAGAGCAGCCTAACTTTAAATATTCCTTGCCTCCACTTTTGATACTTTTTAATTATTTTGTTGATTTGGCTAATCATACTTTTCGAGGTGAAAAACCTGAGCATCCAGAGGCGCGTGCTCTTGTAAAAGCCTTGGACTCATTCCAGTTATGGGATTCTTGTGGTGATTCTCATAGAGTGTGGTATATCCCTCGAAAAGTTCCTGGAAATATTATCGTACTTGAAGAGAGCGAAGGTCTATGTCGATTTGCGTTAGAAGCCACTACGCTTAATAACGCCAATGAAAAAGCGGCTTATGGGCTCATGGCGCTTTTTAGGGCTTTGTTTGTAGGGGTTTCTTTTAGGGAGCATCCTGTTTTGAAAGATATAGAGGGTGTAGAACGTTGGCCAGATCCTGAGGTTATGTTGACTGTTTTTCGTCTTAGAACGTGCTTTAAGGTTGATGGAGAACAAGAAGTGAGTCTTTTAACTTGTGTCAATAATGCTTTTGATTTTGGTGGTACTTCTGAAGAACAGAGGAAATCTTTTCTCTATCCTTTTCATGTTTTTTTGGAGTCATTCTCTAAAGCTATAGACTTGCCTGTTGAGGAACTTCTTCTGGAAGCTAAGCTAGGTTCCAAAACATCAGAAGTTAAAGAAGAGCCTCTTTACGTTGCGTATATGGGTTTTTTAAGAGGTTATGGTTTTGAGGTTGCCGAGATTGAGGAAGCAGTGTTAGAAGAAGCAGGGCATCTTCCTGAGGTATCGGCAGTTACTGAAGTGCCTGTGTCGCGGCCTTCTGTAGAAGCAGATGATTCGAGTTCTTTGAAAGTTGATGGTAGTTCTGATTCGGGAGGGTCTGATTCTAAAGAAGCCGTAGTTCTTTCAAAACCTGCTCCCTCATGGGGAGATATGGGTAAGTCAGCGCTATTTGCGGGATCTCCGGTTGTGTTAACGCGCTGTACGCATAAAGCTTTTGGTAAAAGTCAATTTGCAGAAAATCATAGTACATTATATCAAGCTGCTCATGCGGGGATTGATTTAGGCTTTAATTACCTAGCAGACAATTTAAGTATGGGAATGTTTGCAATGGTTTGTTTAAAGCCTCTTATTGCAAAGCACCCAAAGGTTTTTTCTGTTTTTTTAACTTTGAGTATTACGGCAAGCTTATTTAACGCTCCGTCTGGCTGGGGATTCATGGAAACATTGCTGACATTGACGGCAAGATGGGGGATGGGAAAAATGTTTGATACTATTGGTTGGTATGAGCCAGCTGTTGAATGTGAGCAGGGATCACTTTTGCCAACTACTCATAAAATCAAGTAAAGTGGTGCGGCAAGGGGTTTGATCCCTATGCTTCTTGGCCACCAGCACCCATAGAGAACTTTCCACTTACACCTGCAGTTTCATCTTTAGCTGCACGAGTAAAAAATAGCGTGCTTACTCTGATGATAGGACTTCTTGTGGCAATGTGCTCACTGATACACTCCAAAGTTATTTGGTTTAAGGTGATTTCCCAGCGTTTTTCTGTCTCATCAAAAGTGCAAATGAAATTACTATCTTCTATTTTGAGCTCATCTTTTAAAAGGCGGTTGAGCATATCAATGGCTTTACCTACTTTTTCCTCTTCCTCGCCTTCGTTAATATAAAGTTGGATAAAATTTTTTCTTTTAGCACTTGGGTTGCCTGAGGAAGTAAAGCTAAGCCCTGCAAGATGTCTTTCAGCCCCAAAGGCTTCAAACAGTTTTTGAATTATTGCAATATCGGTCATTCCGCTAGTTATTTCTCTTTCTTCGTTTTCTATTAATGTTAATTGCGAAAATATCGCAGGGTTAACAAAGGGATTGTGAGTTGGCATGATCATAGGCGCAAGACGGGTATATAATTCAGCTTCACGATTACATAACTCAGCTTGGCTTGATCGGTGATAATAGCCAGGATATTTATAAGCGTCACCGGGTAGCATTAAAACAGGATCTAAACCTTTCTTTCTTAGCTTTTCAACATTGAGCAATGCATCTGAGTTTTCTTCGGCAGCATGAAGGTTGGTCGATATTAGGAATGGTTCTCTTTCGTGGGGAGTTTGAAATCCCTGTATTATAATATGTTTATTGTGGTAAAGGTGTATCTCTTCACGCATTACTTCTTGGGTTGTTTCAAGAAACATTGTTCGATAGGTTGCACTCTTTTCTTCAGGTGGAGTGATGAGGAGCACTTGATTTTTTTTTATTGCGCGAAGCATGCTTGTTAGTGTATTCCTTATGGCTCGTCTGTATTTCAAGTTATCACCTAAGGTAAGAGGGTAGTCCTCTGCATTTGGCCACGTTGCATAAACCATATTGATCGAGTTAAGGCGATCTTTTCTTTCTTCCAGGCAATAACTTCTTTGGTCTTCTTTTGCTGACCATTTAATTCTATATTGAAAAGGGACTCGAGTTGCAATGGCTATACGTGAAGCATGTTGCTTTTTGATTGCTCCCATTGGTGTATATTTTGCTGCTAAATATGCCCTGGCCTCTGCTGCAGTACAGTTGTCGGCAAGTCCTAAGTTTGTTTCCTCATGCCAGTCGAAGTGTTCAAGCGTTTGCACTCCTTTCGTTAAATTTAGAGTAACCGTTAAAATGTTTTCGTTAAGTTTGTAAGAAGAGGGGCTACACACTATCCCTGCTTCGAGTTGAGCTCTATGTTCATTGAGCGTTCTTCCTGGCGAGGGATTTTTTGGTGCTAAGCTTACAAGAAGCTTTTGAGTTTGAATAGCAGCTGCAAAGGATTGATCGTCTAAAGTAGCCTTTTTTAAGTGGGGTGGCTTTTCGTAAGTTCTGCGGGGACTGCTTAGGCTGTATTCTTCATCACCTCTCTTAACGAGTCTGCGACCACCCAGTAAATCCAGCCATTTTACAGAGGTGTTGGCCGTGTCGGTCAGTGCTAATTGGATTAATGCTTTTGTAGGCTCGGGCATATCAGTCCACTTTTCATTATTATTGATTAAGCTATTTTTGAGAGATATTAGAGCATCAAGTGTAGACTTTGTCAAAGGGAATTTAGGGTAAGGATTGATCATTATTAATTGTTTTTATTTTGCTCAAACTTATGGTAGTATGCGCCAACCTTTTAACAATAGAGTTTAACAATAATGACATTTAACACACTTGGCCTATCAACTGAGCTGCTGACCGCAGTAAGCGAGCAAGGTTATTCTGATCCCACCCCTGTACAAAAACAAGCGATTCCAGCGATTATTGATGGTCGAGATATCATTGCCGCGGCACAAACAGGCACGGGGAAAACAGCTGGCTTTACATTGCCATTACTTCAGCGCCTTTATGATAATCCCAAAACGAAGAAACATGTTCGTGCTTTGATTGTGACGCCCACTCGCGAACTTGCAGCGCAAGTGCATGATAGTGTGGAAACTTATGGGAGGCATTTGCCTTTTAGAGCGAGCGTTGTTTTTGGTGGTGTAAAAATCAATCCGCAAATTGCTCGTCTTAAGCGAGGGAGTGATGTTGTCATTGCAACGCCGGGGCGTCTTCTTGATCTTGTGAATCAAGGTGCTTTAGATCTTTCGGCGGTTGAAATCTTAGTGCTTGATGAAGCTGATCGTATGTTGGATATGGGGTTCATTCATGATATTAAACGCATCTTAAAATTGCTTCCCAAAAAACGCCAGAATTTATTATTTTCAGCGACTTTTTCAAATGAAATTAAAAGACTCGCTAATACATTATTAGATAACCCAAAACTTATTGAAGTGGCGCGTAGAAACACAACAGCCGAAGGTGTGACGCAAGTTATTCATCCAGTTGATAAAGGAAGAAAGCGCGAATTACTTTCTTTTCTTATTGGTTCAAAAAACTGGAAGCAAGTGTTAGTTTTTTCGCGCACAAAACACGGCGCGAATCGTTTAGCTAAACAGCTAGAAAATGACGGTTTACGTTCGGCAGCTATTCACGGCAATAAAAGCCAGGGTGCTCGCACACGTGCGCTAGCTGATTTCAAAGAGGGTAAAGTGAGAGTGTTGGTTGCGACAGATATTGCTGCGCGTGGTCTAGATATAGATAAGCTCCCTTATGTTGTTAATTATGATTTACCTAATGTACCTGAAGATTATGTGCATCGGATTGGGCGCACGGGTCGCGCATTTAGTGAAGGTTTGGCAACTTCTTTGGTTTGTCATGATGAAATGGATTTGTTGCGCAACATTGAGAAATTATTGAAAAAAGAATTATCTCAAAAAGTCTTTCCGGGTTTTGAGCCATCGCCTGTTTCTAAAAAATCAGTGAGCAATGCTAAAATCAATCCAGGGAAAAACAAAAAGTATCGAAAACGCCGTTCTTGACCCTATTCCCTTATTTGGGATTAGCAAGTTCAATAAGATTCTGATCAGGATCACGAATATAAACCGACATAATAGGACCATTCGCACCCGTGCGTTCAACTGGGCCTTCTTCAGTGGCAATGTTTAATTGATTCAAGTGTTCAATAATTTTTTCCAAAGGTGTTTCAACGATAAAACAGATATCGATGGCGCCTGGCGTAGGGTGCGCAGCTTTCGGTTCGAATTCATGACCCTTTTGATGCAAGTTGATTTTCTGTGTGCCGAATTTCAAAGCTTTGCGTATTTCTTTAAATGTTTGAATTTCCATGCCCATAACCATTTCATAAAAGTCACAAGTTTTTTGAATATCTTGAACAGTTAAGACAAGATGATCAATTTGTTTAATTTTAATACTCATCGTTTTTTCCCTTAGGTATAGATCGGGTAGCTATTTTCTAATGTATCTCATTCTTGTTTTTTCTCCAAGAGGAAAATCCGATTCAAATAAGTGCAAACTAGAGCTTGTTTTGTTTTTATAATCACCAAAAAAGTAGTTTGTTCTCATTTTTGTAATTTTTTACGTGCATTCTAAATTTTCTATGCCATAATCGTTTTCATCAAATCAACGAGAGGACGAAGACGATGGAAGACAACAAACGGAAAGCACTAACGGCGGCGCTTACTCAAATTGAGCGCCAATTTGGTAAAGGTTCAATTATGCGCATGGGTGATGATTCGGTTGATCGCGATATTCAAGTGATTTCGACAGGTTCATTGACTTTGGATATTGCCTTAGGGATTGGCGGTTTGCCAAAAGGGCGAGTTGTTGAAATTTATGGTCCAGAATCTTCAGGTAAGACGACATTAACATTGCAAGTCATTGCTGAATGTCAAAAGATGGGCGGCACGGCTGCGTTTATTGATGCAGAGCATGCGTTAGATCCCAACTACGCTGAAAAATTAGGCGTTAATGTTGAAGATCTTTTGGTTTCTCAACCTGATACGGGTGAGCAAGCTTTAGAAATTACTGACATGCTTGTACGTTCAAGTTCTGTTGATGTTGTGGTTGTGGATTCTGTTGCAGCGCTTGTGCCTAAAGCGGAAATCGAAGGCGACATGGGTGATCACCATGTAGGTTTGCAAGCACGTTTAATGTCGCAGGCTTTAAGAAAGCTTACCGCGAATATCAAACGCTCTAACACATTGGTTATTTTCATTAACCAAATTCGTATGAAAATTGGTGTTATGTTTGGTAGCCCTGAAACAACCACAGGTGGTAATGCTTTGAAGTTCTACTCATCTGTGCGTTTAGATATTCGTCGTATTGGTGCTATTAAGAAAGGCGATGAAATTCTTGGTAATGAAACACGTGTTAAAGTTGTTAAAAATAAAGTGGCGCCACCCTTTAAGAAAGCTGAGTTTGATATTTTATATAATGAGGGTATTTCTCGTGAAAGTGAAATTATTGATTTAGGTGTCCAACATGGCTTTGTCGATAAAGCCGGTGCTTGGTACAGTTGTCGTGGTGAGCGCATTGGTCAAGGTAAAGAAAATGCACGTAACTATTTCAAAGAAAATACTGCACTTGCACAAGAGATTGAGCAACAGATTCGAGATAAATTGTTAGTGGATGCATCAAAAGCAAAAACTGAAAGCAGTGAATCTGAAGAAGCTGAAACAGCGTAGGCTATTCATAAGGAGAAAGATAACCACATTATCTTCATTTACAGGAGTAGGGCGGGTTCTTTTGCGCAAGCAAAAAATCCCGCCATTTTTATTATGGTTTACACATGCTAGAAACAGAAACCACTTACAAAACAGTCTACACAAAAGCACTTGATCTTTTATCAAGGCGCGAACATTCCTCAAAAGAATTAAAAACCAAACTTATTCAGCGGCAATACCCCATAACCTTTATTGAAGAAGCACTTTTGCAATTAAAAGAAGGCGCTTACCAAAGCGATGAACGTTTTGCTGAAGCCTTTATAAGAGATTGCGCGAGAAGAGGGCGAGGCCCTGTGCGCATCGAGAGAGATCTTTTTGAAAAAGGCGTTGATGAAAATGTTGTGCGAATATCGCTCGAAAATTGCGGTATTAACTGGTTCGATGCAATTAAAGATGTGAAAGAAAAAAAATTTGGTGTAGAGTCTCCGCAGGATTTTAAAGAACAAGCGAAGCAAATGAAATTCTTGGAATATCGAGGGTTTTCGCACGAGCATATTGCTTCGTTGTATTAAGAATGGTGGGATTATGATGCGTAGGGCGGGTTCTTGAACGCAGTGAAAAATCCCGCCATCGGGAACACACAAAATATAAGAAAATGTAATGCAAGCGGGTAGGGTGGGTTCTTTGCGGAGCAAAAATCCCACCATTAGGATGTTACCGATGGTGGGATAACTCGCTACGCTCGCGAACCCACCCTACGCGTTCGAAATGATTTTTATTCCGAATTGGGATGATTTTATTTGTGTAGGGTGGGTTCTTTGCGGAGCAAAAATCCCACCATCGGAACATGCAAATTACGAGAAAACATAATGCAAGTAAACAAAATCTTCAAAACAATGCAAGCCTGCGATTTACAACCACGTGAGTCGCAATACGAAATGATGCGCTGCATAGAAGAAACCATTAACCAGCGAAGAATTGCCTGCATAGAAGCGCCAACAGGTGTCGGTAAAACGTTAGCTTATCTACTGACAGCGCTAGAAAACAAAACCAAAGACGAAGTCATCATCATCAGCACAGCAACCATCGCACTCCAAGAACAAATCCTCTATCTAGATATGCCAAAAGTAGAAAAAATATTAGGACGAAAAGTCAAATCAGCTATGGCAAAAGGTCGAAGACGTTATACATGCATTTCAAGGCTTTTTAATTTCGATCAATACCATGCAGAAGATATCATGCCGGAATCTTTCGCTAAGCTTCAAGAAGCTTTCGAAAATGACAAGTGGGACGGTGAAAAAGAATCATTACCAAGACGTTTAACCAATCGTGACTGGCAAAAGATAAGTACCGATAGCCATGGATGCGCGGGTGGGCGATGTAATTACATCGATCAATGCCCTTTCTTTATAGCGCGAAAAGATATCGAGTTAGCCGAAGTCATTGTCACCAACCACAGTTTATTATTATCTGATTTAGAACTCGGGGGCGGTGTCATTTTACCAAAACTTGATAATGCCATTGTGATAATCGATGAGTGTCATCACTTAGCAGAAAAAGCCACGAATTTTTTTGCTTTACAAGCTGCTGTTATGGGTTCAACTGATTGGATTAATCATTTATCAAAATCAATTAATGCAATTAAGCTTCAAATTAAACTAGATGATAAATTCGTTACTAACCTACAAACCAATATCAAAGCATTGGTCGCCTCTTTGCATGATGTTAAATTATTTATCGATGAAAACTCAAAAGACTTCGAGAAAGATAGGCTTCGCATTAAAAAAACCAGTGAAGAATTAGTAGATTTAGCTAAAACACTCATTCATTTTGCTGATCAATTCAGTCAAGCCTGTGAATCAATCACCCAAAAACTCGAAAATGCGCTCGAGCTACTTCATTCGTCAGATAAAGACAGGGCTGATATGCTCTCATCACAAATTTCAACCATGCAATTCATCTTGTCTCGTAGTGAAAACCTAGCTCAAACGTGGCAACACATGATTAAGGATGTCGACAATTTCGGTGTACCTGTTGCCAAATGGATAGAAAAGAAAAAAACAAAATCCGATGCTTTTTCTTCAATGGAAGATGATTATACATGCCATGCTTCGCCGATTAATGCGAGTGAAAAATTAAAATCACTTTTTTGGAATAAAATAAAACTAAGCGTAATTCTTTGCTCAGCAACAATAAAATCACTGGGTAATTTTAATGATTATGTTCGAAAAGCGGGTTTAAAAAATGACAAACGACTAACAACGCTAGCTCTGACTTCACCGTTTGATTATAAGAAATCCTTGCTCTTTATTCCTGAAATGAAAAACGAACCTAACTACGCAGGCCAAGCAAAGCATTTGCAAGAATGCGCCGATATTATTTCAAAGCTTTATTTACCTTCGTCAGGCACTTTAGTGTTATTTACAAGTATTTATGCCATGGAAGAAGTTCAGCGATTATTGCCCGAAGAAATCCAGTCACATATCATCATGCAAGGCGATACAGGAAAATCAAAACTTATTGAAGAGCATAAAGAAAAAGTCGACAAAGGCACAACATCTGTTTTATTTGGCTTAGCCTCATTTGCAGAAGGTTTAGATTTGCCAGGAAAATATTGTCAGCATGTGATTATTCACAAGCTCCCATTCGCTGTCCCCTCTGACCCAATCGAGTTAACGCGATCAGAATGGTTGGAATCACATAAATTAAATCCATTCAAGTTAGTCACACTACCTTATGCATCATTAAAGTTAACACAGTTCGCAGGCCGTTTAATTCGAAAAGAAGATGATTACGGTATCGTCACCATTTTAGATAAGCGCTTATTAACAAAATTTTACGGCAAACTATTAATCTCAAGCTTGCCGCCATTCCAGCAAATGTTAAATAACGATATTTCAACATTGAAATCCTCAGAGCTTGTTGAAGCTTTGTTTTAAGCCGTAGATATCCTCATTCCTGCGGAAGCGGGAATCTTCTTGAATTGAAAAAGATCCCGTCATTTAGGATGTTCCCGATGATGGGGTTTTTGCTCCGCAAAGAACCCACTCTACGTGTTGATGCAAAATATTCTTGATTTTGCTTAGGCCGTCGCAATGTTGGGGCGCGGCTTAGCGAGTGTGATCTTGATCTTCGGAAGGACTCGGCGTCACTGAAGGTTCCGGTGTTCGCCACAGAATCAAATTTGTTAGTGCACTGAAATCATAGGGCCTGATTGCATTTAAGGACTTTTCTTCTGTAAGTAAAGAGTTTGTTCTGATAGATTGGATATCTCTTCTTGTTTCTTCATCGAGTGAAGAGCTCAATTCCTCTGCTAATTTTAGAATCCCCCCTTTAACCTGGCCTCTCTCATGTAAGTAATCCTGTCTCGCTTTATTGCGCTCATTGTAAAGATAGCATGTCGCCAGGAGCATGAAGATAGGTATTGGTATATCGGATAGCGTTGGTTCTAAAAAATGTTCACGACGAAGGATTGGCTCAGTGGTGCAATAGATGAAAGCTATTAAAAATGCTCTGGATAGAGCGCCAGAGTCTATTGGATTATTCTTAAGTTTTTCTTCTTGTTTTTTAAGTTCTGCTAATTGGTTTTGAAGCGTTTGAAGTTCTGTTGCCATGTTGATTTCTCCCGTGCCATTTTTTTTTAGTTTGTTTAATTAGAATCAAATTCATTTATCATAAATCCAGGCGTATTATGGCACGAGAATCGAGCGAATACAGGAGGGAGGCTTGCCGTATTGTTGATATAGGTCAGTAAGTCGGGAGTTAAATCAGAAGCCAAAAATAACTTTTAAAGAGGAACTGCTTGGATGGTCGGGCTCTTTTAATGATGAGCAAAGCTCTCAAAATAGACTATAATTTCTCTAGATAATTTAATCTTGGCTGAAAAGAGGTGCTGTTATGAAAAAAACAATAACTTGTCTTTTGTTGATTACCGCATTGCCGATGTCGGCATTGGCTGCTAAGTCTTCTTCTTGTGAAGATCAAACAGCTGTAATGGTATACGGTATTCCTAAGGATACAAAAGTATTGGCTCAATGTCCTGGGAGAGCAGTAAAAGAGCCAACGGAAGTTTCTGATCTGGTCGACGGAAAATATTCAGCGATATGGGGCTGCCTTCCTTGTAAATACAAAGTGTATATACTGTCTGCTTCGGGAAAGAATAATAACACATATGGACCTTGTTTTCCGCGTGTTGGAAAGAATAGTGTGATAGGCTGGGCAAAGTTGAGTTGTAGTTCTGATTAAGAGTGGTGAGGCATCATATTTTTTTTGATTTAAAATTGGGTCGAGTTAATTAAAGGTGTGGGTCGGTTTTTTTTGTGGAGCAAGCATCTTGTTGTTAGGGTATTTCTGGTGGTGGGATTTTTTCTTCGCAAAGAACCCACCATCGGATGATCAATTAAAAGTTTTGTTTAATAAGAATAAGAGTGAGAGATTTTTGCTATGTGTGAAGTTAAAAAGAGCCTTGACCGTTGTATTAGCTTGTATGGAAAAGCATCTTTACCTAGTAAAGAGAAACCTTCGCCTTTAGACGAATTAAAAATTTTGTGGATGAGCGACGATAGCTCTTCAGTTGAAATGCGATTTTTCGCCAGTTTCTATATTGCAAAGTTGCGTACTGATGACAAACTTTCTTTTAAGAAGCACGGGATGATTAGTGCCGATAGATTGCTAGGTACTCATAATCTGGAGTGTTTGAATAAGGTAGGTGAATTGACGCGAGGAGAAGACTTTTTTTACACCAGAGCAGCGGAGCTCTTTAGAGATATGCTAGCAAAGGAGGGTTCAAGTCAGTTTCTCGAAATATTTAACAATAAAATGTCATGGGAAAAAGATTTAGAGATATATACCTTATTGTGTCTTATTAAATGTGCGCCAAAGGACGCTTCTTCATTGAAGGAATATCTTAGCAAAAAAAATTGATGACCTATGGTCGAAGGCCTGTGATTTTACTGAAAATGAGAATCAAGAAACCCAGGCTCAGGTTGCTGAAAATTTTCGAGAGAGGCCCGCGCTTGAGTCTGCTCGTAAAAAGTTTAACATAGCTCAAACCTTAAGAAATGAGGCTAAGATTACAGAATTTAAAGCAATGATAGAGAAAGAAGAAGCTTGGAAAGTTGCGGAAATTGCAAAGCGTCAAGCGTTTCTAATAAAGAAGCACCAAGAAGAATACAGAAAAAACAAAGAAGCGCTCACCAGGTTAAGAGCTCAGTATCACGATATAGCTGACGCACAGGCATTGCCAGAGAGGCTCGAAGGAAGCGAGCTGGGGAGCAGGTCAATGCTTAATAGGTTTCCCTTTTTAGATTTTTTTAAGACGAAACAGAGAGAAAGCCGGGGAAATAAAGCTGAGCCTTCCAAAGCTGGATCAGCGTCGTTTTTTAATTGTGATGATTTAAGTGAAGGTGAAGAAGTTGAATTAGACAATTGTGAATTATAAATAAGCTCTAAAGAAGGGGTATTTGGATAGTCGGGCTACTTTTACTTGCTCAAGTTGGTGGGATTTTTGCGTACGCTTTGAACCCACCCTGCGCATTGGCGCAAATTCTTGATAATTTTGTGTAGGGTGAGTTCTTTTGCGAAGCAAAAAATCCCACCATCAGATGAAGAAATTTTATTTATTCTCGCCTAGTTCATTTCTAATGTGTTCTTCTAATATTTTTGGATTTGGCAGCTTGTTTTCTAATGCTTTAGGAAGTATTTTAGTTAATTTAAATTCAGAAACACCGACAGGTTTATTGATATCTCGAAGTGTGTATTCAACTTCGAATTTATCGAGATCGGTACATAAGATAATGCCAATAGAGGGATTCTCATGTGCTTCACGCACATAATCATCTAGCAAATTAAGATAGAAATTCATTTTACCCGCATATTCTGGTTTAAAAGAATTTGCTTTTAATTCGACTGCCACAAGTGATTGTAGTTTTCTATTATAAAATAGTAGGTCAATATAGTAATCCTTATTGTTTTGACGAACTCGATATTGACTACCTAGAAAAGTAAAACCATAGCCTAATTCAAGCATGACATCTTTTATTTTATTCACCATTCTTGATTCGATTTCAGTTTCTATCATTGTGTCGGAGAGTCCGAGCGCGTCGAAAGTGTAGATATCTTTCATGGTTTTGTTGGCTCTTTCTGCAATATCTTTGGGGAGCGCCTGCTTAAAGTTATGCTGTTTAGAGACAAAAATATGGTGTTCGTAACTTTGATTCTTTATTTGCAAGGTTAGCGTAGCTCGGCTCCAAGCCATTTCTTTGGCGGCGCATATATAGTACTTTCTTGCCTTGGGGTCTTCCACTTTAGCCATAATTAATAAATTATGCCCCCAGGGCAATTCTCTCACAAGCTGTGAGAGAATTGGTAAGTCTTTGTATTCTAGGTAAAATTTTCTTATTTTCCAGAGATTCTGAGGGGATACCCCTGTTTTACCTGGAAAAGCTTTCTTAAGGTCTTTAGAAAGTTGCTCGACTACATTATTACCCCAGCTAAATGTTTTTTGTTTTTCAACGATTTCTTTACCAAGCCACCAATAGAAATCAATGAGATTGGAGTTCACTGTTTGGATTGAGCGAGCACGTGTATGGTTAAACTCAGATTTAACGTTACTTAAAAAATTTAAATAGCTTTTATCTTTTTTGAAGATGGTTGTTTTGTTCATGCAGGTGATTCATAAGAAAGCTTATGAGGATATTAGCATTCTGATCTTTGAAAAGAAGTGCTTTAAAGGTCTTTCGTTTTTTTTGATTTAAAATTAAGCTAAGTTAGTTAAAGCGTTTCTAATTAGTTTAATAAAAGTGTAGGGCGGATTCAGTGTGTAAGTGAAAATCTCGCCATTTAGGATGTTCCCGATGGTGGGATTTTTGCTCCGCAAAGAACCCACCCTACGTGTTGGTGTGAGTTTTGTAGTGTTTGTGCGTTGATGTAAATTCTTGATGGTTTTGTGTGGTTTCCTATGGTGGGATTTTTGCTCCGCAAAGAACCCACCCTACGAGTTGATGTGAGTTTTGTAGTATTTGTGCGTTGGCGCAAATTCTTGATGATTTTGTGTAGGGTGGGTTCTTTTGCGTAAGCAAAAAATCCCACCATCGGATGATGAATTAATATTTACTTAAGTGCGTCACTGTTTGATCAATGATTCTTTCTCTAGCTGCCTTAGTCGCCCAAGCAATATGTGGTGTGATAACGCAGTTTTTTGCTTTGAGTAAGGGGTTATCAGTTTTAGGCGGTTCCGTTGATAAAACATCAACGCCCGCAGCTGCGATTTCATTATTGTTTAATGCATCAGTTAAGGCTTGTTCGTCAGTTAAAGGACCACGCGCAGTATTAATTAAAATTGCAGAAGTTTTCATAAGTTTTAAATTGTCTGCATTAATTATTCCAGCCGTTTTTTCCGTCAAAGGACAATGCAAACTTAACACGTCGCTTTGCTTAAAAATTTCTTCAAGCGAAATAAAGTGATAGTCAGGATAATCTTTGGGATCAGCATGCCCGCTATGAATAAGCACCTTCATGCCAAACGCCAACGCAATTTTTGCAACGGCTTGGCCAATATTCCCAAAGCCGATAATCCCGAACGATAAACCATAAAGTTCAGTTAAGCCCTGCAAGCGAAAAGTAAAGTCAGGGCAATCCACCCATTTGTTTTCATGAGTGGCTTGATTGTGCGTATCGACGCCATTGGTAATTGATAAAAGTAAAGCAAATACATGCTGTGCAACGGAATGCGTGCTATAGCCAACAATGTTATCAACCGTGACACTCGCTTCTTTTGCAGCCTCTAAATCGACATTATTCATGCCCGTTGCAAGAATAATAATATGTTTTAAATTCGGTAGAGCAGCGATTACTTCTTTCGTTAATAAAACTTTATTCGTAAGAATGACTTCAGCATCTTTCGCACGTTCTATAAGCTCATCAGGTGAGGTTCTATCGTAAATTACACAATCACCAAACGTTTCAATAGGCGACCAATCTAAATCACCTGTATTAACCGAATAAGCATCAAGTATCACAAGCTTCATTTCGTTCCCTTAAAAAACTGATAAATCACAAACGGCATGGCAATGAAAATAACCACCCCAACAATTAAAATAATCTCGAAAGTTAAAGGTGTTGTTAATTTCAAATCACTTGGAGGGAAAAACCCTGCAGTAATTGAAACAGTGCAAGCCAGTATGCCCATGATTGCAAGTAGCCACATGACTTTATTGCCGCCAGGCACCATGTAAGCGTCAGGGTCTCTTTTAGGGAATTTATAGCGTAAATAAACCGCTGAAACAAAAATACTCATATAATAAACTAACGCAATTTGAGCTGTCATATCGCTTAGCAACCAATAGGCGCTAGTGACGGTAGGTAGCAAAACAAAAACACTACAAAGCAATAAAACAACAATCCACTGAACAATTAAAATGCGTACAGGTGCGCGATGTTTGTTGGCTTTAGAAAAAAAGTTGGGGATGCAGTGATCATTCGCAGCGACTAGTAAACTTTTTGTTGGGCCAATGATCCAAGTGGTAATCCCTGCAAACCCCCCAAGCACAATCATGACTTCAGTAATGGAAATCATCCAGTGTATATGGAAAACTTGATAAAAGTGTCCAAAGGCTTCATTTAAGCCGTTAACTAAACTTAAATCTTTATAAGGAATCACAACCGCAATGGCAAGTGATGAAAAAATCATGGTGAAAATAATAATCAGTGACGAAATGAGTAAGGCTTTGGGATAATCTTTTTTCGGATGCTTCACTTCTTCCGCATGCACAGAAGACATTTCAATACCGATTAAGCTATAAACAATAATGATAATAAAAGAAATATTTTTGAAATGATAAATATTAGGAAGAGCATCCTTCCAGTGGAGCGGTGTCATGGAGTGATGTCCTGTGCACAACCAAATAATGCCAAGAATTGTAATAATAAGCATAGGCAACAGCGTGCCAAAAATCGCACCCAGCGTGCTAATCAAACTTGAAAGCCGCATACCAAACCAATTGAAAGCTGTCGCGAGCGAAAAGAGGATGATAATCGCGCCAATCATATAATATTTATTCTGCTCAAGCGCCGGAGCAAATAAATAAGCAATACTCGTTGCTAAAAAAGTTAAAATGGTCGGATACCAAACAACGTTATATGTCCACTGAAGCCAAGTGTTCGCAAACCCAAAGCGTTTACCCAAAGCTTCACGCACCCAAACATAGGTACCCCCTGTGATGGGCCAATTCGTTGCAAGCTCTGCTGAAATAAAAGCACAAGGCATTAAGAAAAAAAGGCCACCAAGAATATAGAAAAAAACAATCGCAAGCCCATATTCCGCATTAATCGGTAAACTTCTCAAGCTGTCGATTGCTATGATATTGATCATCACAAGATTGAAGACGGAAAGTACGCGTCGTTTGTTTTTTAGCATTGTTGCTCAAAGTCCTTTTATCGGCGGGCCCTACTTAAGAATGTTTATAGTAGGGCGGCACGAGGTTTGAGGCAAGTGTTTCTGTTATTGGTGGGTAGGTGGCTGAACTTCAAGTTGCTCACCAGGAGCTTTTTCTTGGTCTTTTGACCAGAATTGCGCACTTTCTGCTTTAACGCTTTGCCTCCCTTCTTCTGCGAATTGTTGTCTAAAATATTCTCTTTCTGCTTCTTGCCTTCTGTATATGTCAGACCGCTTCTTAATTTCTTCGACAGTTGTAGCATTAAGCATATAGTTGGCTTTTGTTACGAGCTTTGAAAGTTGTTTCCTGGTATCGCCAGGCTCACCGTTGGCATCAAGCGTAGGAAAACCTTTCCTTTCATATTGAGGCATGCCAATAAGTGTTTCATACATATAGGAGACACTGCTTGTTGCCAGTTCTGCATTTTGTGTAAAAGCAGTAGTAAAATTATCTTCAGCACTTTTTCTCCAAAGCATACCCTCGGGTAGTTCAACATCAAGCGTTTGCAAAAACACTAGGGCTATAGAAGAAGAGGCTTTGTCTCTATCATAATTATTCTCCCGCAATGCTTTAATATGCGTTCTTAGTAATGTTTTAGCGTGTTCAATTTGTTCCTCGCTTGGCTTTTTTTCTGAAGAGGAGTTCTTTGCAATTTGTAATAAGTTGTGGGAGCGAATACAAGCTTTTAACATACGAAGGTGTCTGAATAAGCTTAGATTAAAGCTTCTTTCGCCAATAACCTCCTCTGAGTAAAGGGGCTTTCTTGGGTCGTCATTAGTTTCTGTTTCAATTTCTCTTCTAGGAAGTTGAGTACCTTCGCGGATACCTTTAAAGCCAATAGGGCTCATCTCTTTTACAAAGATTCTAGCAAAACTCCATGGACCTGTTTGTAGTGCATTCTTCAAGCGTTCTTCGGTTGTAGCGGGTACTTCTGTCTCTTCAATGCTAAAGTATAATTCATCGGTGGGTCCATAAGCTTTGAGAGCACTTGCAATAATTGTATTTAAACCTTCTTCACCAAGATCTCCACCAAGAGTTGTGTTAAAGGTTTCTAAAGTAAAGGCACGCTCAATGCCGTCAGCGACAATTTCTGCTCTACCTTCATCAGTGCATTTGCCAGGATTCAGGCTTAAATGTTTTGGTACAAGCCCAAAGGTTAAAGCGTCGATAAGTAGTTTTAAGTCGCTTGCTCCAATAGCTGTTTTGGTATAAATGGCGAGTGGTTTTGTAAGCTCAGGACGTACTTCAGGGAGAAGGCCGCTCTTAAGTAAGTTGGCGAGTGCTTCGGCACCATTCTTTGCCTTAAGTAACGTTTCAAGATGCCTACTAATTTGGCTACTGTGTTCAACCATGGGGTCCTGGCGGATGCTAGTGATATTTGTCGGTGTGCTCTTGATGATTTCGAGTAAGGCGGCTTCAATTGCTGCTAGGTCGTTGGCAAGGCAGGCTTTAAGTAATGACATTTATTTTTCCTCTTATTCTAATCGTTGAAATTGTTATGACTCTTGGATTGTAGTCGGTGTTCAAAATCTGTCAACGAATGCAAAAAAGCGCTCTATTTGAGGGGCGCTTTAAGATTCTGCTTTTGAAATAAACACATCCAATAGAATCTTTAAATAATCCCCATAGAAAAGGGCATTGAATCAGTTTAATATAGCTGTCTTTGCTACTTAGCTTTGGAGAAAAACAGTGCGGATTTCAAGACAATTGATCGTTGCAAGTTTGTTAGCAGGCTTGATCTCATTATCTTTCGCTGACAGCACCACAATTTTAAATAAACCAATTAATATGAAAGAGTTCCAGCAATGTCATGAGAAGCTTAATCAATGCGCCATGGGCACACCCATGCCAACATTAGCTTGTGTTAAAAAAGCGATGCCCAAAATTAAAGCATGTAAACAAACGGCAGCTTTAGCGAAAGCATTAAGAGTAAACCCAGCCATGCTTGATCTTAAATCAGTTAAAAAATACTCAGTGATTAAAGTGAATTATATTGCAGACGGTCAGCAACAATATTACCTGCTAACCCCTAAAGGAAAATTGATTGATCCCGTGGCAGATGTAAAAACCCTCAAGCAATACAAAGGTAAGCAAGTGCTCGTTGCAGGTGCTGGTGCGCCAACGTCAACAAGCACGACAAAAGGCATGAGCTTTTCATTTCCTGTTGTTTTAAAAGAGGGATGTATGGCTTGTCGAACCATTGCTAAGCTAAATTCCATTGTTACTTTTGATGTTAATGGAAAAGCTATTTCCAGTACTATTCAAAAGCTTAAATAAAAAGAGAGATCCATGAAAACCACGAATGAAATAAGAAAACAGTTTTTAGATTATTTTGCGAAGCAGAAACATACGATTGTGCCGAGCAGTTCCTTGATTCCGATGAATGATCCGACGTTGCTTTTTGTGAATGCGGGAATGGTGCAATTTAAAGATGTTTTCTTAGGGGTGGATAAACGTGATTACACGCGTGCAACGTCATCACAGCGCTGCGTTCGAGCGGGTGGTAAACATAATGATTTAGAGAATGTCGGTTATACGGCGCGCCATCATACGTTTTTTGAAATGCTCGGGAATTTTAGTTTTGGTGATTATTTCAAGAAAGAGGCGATCGACTTTGCTTGGAATTTTCTAACAAAAGAGCTTGGCATTCCTAAAGAGAAGCTTTGGGTTACAGTTTATAAAGATGATAAAGAAGCGGAAGCTATTTGGCTTAATGAGTTAAAGATTGATCCAAGTCGATTTTCACGCTGTGGCGAGAAGGATAACTTTTGGTCTATGGGTGATACAGGTCCTTGTGGGCCTTGCACAGAAATTTTTTATGACCACGGCGCCGATATTCCTGGCGGTCCTCCTGGTTCACCTGATGAAGATGGTGATAGATATATTGAGATTTGGAATCTCGTATTTATGCAATATGAGCGCCAAGCGAATGGTGAATTGAAGCCTCTTCCGAAACCTTCAGTTGATACGGGTATGGGTTTGGAGAGGGTAGCCGCTGTTTTGCAAGGTGTGCATACGAATTATCAAATCGATATGTTCCAAGGGATTGTTAAAGCCATTTATGAAGAACTTGGGCAAACGCCTTCAAAGAAAGACTTAATGCATCCCGATGCTTCGTTTAATGTGGTGGCGGATCACATCCGTTCTTGTAGCTTTTTAATTGTGGATGGCGTCGTGCCTTCGAATGAAGGAAGAGGTTATGTGCTTAGACGCATTATTCGAAGAGCAATTCGTCATGGCAATAAGCTTGGTTTTACAAAAGCCTTTTTTAACAAGCTTGTAGCGCCTTTAGTTAAGGAAATGGGTGATGCTTATCCTGACCTTAAAAAGCAGCAAACTAAGATTGAAGATGTGCTTTTAAAAGAAGAGGAGCAATTCGCTGAAACTTTAGAGCATGGCTTGAAGTTATTTAAGCAAGCTATTGAAAAATTAAAAGAAAAAGTCATTCCTGGCGATGTGGTTTTTAAGCTTTATGATACTTATGGCTTTCCTGCTGATTTGACGGCAGATCTTGCAAGAGAAATGGATTTAACGATTGATCAGGCAGGCTTTGATCGTTGTATGGGTGAGCAGCGCTCTCGTTCTCAAGCGGCGAGTCAATTTGGATTGGATTATACAAAATTAGTAAACCTTGATGATGAGACCGAATTTTTTGGTTATCAATCTTTAGCAACTGAAGGTAAGGTCGTTGCGATTTTTAAAGGTGATCAGCAAGTTGATGTTTTAGAAGAAGGTGAAGAGGGAGCTATCGTTTTAGATAAAACGAGTTTCTATGCGGAATCGGGTGGTCAAATTGGTGATCATGGTGAGATCGTGAATGGCCGCACTCAGTTTACCGTAAGTGATACAAAGAAAGCAGGCGGCGCATTTATTCATTTAGGTCTTTTAGAAAGTGGCTCGATTAAAGTAGGTGATAAGCTTGAGTCTCGTGTAAATCAAACGTCGCGTCAAAGTACGGCGCTTAATCATTCAGCTACGCATTTATTGCATGCGGCTTTGAAAGAAGTTTTGGGTGATCAAGTTCAGCAAAAAGGATCCTTGGTTGCGCCTGATCGTTTGCGGTTTGATTTTTCGCATGCAAAAGCCGTTACGCATGAAGAGTTGCAGCATGTTGAGCAATTAGTGAATCAAGAAATCCGCGCTAATCATGAAGTTGAAACCAATGTCATGAGTGCAGATCAAGCTAAAGATTCTGGCGCCGTTGCTTTGTTTGGTGAAAAGTATGGTGATGAAGTTCGCGTTTTGAGTATGGGTGGATTTTCTAAAGAGCTTTGTGGTGGTACGCATGTTAAGCGTACGGGGGATATTGGATTTTTCACGATTCTTTCTGAAGGTGGGATTGCATCGGGTGTTAGGCGTATTGATGCTGTTACGGGGAATGCTGCTGTTGAAGAGGCTCAGAGCTTAGATAATACTTTAGCTAATGTTTCTAAGTTAATGAAAACCAATGATAAAGACTTGGAGTCTAAGCTAAAACAGCTTATCTCAAATCAAAAACACTTAGAAAAAGAATTACAGCAATTTCAATCTAAGCTAGCCGCTAAAGCAGGATCAGATTTGGCATCACAAGCCATTGAGATTGAAGGTTTGCAATTGCTCGCACTTGAGGTCAAAAATGCTGACATGAAAGCACTGCGTGAAATGATGGACCAATTAAAGTCGCAACTGCCAAGCGGCGTGATTGTGCTTGCAACGGTTGTGGGTGGTAATAAGATTCAATTAAACGCAGGTGTTTCAAAAGATGCGCTTGGAAAGATTCATGCGGGCAAGCTTGTAGGCTTTGTTGCAGAGCAAGTCGGTGGTAAAGGCGGCGGGCGTCCGGATATGGCGCAAGCTGGTGGTAGTGATGTTGCGAAACTAGATGAAGCTTTAAAAAGCGTTGAAGCTTGGGTGAAAAAACAAATGTAGGGTGGCTTCTTTTGCGGAGCAAAAAATGCCACCATCGGATGAAGCTGCTTGAGTCTTGCTTCGCTGTCCGCATCCTGTCACTTCTAGTTTGTGTTTTCTCAAATGGCTCGCCTTTCAGGCTGCGCTGAGTTTGAGAAAACACAAACTAGAAGTGACAGGATGCTTGGCTTCCGATGGTGGGATTACTTAGTAAAGCTCGCGAACCCACCCCACTTGTTAGGGTTTGCCTTTGCGGGTAGGGTGGGTTCTTTTGCGGAGCAAAAATCCCACCATCGGATGAAGCAAATAAAAAAACAATTTGGAACTTTTATTATTATGGCACTATACATACAAAAATTCGGCGGCACTTCAGTTGCTAACTTGGATTGCATCCAGCGAGTAGCAGAACGCGTGATAAAAACTAAAGAGGCGGGGCATCAAGTCGTTGTTGTCGTCTCTGCAATGTCAGGTGAAACCAATAAGCTTGTCGAGCTAGCTGCGAAAATCACAGAAGATCCTTGCCCGCGGGAATACGATGTTTTGCTAACAACAGGTGAGCTCACAACTATTGCGCTTTTAAGTATGCTTTTAAAAAAACATGCATGCGAAGCAAAATCTTATACGGCCAATCAAGTACGCATTTTTACAGATGGTGTGCATCGCAATGCACATGTCTTAGGGATTGAAGTTGAAAATATTGAGCGTGATTTAGCTTCAGGGTTAATTCCTGTTGTTGCAGGTTTTCAAGGGATCAGTCCCACAGGTGATATTACAAGTTTAGGCCGTGGTGGTTCTGATGCAACAGCAGTTGCCTTAGCGGCTGCGCTTCAAGCAAAAGAATGTCAGATTTTTACGGATGTTGACGGTGTCTTTAATGCTGATCCACGAATTGTGTCCGAAGCAAAGTTATTACCTGAAGTGAGTTACGATGAAATGCTTCAAATGGCGAGCCTTGGTGCAAAAGTATTGCAAAATCACGCTGTGGAGCTTGCAGTGCAAAATAATGTGCCTTTGCGTGTTCGTTCAACTTTCTCTGATCATTCGGGAACATTGCTTTGCCATCATGTTGCAAGAATGAAGAGTGAGCCTGTTACGGGGATTGTTTCTAAACGCGACGCTGCATTGTTAAAAATCAGTGACTTGAGCTCTGATCTTAATGTGCTTTCTTGTATATCTTCAGCCCTTGATGAAAAAGGCATTTCTGTCGATATGATGATAGGCGCTGAAAATGGCTCGCTTGCTTTGGCTGTTTCAGAAGATGAGGCTGTGCTAGCCAAAATGGCGCTGTTGAATGCCTTTGATGATGAAATCACAATTTCGACGAATGTGGATGTTGCTCAAATCTCTATTGTTGGGCGAGGCTTGCTTTCTAGGCGTGGTATTTTCACTACAGCCTTTAAAGCTCTTGCTGACAAAGGCGTTGAGCTTTCTATGCTGACGAGCTCAGAAATCAAGATTTCCGCAATAATTGACCACAAAAAGCTTGAATTATCTGTTCAAGAACTGCATAATGCCTTCGGCTTAAGTCAGGAGTAAAGGCTCAATGACTTAAATAAATAGTTCTCCCAGTGGGATTGCTATTTTTTTTGTCCCTAAGCTATGGAAAATATTGAGCAATTTACAACAATATGAATAAAAAGTTATGCCATCTAGCGAGCTTCTGCTACTCTTATTTGTAGAGAGCTAGGAAGCGCTAAATGATAAAAGGGAGACAATAAGATGTTAATCTTAACAAGACGCATTGGGGAAACGATAATGATCGATGACGATGTTAGCATTACGGTGCTAGGCGTCAAAGGCAACCAAGTTCGTTTAGGTGTAAATGCCCCTAAAGAAGTTTCTGTCCATCGTGAAGAAATTTATCAACGAATCAAAAATGAAAAAGACAATGAACAAAAAGAAAGCGAGGGAGAATAGCGATTACTACGCTTTTCCTTTGACATTCTAATTCATCTAGATATACTCTTGAACGCTTTCCTAGGAAGGCGTTTTTTGTTTTGAAATCAAGTAGTTTGCTGGGTATTCAAAACAAAACAACAAATTAAACCGGGTTCCGGAGAGATGGCCGAGTGGCTGAAGGCGCTCCCCTGCTAAGGGAGTATGGGGCTAACACTCCATCGAGGGTTCGAATCCCTCTCTCTCCGCCAAAATATAAAAGCCACCTTTGGGTGGTTTTTTTGTGTAGGGTGGGTTCTTTGCGGAGCAAAAATCCCACCACTTCGGATGCTCCCAGTGGCGGAGCTTTGCTCCGAGAAGAACCCCTCCTACCCATAATTAGATACGCAAACACCCAGAAAAGCTCTTTATTCTTTATAAAGGTATAGAGATTAACTTGTGTTCAAGGTGCGTGATGGGATAGACTGAACGCGTACAAAAGTACAATCTTATTAATAAAAAAAGGAATTTCATTATGAAAACATCATTCGTTTCAGCCTTTATCTTAGCTTCCCTTTTCGCTTTCATTAACTTGTCAGCCTATGCAGACGGCACGCCTTGTCCTTCACCAAATACGTGTACGCAGCAAGGTGGAACAAACTGTCAGGCCGGTCAAGAAGTATGTATCACAGGTCACCCTTATTATTATACTTATGGAAGCCCAGAATTTGAAAAGAATTTGCGCGATGGAGTGGTGCGCTTGAGACCGTCTGTATACTATAGCTGCTCATATAAAATGAGGCAGTTTGCAGCAGTCCAAGTCAATAATAACCCTAAGCGGGTTGAGTTTATGTGCACAAGTGTAGGCCTTCACAAATAAAAATGATCAAGTGTTTTTTTGCTGATAGCCTATTAAGTTAGAAGGCTTCAGGTCCTGCTGAAAAGAAAGGCTCTGTTAGCTATAGTGGATTTAAAAAATAATACGGGCTATGCTTTTGGCTGTTTTGAGAAAAGGTACAAAGGCACAGCTTGGCATTGATGCCATTTAGCCAAGTATTTACGCAACCTATCAGATAAATAACGAAAAAACCTTGCGAGGCAAGCGATTCTCCGTATAATTCGCCTTTCTACTTTTGCATGCGCCCGTAGCTCAGCTGGATAGAGTACCTGGCTACGAACTAGGGGGTCGGGAGTTCGAATCTCTCCGGGCGCACCAAATTCTCACCTATAGAACAATCAGTTACGCAACTTTTTGCCTCGCTTACTCTCGCAAGCCCGCTTTACGTTAATAGAAGCAGGGCGCACAGCACAAAATTTTAATTTAGTTGCAAAAACTCTAGGATTAAAGTGCTATCAATATTGGTGGGGCTACTATGAAGAGGAGGCAAACAAGCTACTAAGCATTGATAGCAGTTCATCATCTATAATCTATATCATGCTGCTTGGACTTTAATGTAACAAAAAAGGTTTTACTCTATGCTAAAAAAACACCTAAACAATTATTTCTACGATGGCGATGAAATGCCAAGAAATATTTTTATCTCACTGCTCTCTTCTTTTGTCTATGCGCTTGGCTATTCAAGTGTGATGTTTTTACCTCTTTATTTAAAGCATAGTCTCGGGTATTCAATTCAAAAAACAGGTGTTATTTTAGGCGTATTTGGTGTCGCTTTTATTCTTGGTTCATTTTATGGAGGAAAGCTTTGTGATCGATTTTCTCCTTATAGGGTCGCAAGAGTTTCTATTTTTCTTTATTTTATTGTCGCAATTATGGCTTATTTTTTTCCTAGGCCTGAATGGCTGCTTCTTATTATTCTGTTTTTTCTTGGGCTTAGTATTTCTTTTTTTTCGCCGGCCAGCAGGATTTATCTTATGGAAATAACGCCTAAAGAAAAGCAGATAAGCGTCAACGGTATTCGCTATATGGTGATGAACGTTGGTATTGCCATATCTTGTGGAATCGCAGGTATTGTTGCAGCAGGTAATTATAATAGGATATTTATTCTTTCTTCGGTAAGTGGAGTTGCGGCATTTCTTGTTTTTTCAAAGTTAAAGCCGCTAAGTTTGCGCGATAAAGAAGAAAAGCTATCTACTAGGCCAAACTTGTGGAAGGAGAAATTTATACTGGTAAGCTTAGTGAGTTTCTTTTTAAGTATGTTGGTTTTTAATCAAACAGGATCCTCGTATTCACTTTTCCTAACAACACAATTTCATTTCACTTCGCATGATATTGCTTTGTTATTTATCGTTAATTCGCTTGTTATTACCTTTTTTCAAGTTCCTATTTTAAAAATATTTGGGCAGCTTCAACAGTTTCTTCTTATGAGTATTGGTTCAATTATCTTGGGCACTGGCTTCTTCATCTTGATTTTTAGTCATATTTTTATAGTGACAATCATCAGTATGCTACTTATTACAATAGGCGAAATGCTTTTTATGCCAATCTCCCAAACACTTATTTTTCAATCAGCGAGAGAATCTGAGCGTGGGTTTTATGTTGGCGTTTATCAAGCACTTTACGCATCGACTTTTGTGCTATCTCCGTTGATAGGGACTTTCGTTTTATCGCTCAATCCATCGGGAAAATTATTGTGGACGGGGTCGCTTGCTTTGTGTTGTATCCCTCTTTTTCTTTTTATTACTGCTGTGAGGCAAAATAAATGAGAATAGTGATCTATTGAATTGAGGAGGCTCTATTATGCCTTTTAAAGGCTGTTTCTGGAAAAGACATTCTAATGCGCTAACCGAGCAAGACCCGAATTGGCGGCTTGGTCGAGAAAGATTTATAAAAGAAGATAAAATAGCTTTAAAAAGAAAGGCAGAGCATTTGGACTTTGATATTGATAGCTGGTATCCACGATTACAAACTTTTACGTTTAATAGTGTGCTCATGCCTATTTCAGTTGATATGGCAAAGGCAATGGTAACCTATTATCAAGCGCGCTTTAACAGAAGACATTTTTTTACAGATGCTGAACATAGTTTACTTTTAACTCTGGAATCTGATATCGAAAGTCAGCTAACGGCGCTTGGTGGTGAAGTATTTGCAAGGATGTCTAGTCGGTCACCTAAAGATGGGGAGCCATTAATATTTTCAGAAAAAAGCCTATGGGAGCAAGTTGAAGAAGCTATTAAAGACTGTCCAGGCGCTAATGATAAAATGGTAAAAAAATCAGAATTTGAAATGCAGCTATTAAAATGCACGTCAGCTAAACAAGTAATGAATTTATTATTAACGAGCGAAAGGGTCTTTTCTGATCTTTTGCTAGCGCTTGATTGTTACCATGCTGATCTTAATGATAAGTGGTCAACAAGCTTAATACTGCGTGAATGGAATAATGATTTGCGTGGCGATTTTGAGTTTAGAGTTTTTGTTTGCAAAGGGGTGGTCACAGGAATCTCTCAATACAACCATTATTGTAAATTTGATTCGCTTGTTGTCGATATGAATGAGCCACAACGAAATCAGTTGAGAGACAGGATAATAGCTTATGTTGAAAGCTTATCTTCAGAGCTTAGCACGGACTCTTATGTACTTGACTTAGGGTTGATCAAAGATGAACTGGTGGTTGTCGAGCTCAATCCACTTAAGGAAACAACAGGTGCTGCATTATTTGACTGGCATGAGGATGGTGATGGCGATGGTAAGGTGTTAAAAGGACAGGTCGAAATTGGTACGCCTGAATTTAGGGTGCATACAGAGACGGTTCCAGGTATCGGGGACTTTTTGGAATATTCGCTTAGTTATATTAAGTCTTTAGAAGTGGCGCCCTATGATACTTTTTATGATGACTTAATTGAAAGTTCTGAAGAGAGCGTTTCGCGAGGATGCAGTATTAGCTAGAGGCTATTATTAAATGGGAGTTTCTTGTAGTATTGTTCAGTAAGCAATTACGGTTCTGCAGGCGCTACGTTAGAGCGATAAATTTAAGGTTTGATCAACATATTATGAAAAACATAAATACTAAACAAGATGGTATTATCATTAGAAAGGCAGTAAGTGAAGATTTGTCGCACATTATTCTATTGCTAGGAGATGATCCTCTCGGTCAAGCTAGAGAAGATACTAGATTGCCGCCGGCTCAGAGTTATATTGATGCAATGGAGGAAATTATTCGTGATAACAATACTGAACTTTTAGTGGTTGAGAATGCTGGTGATATTATCGGTGTAGCGCAAATTAATTATCTGCGTTATTTAACTTATCAAGGTGGCCTCAGGGCACAAATTGAAGGTGTTAGAATTCATAAAGGTTATCAAGGGTTAGGGTTGGGAAAGAAATTGTTTCAAGATTTAATTGATCGCGCAAAAACACGTAAATGCCACCTTGTTCAATTAACTACTGATAAAGCAAGACCTGATGCGCTTGTGTTTTATGAGCGATTGGGTTTTAAGCAGAGCCATTTTGGTTTGAAGCTGCATTTATAAGAAGGTAATAACCTGGTGAGCGAACTACTTCACAGTTACTATTGATCAAATAATCCGAGGCTGATATAGGTTTGCGGCATAAATTTATCTAATTAAGGAGCTTTCACATGAGAACAGGTATTATGGGCGCAATGCCAGAAGAAGTTGATATTATCCGCGAGCAGATGACTGAAGTCTCTGAAGTTAAGCATGGAAGTAGAACATATTATCAAGGAAAAATTAACAATGCTGAAGTGGTGCTAGTTTTTTGCCGGTGGGGAAAGGGGGCGGCTGCTACAACCGCAACCTCTCTCATTGATAAATTTAATGCTGATCAGCTTATTTTTACAGGTGTGGCTGGCGCAGTATCATCCGACCTTAATATTGGTGATATTGTTATCTCTAGTGAGCTGTATCAACATGATTTGGATCCAAGTCCGCTCTTTCCTAAGCATGAAGTGCCTCTTACAGGACTTACTTTTTTCAAAGCTGATAGCGTATTAATTCAAAAAGCTGAAGCGGCCTCTAAGGCCTTGCTTAGTAATCTAGAAATGACTATTTCCCCTGAAAGTTTAGAAGAATTTCACATTAAAGAGCCTAAATGCTATACCGGTGTGATTGCAAGTGGTGATCAATTTGTTTCTAGCAAAGAAAGAACAGAAACAATATTACGTGAGCAACCTCAAGCACTCGCCGTTGAAATGGAAGGTGCTTTGCTTGCTCAAGTTTGTCATGATCATAAGCTTCCATTTGTTGTAATACGCACTATCTCAGATAAGGCTGATCATGAAGCTCATATTGATTTTCCTAAATTTATAGAAGAGATTGCCAGGCGTTATTCTGAAAGTATTGTTAAGTACATGTTTGCACATTAAAAATAAGTAATGCCAAAATAAATAACTAATACAAGTGGTGCCAGTCTGTGCCTTGGCGACCCTTTGACGCCTTTTCTGGCGTGGCATTAATAAGCATGATGTATTGTGACACATCAGCACTATTTATTTTGTCAAAGCCTTCATGGTTTGCTATGACATTTTACATAAGGTGAAATAAGTCGATAAACAATTTTATTTGCTTCTTCTGCTGAGTAATACTTATTTTGTTCTTTGTTTGGGTTCCAAGTAATATCATGCGGCTCTTTCGAGCAATACCAGCCTGATGTCCATTGGATTGTGGTAAATCCTGAAATTTTTTTCGCTTCTTTTTTTTGTGACATGGAAAGCGATTCTGTTTTTGCATAAATATCACTAAAGGCGTCATGTTGAATTTTTCTTAAGGCAGTATGTACATCTTGAGGCTTTCCTTGCAAAACAAAGCGCACCGTTCCGTCTTTTAAATTTTTAACCCAGCCACGAAGTTTCATTCTCACGGCAAGCTTCAAAAGATTTTCACGATATTGAACGTGTTGCACTTTGCCACTGGCAATAACATCAACTGTGCAGATAGCTTGAGAGGATGGGCAGGGAGTTGTTAGGGCAAATGTTGGTGAGAATAAGAAGCAGGAGGTCAGAGCGATCCAAATAAGCGCGGATTTTTTGTGGTCCATAAAATAACCCCTGTTTGCTAGGCTTAAGTATATACCTATCGTACTTCAAAATGCGAGTTTCAGGTTTGATTTTTACCGTTAGCTTGCGCATTTCTTCTATTCAAAGTACATTGACGCTTGTCTTATTCCTGGTGTTTGCTTTAGATAGCTCTTGATGAGAATAAGAATAAATGGCTAGAATTTGTTTTATTCAAGCGTTAATTTAATAGTATAGGGATCTGATCTCATCATGTTAAAAAAAATAATGAACCAACGTTTTATAGGTCTCTTTTCAGCTTCACTTGTTTTTTTCTTTGCAAATTATTACACGTCGACTATTGCACTTTCATTGCCTAGCATTGCAAAAAGCTATCATATAAGCATGCATGCATCATCAATGGTTTTAACGATCTATCTTCTTTCTTGGGGGATGTTTGTGATGTTTGGGGGTGTGCTTGGGGATTTTTTTGATAAAAGAAAAATTCTTGTTGGCGGTTTTGTTTTTTTAATACTTGCCTCGCTTCTTTCTTGTGTTGCTTGGGGAAGTGGACTATTAATTTTTGCTAACGCGATGCTTGGGCTTGGCGCTGGTTTATTGTGGCCTAATGCGACGTCTATTTTATTTAATGATCAAGAGGGTGATAAAGTCAAAGCTATGGGGCTTTTGACTTTTATTGTAGCCGTTTCATGCATTTTTTCTCCTTTTATTGCTGGGGTGCTAATCAAGATTAGTACGTGGCGAACGGTTTATGGTGTTGGTATTCCATTTTTTATGGCAGCGGCTTTGTTGTTGTGTTTTTTGTGTTACAAAGAAAAGATATCTGAAAATAAAATGGTTTTTGAGTTTAAGAAACTTTTTTTGTTGTCTTTTTTGCCTTTTTTAGGTTTTTTCCTTTATGAAGCTTTGACGCACATTATGAGTCTTGATCGCTTCTTTACTTACCTGGCCTTGTTGATAGTCACGTCCTTTGTATTTTATTTTTCTCAAGTCTTATTGAAGCATGAGCTCTTGAATTTTAAGATGTTTAAAAACAAAGCCTTTATTTTCCCTGCTATGCTTTATATGTTTACTATGGGGCTTTTTGTTATCACCCTTTATTTAATGAATCTTTTCTTGCAAGAAATTCTTAATTTTTCTCCGCTTGTTAGTTCATTATTTGTTGTTGCTATGATGAGCGCGTTTGCTTTTTTCTCTATTATTGCGCATAGGATATCGCGGTTTGTGAATAAGAAAAAGCTGCTTTCAAGTTGCTTTCTTATTTTGTTTGTCGCCATGCTTGTTTTTTATTATGCGACTAGATTGGAACTTGCTTGGCTGCTTGCGGTTGCTATTCTTTTGTTTGGCTCTGTATTAGGCCTATCTAGCCCGATACTAATTTCATCCGCTTTAAGCACGGTGTCTAAGGATAAAGTAAGTAGCGCCTCGGGCCTTTATTTTACTTTTAACTTGGTGGGAGGTGCAGTTAGTTTGCCAGTGATTAAGGCGATCATTGCTTCTGGCTTTTTTAAGAGTATTGCAAAACTTAAAATGAGTATGCTTTTAAGGCAGGGAGTTTTAAAAGAAGGCTTGCTTTCTAGTCAATATACTCATGCAAATGTTTTCTTGATGAAAGAAATTAAAATGCTTTACTTGCTTTCACTATCGAAGGCAATAGCGGTGATGGCTGTGGCAGCACTTTTTATTTGTGCTTTTTTTACTTTGTTTATTAAGATAGATGGATAGTAGGGTGGGTTCTTTGCGCATGCTTTGAACCCGCCCTACAGGTATCAAATTATGCCTGAGTGAAAGGACAGGCTTGTGAACTGTCTAATGTATTGCAATCATAACTATTAATCAGTGTTGGATCTTTATGCCACGTGGCGGGCGTTGTTTTTTTATAGTTAAAGTCTGAGTAGGTCAAGTAGACGTGATAGCCTCCGCTTTTGAGTGGGCCATAATCGCAGGATACGCTAGGGTAATATTGTTGTTGGTCTTTCGCTGAAGTTAAGGCATAAGCTGCAGCAAATGGATAAGTTTTTCCATTTTTTGTGGCTGTTGCTGGGCAAGTCTGAGCACTTGCAATTGTGGTTGCTAATAAGCTTAATAAAATGAATAGGTTAATGATAAGTGTTTTTTTCATTGCTTTTCTCTTGGTTGAATAAAAACTGCACGCATAATAAATGAACATCGATCAAGTATCAAGTCATTTTTGAATAGGTTTCTTGGGGTCAAGTATGCTAATCTTTGGCTTATTCAATAACTTAAAAGGGAGGATGCAATGCGAATTTTACACACAATGATAAGAGTGGGTGATTTAGATAAATCGATTGAGTTTTACACCAAGATTTTTGGCATGGAAGTTTTAAGACGTACTGATTTTCCTGAAGGAAAATTCACTTTAGCATTTGTGGGTTATGGTTCTGAAAAAGATAATGCTGTTATTGAGCTTACTTATAATTGGGATACTAAGCATTATGATTTAGGCAATGGTTTTGGACATATTGCAATTGCTGTTGATGATGCTTATCAAGCTTGTGAAGATATTAAAGCCAAAGGAGGTGTTGTTACGCGTGAAGCAGGACCGATGATGCATGGTAAAACTGTGATTGCTTTTGTAAAAGATCCCGATGGTTATGCGATTGAATTAGTTGAACGAAAATAATGAGGAAAATAAAATGAAAGTTGTAGGCTTTATGAGTGGTACATCGATGGATGGGCTTGATGCTGTTCTGATGGAAACTGATGGTGAAAAGCAAATGGAGGTTGTTGGTCATTGCGCAATCGATTATGATGCTGAAACTAATCTCTTTCTTAATGCTGTGAAGTATGCGTTTACTAAGGCTTCAGAAGGCCATACAAAAACGAAAGAACAAATAACAGAGGAGGTTAGAGATAACTTTTCTGACTTTATTTGCAGTTATTTTACTAATGATCTGAATTTAAAAAAAGAAGCTGCAGATAAAGAAATTGAAAAAATTAACGAACACTTTAAGCATCTACATGGATCTCCTGTTACTTTCGATACGGTGGAAGAGTTGTTAACGCAATTAAGAGAAGAGAGTTTTAATAAACTTTTAGCGCAAGAAGATATAGATCGAAGTGAAATAGACCTCGTCGGTGACCATGGCCAAACAGTTTTTCATAAGCCAGAAAACGGTGTTACGATTCAGTTGGGTGATGGTCAGGAATTAGCTAATAGACTGGGTGTAACCGTTGTGAATGATTTTCGAAGTAATGATGTTGCTCATGGCGGGCAAGGTGCACCTCTTGCGCCGCTTTATCATTTAGCTTTAGCTGATTCTCAAGCGTTATTACCTTTGGTTGTTGTGAATTTGGGCGGCATTGCTAATATGACCTTTATGAGGTCATCATTGGAATCTGGTTTTGATACGGGTCCTGCGAATTATCTTGTGAATTTATTTGTGAGGCAGCGTACTGAAGGCAGAGAAGATATGGATAAAGATGGAAAGTATGGAGGGAAAGCTGAGGTCAATAAAAAAGTGCTCAATGAATTGCGTGAACAATCAGTTCGACTGCAGGGTGAAAACTATTTCAATAAAAAACCGCCTAAATCTTTAGATACCTCTAATCTGCTTTTGGTTTCTGGCTTAGATGAGCTGAGTATTGAGGAGGGTTGTGCGACGCTAGAAGCTTTTACGGCTGAAACGATTGTTAATAGTTTAGATTTGTTAGATTTAGAGATGTCTGAGATACCAGAAAACTGGGTGTTGGTAGGTGGTGGCGCAGAAAACCCTGTTATTCGTGACAACATTGAAGATCAATTAAATACAAAGCTTGGAAAAAAGGTCAATGTTCAAAAGGCTGCTGATATTGGCTGGAAAAATAAATCTCTTGAAGCGGAAATTTTTGCTTTTTTAGCTGTGCGAGCTTTAAAGGGGTTGCCTTTAAGTCTGCCAGAATCAACAGGGGTTTCAGAGCCGCTTACGGGCGGGCACGCCTATATTCCTGAAGGGAAAGAAGCGTCGCCAGAGGTGAAGGCATTAATTAACGCGAATCTAGATGTATTGAGGGGTTATAAGGCTTATATGCCTGTCGCTGGTCAGCCTCCTGCCGACTCTCAAGAGGCAACGCTATAAAACATTGACCCATAGAACTTTTCACACTAATGTGTTAGCGTGCTTTTATTCAAGGAGAAAACATACGATGAAAAAACTAGGAATAGCATTTATATGTAGTTTGGTATTAGTCATTGCGTCTTCAAGCTTTGCTAGTAACGTTTATCAAATCAAAGGCGCAACATTAAAACAAAGTCAGTATGATTTTAAAACCACCGTGACGCGAGTCAAGCAAGGTTTAAAACAAAATCATTTTAAGATTCTTAAAGTGCTTAATCATTATAAAATAGCTAAGAAACTTAATATTAAAGTACAGCGCACCGTTTCTATTTTGTTTGATCAGCATCAATATGGCTCGACTTTGATTCAAGCGAACCCTGCATTAACTTTATTTATGCCAATGAGCATTAATATTTGGAAGGGTAATGACGGAAAAGTTTATCTGAATTATTGGACGCCTGCGACAGATCTTCCACTTAATGCAACGATAAATCCAAAGCTTCAAAAAATGGCAAATAAAATGTCTGCAAAAATCAATGCGTTTACTGATGAGGCGCTTAATAAATAATTAAAGTAATCTTAAATTTTTATCATAATAATGGGGAGATGAATAATGACTGTTACAAATAAGAATTTTTTAGCGTATTTCGAAGAGCTTGAAAGTATTTTTAAGACGGTTAATGATATTGTTAGAAATACTATACCTCATACGCTTGGGTTTAGAAAAAACCTCTTAGTCAAAGCCTTTAAGCCTATACGTAAGCAAGCTCAGGGGCTGGGAGGAAGCGCACTTGAGCTTAAAGCCTATATTGAAAGCATGAAGTTTGAAGAAATTTCTGTTTCTGATATTCAGGTAGCTGTTTTTTTTGAAACAGCATTAGCTGCTTTTTTAGTGCAATTAAAAAATGCACGAGATATTCAAAATGCTATATATGGCGTGGCTCCTGCTAGTGCTACTGGACATAAAGTTGAATGCCAGGATGCTATTGACAAGCTTGATCTTGCTATTCAAAGGGTTGACGCTATACAAAAAGGCTTTGAGGCTTTCCTTAGCAAAGAAAACATCGAAGAAGTTGATGAGGGAAAAAATCTAATTTTTGCTGGCACTGAAAAATGGCGGATGGTGACAATGTTGAGAGAAGACCGACTGTTTTTAAAGGCGATGTCTCATATCAAAGCCGCGCCTTTTGTAACCCATTCTTCATTAAATTCTAGATTTTATAGTCCTGTGATCCAGGGTGTTGTCGGTCAATCTTCAGATGAGGCTCATTGTTTCTCTAAGGCAGAGCGCAGCGCTTGGTTTAGTAAGTACGATGAAGCAAAGCGTAAGCTATGGCCTTACAAGCCTGGTAAGCATGGGAATCCAGGGGAACGTAGAAAAGGCGAAATGAAAGGAATACCCGTTGTTGGTTTTTGGGTTAATCCGGTTTTATCTGATGAAGTTGTGAGGTATGAGCTAGGTGAAGACTCATTGCCGAAAATTGATATGCGCAAAGTGTTTGCTACCTTACCAAAAGCGGGAAGTTAACCAAAATAAACACTCAGCCCATCAATACTTGTTTTAATATCTTCAACGCTCGGCCTTGAAAGTGCAATATGTCCGCGGACAGGGCCGTCGTTATAATAGCGATAATAATGCACATCTTCTTGAGTAATGGTTTCTTTGGGTGTTTGATTAATCATGTTGATGCTTGCGGTGGGTTTTAACATTTCGGGTTGTGGTAAGTGTAAATTCAGCATAGCTCTTAATTGTAATTCAAATTGTGAAATCGTCGCGCCTTCAATCGTTAAATAGCCTGAGCTTTGTAAGTAAGGTGAAAACCCTGTTGCGTAAAGTTCATCATCTTTAACGCCAAATCGTAATGTTAATAAACCTTGATAATTAAAATGATTAAAAATTTCTTTTGCGCAAGCTTCAGCTTTTTCTTGTAATTCAGTATTTTCAAAAGGTGAAATTGAAGTATGTAATAAATGGTCTGAATAAACGCTGTAAATTAAAGGGTAAAATACAGCCCCCCGTTTATTGTTGGCGCCAATGAGCGTAACGGAATAATCGAAATTAATTTGGTTTTCAATAAGAAGTGGCTCTGTATGATAATAATCCCAAACTTTTTGCGCGCCTTCAGCTGTTTTAATTGTTTGATTAATATCAAAGGGGTGTTTAAGAACGGGCTTTGCTAATAAATCAACTTCTGATTGTGAAACAAGTTGCTGCAGATCTTCAAGCTTTTCAGCATGAACAAAAGGTAAGTGAGGGATGTTGAGCGATTGAAATAATTCTTTAATGCTGAGACGGCTTTTACTTATTGATGCAATACTAAAGTCAGGCGAGATACGTTTTTGCGTATTGATTTCAAATTGAGAAAGGTTATCAAACAAAACGGCATCAACGCTTTCGATGAAATGATTAAATTTCGTAGCATTTTTTATCCTACCCACGGTGTTGTCAATATAAAAAGGTTGATGTGGGATGGGCTTACTAGCAAAGCAACTGATTTCAATGCCAAGCTGATATGCTGCTTGAGCGATAAAAGGAAGATGGTTGCTGTTGCCGATAATACCAATTTTCATGTTTTTTCTTCTAGAGGTTAATTTGAAGTGATTCTACTTTTTCTGAGGCAATTGATCAACAAGCAAATTTGTTTATAAAGTGCACGCCCAGGCGTCTTCCATCTAATGTAAGGCTTTGAATTATGGAATGATGTGCTATTATAAATCCTTAAATTAAACAAAGGAACAAGATGTTAGAGATATTCGCCAGTTTATTCACCCTGATTATACTCGAAGTCGTTCTAGGGATTGATAATCTTGTTTTCCTCGCCATTATTAGCAATCGTTTGCCCGTGCACCAGCAAAAATTTGCGAGACGATTGGGTTTAAGCCTTGCGCTTATTATGCGGCTTATTTTATTGGCGATGGCGGCATGGCTTGCTTCGCTCACGACACCTTTATTTCATATTGCAAGCAATGCTTTTTCAACGCGTGATATCTTTTTTATTCTCGGTGGTCTTTTCCTTCTTTATAAATCCACAACAGAAATTCATGCGGAATTCGCTTTGCAACATTTCATGGATCAGGACAAGCCCAGGTTTGCTTCTTTTTCTGGTGTAATTACACAAATTGTTATTTTAGATGTCGTTTTTTCTTTTGATAGTATTTTTACAGCGGTTGGCATGACAGAGCATTATTGGGTCATGAGTACTGCCGTTATTTTTGCTATTATAACGATGATTATTGCAAGTGAACCTTTATGTAAGTTTATTGAGAAAAACCCAACAATTAAAATGTTAGCTTTAAGTTATGTGTTGTTGATTGGTGTTGTCTTGGTTGCAGATGGTTTAGGTTTTCATATACCGAGAGGTTATTTGTACTTTGCTATTGTCTTCTCTTTGCTTGTTGAAATGTTGAATCTTAGTATTTTAAAAAGACGTAGGAAGAAAATGAAAGCCAGGGCTTCTAAAAAGGAATCAAAAAAATGAAAGAACAAAAAGTTGCGATTGTGACGGGTGCAGGCAAAGGTATGGGGGGAGCTATTGCGAAAGAGTTGGCTTCGCGTGGTTATCAACTTTCATTGATGTCACCATCGGGTGCAATTGAAACATTAAAAACAACAGGAGGCTTGGCTTTTCAAGGGTCGGTGACGGCTGTTTCAGATCTTGAAAAATTAGTTGATGAAACGATGAAGGCTTATGGTCGTATCGATGTTGTTGTGAATAACACAGGCCACCCACCCAAGGGCGAATTACTTTCTTTAAGTGATGAAGATTGGCACGAAGGCTTAGATTTGATTTTTATGAATGTTGTTAGAATGGCTAAGCTTGTGACACCTATTATGCTAAAACGAGGTGAGGGCGCTTTTCTTAACATTACAACGTTTGCAACATTCGAGCCAAGCCCAGCATTTCCTATTTCATCGAGTCTAAGGGCGGGACTTGCGGCTTATGTAAAGCTTTACGCAGATCGTTACGCAAGTGAAGGTATCAGAATGAATAATCTATTGCCAGGTTTTGTGGAAAGTTACCCCGCTAGTGACGATGTTATTGAGACAATCCCCATGAAAAGACAAGGAACATTGGATGAAATTGCCAAAACAGCTGCTTTTTTGCTTTCAGATGATGCAAGTTATATTACAGGGCAGAATTTGAGAGTGGATGGTGGGATTACCCGTTCAGTTTAGTCTTTATTTTGCCCAAGGAAAAAAGAGGCTTTTTTTGTAAAAAAGTCATAAAAAATCCATTGCTATTGACTTGGAATTCCGTAGAATGTGCCCATCACCGGTGAGGAACATCTCTCTTAGGTGCAAGATAAATGCTAGGTTTTTGGGTTTTTTTTCTAACAATTCCTGCAAATAAGTTGATGAATTATTTTTGTTCCCTTCGCTTGTTTTGTGTCCAGAAGTTAGTGTTTTGATAAAAATGAGAAACACAGATGTATAGAAGTTAAGCTGATGTTTGTAGGTAAATTAAGCTGAAAGCTTAATCCGAAAGTATTATCTGCGAATGCTTGCCATGCTTTACATAAGCATGCTTTTTACATATGATGGAAAAGTTTACTGATAAGAGGATAATCTAATGTACACAGAAGAATCAACGGCACAAGAAGTGCAGCATACTGAGGAAGATTTTTTAAGCAATTTAAAAGCTAATAAAGTTCACGTCAGTGTTTTTTTAGTGAATGGCATTCGCTTGCAGGGCACGATTGGTGATTATGACAAGCAAACTATTATGCTTGAAAGTGCAACTAAACAAATTGTTTATAAGCATGCAATCTCAACAATCATGGCTTCTTCTGATCACTAGAAAATAGTATTTCAGCACGAAGACCTTTTTTCAAATTGAGGAGCTCAATGCTTCCTTGGTGTGAATTTATAATATCCTTCACGATAGCGAGCCCGAGCCCGGCGCCCCCCGTTGTTCTGTTTCGTGATTTTTCAACACGATAAAAAGGATCAAAGATTCTTTTTAATTCATGGCTTGGAATTCCCGGGCCATTGTCGTCAATTTGAATAGTTAACTGTTTTTTATCTTCTAACAACTTCATGCTTATTTCAGATCCATATTTTTTAGCGTTCTCAATTAAATTACTAAAAGCCCGTTTGAGCGCATCAACATTTCCAAAAAAAGCGGTGCGTGAAGAGGTCCCTTCGTAGGTGATATTAACACCTGTATCAGCATATTCATTTTGAATAGATTCTAAAAGTGTATTTAAGTCAAACCATTCGAAATTTTGTTCCATTAAGTTGTTTCGAAGGTAATCAAGCACAGCGTAAAGCATGTTTTCCATTTCGGTTAAATCGTCCGTAATCTTATCTTGCAAGGATGCATTATCAATAGATTCAACACGAAATTTAATGCGAGTAATCGGCGTTCTTAAATCATGGGAAATAGCAGCAAGAATCTCTGTTCTATTTTTCAAGAGGTGTTGGTTTCTTGTGATCAGCATATTAATACTTTTGATAATCGCTTTTAAATCCGCTGATCCATATTCTGGAATCGTCGCATCATGATTGTTATCTTCTTTTGCATGATTAAGAAAAGTTTTTAAATCTTGCGTAGGTTTATTTAAATATCTAACCGTTAAAAAACAAAAAACAAATAAACCAATAAGAATGAAGAGAATAAAAATCGATAATAAGCTAATAATCCAAACGGGTTTTTTGTAAGCTGTGAATTTAATTAATAGCCAGTGACCATTTGGAAGTAAAATGCTATATAAAAGCTGGTTTGGGTTATGAACTTGTTGCCGTATCTGTCCTGGTTTTTGAGAAAGAATAATGTTCGAATGAGCGTTTAAGTTTTCTTGCGGGATTAAATGTACCCACTGATTGTTTAGCGCACGTATTGTTCTATTTAATTCATAAGGTTTGCTAGCTTTGATCGCTTGATTAACTTTAATGATTTGTTCTGTTCTGAAATTATAAGGTTGATGATAGCTCACAATCGTATGAAGATTTAAAATAACAAAAAACAAAACAAAAACAAGCGCAATAATGCCTGAAAACAAAAGGGCGCTTATGGATAAATTCCTATTTAATATGCTTCGTTTCATTCGGCAAGCTCCACATTGCTATTAAACTGATAACCACCATTTCTTACGGTGAGGATAATTTTAGGCGTTTTCGCTGAGCTTTCTATTTTTTTTCTTAAGCGACCAATTTGAACATCAATCGTTCTATCAAGCGGAGAGGCTTCTCTTCCTCGTGTTAAATCAAGTAATTGATCTCTGGATAATGTTTGCTTCGGGTGTTTTAAAAAAATAAGCAACAAATCAAATTCACCGCCTGTTACGGGGATGGTTAATCCTTCGGGGGAAATAAGTTTTCTTTTGTTGGGATCAAGCTCCCATTTGTTAAATAAAAAATGCGGTAGCGTATTGGGTTTAATGCTTTTAATTGAATGACTACGACGTAATCTTGCTTTCACGCGCGCAAGCAATTCTCGTGGGCTAAAAGGCTTAGGCAGATAATCATCGGCACCCACTTCAAAACCCACAACACGATCCGTTTCTTCAGCAACGGCGCTAAGCATAATAATAGGCACAGATGAGGTTTTTCGGATAAATTGACAAAGTGTCAAACCATCATCGCCAGGCATCATTAAATCAAGAATGATTAGATCAAAGTTCTGCTCAGTCATAGCAAGCTTCATCGCTTCGCCATTTTCAGCTGTTTTAACCTCAAAATGATGCTGCGACAAAAAGTCACCTAATAAGTGGCGTAACTGAGCATCATCATCAACGATTAGTATGTGTGTGGCTTTCTTATTCATGGAGGGGATTATATAGTGAATTTGTCAATATTCGAAGCATAATTATGTAACAGAAATGTTACATAATCGAGGTGGCCCATCATGTCTGGACTTTTTATGCTCAGCCCTGTATTGTCGCCATGGAATTTAAAATAGAATTTATTTACCCTAGAGGGAGTAGGTTCTAGTCAAGCTAATAATGATCAACACCCTAAGAAAGGTAAAATTCTGAAATGACAGAAAAATTAATAATGACAAGGGAAATGGCGCAACTTTTAAGGGATAATAAAAAGAAAAAAGAATTCTCTCAAAATTTTTTTAAACCAAATAAAACGGACGCTCATTCTGCTTGTTTTTACAAAAAGCTTGCTGGTTTTAATCTGGATCATTATGGGCCAGATCATTTAGGAGCGCGAGGAAACCCTAGGGCATTAAAGGAAGATGGGTGTTTCCCCCGCTCTTTTTTTATCGATGCGCTTGCTCAGGTTCAACTATTATGCATTGATCAACCCGAGGAGATCCGTCAACTTATCATTGCTGGCCAAGCAGAATTCTGTGCAGATGTGGCAATGGCGAGCTATCTCGATACACACAATGATACAAGTGATACTAAGCTTTTTCGTGAATACTTTTTGAGGCTTTTTATAAGCTCTTTTCAGCATGATAGTCAACGTGGTACTGTCATTACGGCTTTGGGGAGAAGTAATTTTTATTTCTATACGGATGAATTAAACAAAAAGTTTCTAACGCACACTTCCTTTGATTTGCATTGTGATTTCTTTAAAAAGCTCTTGAGTGACGCCGCTTTATACAAGGAAGCCGTTGATCACCTTAGGGTAACTTGTGATGAAATTTCATGTGTAGCAGGTAAGCTCTATAATAAATACACTGAACCCGAAAGCAAAGTTCAGACCTATTTCTTAAGTATGGTTTTAGCCTTTGCAGGCTACTATTCATCTTCCTCTGGATCTTCTGGGGGGTTATATGCTTTTTTAATTTTTCTTTGTGCGTATTTACGGAACCCTAAGCATCAAATGTCTGATAGCTATCATCAGTATCTTTTTAAGCTGGGCCATAAAGAGATTTATGGTGAGCCTCGACCTCTTAGTAATAAAGAGTATATTGATAAATGGAATGATTCTTCTGAAGTTAAAGTTAGACATATAGAAAACTGTGGTAAACAAAAGCTAAGCGATCAAATGGGTGCTCTCTTTGCATTAAAGTACGAAGAGAAGACAGAGGAAGGTGAGCTTCAATTCCCTACGCTTACTATTTTCAACAACGCTTCTTTACCTTTTGATTTATATAGTCAAACGCCTGTTAGATCCCTTCGCCCGCTCACAAAAACCAGTAAGGGCGGTGGCTCGTCAGTCTCGACACCCGTTCTAAGGCCTCTACCTACGTTAGACTCAGAGGATCATGTGCTCGTATCAGATGCTTCATCAACAAATCTAATATGCTTGGACTTAAAAGGATTCCCAAAAAAGGGCGGAGGTCTTATGGAGCGTAAGAAATTACTCAACCACGAGTATAGTATAGTGGGTCCTCAGGGTCAGATAGGTATAAAGTTTAATACTAGTAAGAATAAACAGAAGAGTAGAGAAGCGGTATTGAAAACTTTTGGCTCTGATATTTGTCCTGCATGGCGATATCATTTTTCAAAAAAGGGAAGCTATAGTTTCTTTGAAGAGGGTAAAGAGCGTGAAGTGCCAAAATATCAGTTTAGCAGAGACCATAAAAAATAATAGTTTAAAGCGCATCATGCTGTTAAATCGAATTTATACAATACGATGTAACACAAATGTTACAAAACACCTCTCAAATGTCATCCTCCATTAACAATCACTTGCTAATCTGTCCTTGCTCGGCGGAGGTGATAATAATATCAATGGCCATCCCCGCTTAAATACCTACGCCTGAGCATTGTTACTTTTACATTTTAATGGAGACTATTATGAAAAAACACATGTTAGCACGACTTATCATTCCTGGCCTTTTGGGGTTTTGTTTTGCGCTTCCGGCTTTTGCCAGTTCTACGCATTCGATCTCGCATTTCAAGCAAGAGCAAAATCAAATCCATGCGGCGGTCAATCATATGAGTGCCTCTCAAAAGGCAAGGTATCATAAAGTGGTTGAGAGCTATCAGCGAAGATCTTTACCTGTCATGAAAAAGCTACGCGCTAAATATTCAATGTTAAATGCGCAATTGTTACAGCCTAAAATTCATGACAAAGAAGTAAGACGATTAGTGCCTCAGGTGAATAAACTTCGCAGTGAGTTATTTACGATTCGCATTGATACACAATTGAAATTAGCACGTGAAACAGGTAAACGCTTTCCTTTACTGCCACCCTCAAGAATGGTTAAATAACTTGTTTTATACGATTAACCGGGGTTCATTGAACCCCGGTTTTATTGCTTAAAAATACTTGTAGGGTGGGTTCTTTGCGGAGCAAAAATCCCACCATTTGGATGGTCCTTATGGTGGGATTTTTGCTCCGCAAAGAACCCACCCTACAACTCCTTTTTATTGGGAAGTTAATGATGCTTTGTCCTTGTGGAAGCCAAAAATTTTATATCGCTTGTTGTGGGCGTTATCTCGATGCAGGCCAAATACCCAGTACGCCTGAAGCATTGATGCGTTCACGTTATACGGCTTATACACAAGCCAATATCGACTATATTCAAAAAACAATGCGTGGAAAGGCGGCCCAAAATTATAATGCTGAAGAAACACGCATATGGGCTCAAAAGGCAGATTGGCAAAAGCTCGAGGTAGTCAAAGCGAGTGATATCAGTTCAAAGAGCGAAGAAGCCACCGTTGAATTCATTGCGCATTTTAACTGGCAAGGCGAGCCTAAAGTTATTCATGAAGTGAGCCTTTTTAAAAAAATAGAGACTATCTGGTATTATGTTTCGGGTAATTTGAAAGATAATTAATAAAAACCTTTGATTTTCATCAGTAAACGCATAAAAAAGGGTCAAAATGAGCGATTTTTGGTTTTACTGTATTTCAAAGGCGTGGGATTATTGATAGAATCCTGCCTAGAGTGATTAGCGAGAGTAATCTGCATAATTAGGGAGTAAGTAATATGCCAATAAGTTTTAATGCAATGTCGGACGAGAATCTTGATAAAGAGATCATGAAAATCTACGCTGAAGAAGCTGAGCGATTTGATTCGACTGTTGAAGAAATTTTCGATATGGAAGCCTTAAGAGCTTGGTTCAGAGCAGGGTTCCCATGTAAAGTTGAAGGGATGAGCACAGGCATGGTGAAGCTTGCAGCGATTCCATTGATTGAACAAGGCATTTTAACCAAGCAAGTCGAAGCTTAAATACCTTAAAAACGAAATCAAAAAAAAGCGCAGTAATTAGCTGCGCTTTTTTGTTTGTCTGTCTTTTTAAACGTTAATATTATTGCTTTCTTCAAGCGGTTCAGATCGTTTATTTTGAGCTGTAACAGCTGTTAAAAGCTGACACAAAGCATAAATCATAAACGCAACACCGACCATAATACTTAAAGACCAAGAAGAGACAGTAAGCGGCTGTATGATTAACACAAAACCAATAATGGCAAAGGCTAAACTGTTAATAAACAAAAAGCCCCAATTGGTCGTCGCGACTCTAAACATGCTTTCAATAAAGAAGAGCACAGCTAAAATCCAGAGCACAATGGTGAGATACCACATAAAGGCAGCTGGTGCATAAAGCGAAGCGGTGAGTAAAATAATACCCGCAACGATTAATACAATAGCTTCAATAATCGAGAAAAAATCACCCGCAACTTTGAGTGTGCCTAGTGAGCGCAGGCCTAAAACACAACCCGCAATAAGAAAGAGAAGACCATAATAAAATTGTGCCATTGCTGGAAATATGCCCGCTAACACTAATATTAAAATCCCCAAAAGCCCCATACAAAGCCCTTCTAGTATGTACCAAGGGCGCTTAGCGCAAATTCCATTCATTTTAATCACCTCCAATGTAATTAGAATACGTAAATATCTTATAAAAAGAATAAGATAATGCCTTAAAGATAGCATAGCAAGCCATTATTTCAAGAAAATATGGGCAAATATTTACCCGAAATTGAAGCGATTAGCTGGTTTGCCTTTACTCCGTTTCCTTTCTTTCCCTTTTCCAGTTGATATTAGGAACTGAATATTGATGATTAAGGATTTTAAACGAGCGTACTTTTCCTGAAAGAGTGTATTTTATGATATAGACGGAATCAAAATCCTCTTTGGGCCATGCTGTTAGCTTTTGATTAACGCCTAGCAATTTGGCTAATTTAGGTATCACACGGTGATCCCAGCAAACAAGAATAAGTTTATTGTCATATTTGACATTACTCAACAGTAGATCGGCAAGGTTTGCATAATTAGGTGCTCGATAAGGGTAGTTAATAGGGAATGCTTTATGCTCGAGTTGAGTTAATCGGTTAGCAAGTGGCGCCACGGTTTGAATTTCACGAAATGAATGGCTTTTGCTGTGTTTAGCCGAAGGTTTGCTTACAAAAATAAAATCAGGTCGTCCAAATGTTTTTAAAAAATAAGGGACCAATGCTTCTGCGCGTAATTGACCTTTAGCAGACAATGTCACGCCAGGGGATTTTTGTGGCAATTTATCACCATGCCGAATAATGATAATTTCCTTCGGGGTCGCAAAACAAGTTGCGGAGATTAGTAGGGTGATGGCAAGAAGTAAAAATCGCAAACCTGTCTCCTTATTGACAAAATTACATAAATCACGTTTAATGCGCTGAGGATGAGTGTCGCAAATTAAGCATGGAAAGTAAAAGTTTATTGCCTAAATACCGTCATTCCTGCGGAAGCAGGAATCTTGCTAAAGACGCAAAAAGATCTCAGCCCAAGGCCGAGATGATGGAAGATACAAAACAATTTATGCGCCCGTAGCTCAGCTGGATAGAGTAACTGGCTTCGAACCAGTTGGTCGGGAGTTCGAATCTCTCCGGGCGCGCCAATTAAAAATACGATTGCTTAAAAAGGCAAAGTTTTCAGGGATGTCCTTGGAGGGCTCAGTACTTAGCCGCAATAACCAATCTTAACCGTCACTTGAAAATGAGAGACTTTATTGTCTTGCACATGTCCGCGTGTATCAATCATTTCAAACCAGCGAATATCTTTAACGTGCTTGCCCGCATCTTTAATAGCATTTTGAATGGCTTCTTCCATTGTATTTTCAGATGTGCCGGTCGCTTCCATAATGAGATAGGTTTTAGACATTGTCGTGTTCTCCTTTTCTTGGGTTAAAAAAATTATCTTGCTAAGTAGTCAATTTTTGTATTTGAAGCTGCCCAGATTTTTGATATTTTTTTATCATCAGTAAAATGATAAATAACTAACAAATCATCATCAAAAATTGTGCCATCATCACTCTTGCTCTGCCATCGCATCCTGGCAGCAACTCTATTACCTTCTGCAATGATATCTTTAAAGGTAAGCTTGCGTTCAGTTTGATGTTCATTCAAATAAGTGACACGTTCTAGAATATCATCGTAAGTTACATCATAGCCATAATAATAGCCCTCAATATCTTTTGTATAATAGTTTGGAATTTCGTTTGCTAGACCTTGTTCCCAGATTTGAGCAACTTTTTCTAATATTGCTGCCGCTTCTGAATTGTTCATATTTTTTGCCTTTTCTTGATTGAAATAATATGAGGGTGCCTGAAGTATAACGCTTAAATAAGATATTGTGAATCTAGTGGTGTGAAAAAGTGTTTTTTGATAGCATGTTCTATCTTACCCATTGAGGAGAGATTTCATGAATCAACCGCTCATTATTGTCACAGGTGCAAGTTCTGGCATTGGTGAGGCTATTGCGAAAGTTTTTTCTAAAGCGGGCTTTCCTGTTGCATTGCTTGCGAGAAGTTTAAAAGCCATGGAAGCCTTAGGCTTGCCTAACGCGCTTTGTATAGAAACGGATGTCACCGATATTAACTCAGTTCGAAAAGCAATTGCACAGGCAGAAGAAAAATTTGGCCCTGTTGATTGTTTAATTAATAATGCAGGGTATGCCAAAGGCGGAGACTTTTTGGATATTTCGCATGATGATAGAAAAAAAACGATGGAAGTGAATGTGCTAGGTGTTATTAATGGGATTGAAAGCGTTCTGCCAGGCATGCGAAAAAGAAAGGCGGGCACTATTATTAATATTACTTCACTCGCTGATCGCCATGCGAGACCTCATGTGACAAGTTACGCAGCGTCAAAAGCAGCCGTTAAAAGTTTGACGGAATCATTGCGAATGGGGAATGCTCAGTACGGTATTCGTATTTCAATGATTGCGCCTGCAAAAATTAGCACGCCAATGGTGATGCAGGGTAGTGGCAGTAACGATCATCTTATTGCTGTCGAAGAAATGGCAGGCATTGTTTTATGGGTTTATCAGCAACCAAAATCGATTTGCATTCGAGATATGGTGGTTGCGCCAACGAGCTACGAGCCATAGAGATGAATAATCAAGTACGCCGTGTTGAGTTGCTTCCTTATGACTCCAAATGGAAAGCTCAATTTGAGAAAGAGAAATTAGAGATTCAAAAAATCCTTGGAAATAATTGTTGCGATATACAGCATATTGGAAGTACATCGATCCCCGGTATTTATGCAAAGCCAGTGATTGATGTTTTAGTGGTTGTCAACGATTTGTCTATTGTTGATAGTTTAAATACAGATTTTGAATCGCTCGGTTATCTTCCTAAAGGCGAGTTTGGAATTGCAGGGCGCCGTTTTTATTTGAAGGGCGCGATTGATCGTACGCATCATATCCATTTGTTTGAAAAAAATGATTCTGAAATTAAGCGGCATTTAGCGTTCAAAGACTATATTCTTCAACATAAAAAAGAAGCTGAAGCTTACTCCTGGGTTAAGCGTTGCTTGGCAGAACAATTCCCAAGTGATATTGAGTCTTATGTCAAAGGCAAAGATTCATTTGTTTGCATGATGAATTATCGTGCGGGTGTTCCAAAGAAAGAGCAGCTTGAGGCAAAAGATAATGTTGTTCTAAAGCCTCATGATTCAAATTGGAAAAAGCTTGCAGCCGCTGAAATAAAAGCAATACAAGAAACAGTGGCTTTGCCTTTTGTGGCTATTGAACATTTAGGCAGTACTTCGATAGAAGGTATAAGCGCTAAACCTATTATAGATATTTTCATTGCATTAGAGTCAATTAATGAAGCTGATGACTGGATTAAATCGATGGAATCTTTGGGTTATATTTATTGGGCTGAAAATCCCAATCCATTGCATCGTCGGTTTTATAAAGGTATGCCGCCCTATGGTGTGGGACGAACACACCATGTTCACATTATGCAAGCGGGTAAAAAGTTTAATCAACGTATTCTTTTTAGAGATGCCTTAAATCAAGACCTTAAGCTAAGAAAGCAATATGAAGCGCTTAAGCTTAAATTACTTAAGCAGTATTCTAATGATCGTGAAGCTTACACAGAGGCTAAGTCGCTTTTTATTAGTCAAGTTATAGAGGGAAAGAAGCTTTGATTGATGGTTAAATTTTTGCTATTATGCGCGCCTCTAATAATAGTGAAAGGACTAGAATATGAAAAAATTAATTATTATCAGTTTATTGTTTTCCGTGTCTCAAGCATTTGCTTCAGTTAACTGTGGCACTAATTTCCCCCTTAAAAATTATTTTCTTAATAATTTTTCGATTGACGCTACTCAACATTCAAGCGAACTCACCGTTAAACCTTGGGGAGTGAGCAATTATGACTCTTGGGGTGGCGCTTATAAATTTCTAGGCGCTTATGAGGGGGGTGACACGATTCAAGCAGATGTTTTCTGCCAGGATTCGGATCAGTTTTTTCAAATCACTAATGAAAAAACCGGCGGCTATTGTGTGATTATGGATGATATGAATCTCTGGGGAAGTGGCCCAGATGATATTCAGCTTTTTAGATCACATGATTTGCATTGTGATATTCAGCAAACCTCCGGAGAAGTAAAGGCACACTATGAGGGGCATTCGGCGGAATTGCAGCAGTGGCATATTGTTGTTAGCAATAGCTAGGACTAAGTAGGGTGGGTTCTTTGCGTACGCTTTTGAACCCACCCTGCGTCACGTTTGCTTAATACAGCGAATTCTTCGAACGAGTAGTTCGTTATCTTTAATGGAGTCAGCAATAAGTTGATAACACTCAATGGCTTCTTTCCAGGCTTCTTTAGAAAATCGCTGAATAAATTTTTTAGAATAATCAGGCGAATTTAAGTGCTTAATAACATCTTGATTGTATTTTGCATATTGAAGATTTTCATCACGTATTTCAATGTGGCTAAACCCTGTTTTTTGAAGCAGTTCAATATACTCTTTTTCAGTAAAAGCATACAAAGTTAAGTTTTCTATTTCACACATTTTTTGTAACCCGGCCCCCCATTGCTTGCTTGTGGGGCTTAACCAATCATCGATTAAAAATATTTCTCCAGGTTTTAATGCGCGAAAAATTTCTTTAAATAGAGGAAGTTTATCATTAACGTGTGTTAGTACCCCTTTACTATAAATTAAGTCAAAATAATCATTGGGAAATGGCAGGTGAGGAGGGTTTTCATAATTGACAAAATCAACAAGCTTTTTTAAATGCTGAGGGGTTCGTCGCCTTGCTTCTTCAGTCATCCAGGGGTTAAGCTCTATGCCTGTCACCCGTGTTTGATGTTTTTCAGCTAAATGGAAAGGCGCGCCGCCAAGCCCGAAACCAATATCAAGAAGCTTTTTATTTTGAACATTAATATCAGAGAACATTAAATCAATGGCGTCAGTCCCACCTTCTGACATCATGCCTTTGGAGTAGGTGGCTTCTAAGAAAAGGCAGTAATCTTCAGTATATTCATCAATAAGCTTCTGATAATCATTCACAGACTTATCCTATAAATTCCTATAGTATTTTTGCTAAATAGCTTTTCTTTTTCATTTTGTGATGCTGAATGAATAAGCCTTAAATAATTTTCGATCATTGTAGAAAAGCTAGTATAGAGCCGGTCAACAGGAAAGTTGCTTGCAAACATGCATCGATCAACATCAAAATAGTCAATGATAAAATTAACCTGATCCTTGATGGAGTCAGCCGTCCAAATATGATCTAGCATACCAAAACCTGAGAGCTTTATATAAACATTGGGACACTTGCTAAGTTGTTTAATTCCGGCTTGCCATATCTCTAATTCTTCTTTTATTGGAAACCCTGCGTGGTTAACAATAATTACAGTATCACTGTATTTTTTTGCTAATTGATAAGCGTCATCCATCTGGGTTGGGCAAATTTGCATGTCAAAAGATAAGTTATATTTTGCAAGCAATGCAAAATGTTTTTGCCAGGTGGGGTTAATTAAATCATCGGGTCTATCTACAGCTGTGTATTTTGAAAGTTGATGATGATTTAATATTTGCCTGACACCTTTTATAAGTGAAATATTATGATAATCATCAAGTGTTTTTTCTATATCGTCTTTAAGTAAGTCAACACCTGCTACAATGCCGCCTAGTTGAGGCGTTTTATTAGCTAACGCAAGCAGCCAGTCAATTTCTTTTTTAGCATATTGAGATGAAGCGGCTTCAATGTGAATGAATTTTTTAATATTATAATCTTGAGCATCTTTCAAATAATCTTCAGGTAAATAATTTTGGTTTAAAGGTTTTAAGGGGCCGAGAAATTCACTTTCGCCATCAGAAATCCATTCATTAAAGCCTGAACTCAAATCCCAAAAGTGGCAGTGTGGATCGGTGATTTCAATGGTGTTTTTAAAAGTCATGGTTTCATGTCCCGGCAACCGGAATGCCAAGACTTGTTAACGCCTCATCAGCCAGGGTGCTAGCATGGCTTTCAGCTGGAGTGAAGAATAGAGTCTTAACTTCTAGGCTTTTTTTGAATTTTGTTGTATCGGCAGTGCCAGTTCTGGCATACTCTTCAATAAATGCTTGAATAACACTTTGTTTTTCCCGGATTCTGCTTTTATTCCATGGTAAGCGCGCATTGGTAAGTGTTTCTTCGAGGTGGTTTTGAAGTAAATTAAATGCTCGGCTTAGTTTCACTGTTTTTTCTTTTAGCTCTTCTGCTTCAGTATAATTATTTTCTGTTATCTTCATGCTAAAGTAAATAGGCGCTTCGCAATCGTCGGGAAGAAGCTGTATGCCATCCTCAGAGAAGCCTTGTTGGCGTATTGAGTTTCTTACCGTTTGAACATAGGATTTGATTTCTCCGGGTTCTTTTGTAAGTCGTCGATGTAGGTCAACGTTCTCTCGGGGAAGAGGGGTTGATGGGGCGCTTTTGTTAGAAGTATATAATAGTGCAGAAATATCGGATCGAAGGTTTGATAGGCTATTAAAGATTTCTTCGCCTTCTTTTTTAGTTTCTTTTTCAACTCTTTTTTGGGTCTCTTCAAATATTTCATCGCATGCTAGGCAGGCTTGACTAAAATCAATCGCGCTGACTTGAAGTATAAATTGTTGTGATAGCTCTTGCGTCGCCTTTTTTAAAGCGCGATATTTCTTCTTTTTGAACCAGCTTTTTTCTGCCTTTTGATTCAATGTCTCTACTTCCTTTCTCATTCTCTCCTGTATTAACGCTATAGCGTTTTTGCGTCTATCTAGGTCTTGCTTACTTTTTTCTTGTTCTATTCCTAGGTATTCAATAGCTGATATACCCTGTGGATCACGAACAACATGATGAAGACCTTTTAAGCTTGAGTGAATCTCGCGACCGTGAACTATTCTGTAGTTTTGACCTATAAATGTTGGGATTGCGTCAATTAATTGTCGTTCTAGTTCTTTTTGATAGAGTAGATCAAGCTTTTTCATGAGCTCGCTTTTGACGGAAGAATGCTTGCTGCTTGCAATGCGATGAAAAAGTATCCTTCCACCCGTTATTGGTTGAAAGAAGGGTTCATCTTCTATAATGGGTTTTCCTTGAGATGCAAATGAAATAAGATGTCTTTCTAAATGTGAAACAATGTCACGGACTTCAAGTTGAATTTGTGATGCTATAACACTTTCATATAAGGGTCTCTCGATAATGACGTCTTTATTGGGAATAAACGCCTCCCTTAGATAGTCGACAAGGTCTGCTTCATTCCTAGCCGTCAAAGGTGAGTGCTCCATGGCTCTGTGAATCGCTTCGCCCTTTTCTGGTGTTGTTCGTCCTTCTCGGGAGCTTGTCGAGGGGGATGCGGGGGATGCTGGAGGTGTCCCATCTTCACTTGAGCTGTGTTCACCTTCGCTCATTGTAACGCTTTGGTCAAATGCTTCCTTTATAGGCCCTCTTGCTTGCCTGTAGCTTCTGACAGCCGTTAAAATAGCAAATTTGCTCTCAAGCTCTTTTTGTCTTAATTGAAGTTTGTTTCTCAGTGAGGCTTCGTCGCTGGTATTTTCAGTAAGCGCTTGGATGCTTGTTATACATGCTGCAAGCGATGCTTCTAGGATGGGGGCTTTTGCTTTCATGGAGCTTTCAAGCATAGCTTTAACTTCTGCTGTTAGCCTGCTTGTTAAGGGGGTTACTCTGGTTGGTGTAAAGCTTTGATAGGAGCAAATATAATCAACTTGTAAGTGAATTTGATAAGCGAGTGCAGTCAGGTTCTCATTTGTAAGTAAATGTTCGAGTATTTCATCTTCTAATATAGCAGCGGCATATTCATCTTCGGGATAAGAGTGTTGACGAAAGAGCTCTCTATATTGGGGGGTAATGATGCCTTTTGAGTCCAGGCTAAGCTTTTGAAGTGAGTCAGAACGAATGCCAGTAATTAATTGGTAAGTTATGTTGTTTAGACAAAGCGAATCAAAAAGAGTAAGGCCTTTTTCATCTCTGAGATGAATTACATTCATTTCTAGACTTTGATCAGCCATTTTTTTTGAATATAATTGTATTAGCGTATTGAATTTTTTATTATCAATATCAGCATGTGAAGATAATGCAAGTTTATGCAGAAGCGTTTGTCGAGGATGACCTTCTTTGATGGCTTGAAGGTCTTCATTAATAAGGCTCTCTAGGAAGGGTTGTGAGGTAAGATCACCAAGGTTAATCTCACATGCGTCAAAAATAAACCAAGCAGCGTCGTATAATTCTTTTTCTATTACTTGGCGAAAAATACCCTTTTCAGAGAAGGGTGCTTTCAGTGCGCTGTATGTTTCGTCAAATAAAGGGGTTGGTGAGCCGCTAGCTTTTATGAGCTCGCCAACAAAGGTTTCAGTGGTTTGGGTTTCATTTTCTATAATTGGTTGTAGGTCCTGAGGTCTTTTATTTTCGATTCTTATGGAATCTTTTGTGAGTTGTAGAAAACCTTTTAATGTTTCTTCTTTGATGAGCTCTAAGGTTGCTGATCTATCCTGTTCTAGCGGATCCTCAGAGGGGGTAATTGAAATGCTTTCAATGATGGCTTGAATGTTTTCTGAAGGTTCACCGGTTTTTTGAGATAGCGTTTTAATAATCAAATCAAAAGCATTGGAGTCGAGTTTTCCACTGGATGCCTTATTCAGTTCGATGAGTAAATTTATTTTTGCTTGAAGTGTTGCTCGTAGGTAGTTCAGGACTGCTAGAACATTTTCTTGAGTATTGTTTTGAAATAAATAGACGAGAAAGTCAGTTCGATTTTTTGTTAAGGGTCTCGCTAAAAAATAATGAAGAGCGCTGGGACTTGCGTTGAGCTCTTCTCTTTCTCCCTCTTGAAATAATGCACCTCGAGGTCTGTCTCCATCATGATCATAAGTAGTGGAGCTGCTGCCATGGTGTTCAGGGCTGCTAAAGTAACCAGCATATCGGCCATTTTCTTCTTCTATTCCCACGATATCACTCCATGTTTATCAGGTATTCCATTTTATTCTAAGCTGAATTTTTCTTGGCAACACAATAGCATTTTTGATTTAAAAATCAATGATCTTTGTCAGAAAAAAATATTATGTGATTGTTTTATACATAGCGATATGCGGGATACCATCTTCATCATAAATATCGCCACGTGCTTCGTAGCCAAAGGACTGGTAAAATTTTCTTAAATAATCTTGCGCTGATATTTTAATTATTGAAGTTGGGTAGCTCTCTTCAATAAATGCATTAACTTCTTCAATTAACTTTTTGCCGATGCCTTCGCCTCTCACTGCAGGTGAGGAAAGCACGCGGCCAAAAACGACAGGGTCATTTTCGTTTTGAGGTGAGAAGAGACGTATGTAAGCAACAAGTTTCTCGTTTTGATAGCCGAGCAAGTGTAGAGCTTCTTGATCTTTGCCATCTAAGTCTTGATAGACACAATCTTGTTCAACAATAAAAACTTCTGCGCGTAATTGCAGCAGCTCATAAAGTTCTGTGGTTGAAAGTTCACCGAATGTAAGCCATCGCCACTTGATCATGTTTTTATCCTCTTGGTGTTTTGGTTCGGATGGTTTGTTCTTTTTGTTTTCAATTATAAGTTTAGCTTGTTTAGTGAGGAGTACAAGCGTGTGATTCTTCAAAATGAGCTGGCCGTTAAGCCGGGTTTTGTCGAGGACAATCATTCATCTAGACGCATGGTCGCCCATACGTTCAAGCAGCTTACCCGAGTTGAGATGCGGGTAACATCATAACAACTCCTATTTAGCTTTGCTCCAAGTGGGGTTTACCTTGCCACTTTTGTTACCAAAAGCGCGGTGCGCTCTTACCGCACCCTTTCACCCTTACCTCGCAAGCGAGGCGGTCTTCTCTCTGTTGCACTTGCCGTAGGCTTGCGCCTCCCAGGCGTTACCTGGCACTTTACCCTATGGAGCCCGGACTTTCCTCTCGTTCGCGAACGAACCAGCGATTGCCTGGCCAACTCGGGGCGTACCTTACCTGATTGGCGATTAATTGCAATGGTTGGATATTGCTCTAAGGTAGCGTGCCATTCTTACTGAAGCAGGAGTTTTGACAAGTTATAGAAGCTCTCTGTTGCCACGGGGATGACAGTGTTGGAGGTTCCTATTCCGGTGCTTTCGTCACAGCAAATATGTGCTACCATATTCTTTAATATTTTAGAGAAGGAACCATTCATGAAGAAGCTTCTGGCCATTTTGACTATTACGCTTATTTTTCTTAGCCAAGGCGCATTTGCTGGGAGCAAAGAGTTGAGTACGTTGCAAAATCTAGCTTCAAAAGGCAATACTTACTCTATGATTTTGCTGGGTGATCTTTATGCTTCAGGTTTTGATGTGCCGCAATCAGGGATAAAGGCATTATCGTGGTATGCAAAAGCTGCGGCTAAAGGTTCGGTTATTGGAATGATGAATCTCGGTGAAGCTAATTATTATGGTCGTTACGGTGTTCAGCCAAATGCAGTAAAAGCAGCGAAGTGGTATTTGAAAGCAGCAAAAAAAGGTTACGGCCCAGCGCAAAGTCGTTTAGCGAATCTTTATTTTCTTGGGCAAGGTGTTAAAAAGAATTATGTTGAAGCCTATGTTTGGTACGGTCTTGCAGTCGCAAGTGGTGATCAATTGTCAAAGCACTTAAAACGCATGGTGAGAAACTTAATGACGCCGGTCCAAGTTGCGAAAGGTAATGAAGAAACGTTACTCTATGAACGCTTATATGGCTATGCGAATCAATAATTAGCATGAAAGATATTCAGCCATTACAATTAAGCGACGTGCATTTTTGGACTTTTGATGTTGAAAAGCATTTAAAAAACCTTGAGGTTTTTCGCGCTGTTTTAACCAAAGGTGAGGTTGTTCAATCTCAGAAATTTAAATTTGATGCTGATCGAGAGCGTTATATTCTTGCTCATGGCTTTAAGCGTTATGTGCTTGCGCATTATCTCGATATTGATCCTGTGGAAATAGTTTTTTTTACGGGTCCTCAAGGGAAGCCCTATATCAAAGACTCAGATATTCAATTTAATTTGTCGCACTCAAGCAACCGTGTTGTCCTTGGTATTTCAAAAAATACTGAGATTGGTGTTGATGTTGAGTGCACGAAAAAGAAAACCGATTTTCTTCCTATTGCAAAGCGATTTTTTAATGAGAATGAGTATAAAAATCTAAACACATTAAAGGAAAGCGAGTTAGCGAAAGGTTTTTATAAAGCCTGGACGGGGAAAGAAGCTTATATTAAAGCTCTAGGCGAGGGACTTGTCTTGTCACTTAATACATTTGAAGTTGATGTTATGCCTGAAGAACCTGCGAAATTGCTTTTTTCTGAAAAAGGTAATGCTGAGGATTGGGAGATGCGAACGATTCATTTATCTGACGATTATATTGCTGCGATTGCTACTCAGCAAAATGTTAATCATTGGCTGCTTTATGATTATGAGTAATCAGGAAGGTCTGTCGCAGATTCATGGTGGGATTTTTGCTCCGCAAAGAACCCACCCTACCAAAAAAAGCACTTCACACAAAGTAGGGTGGGTTCTTTTGCGAAGCAAAAAACCCCACCATCGGATGAAGCAAGTTGGTGGGATTTTTCACTGCGTTCAAGAACCCACCCTACACGTTCGAGTCAGTCGTTTTCGAAAGGGTTTTTCTTTTGGAGTAGGGTGGGTTCTTTTGCGGAGCAAAAAATCCCACCATCGGATCTTGCTATGAATAAATATCACAAAAAAATCCTAAAAATCTTTAATGCCGCAATCGCAAGCGTCAAAGGTGAGCACGTTGTTTCGGAATTCTTGAAAAATAATACAATTAATACCCCTGTCTATTTAATCGCAATAGGTAAAGCAAGCACAAGCATGGCAAAAGGCGCCTATACCACCCTTGGTGATAAAATTATTAATGGACTGGTCATTACGAAAGAACATTATGCTGAAGTGCTACCTTGTGAATGTTTTGAATCTTCACATCCTATACCTGATGAAAAAAGTCTTGAAGCTGGCGAAAAATTATTATCTTTTATCAATTCTATGCCCAGCAACGCAACTATTTTATTTTTAATCTCAGGAGGAGCCTCCTCTCTCGTTGAGGTTTTAAAAGAGGGTGTAAGTTTAAATGATTTACAAAAGCTAAACCAATCCTTGCTTTTAAGCGAAAAACCCATTGAAGAAATCAATCAAGCACGCGCAAAAATTTCAAAAATAAAAGCAGGAGGGCTGATTAATTATTTAGGTGAAAGAAACCTTATTCAACTGTTAATCGAAGATATCCCCAGCCAACAGCCACATTTAATAGGCTCAGGTTTATTGTTCTTAAAAAAAGAATCACCTTATGAAACCCATGTGCTTGCGTCAATTAATATAGCAATGCAAGCAGCAAAAATAGCGGCTGAGAATTTTGGTTTGTCTGTTGAGCTTATCGCTAATTTATATACAGGCGATCTCCAAGCCACTGTTAACGATCTTTATGAAAAAATATCTCAAGTGAAAATAAATACTTTAATCATTGCGGGCGGCGAATGCACAATTAATTTACCTGAATCTCCAGGCATAGGAGGGCGTAACCAACACATGGCGCTTTTATTTGCTAAAAAAATTACTGAAGAAAAAGGACTTTATTTTTTATCCGCAGGAACAGACGGCACTGATGGATTTTCAGAAGCTGCAGGTGCAATTGTTGATGCTGATACCCTTGGGCGGGCTGAAAAAGCAGGGATGCATATCGAGCCTTATTTGTGTGGCGCGAATGCCAGCCCTTTTTTGCGTGCAACAGATAGCCTTATTGAAACAGGTCCAACGGGCACGAATGTCATGGACTTATATTTTATATTGAAAGTTTAAGTTTAGCTGACATAATGAGAGCACATAGTCTGAAATAACAAACAAGGGCCAAAAATGACCATAGAGACTGCATCACTAGACTTTGGGAAAAAATATCCTAAAGGCCTGGTCCCCATGTTCTTTTTGCAAGTCTTAAGCATGATCGGTTTTTCTTTAGTCTTTGCACTCCTTGTTTTATATGCCACCTACCGATTAGATTTTGATATTCACCAAGCGTTTGCCTTAAGCGCTATTTTTAATGCCTTAGCTTTTGCACTTTCTGTTTTTGGTGGTTACTTAGGTGAACGTTATCTGGGTTACCGTTATGCAGTTTGGTTGAGTATTTTTCTTGCCATGATCGGTCTTATTGTCATGGCTTTTCCCGATAGGATGGCGCTCTATTGGGGGCTTGCAATCTTTATTGTTGCAACCGGGATTTTAACACCTTGTATTTTTGTTTTGCTGGGTCGTTTATATAAACCTAAAGATCCTCGGCGTGATAGTGGTTTTACGATTGCTTATATCGGTATGAATGTCGGTAGTTTCGCCGCTTCACTTTCTTCTGGTTATTTAACAAAATATTGGAGTTACTCTGGCGCGTTTTTAGTCGGCGCTTTTTTTACCTTCGTCATGCTCATTGTCTTTATGATGTTTCGAAAAGATTTTAGAATTCAAACAGAGTCTGTTAAGTATATAAAAACGCGCCCTGATGCGATTAAGCGCTCAAGAATGACGGGGGTATTTTTAATTTTAGCGGCACTTCCCATTACAGCATTTTTAGTCCGCTTTTCACATTTTAGCAATTTGATTTTAGTCGTCGTGGGTCTTTTTGCTGTTTTACTTGTGATTTATTTAGCAATGCAAGAGTCGAAACAATATCGCAATAAAATGTTTGTCTTTTTAATTCTTACGATTATTTCCGTCGCTTTCTGGGCGCTTTATAATTTAACCCCTTCGGCATTAACCATTTTTACAAAATACAATGTCAATCGACATTTTTTAGGCGTTTATTTTCCAACGGCAACTTACTCCGCACTTAATCCTTTATTCATTATTATCTTTGGGCCTCTATTAAGTATTATTTGGATGTGGCTTAACTATAGAGACAAAAAAATATCAACACCTGCAAAATTTGCTATAGGTGTTTTCCTTATGGGTGCAGGTTTTCTTATTCTGATTCTTGGTATTCAATTCGCAAGTCCGACAGGTTTAATGAGTTCGTGGTGGATTGTCTTAAGTTATTTTTTACAAACCATGGGCGAACTTTTTGTAGGTCCGATTGGATTTTCAATGGTGGGTGAATTGGTGCCGGCAAGATTAGAAGGTCTCATGATGGGTATCTGGCAATTAGCGACAGGTGTCGCAGGCGCTTTAAGTGAGTTTATGTCGAATTACTCAACCCCTGCAAAAAGCATTAATCCTCATATCACTAATCCAGGTTATGCTCACGCCTTTTTAATCTTTGGCGGGATCACAATTGTTGTTGCGATCATTAATGCATGCTTGGTTCCTTATTTGAATAGAATCTCTTCCAGCACTGATGCTGTAAAAACCTGATTTTTCAATTAGATACGAAATTATTATGAAAACAATTTGACCATAACGGGGTAAAACTGTATAATCCCGCCACGTTTAATTTTTGGTCAAATAATAATGAAATATAACGACTTTATAGCACTAATTGAATCGCTTCCTCCTTATGTTCTTGGAGAACTTTATAAAGCGTATTTTGCATTTTCTGATTTATTTACGTTTGAAAATTCTAACCCAATAGATCTATCTTACGTACTTCAAAAGACTTTATCTGAGAGCATATCTTTAACAGGCGAAAAGTGTGAGTATACTGATTATAGTCAAAAGTCTAAGAGAGCTAAGAAGATTAATGAAGAGGCTGATAATTTTAAAAAACTATTCAAACGCAATACGCCTCAAAGAAGCTTTTTTGATCAAATAAAAAAATTGTTAAAAACAGCGCAAAGTAAAAAGCAATCAACCAAAACATCATCTATCTTAAATGATCTTCAAGAATTTCCGGAATTAAAGTCGCGCTTTTCTACGGCTAATTATTTTCAGCTAGATACAGATGCTCTTAATGTTAGAGTGAGTCTTGCGTTTGCTGAGGCTGTTTTGAATGAAGATTTTGACGGCTGTACAAAACTTTATTTTTCTCTATATGAGGCGTTAGCTGAAACCCTAGAGTCTGAAGCTGTTTTTAGTTTCTCATTGGATGAGGTTGAAAGAGAAGCTAAGAGGGAGCTTCAAGAAAAGTTTGCGGGTAAAAGTTTTGATTCGCACAGGTCAACAAACTTTCATCAAGATTTAATAGTTAGAATGCAACAAGACGGAAGGGGGTTGACGATTCATGATACTTCTATTTTGGAATTTTTCCCTGTAAGAAGGGAGGGTGAAGCCAGGCCTGGTGATGAACAAGTTAAAAGTATGGCGGAATATATCGAAGGTAGCGAAGTTTTAGGTAGAGACGCAGCCAGTTGGTTAGCGATGGAAAATATACTTGATGTTTACGATCCATTTTCAAAAATACTCATTGAAAAAATTATGTCTTTAGAGGAAGTGGGACGCACCGGCTTAGTAGCTTCAATTCAAAGAGAGAGTATTAGCAGGGATATTAGTAGAATGTGTGATGAAAGTTTACTTGTTGTCACTAGATTTAGCTTGGATTTGTGTAATATGTTGGATCCAGAAAAAAGCGGCCCTCCAATTGTTTTTGAAAGTCACTGCAGATTAAAAGATGTTGATGGGAAAGCAATGTTAATGGATTTGAGTTTGATAACAGTACCCCAACCCTCATCTTTAGTAAGGCAAACTTCAGGTCATAGTGAAATGAGTGCTTCAAGCAGCAGTGATGCGGTTTTTACTGGCTCACCACCTCACTCAACTAAGAAAACACCTCCTAGCTTAAGAAAAGGCAGCCCGATTTCAGATGGTGTTGAAGAATATCCAGATAGTTGGAATTCTTGGCTTCTAGGTAATGCAGAACGCTCTTATTTGTCAGATGTGACTACTGCTGAGACAGAAACCTGTAGTGCTTGACGTATATGCCATACCAGGCTAGCCCTGTTTGCCTTTTCGATGCTAACTGATAAATTTTATTTGGTTTTCTGCAAATTAATCAAATCAACAATACACTTGACGCTATCTTTTGTTTCAAGTGCGTTGAGTTTTTCTTGATACTGTTTGTGGTTCTTAAACATTTTTTCAATGCATTCGTAAAGTGATGTTGGGTTGAGTTGCGCCTCTTCGATCACTTCACTAAAACCTGATTTTTTTGCTGTCATGGCGTTTGTTGATTGTTCGCCTCGGCTGACTGTTTTAGGAATGGGGATTAATATTGACGGTTTCTTTAAAGCTTGAATTTCAGATAAACTATTTGCACCTGAGCGTGAAATAATCAAATCACTGCAAGCAAAAACATCTTTAAGTTCTTCGTCTATATATTCATATTGTTTATAGTTTTCATGGTGTTTTAAAGCTTTTTTAATATCATTTTTTCCGCAGATATGAATAATAGAATAGTGCTTTAATAATTTTTCTAATTGCTTTCTGATAGTTTGATTTACTTTTGTCGAACCAACCGTGCCGCAAATGATTAAGATGATAGGTTTGTCAGCTTTTAATCCTGTGAATGCTAGCCCAGCATCTTTTGTGCCTTTTAAAAGTGATGCGCGAATCGGTGAGCCTGTTAATGTAATTTTACTGACTTTTTTAAAATACTTCTGTGTTTCTGGAAATGTAATGCATGCTTGCTTCACGAAAGGTAGGCTGAGTTTGTTTGCAAGGCCTGGTGATGTATCCGATTCATGTAAAATCACAGGGATGCGATTTAACCATGCGCCAACTACAAGTGGCAGTGAAACAAATCCACCTTTAGAAAAAACAACATCAGGCTTTTTCGTTAAACATAAATAATAACTTTGGCTAACGCCTGCGACTAATTTAAAAGGGTCAATAAAATTTTGCCAACTGAAGTAACGGCGAAGTTTTCCGACTTTAATTTTATGAAAGGGGAGGCCAAGAGGTTTGGTTAGTTTTTCTTCGATGCTATTGGCGGCGCCAACATACTCAATTTGCCAACCTTTTGCTTTTAAAGATTCGATGAGGGCAATATTGGGTGTAACGTGTCCGGCGGTTCCTCCGCCAGTTAAAAAAATCTTTTTATGCTTCATTGCGTTTAAATTGAATCCTTGACCTTAATTACTAAACCTTCGCATGCATCTTCAAGCATGTCTATGACAATTTCAAAACCATCCGTACCGCCATAGTATGGATCGGGGATGTGATCATAATGTGTCGCCTTTTGGGAGAAGTCTGTCATTTTGTGAACTTTATGACGATGCTTTTTTTCAGGATCTAGTTTATGTATATCGTTTAAATTATCGTCATCCATCACGATGATGTAATCGAATTCGTTGAAGTCATTTTCTGGGTTAAATTGGCGTGCAATACTCTTAATTTCATGGCCACGTTTGCTTGCGTGTTTGCGCATTCTAGCATCCGCTTTTTCACCAACATGATAGTCGATGATGCCGCAAGAATCTACTTGGATTTTAGCTTCTAAGTCGTTGTTTTTAAGTTTATTTTTAAATATGGTTTCTGCTGTTGGGGAGCGACATATATTCCCCATACAAACGAAAAGTATCTTCATAATGCCTCGTCATTATTGGCTGAAACAGCCGTGATATTACCTTTGAATATTCTTGAAGTACAGGGAAGATTTCTAAATAACTTCTTATGCAAATCAGACTCTATTTAATGATATTCTCTCGTATTTTTAGGGGCTTTCAGCTATAATTCACATATGAAGAAAACGTCGCTAGCTAATACAAATCCTTATCTTAGAGGCCAGAATCGAGAGGCGTTGGCTGCTCGCTCGACCATTACTTCTTGTGGTGTTGAAGGAATAAAAACAGATTTAACAATCACGCTAGATATTGTGATTCCTCGTCGGCCTAAGCGGATTTATAGAGGTACTAAGAAATAGAGTCTTCCAGTAATCGATAAAAAACTTTTTGAATAGGTTGTGTGTCTCCAGAAAAGGCAGCGTGAATCGCCTTAATGTAATTTTCAAAACCTTCCATATTTTCTACTTGATTAATGCTGGAGTAATTTAATTGCGGCATATCAGCCTGCATAGCCATTAAGTTTGCCAGTAAGCGAGCTAATCTCCCATTTCCTTCGCGAAATGGATGAATGATTATCAACTCGGCATGAATGCTGCCAAGCATAGCAGCTAATGTATTCATGTCTGATTCATGGCATGGTGTATACTTCCTGAGAAAGTTATCCTCAAATTCTTGCATCAATCTAGGGATAAAGTTTGGCGCAGCAAACGGAAAACCTGCTTTAGACATGCTAACAGTTCTATATTTTCCAGCGAAAGGGTAAACGTCTCCAAGCCATAGTTCGTGAAAATTGCAAATATCGGTAGCAGTGAACCCCTGATCTTTTTCAACAATCTCTTCTAACTCGAGTTCCGCACGCTGAAGTTCGTTCGCTTCGATCTGCTCTATTTGTTCTTTTGAGGTAATATGCAAATAATTTTTAAGCACTTCATCATTGGAACAAGGTTCGTAGCTTTCATCTTCAGGTACTGAGTAGCGGTTAGTTTTCTTCACGCAGTGCTTCCTTGTCGCCTGTAGTTTTGTGCAAAAAAATGGCGTCCTAGAGAGGATTCGAACCTCCGACCTGCCGCTTAGGAGGCGGCTGCTCTATCCAGCTGAGCTACCAGGACTAAAGCCATTAAACTGTTTTCCTACGGCGGGTTCAAATGTAAGCAAACATCCCGCCATTTTGGTTGCTTCCGATGCTGGGATTGCTTGCTTCGCTCGCGAACCCACCCTACGCCATGCTACCAGGACGTAGTTATCCAAGCTGTTATTTTCGTAGGGTGGGTTCTTTGCGGAGCAAAAATCCCACCACTTCGGTTGTTCCCGATGGTGGGATTGCTTGCTTCGCTCGCAAACCCACCCTACGCCGTGCTACCAGGACGTAGTTATTCAGGCTGTGTATGATATCATAAGTTCTTTATTAATCTTAAGTAATTTAAGGTATCGTTTGTTTATCCTTTTTTTAAAATGCCTCGCCGTTGGATTTGTCATCGCGGCGCCCATTGGGCCTATTGGTACTTTGTGTATTCAGCGGTCTTTGCATTATGGTTTTTGGAGTGGATTCTCTGCAGGTTTTGGTGCGGCGCTTGCTGATGGAACCTTTGGTGCTATAGCGGCTTTTGGTCTAACAGCGATCACTTATTTCGTTTTAGGTTATCGTCCTGAAATTCAATTAGTCGGCGGTATCATATTAGTAGTATTAGGCTTGGTGATTTTTATTTTTAAAGCCGGTTACAATAAGACCATAAAAATAAAAGCAAAAAACAATGTAACTTATCTTCTGACAACTTATGCTATTGCTATCAGTAACCCCGCAACCATTTTAGGTTTCATTGCGATTTTTGCAGCGCTTGGTTTAGGGTCGAAACATAATGGAATAGGTGTTGCCTTATTGATGACGGCAGGCGTTTTTTTGGGATCATTGTTTTGGTGGTTTCTTTTGAGTGGCATCAGTAGCCGCTTCAAATCCAAAATGACAGAAGCTAAATTGTTTTGGGTCAATCGAATCTCAGGAATAATTTTAATCATTTTTGGGGCAGTTTGTATACTAACCATCTAGTTTTTGTTTTATAGTTAATCATATCGTAAAAAATATGCAATTATTACAACTATTTAGTTGCAGTATTCACTTCTGTAACCATACTGTTATCTAATACTAATGACTACATATCTGATGGTGCTTAGAGGATGACATTATGAATATGAGAATGAGACGTAATATAAAACTACTTGGGGTTCTTTCTGGACTTTTTATTTCTGGCGGTGCATTTGCCGGACAACTTACGGCAACGTTACCTGTGACTGCAACTATTACTGGTTCATGCAGTGCGGTTGCACCTGGTAATCTGACTTTTGGTGACTATAACCCACTTGATACGACAGCACTTGATGCTAGCGATAATATTGAAGTGACTTGTACTAACCAAACAGCTTTCGATGTTGCTCTTAACAAGGGTACAACGGAGGGTGGTACTATTGATGGCCGTAAAATGGCAGGCCCTTCCGGGGCGCTTTTAAACTATAACTTGTATACTGATGCTGATCACTCAACGGTTTGGGGCGATGGAACTACAGGTGAATTGGTTCAAGGAACGGGTACAGGCTCTGCGGTTACTGAAACCGTTTACGGCCAAGTTCCAGCTAATCAGAATAGCGCTGTGTCAGGCAGCTACTCTGATAATGTAACGGTAACAGTTAACTACTAACAGTAAGATATGGCGCTTTTTATAACAAATAAGAAGCGCCAACTATTTGCCGTTAATCTTTAGTCTTCTCAATGCTTCTTAATTTGCTGTGTGCGCAAATAATGTTAGAATAACCTCCGGAATTATTTACTCTTATTAATAAGATATAGGTCTTAAGTTTTTATGTTAAAAAGATATGTCGCTTCTATGCTTTTCTTATTCTTTACGGCCTCCTTGTTCGCCGGTGGCTTACAAGTTTCTCCCGTTCATATTGTTTTTAAGCCGGGTGAAAATATTACTTTACTGCAATTAAGAAATGTCGAAAAAAAATCCATAACCTTTCAGCTGTCGGTGAAGCGCTGGGAACAAAAAAAAGGGAAGGGGTATTATGTAAAAACAAGAGATGTGCTAGTGACGCCACCCCTTGTTAAGATTGCACCAGGTCAAATACAAAATATTCGTATTGCTTATTTGGGTACGCCTCCAGAAAAAAGAGAAAAAGCTTACCGTATTTTTATGCGACAAGTGATTACCAAGCATAAGCATGTTTCTGGGTTAGAGGTTATTTTAAATATTAGTGTACCGGTTTTTGTTCAGCCTCAGGGAACATTAACACCTGCTTTGACATGGACAGCAACATGCAAGAAAAAGCATTTGAGACTTACCGCCTTTAATAATGGTAACGAGCATGCTCAAGTGACGCATTTATTAATTGAAACACCGAAGGGCGAGAAAATTATTGATCAAAAAGTTTTTAAATATTTGTTTCCAGGGAATGCTTACATGTGGCGAGTTAAAATGAAGAGCGCATGCAAGAGAAATTATAAATTAACCTATACTAATAATAAGCCGACAGCAGAACCGCCTACTCAAGTTCATGTTTCGTAAATTACCTTTATTTTTTGTCTTATTGTTTTTATCGACAACATGTTTCGCGTTAGCAACGCAATACCAAGAAATGTTGTTGTCGATTAATCTTAATGGAAACAAAACCGGTGTTGTGGGTTTATTTTTAAAAGCGCCCAATAAAGCTTTGTATCTTGAGGATAGTACTGTTAGTAAGCTTCAGATTCGAACGGAAAGTCAGAAGCCAATCGTTGTAAAGGGAAGGAAGTTTTATAATCTCAATCAAATGGCGATTAAAGCAAAAATCAACGAAAGAACACAAGTTATTGTGATGAATGTGCCGATGAATGATTTTTACGTTGATAAAGTTAATGCGGCAAAATCAGGTTTGGCGCTGACAACGGCCAAGCCGCTTTTAGGTATGTATGTTAATTACGATCTTTATTTTCAAGATAGTTCAGCACAAAATAATAAATCTGGATTGTTTAATACGAATATTTTTTCAGGTTACGGTATAGTTAATAACACTTTTTCTGTGACTAATACCCAGGGTAGAACAAAAGCTATCCGCTTAACCAGTACATGGACAAAAGAAAATAGAGCAAAGCTTTCAGTGATGAGGTTAGGGGATGCCTCAACGCCAACAAGTTTGTGGGGGCAGTCAGTAGGTTTTGGTGGTTTTCAATGGGCCTCAGACTTTAATTTAAATCCTAATTTATCAACAATGCCCATGCCGGCGATTAAAGGACAAGCAAAACTTCCTTCGGTTTTAAATGTCTATGTGAATAATGCATTGGCGTTGAAAACCAATGTAGATTCAGGACCGTTTCAAATTTCTTCATTACCTGTTGTTGATGGGCAAGGTAATATTACATTGGTGACGCTTAACTCGATAGGTCAGCAGCAAGTTATAACGATTCCTTACTATGCTAACAGCGATATGTTAAAGCCAGGTTTAAAACAATATTCTTATGATATTGGTTATTTAAGATTTGATTACGGTATTGCAAGCGCTGACTATTCTCAAATCATGGCGCTTGCAAGTCAGAAGCGAGGCATCAATAATTATTTAACAAGTGAATGGCGCGCAGAAGTTCTGCAGCATCAACAAACGCTAGGCGGCGGTTTTATTACGCTTATTCCTAAAGTGGGAAGTCTTAATTTTGCTTTGTCAGGAAGTCATTTCAAAGGTGATTTTGGTGGTTTGGCGCGTATTGGATTGAATAGGCAGGGGCAGCGATTTTCCTGGGGGATTCAATCAGAATATACAACACAGGATTTTATGCAGTTAGGTTATGATAGAGAAAGCCCTCCACCTGAGCTTTCAACAAAAACTTTTATTGGAGTTACGCTTCCTGATAAATCTTCTTTAAGTCTTAGTTATGTGAATCAGCTCGACAGAGGTGCACAAAGAGTAAGTCTTGTTAGTATCACTTATGCGCGAACATTCTTTAAAAGTTTAGCTTTTAATATTTCAGGGCTTAGCAATGTTGGCGGAGAAAATAATAAAGAAGTCTTTGTGAATTTAAGTTATAGCTTTAATAACCAAGATACGGCTAGTCTTTATGGAAGAGAAGGTGTTGGACAAAGCGCGCTTAATTTACAGTATTATCATAACAATATTAAACCTACGGGATGGAGTTATAATGTTAGCGCTAATGCCGGGAAACCGAATTATATTAACGCGGGTGCAAACTGGACAACCAACTATGGTGTCTATAGCGGACAACTCAGTCGTGAAAATAATAAAACAAGTTATTTGGTTGAAGCGAATGGTAGCGTGACAACAGCGAAAATGCATGTCTTTATTAGCCAGCCTATTGCGGGCAGCTTTGGTATTGTTCAAATTCCTCATATGTCCAATGTGGGTGTTTACCTTGAAAATAACCTTGTCGCTACAACGGGTTCATCAGGCTATGCTTTTGTGCCTGATATGGCGCCGTTTTTCCCCAATAAGCTTTCATTGGATCCTGCGGATTTGCCGTTAACAACTGTGCCGTCGCATTATAGTAAAACAGTCGTTCCATCTGATGAAGGGCCTGCTTTTGTGAAATTTAATATTAGAAAGGTTTACCAAGCGGTTATCCATCTCAAGCAAAAAAATGGACGATATGTGCCCGCAGGATCATCGGTGACATTGAAAGGAGTGAAAGGCGAGAAGGTGGTTGGATATGAAGGTGAAGCTTTTGTTGTCACAAATAAGCGAAAAGTTGCTGGTATTGTGAGCTGGAATAATAGAAAATGCCATTTTGAATTAACGATACCCCATACAAAACGGCCGACAGCGTTTTTGGGTAGTGTGTTATGCGAAACCTAATCTTTTTTTTCTTAATCCTTTGTTTTAGCAGCTGTGCGCTTGCTGTGCTTCCGACGGCTGGAACTGAATGTACAATTACAACCCCGGGGCCTATTAATTTTGGTATTTATAATCCGCTTTCAACTTTTTCAGATAATGTGTATGAAGAAATGCAAATTAACTGTTCTGGTACGGGTTCGGTGAGTTACACCGTAAATATAGCTGGAGGTAATGCGGGAAGTGCTAAGCAGCGCTATATGGAAAGAGAGGGAACTACTGATCCACAGTTGAATTACAATATCTATAATGATAGAGGGAAAATTTGGAAAGATGGGCAAAATGGTACCTATCATCTTATTGCAACAGAACCTTTGCCTGCGAATATGGTGTATTCTATTGCTGCAAAAATTCCTGCAAGACAAAAGAATATTTTTCCAGGTGTCTATAGCGATGATACTGTGAATATCGAGATGACTTATTAAGCTTTTATTTTAGTGTGTTCAGCGTATGATGTTACTTCGTTTTAATTGAAAAAAAACAGGTTGAGCATTGTGGCTAAAGCACTATCAATTACAGATTTAAAAAAAATTTATTCTAATGGATTCGAAGCTTTAAAAGGCATTAGTTTTGATATTGAAGAGGGTGATTTTTTTGCTTTACTTGGACCCAATGGTGCGGGGAAATCAACAACGATTAATGTTGTTTCACACTTATTGAAACCAACGTCAGGCATTGTAAAAGTTTTGGGCCGGGATATTCGCCAAAACTCTGATGAAACAAAATTACATGTAGGTCTTGTTCCTCAAGAATTTAATTTTAATATTTTTGAAAAAGTGAAAGACATCATCATTAACCAAGCGGGCTACTACGGTATTCCAGCTAAACAAGCAAGAGTGAGTGCCGAGAAATATTTAAAAGCGCTTGGGCTTTGGGAGAAAAAAGATTCAATAGCAAGGTCGTTATCAGGCGGCATGAAAAGGCGGCTGATGATTGCAAGAGCATTAGTGCATGAGCCAGAACTTTTGCTTCTGGATGAGCCAACGGCTGGTGTTGATGTTGAATTGCGTAGAACGATGTGGGAGTTTCTTCAAAACATTAATCGCGAAGGTAAAACAATTGTTTTAACGACGCATTATTTAGAGGAGGCTGAGAAGCTTTGTAATAACGTTGCCATTTTAAATCGCGGTGAAATCTTATTAAAAGAAAATGTTAAAGAATTATTAGCAACACTTAAAAAAGAAGCTTTTATTCTTGATCTTATGGCGCCGATTGAGAGTTTAGCTAGCTTTCAAAATTCAAATTTTAAAGTTAAGTTACTTGAAGATGGTAGATTAGAGTTGATCAAGTGTGGCGATATTTCTATGGCAGATATTTTAAATGAACTTGCAGGAAAAAACATTCAAGTTAAAACGATGACGAATCGTGCAAGTCGACTTGAGGAATTATTTATTGATTTAGTAACAGAGGGAGGAAGCAATGATGAATGCTAAAATCCTTCGTATCAATTACGTAGCCTTTTTGACGATTATACGCAGAGAATTTACGCGTATTTTTAGAATATGGGGCCAAGTTTTTTTGCCACCTGCGATTACAATGATTTTATATTTTATTATTTTTGGAAGTCTTATAGGGAAAAAGATAGGCTTAATTCAGGGTGTTCCCTATATGGAATTTCTGGCGCCGGGACTCATTATGATGTCAGTGGTGACTAACTCATATTCAGGTGCAGTTTCGGGTTTTTTCTCCGTACGTTATACGGGGAATATTGAAGAAATGCTGATAGCACCTATTTTTAAAACAACGATTGTTGCTGCATTCGTTGTGGCGGGCGCTATGCGTGGCTTGATTATAGGCGCAATGGTGCTGCTTATCTCGATGTACTTTACACATTTCACCATCACCCATATTTTTATTTTATTGATTAGTGCGATTCTAACTTCTATTCTTTTTGGATTGGCAGGGTTTGTGAATGCTGTGTTTGCAAGAAGTATAGATGATGTAAGTATTGTGCCGACGTTTGTTTTAACGCCTTTGACTTATTTTGCTGGTGTTTTTTATTCAATAAAAATGTTGCCACCTTTTTGGCAAGCACTTTCTCATTTTAATCCCGTTTTATATATCGTTGATATTTTTCGTTTTGCGGCTTTAGGAATTGTGGGTGTTAATATTGAATTTGCTTTTTTTGTTGAGTTCGCGCTGATCGCTTTGCTTTTGTTCCTTATTATCCATTTTATGCGCAAAGGCTACGGTGGAAGAGTGTAGGGTGGGTTCTTTGCGGAGCAAAACCCCCACCACTCTGGATGTTCCGATGGTGGGATTACTCGCTACGCTCGCGAACCCACCCTACGAATAAAGGTTTAGCGCTTTGGGTGGGCTGAGTTCTTTGCGGAGCAAAAATCCCACCTTTAGGGTGTTTCTAGTGGTAGGATTTCTCGGATTTTTAGAGCATATTAAGGTAAATTAACAGATATAAGCTATTATTAACCACGATTAAGTAACAAAGGGAAAGCTGTCATGAAGTACTTGCTATTATCTATCTGTCTAAGCGGTTTATTTTTTGCCGCTGGAACCTCATATGCATCTAACCTCAACCCTAATCATGAATCTTGCTCTGTCCTTTGCAATGATCTTGGTGGTCAAGGTGCGCAATATCCAGGATGTACTTGTAAAGCGCCAAGAAGCTCTTAACTTTGGAGCTTCTTGGTTGCTCCCGATGCTGGGATTGCTCGCTGCGCTCGCGAACCCATCCTACGAATAAAGGTTTAGCGCTTTGGGTAGGGTGGGTTCTTTGCGGAGCAAAAATCCCACCATCGGATGATTTAAAATGCTAGGATTACTCGCTATGCTCGCGAACCCACCCTACATTTTTGTTCTTTCGAAGTATGACTGGGTTTTGATGATTTCTTCACGTTCATTGAACGTTACAAGATTGTCCGTAACATTTTTACTATCACCGTCTTTTTTAATGACTTCTAAGGTTGATTGCATTGCATGAATAGAGGCGCGTTGTAAATCAGAAGGAATAATCGCAATAGAAAACCCCATTGCCTCTAAATCTTTAGCAGGAACTAAAGGTGTTTTCCCACCATAAAACATATTAATTAATTTAGGCTGAGGAAGCGCTTTTGCAATCGCTTCAATTTGTTCGCGCGTTTCAGGCGCCTCAACAAAAAGCATATCAGCACCTGCAGCAGCATAGGCTTTAGCGCGTTCAATCGCCGCATCAAAACCTTCAACAGCAATCGCATCTGTTCTTGCAATAATAAGCAAGTCTGAGCTCTTTCGCGTATTAACAGCCACTTTAATTTTATGACACATTTCTTCAGTAGGGATTAATGTTTTATTATTTAAATGCCCACAACGTTTAGGAAAGGTTTGATCTTCAATATGCATAGCGGCAATATCAATACGTTCAAATTCTTGTATAGTCCGCTCTACATTTAGTTCATTCCCAAAACCTGTATCAGCATCAGCAATCACAGGGACATCACTCGCGTCGACAATCGTTTTTAATTGTTCAACAACTTCAGTCAGTGTCAATAAACCAATATCCGGAACACCTTTGCTTCGTGCAATAGCACCACCGCTTGCATAAACAGCACTAAATCCAGCGCGATTAACTAATAGTGTCGACATCCCATCAAACACTCCAGGTGCAATTGTTAAAGTTTTCGAAAGCAAAGATTTTGAATTTTCTGACATAATAACTCCTAGAATATCTAGACTAATCATATTCTAGGAATCTAGAAGGGTCAAATGATGTAAAGCTTTTTTCAAGCTAAGCCAGCGCTTTCTCATTTCGGCTTTCATACATGAGCTTTTCTATGGCGCCTAGAAAAACAACAATTCGATAGCAACCTGGGCTCTTTCTTGATTCAAGTGTACAAATTGCGGATTTGCCTAAGGAAGAAAGCCCTAATTGATTTTCAAAGTTTTCAATGAGGCGCTTTTTAAATGCGTGAGATCTGGATCTTGATGTAAATAAGCGTGAGCAAAACTGTTCCTTTTTAGTGTTTTTGCTGCGTATTTCCCAGGTAGTGTCTTTGTCGAAAGCGGTAATCGTTTTTTTGAGTTGTTCATACATTTAGCTTAGTTTCCTTGCTCTGACTATCTATCCATAAATATCTTCTTAAAAAACACTACTATTAAGAAAATAAGGTAATAGTCTATACACTAAAATAACAGATGTGTAGGGTTTTCGGAAATATCCTTCCTCTTCTTTGCATTTTATGAGCATTCATAGCGCTTGACCCTCTCAATACTTGCTGGCACGATGAGTTTATGAGTTTCGGTATTTTAGAAAGTTTTCTTATCATTTTATGTGCGACTTTAATTGTCACACTTATTTTTCGTTATATTCATTTACCTATTATTCTAGGTTATGTGCTTGTGGGCGCCATTATGGGGCCGCATATTTTAGGTTGGATACCTAAGGTTAAAGTTATACAAGAGTTAGCAGAGTTTGGTGTTGCTTTATTGATGTTTACAATAGGTTTGCAATTTTCAATACGTGAATTGCTAACGCTAAAATATTCCGCTTTTATTTTGGGTGGGCTGCAAGTTCTTCTGAGTATTATTATCACCGCCGCCATTGGGGTGTTTTTAGGGATGTCCATAATAGCCTCTGTCGTTATGGGCGCAATCGTAGCAATGTCGTCAACGGCCATTGTGATTAAACAGCTCATTGATCAAAAAGAATTAAAAGAGAAGCATGGCTTGAATGCTTTGGGGATACTGCTTTTTCAAGATATGGCAGTTATTCCAATTATTGTCTTAATCGCAAGTTTGCCTGCTGTTGCAAAGGGAGAATCTTTTTGGTGGATATTGCTCTGGTCTTTGTTTAAAGGCGCTATTGCTATTGGTCTTATTCTTGTTATTGGACGATGGTTATTAAAGCCATTGTTTCATTTGATTGCCTCAACAAAATTAGTTGAGTTATTTACTTTGTGTGTTTTATTGGTTTCAGTTGGCTCGGCATGGTTAACAGATGTGTTAGGTTTGTCTTACGCTTTAGGCGCTTTTTTGGCAGGTATTATGCTAGCTGAAGGCGAATACCGTTATCAGATTAAAGTAGAAATAAGACCCTTTCGTGACATTTTGTTAGGATTGTTTTTTATATCCATTGGTATGTTGGTGAATGTGACTACATGGCCACAAATTTGGGTTTGGATAGTGATTTTAGTTGTTGGTTTAATTCTAGGGAAAATGTTATTAATAATATTGCTAGCTAAAATAACTAGGAACGATACAGCTACTTCGCTTCGAACAGGCCTCGTTTTGGCGCAAGGTGGGGAGTTTGGTTTTGCTATTTTAACGCTTGCATTGATACATAAATTAATTCCTATCGATTGGGCGCAATCAGTATTAGCTGCTCTTTTGATTTCATTTATATTGGCACCTATTGTTATTCGATATAATAAAAAAATTGCCCAAGCTTTATTAAGAGCTAAGCTTGAGAAGAGAAAATTATAATATTTAAATTATCTCTATATCTAAATGGTTGAGCAAAGATACAGCTTCAGGTAAAGAAAATTTAGCTTTTTTAATATTATTCAATGAGGGATCAAGGTTGTAGTTTATCGCATCAGTGAAATCGGCATGGTTCAATTGAGTATGCATAAATAAACTTCCAAGAAGATCTGTGTTTGTGAAATTTGAGTGAGGTAAGTTGGCACCTCTAAAATCAACGTCTTGCACTTTGCAGCCTTCAAATACTATTTCATCTAGGCTAAGTTCAAAAAAAGAAGAGTGCGTTAAGTCGCATTGATAAAAAGTAATAGGGCTAGCTAGTTGAATTTGAGGCCAAGTGATTTCAGTCCAGTTAATCCCTAGCATTTTTGATTGATCAAAAATAGTATTTGAAAAGGTGCAGTATTTGATTTTAATCAAACTTAAATTACAGTTTGAAAATTCGCAGTCAATAAATTTGCAATGTTTGAAATTTGATTCGCTAAAGTCACACGCTTTAAAATGGCAGGTATCAAAAATAAGTTCTTCAAATGAGTCTTCAGTCAGCTGAAGATTGAGAAATTTTTCATCAGCATATTGCTTTTGATTTTGTGAGATTGCTGTCATAATCAATCCGATTGTAGCTTTTTAAGCTAATGAAAAACATTTTACAGATTATAGTAAGATTAACGCGGCGGTCAAGACTTGTTCTCACTATTTGGCCAAGGGAATTTGCTCAAGTGAAAATTCATGAAGATAACATTACATTACAGACCAAATACAAACTAACAGCATGGTTTTACGATATTCTAGATTATCCTTGGGAGCGAGTGTATAAACATTGGCGCCCTCTTTTCTTAGAAGATCTTCGGGGTGAGGTTTTAGAATTAGGTTCAGGGACAGGGCGCAACTTTCAACACTATCACTCGAATGTGAATTTAACTGCGGTTGATTTAAGCGATACAATGCTGGCGGTTTCTAAAAAGCGTGCCAAGCGAGCAAAATGTAAAATTGATTTAAAGCATGAAGACGCTACATTAATGACGGATATTCCATCTAATTATTACGATTGGGTGATTAGCACTTTTATGTGTTGTGTTATGCCTGATCATTTGCAGCCGCAGGCGCTGGAACAAATGCTTAGAATATTAAAGCCCGGTGGAAAATTTCGTTTATTAGAAATTATTTATTCAAAAAATCCAAAAATCAATCACAGACAAAAAATATTCGCTCCCTTTGTTGCGAAAATTTATGGCGCGCGGTTTGATCGAAAAACACTTCAGTATTTGCAAGAAATAGACGGGTTAGAGATTACTTGTCAGAAATTTTTAAAAGATGATACGTATCTTTTTATTGAAGGCTATAAGAAATAAACAAGGTGATGATTCATGAATGATAAAATTTTTTTTTCAGTGGGCGCATTTCAAGGCGCTATTAAACAAGGTGACGTCGCATCTAATTTAAATAACACATTAAAACAGCTTGAGATTGCTGAGTCTAAAGGGGTTGATGTTTTGTGTATGCCAGAATCTTTTTTGCACGGATATTTTGAGTTACGATCTGATGCAAAGAAGTATTCGTTGGACCTTGAGAGCACAGAGTATGCTAAATTGTTAGAAAATTTTAAAACATTTAATAAGACGACCTTATTGTTAGGTATCAATGAGCGAAAAGGGGATGAGATTTATAATACAGTTGTTGTGATAGAAAAAGGTAAACATCTTGGTCAATACAGAAAAGCTTATACTTATCCACCTTATGATTATTTCACCCTAGGAAAGGAGTTTCCGATCTTTGAAAAAAATGGCGTTAAATATGGCATTATTATTTGCTTTGATAGTATCTATCGTGAACCCGCCCAGATTCTTGCGCTAAAAGGTGCTCAAGTTATCTTTTGTCCTATGTTTAATAGGGCTGAAAATACACCTCAGATACTGAAATTCTTAAATCGAAAAGGCCATTTTATTTCTCGTGCTTATGATAATGAGTCTTGGTTTGTGAGTAGTGATATTGTTTGGGAAGATGATGGTGATTACGTGTGCGCAGGTTATGCGACTATTGTAGATAAAGAAGGTGAGGTGGTGTGTAGGTCTCAGCCTTTTGCGGAAATGATTATGCAATATGATATTCCACTTAGTGCCTTAAGAGATGATGATAAGCAAAGTAAGCGTTTTACTCGATTGCGAGGTAATCCAGGGTTAAATAAAATCGTTGAAACCGTAATAAACGGGAACAGTAAATGAAATATGAAATTATTCAATGTGATATTACAATATTGAAGGTGGATGCCATTGTCAATGCTGCAAATCAATCATTACTTGGTGGTGGTGGCGTTGATGGAGCGATTCACCGTGCGGCAGGTCCTCAACTATTAAATGCTTGTAAAGCATTATCGGGCTGTGAGGCAGGTGATGCAAAAATTACACCAGGATTTGATCTTGCAGCGCATTACATTATTCATACGGTTGGCCCTGTTTGGTATGGCGGGCAAAAAAAGGAAGCTGAATTATTAGCTTCTTGCTATAAAAAAAGTTTGGCACTTGCGACCGAGCATCAGCTAGAAAGTATCGCTTTTCCCGCCATTAGTTGCGGCATTTATGGCTACCCTTTAGAACAGGCAGCGCAGATTGCTATCTCTGAGGTGCGCAAGCATTTAGCAACAAAAAAATGGCCTAATCATGTGATTTTTTGTTGTTTTGACGCGAAAACCCAAGCAATATATGAGAGAATTATTTCAGAGAATTAAAAAACAGCTAACTTTCAGGGAGGAAAAGTGTGAAGAATTCGATCTTAGTGCTAGGCGCAGGTAATGTTGGTTTGCTTGTTGCAAGTTTACTTAGTGATACTCAAGATTACACCGTCTATTTAGGTGATATACAAAAACCAAGTGAGTTGCCTGACATTGAAAAAAATCCTATACAATTTGTTCTTTGCAACATTGATCAGCAAAAAGATTTAATTGCCCTCATTAAAAAATATGAAATCCAAACGGTAGTTTCTTGTTTGCCTTTTCAGCAAACAGAAAAAGTGGCTGAGCTTGCAGCAAGCTGCCAATTAAATTATTTTGATTTAACTGAAGATGTTGAAATGACGACAAAGGTTTCAGGGCTTGCTGAAAAAAGCCAACATGTTTTTGCGCCACAGTGTGGACTTGCACCCGGTTTTATTAGTGTTGTAGCGAGTTATTTAATGAAGCCCTTTGATAAGCTAGGCCGCATTAAGCTTCGTGTTGGTGCTTTGCCTTTAAATGTCAGTAACCCATTGAACTATGCGCTGACTTGGTCAACACCTGGTTTAATTAATGAATATATTAATCCTTGCGCTGCTATTGTTGATTATAAAAAAGCTTTTGTTCAGGCTTTAGATAACCTGGAAGAAATTAAGCTTGATGGCTTAACTTATGAGGCTTTCAATACTTCAGGTGGGGTCGGCTCATTAGTGGATACTTATGAAGGTAAAGTACGTCATATGGATTATAAGAGTGTTCGCTATCCCGGTCATTGTGAAAAAATGCGATTTTTATTGCAAGGTCTAAAGTTAAGTGAAGACCCTGAAAAAATTTATGAAATTTTGGAAAACGCAGTCCCTAAAACAGCAAGTGATGTTGTATTAGTTTATGTTTCTGTTCAAGGTATTAAGGATGATGTTTCTTTAGAGCATAATTATGCCGAGAAATTTTATCCTGTAGATTTGTTTGGTAGAAAATGGACGGCAATTCAAATGACAACCGCATCTAGTTTATGTGTTGCTATTGATTTAGTGGTTGTTGAGAAGAAATATAAAGGTCCTTTGCTAAAACAAGAACAAATTAATTTCAAAGAAGATTTTTTGCCGAATCGTTTTGGTCAGTATTTTCAAAGAGAAGAATCTCAAGAAGGGTTATAAAATGGATGTATTAAAAATATTGTCACTTTCATCTAAAAACTTAGGCACCTGTATTGGCTCCGCGTGGTTGGAGAATACTTCATCATCTTTGCTTAATTCAATCAATCCCGCTGATGGTAGTACCATTGCGCAAGTTGAACAAAGCAATGATGAGCAATTAGAGCAAGTGATTAAAGCTTCAAATGAGGCTTTTTTAATTTGGCGTGAAACACCAGCACCAAAACGCGGTGAATTGATTCGTTTAATTGCGGATAAACTGAGGGAATATAAAGATGCTTTAGGCACTTTGGTTGCCTTAGAGATGGGTAAGTCCAAACAAGAAGGTGACGGTGAAGTGCAAGAGATGATTGATATGGCGGATTTTGCTGTGGGCCAATCTCGCATGCTTTATGGAAATACGATGCACTCTGAACGTCCTAACCATCGCATGTATGAACAATGGCATCCTTTAGGTGTTGTCGGCGTATTGAGCGCTTTTAATTTTCCTGTAGCTGTTTGGTCGTGGAATGCTTTTATTGCAGCAATTTGTGGTAACACCGTTATTTGGCGTCCTTCAGAAAAAACACCGCTATGTGCTATTGCCGTTCAAAAAATTTGTGCAGAGGTGCTTGCTGAGCATCAGTATCCTAATGTTTTTTCACTGGTTATTTCTAATGACATTCCTTTTGCACAGCGTTTGGTTGATGATAAACGTTTACCTTTGATTTCTTTTACGGGCTCAACGAAAGTCGGTAGAGATGTTAGTGTGCAAGTTGCAAAAAGGCTGGCAAAACCTTTGCTTGAATTAAGTGGTAACAATGCAGCTATTATTGATAAATCAGCTGATTTAAAACACGCAATTCCTGCTATCGTTTTTGGTGCGGTCGGTACGGCCGGACAACGTTGCACAAGCCTGCGTCGTTTACTTGTGCATAAAACATTATACCCGCAAATACTCGAGAGTTTGAAAAAAGCTTATTCGCAAATCAAAATAGGTGACCCAACGAATCCTGAAAATCATATGGGGCCATTGATTGATCAAGCGGCCGTTGATGCTTATCAAAAAGCCGTTGATGCTGTTAAAGAGCATAAAGGAAATATTATTTTTGGTGGCAATGTGATTGAGGGTAAAGGTTATTTTGTTGAGCCAACAATTGTTGAAGCAGATGCCAATTGGCCCATTGTTAATTGTGAAACTTTTGCGCCGATTCTTTATGTGATGGCTTATGAAGATCTTGATCATGCTATTGCATTGAATAATCAAGTTGATCATGGATTATCTTCTGCTATTTTTACACAAGATATTCGGGTTGCTGAAAAGTTTCTTTCTGTGAGTGGTAGCGATTGCGGTATTGTGAATGTGAATATTGGTACGTCAGGCGCAGAAATTGGTGGTGCTTTTGGCGGTGAAAAAGAAACAGGTGGTGGCCGTGAAGCGGGTTCTGATGCTTGGAAAGCTTATATGCGACGACAAACGAATACGATTAATTGGGGTGTGGATTTGCCCTTGGCACAAGGAATTAAATTTGATTTGGGCGACTGACAGGAGATAAGCTAAATGACGGAAAATCAAAACTTAGAGAATCTTTTTCAACGCTTGTGGGAGCAATATACAAAAGATAGTCCGCAAGCAGCAGAGATTCATCAGTTATTTTTAGATCAAGGTGAAGCTATTGCGAATGATCATATTGCGCTGCGTACTTTTGATGATCCTCGTGTGAATGTTGATCAGTTAGGCCGGTTCTTTTGTGAGTTAGGTTATGAAGAAAAAGGTAAGTATGAGTTTCCTGTAAAAAAACTCTTCGCTAAACATTACGAACATGTTAATGGCGATCAGCCTAAAATATTTATTAGTGAATTGAAAACAAGAGAGTTTAGTGAAAGTTTACAGCAACAGGCAAAAACTTGTATTGATAGGATTGAGAAGTCTCAACTAAATAAATCATCTCTATTATATTCGGGAGCATCATGGAAACCTATTGATTATGATGTTTATCAAGCGTTATTAGAAGAATCAGAATACGCTGCTTGGGTTTACGCTTTTGGTTTCCGTGCGAATCACTTTACTGTATTCGTTAATGATATGAAAAAATTAAATAGTATCGAGGCTGTCAATCAACTATTAAAAGAAAGAAACTATCAATTAAATGCCGCTGGCGGTGAAATCAAAGGCACACCAGATGATTTGTTAGAACAATCAAGTACGCTGGCTAATAAAGTGATGGTAAAATTCAACCAAGGCGAATTTGAAATCCCCAATAGTTATTATGAATTTGCTAAACGTTATCCTTCTGAAGAGGGTAAGTTGTTTCAAGGTTTTGTTGCTGCCTCTGCAGATAAAATTTTTGAAAGCACTGATGTTAAAAAGGATGAATAATATTCCGTTAAAAAATCGCTTAAAACAGTCTGGATTTAAAGGCGATGTTGCAAATGATACGGCAACGCGTTTAGTGAATGCGACAGATAATAGTATTTATCAACTTATGCCTGAAATGGTGATTGCGCCAAAAGACAAACAAGACTTAAAAATTTTAATACAAGTTGCCAATGAAGAACCTTTTAAGCAATTAAAATTCACTCCACGCGGCGGCGGAACAGGTACGAACGGTCAATCATTAACAGAAGCAATCGTTGTAGATACAAGTCGATACATGACGCATATTCTTGAGCTTGACGAAGAAAACAAATGTGTGACAGTTGAACCAGGTGTCATTTTGAGTCAGCTTGATGAATATCTTAAGCCTTTTGGTTTGCATTTTCCTCCTTCTATCTCAACGGCAAATCGTGCAACGATTGGCGGAATGATTGGAACTGATGCGGCTGGCAAAGGCTCTTTAATTTATGGTAAAACAAGTGATCATATTGCTTCTATCGAAGCGTTAATGGTTGATGGGACTCAACTTGAAAGCAAGCCCATTAATGAAAAGCAACTGCAGGCGATAGTTTCTAAAAATGATCGAGAAGGCAGGCTGTATTCAACGCTTCATCAATTGTTAAATTCAGTCAAAGATGAAATACAACGCCGCTTTCCACCATTAACGCGCGCACTCACAGGCTATAATTTAAAAGCTTGCTTTTCTGGCGGCGATGGACTTGATCTTAATTATTTACTGACGGGCGCTGAAGGAACTTTAGCTTTTACAACGCAAGTCACATTGAAATTATTGGATCGTCCAAGATGTCGGTCTCTAGTTGTTGTCCATTATTCCGATTTTTCAGCTGCGCTTGATGATGCAATATTTTTAGCTGGGTTTAAGCCCTTAGCTATCGAAACGGTTGATGATAAAATCCAGGATTTTTCTCAAGCCTTGCCAGAGTGGCTGGAATTAAAGTTGATTCTGAGCAATGAAGAAAAAAAGATTAATAATTTTATTGAATTTGTTGCAGACAGTCAGAGCGATTTAAAGCAGAAGGTCAATGCTTTAGCGGATGTATTAAAACAAAATAATGCAAGCTTCACAGTGGTTGATGATGAAGCGATGATTAATGCTTTATGGGAAATGCGTTCAAAAGCTGTAGGAATAGCTGCAAGAATGCCCGGTAAAAGAAAGCCTATCGCTTTTGTTGAAGATGTTGTGGTTGCGCCAGAGCATTTGGCTGCTTTTAATCAAGAGTTCCGCGCAATTTTAGATAAGCACCATTTGGAGTATGCCATGTATGGTCATGTTGATGTTGGTTGTTTGCATGTTAGACCTTCACTCGATATGCAAGATGAGAAAGATCGGACATTGATTCGTCCTATTTCTGAGGAAGTTGTGAAGCTAGTACAAAAATATCATGGCCTCTTTTGGGGAGAGCATGGTAAAGGTATTCGCGGTGAGTTTATTGAGGTTTTTTTTGGTCCGGTTCTTTATCCTATTTTAATTGAAATCAAACGATTGTTTGATCCCGATAATCGATTAAATCCTGGCAAATTTATCGCTTTAAATGACGAAGCACTAATGCGAATCGATAAAATGCCTATGCGTGGTGAATTTGATCAAGAAATTAAACCCGATTTACAAGAAAAATATGAAAAAGCATTGATTTGTAATGGCAATGGCGTCTGTTTTAATCGTGACATTAGTAATGTTATGTGTCCTTCTTATAAAGTGACGAATGATCGTATCCATTCGCCAAAAGGAAGGACGTCTTTAATAAGAGAGTGGTTGCGCCGTCGCTCATTGAAAATCCAAGATGATACATTTGAACACCAAGTCTTTGATGCAATGGCAGGATGTTTAGGTTGTAAAGGGTGCGCAGGAAAATGTCCGCTTAACGTCAGTATCCCTGACTTAAATGTTAATTTTTTAAATACGTATTATAAAAAACATAAACGTTCAATGCGAGAACGCTTCATTGCTCATAGTGAAAGTCTTATTCCAAAAATAGCAAACTTTGCCGCGATTTATAATCTCATGATTAAAGTTCCAGGCTTTCAAAAAGTATCGGGTTTAATTGACGCGCCAAAAATTTCAACGCCTATTTTTCCTAAAGCATTAAGAAAAAATAAGATACCACTTTATAGAAATGTAGATAATTTAAAGCTAAATACAGCTAAACCCGCCGTTGCTATTTTATGCGATGTCTTTACAACTTATTTAGAAGACAAGCAACCTGTATTTTGGGCAAGTTATTATTTATTAGAAAAAATGGGATTCCAGCCTATTATCTTGTATCCATATGCGAGCGGTAAGAGTTTGTCGGCGACGGGTTGTTTGCCGGAATTTCATGAATGTGCCGAGCATTGGATAAAGCTTTTAAATAAAGTATTTGCAGAAAAAATCCCCGTGATAGGATTGGAAAGTAGCGTGAGTGTGGTTTTTCGCGATGAATATAAAAAGTTTATGAATGAAAATCAGAATAATTTACAAGGAACTGTGCTTTCATTGGCTGAGTTTCTACAGCAAAACAAATCAAGCTTACCAAAAGTTGAAGCAGCTTCAGCAACGGAATTCCAATTATTGCCACACTGTACTGAACAAGCAATGAACCCTGATGATCAAAAATATTGGCAAGACATTTTTACGAGTATCGGTTTATCATTATCGGTAAAAGCTATAGGCTGTTGCGGCATGGCGGGCATGTATGGACATTTAAAAGAGCAGCAACTTAATAGCCATAAGCTTTTTGATATGCATTGGCGCGAAGAAGTTAATAAAAGTCAAATAATCACATTAGCAACAGGTTTTTCTTGTCGGTCTCAAGTTAAACGCTGTTTGCAAAAAAAAGTGCGACACCCTGTTGAGGTGTTATCGAATTTTGCTCGTACTGCTGATTTGGCTAGGTAATCTTGCGGTATAATTTATGGGAACATACTTCTCCGTTTGAAAGCATTAATAAAAAAAGCGATTGTTTTTTTATTCTTAGCCCGCTAGAAAATAAAAGCGAAACTAATCAGCGTTCCTTCTTTGTTGAGATTAGCGCATAGAGTAACTTACTGAATGGTTATTTTTCTTTATTTGCTTTGCTGCCAGGTATGTAGACACCATGCTTTTTAACTTTTCCTGATGTTTTAACCTGGACAACCGCAATACTTGCTTTTTTATGGTTACCCGTTGTGAATGCGCTTTTTTCTACAGTTTTATTTGTAGCATTATGAAAGTTGATGTCATGAGGATGTGCGTTGTCTGTTGCAAAAGCACTTGCACCAATAAAGCTTGTGAATGTTAATACAAGTGTGAGTATATATTTCATGAGGTCTCTCCTGTTACCTTTCTCTCACCATATAAAGCGTAGCTTATTTATTGGTATTTTGCTGGCGAAAAAAAAGAGTTATTGTCTTATATTGTCTATCTGTTTGTAAAATAAGGATTCCCTGTGTGCGCTATTTTCGCTTAATTTGGAGGGCCTGGTATATAGGCGATTTTCTTGCTGCCAGATAATGAGAGTCAATTTATCTTTTTTCTAAAGCAAGGCGTGTATTGTCATGATAGCCTTTTATACTGCCCCCAGTTAAGTTAGCAGCCTAGTTAAGAGAGTGTTAATCTATCAACCTAAAGGAGATTGACACTATGAAGCGTAAAAAATGGCCTAATGATATTAAGTTTAAAATTGTATTAGAAG
>Ga0233437_1000276_pt1 | contig 122926 bp, 114 predicted proteins | sample SI_122_August201_FD_182714 | JGI IMG/M metagenome (GOLD analysis project Ga0233437, IMG submission 182714) | Seawater microbial communities from Saanich Inlet, British Columbia, Canada - SI_122_August2016_200_MG | ecosystem: Environmental > Aquatic > Marine > Inlet | place: Canada: British... | reverse complement strand
GCCTCCCCACTCTGTGCACCGATCTGTCTGCGGAGACGCAAGGCCTCTGCATGACAGCTAATGGCCTGCCTCAGGGAGTCATTTGAGTCGTGCATGGTAATGGAAAGCTCGGGGTATCCTCCGACACCCAGCGCGTGGTACGCATTGCCCATGTTGGAGCGGCTGTCAGCACAACTGTTGACATCCTCGAGCTGCTGATAGAGAACAAGGCTCCGTTCATGACAATCCAACCCCTGTTCAAAGCACCCCACTGCACTATGGGAATTCCCAAGATTGGAGAGGCATCTCGCTGACCCACTCCGATTTCCCATGTCATCAAACATCGGTTGTGCCTGTTCCGTATACTTGATCGTCGCTTCGTAATCACCGAGGTAGTAGTTGAGGGCACCAAGGTTTCCCAGAATGTCGGCTTCTCCTTTGCGGTCACCGAGTTGGCGATACAGCTCTCGTGCTGCCTCAAATCGCTCCATGGCTTGGGGCAATTCTCCCAATCGAGCGTGAATAATGCCGAGTGATTTCTGGCTGCCCGCTTGACCTTCGATATCGACGAGCTTTTCAAAGAGCTGCAAGGCACGTTCACCATGCTCTCTCGCGCTAGGAAACTCGCCCTGCTCTTCGAATGTTTTTCCAAGCATCGTCAACGATTGGGCTTCTCCTTCAAGGCTTCCTGCTTCGCGCATGGCCTCAAGGGCCTCACCGCCCATGTCCAAGGCTTGTTCAAACTGGCCACATCGATTGTGATGATCTGCCCATTTCACAAGCACGCTCCCGCGACTTTGAGGGTTTTCGGAATCTCCTGCCATCGTCAGAAGCAATTCCAGATCAGCTCTTTCATCCTCCACCTTGCCAAGGAAGGCAAACACCTTGACGCGGTTTGACAACACATCGAATCGTGTGTCCGAATCCTTTGGCTCTCCTAGCTGATCCAGCAATTCGAGCGCGCGTGAGAAGTACAGGACAGCTTCAGTGTTGGCGTATTTTTTGGAAGCCTGTTCCCCTGCAAGTCGACAGTATCGGAGTTCAAGATCGAGCCTCCCGGCACGCCCCCAATGAAAAACTAGCAACGGAAAGTGAGGCGCCAGTTCTTCATTGAACGTCTCTTCAATCCACTCTGCGACGTTCTTGTGCAGGATACGACGTTGCTCAAACAACAAGGTATCGTAGGCCACTTGTTGGGTCACGACATGCTGAAAAGCGTAGCCCGATTCCTGATCCTCGAATTCCATCAATGTGAGTCGTCGATGGGTTGTATCGGCCAAGTGGCGGATGAGTTCCGTTCGCTCAATCGACGAAGGATACGTTCGCTCGACAGCAAGAATGAGGAAGCTTCGCCCAATGACGGACGCCACTTTGATCGTCAACTGCTCATCATCGGGAAGGAGATCCAATCGGGATAGAACGACACCCTCCAAGGTACTGGGAACGCTTTCGAGCAGATCTTCGGAATTGCCAATAACCAAGCACTTGCCTTCCTCGACAGTGAGTTGCCCCGTGTCGATCAACGCGTTGACAAGTTCTCTTGCATAGAATGGATTGCCTTCTGATCGTTCATTCAGAAGACGGGCAACAGCCTCAGGCAAAGCCCCTGGTGACAGGCCCAGCTGGAACGCAGCCAGCTTCAGCGTAGCTTCCGGGGGAAGAGCCCCCAGCGACAGGCGTCCGGCATGAGATAGGTTTGCCAGTATCGAGAACTCCGCCGGTTCAACATCACCAAACGGACGATGCGTGACGATGAGCAACACAGGCACGTGTGCCAGTGACCGTGCTACAGAGATCGTCAATCCCCAAGACAGCGAATCCAACCAGTGCGCATCGTCTACGACCAACAGCAATGGATTGACCGAGGCCGTGCACTGAAGAATCTCCCCGATGAAGGCGGCCAAGCTTTCCTGGCGCACTTCGGGAGCAAGTCCTTTGGTCATTGCGTTTTCCGTCAAATCCAAAGCTAGGACATCGTTCAACAGTGGCGCCCGGTCCACTCCAGATACATCCAGCTCAGCAACCTTCTTGAGCACACGATTTCCGCGATCGTCAGAGCTCATACCGGTTTCAAGATCAAACAGGGTTGTCAGAATGTCTCTCCACGCTCGATAGGGCGTGTGTTGTTCAATGCTATCTCCCGCGCCGAACAAGTAAGTGAATTCCAGATGTACTGCCTTCTGGATCAACTCGTCAACCAACCGACTCTTCCCAATTCCAGCCTCGCCCTCGATAAGCTGAATCCGACGAGATCCCTTGTTGGCTTCTTCCAAAGCGAAGAGCAGTGTGTTCAATTCTGCTTGTCGCCCGACTAGTTCGTTTCCAGACTGCGCCATTCCTTCAGCTAATCGTCCGGCAGGGCAATACACAGGCTGAGGCTGGGCCATCCCCTTGAGCTGCACTGACTCAAGCGCCTCAAACTCCCACTGATCCTTCGCCCGCTCAAACACAGATTGGCTGCAGCGAATCTCTCCAGATGGGGCAATCCCCATCAGGCGTGCGGCCAGGTTCACGACATCACCCAGAGCACCATACGTTTGCCGAGTCTCTCCTCCGTACGCGCCGACACGCGCCCGACCGTAGCTCACACCAATTTGAGTCCCCACGATGTAATCCAGCTCGTCTGGGACTCTGAGCAGAGCTTGCGCGGCAGCGACAGCTCGTTGACTGTCATCTTCGTGCGCTGCCAACGCACCGAACACAGCATAAAGATGGCTCCCCTTGTCCGCTGTCGTGAGAAGCAGAACGTGACCACCGTATCGCTGCACTTCGGCTTGAACCCAAGAGGTGTATGCGTTGAGTTTCTCTCCAGCTGCATCGTCACTGTCATAGTCAATGCCATCGAACTTCAGAAATATGGCAGCAACAGGTCGCAACTCAGAAAGGAATTCGCCTTGTCCAGCGATGACTCGCTCATACACAGGGGGCAAAAGATAGGACTTCAGAACCTCGGGTGTGAGGGTCGTTTCGGCATCAAGATCCGGCCAGTCACTCGTAGCAGCGCTTTCCCTTAATCCAGCAACTACGCCCATGCGCCCGCGCCATTCATCAATAATAATTCGGGATCCCATCCGTCGTGCAACTTCTGGGGACGCCATAACATCACCAGGATTCGCACTGTGCTCCGCATCAGAAAGGCGATCAACAGTCTTTCCCGCCAAGACGTCAATCAGCCGGATGTTCGGATCTCCTACAAGAAACCGTCTCATCGGTCCCGCAGCCACAGCGGCCTTCATGGCCAGATTCACGCGGCCTCCATGGGGCGCAGAAAGCGCCTGGAATTGCTTCATCGCACGCTGCATCTGAAGTCCGCATGCAAGAGCGCGCATCCCGTCATCTTCTGGGAAGCAGGCAATCAATGCGTCGCCGATAAAACAGATAACACTCCCCTCAAAATGGTGTACTCGTGAGACGAGAGCTGTATAGACCGTATTCAGGAGTCTCGTGAGTTCCTCGGCCCCGCGGCGAGCGCCCAGATGCTCAACCAAGGCTTCAGTCAGCGGAGTGAATCCGGAAATATCCGCAAGAAGAGCGGATCCAGTTATCCGATCCGGCAATGAGACTTGCGAGACCAATCCATGCCGTCGATCCATTGCCACGTAGGTGGTCAGGCGTTCTAACATCATGCTGTTCTCCGATCACGGATCACTTGCCACTCCAGGGATATCTTCACTGCTGGTACGTTCCTATTGCGCGACGGGCTCATGGATTCAGAACAAAGCATACTTGAAAGATCAAGCTGATCGCTCGCGGTATGCCGCACATGGGGCCCATGATTCAAGTGGATGAGGGCACCCAGAGCATGAATCCGCGCCTTTGCGGCGCCTGCAATAGGCATCAATCACGCGATCGAAAACCACAGCATTGCGAATAGCATAGGCAATCTGCTCGGCAACCGAGACAAGAATCAGTCGATCATCGGCAGTGAACGTCTCATCATCGGCCCGATTGAGCACCTCAAGCACGCCAATGGGCTCATTTCCCGCAAGCAAAGGAACGGCAATCAGATTGCGCGTCTCAAACCCTGTCTTCGCATCGATTCGTCCGTAGAACCTAGCGTCGTTCGCAGCGTCACTGACAATCTCAGCCTCCAGAGTCTGCAACACACTGCCGGCAACACCCTCTGTCGCTTTGAATGTTGTCTCGCCAAGCAATGGTTTGGCAGCCCCTTCGACGTGGAAGAAGCTGAACGACTCCTTGGCCTCATCAAGCATTAGAACTGAGGCCGCCTCCGCAGAGACTGCCTTCATGCTAGTGAACAACACAATTTCCAGCGACTCAGACAGACCAACCGGCTTCGCAAGTAGAGAGCTGACTTCAAGGAACGTGTCAAAATGAAGAAGTCTCCTCTCCTGACTCGCCTTGGTTGCTAAGCAGTCAAACACGTTCCCAAGCATAATCGGGAGCCGCGACCACACGGCTTCTAAGGCATCTGATTCCTGCATCGTCAATCCGATCATGCCGAGAATACGCTCATCAACAAGGAGGGGGAACAACGTGACTGAGGCATCGATCACTTCGACAAAAAGCGGTTGCCCGGTGGCCGCATCGGCCATTTGGTCAAACCAGTCCCACCGTGTTGCCTCAATCGTCGCAATCCTCTCTTCCGAGAATCCAGACAGAGCGAATTGCTCAGCTGGCAATCGAGGATCCGATACCCACACGAACCCACAGTCCGATTCCGAAAGAACGAGGACGTGTGGCAGGATGTCTTGGCAGCATTGCCCGACATCTTCAGCAGCAAGTGCCGCGATCATCAGATCCAGCATCTGTCTCAGGGCGATTCTCGAAACACTGTCTGTCATGGCTTCCTCTCATGATGTCTATACAGATAGAGCTAGCTCCTGGAGTCGCTCGGTCGTGCCCACTGTCCTACGCAGAGGCATCTCCATTCTATCCTCAGGGCTATCCGAGTCATCTAACTCGAACTCACCCACAAAAGTCAACAACGACCGCCAGCTAGGCCGACGGGGGCAAATCTGCTAGACTGCTAAACGTGGATCTTCGGGTACGGATAAGGCAACGATGAGGGTGCGTTCAACTGAGGACAATATGGAGAAACACAACCACCCTGCCGACGATTTGGATCACTCTGCTAGAGTAGCGCAAGAGTGGGAACAGGCGTTCGACGCAACAAATGATGTTATCTGGATCGTTGATCGGGAGCAGCGCATCCTGCGCTGCAATCAAACATCTGAGGCTCTGTTTGGGCGTCCGGCTGCGGAGATGATCGGCAAGTATTGCTGGGAGATTGTCCACGGAACTGCTTGCCCCATTCCCGAATGCCCATTTCCCCATGCAAAGGTGAGTTGTCGACGCGAGTCCGTTGAGCTTCAAGTCGATGATTGCTGGTTCGAAGTCACAGTTGATCCTATCCTCGATGAGTCAGGCGACTTCAGCCGTGCTGTCCACATCATTCGCGACATTTCCGAGCGCAGGCAATTACAGCGAGATCTTCTCGAAAGCAATGAGCGCCTCCGATCAATCACAGAGGCAAGCTCTGAAGGCATTTGGCAGCTCGATCTCCGTGGCCGTTTCATTTATGTGTCCAAGGCCGCCGAAAACATTTTCGGATACACACCAGAAGAGGCTTTGGAATTAGGATTCGCCGCGTTTTTCGTTGACTCTGATCTGGAAACCGCCAAGGGCGCCTTTCAGAAGGCCGTTGCAGGCCTCGAATACCAGCTTCTTGAACTCACTGGGCGAACGAAGAAGGGGGAGCCAATCCCCATTGAAGTCAGCGCCATGCCGTTTCGCCGAGAAGGCAAGATCATTGGAGTTCAAGGCGTCGCACGGGATATCACAGAGAGGAAGCTAGTTCAAGATGAGCTCCGCAAGAGCCAATCCTTCAACGAGACCCTGCTCAATACAACACCCGACATCATTTACATTTACGATCTAGTAGAGCGCAAGAACATCTATAGCAATCAGAGCATAGGGACCGTGCTGGGTTACTCAGTTGAGGAGATTCAGGCAATGGGCGACGCGTTGATCCCATCGCTGATGCATCCTGATGATCTCAAGAGCTATCTCAGTGTAATCCTTCCTCTCTATCAGGCAGCACGCGACGGCGAACTCATTGAACATGAGTATCGGATGAAGCACAGGGACGGTGCATGGAGATGGTTGCTCTCCAAAGAATCGATTCACAATCGGCTTCCAGACGGATCCCCACGACAGATTATTGGCATCGTCGGAGACATTAGCGAGAGACATCGGATCACAGATGCCTTGAGCCAGAGCGAGGAAAGATACCGCTTGCTGTTCGAGAACATGATTGATGGCTTTGCACTGCACGAGATCATTCTGGACAAGCTCGGAACTCCTGTCGATTATGTCTTTCTGGAGGCTAATTCGGCGTTCGGGAACCTCACTGGCCTGGAGCGCAAGAATCTCATTGGCTCTCGGGTCACGGAAGTGCTTCCAGGGATTGCAGACGATCCTGCTGATTGGATCAGACTCTACGGAGAGGTCGCACTCACGGGAAAGGAGGCTCGATTCGAGCAGTACTCGCACCTGCTGGACCGTTGGTACTCAGTTCTCGCCTTCAGCCCACGAGAGGGTCAGTTTGCGACGATCTTCGAGGATATCACGCAACGCAGGCGCGCTGATCAGCGTTTTCGACTCATTTCGGAAGTCTCCACGGATTTGATCTATGAATTGACCGTTGGCAGTGATCAACTAGACTGGTACGGCCCACTGGATGAGGCGCTTGGATACAAACCTGGCGAGATCCCAAGAACGATCTCAGGCTGGGTCTCTCTGATTCACCCCGAGGATCAGGAGAAGCTAGCGGGAGCGGTCGAACGCCATCGCACGAGTACACAGCTCATCTATGAGGAGTACAGAGTTCAGCGCAGGGACGGCACATGGGCCTACTGGATCGATCGTGGCACGCCTGTGCTTGACGACGAGGGAAATCCGACAAATGGATCGGTGGCTGCCTGGATATCACTGAGCAGAAGAAGGCCGAAGATGCACTCCGCGACAGTGAGGAGAGATTCCGATCCATCACTGAACAGATGACTGACATGATCTACCTGACAGATACTGAGGGAACAATCACGTATGTCTCTCCAGCCTCCGTATCGATTTTCGGCTGCTCACCAGAAGAGATGGAAGGTCAGAACTTCAGGACATTCCTTCCCCCGGAGTTCATTCCCATCGCAATGGGCGCATTCAGTGAATCTGTTCAGCGAGGAGACCCAGCAGCGAGTGTCGAACTCCAAATGAAACGTATGAATGGGGAGACGTTTGTCGGCGAACTCACTGGGCGCCGCTACGAGAAGAATGGCGTATTCGGCACCATCGGGGTTATTCGCGATGTCACCGAGCGAAAGCAAGCAGAAGAGGAGAAGCTATACATAGAAGCCCAACTGCGCCAATCGCAGAAGCTGGAATCCATTGGCACATTGGCCAGCGGCGTCGCCCACGAAGTGAACAATCCACTCATGGGCATGATCAACTACGCTGAGCTCATCAAGGACCGCGTTGAGGATGATGAACGTTCATACGAGTACACGGAAGCCATCATTACCGAAGGCAACCGAATTGCGACGATTGTCAGAAATCTATTGACTTTCGCAAGGCAGGATGACGCAGGGCACAGTTCCGCTCACATTCACGATATCATTACAGCCGCTCTGTCTTTGTTGCATGCATCGCTACGCAAGTTTCAGATCCAGGTCGATCTACAGGTCTCGGATGATCTCCCTCAGCTGACATGTCGGAGCCAGCAAATCCAACAAGTCATCGTCAATCTGCTTACCAATGCGCGGGGAGCCCTTAACGAACGCTACCCTGAGTACGACGCAAACAAAATCCTGTCCATCTCGGCTGGGATCTACGAGGATGAGAAGCAGTGGCTTCGCGTTACGGTCGAGGATCACGGCAACGGGATTGCAGAGGAGTTTCAAGGCCGCGTTTTCGATCCTTTCTTCACGAGCAAGTCGCGCGATCAAGGCACAGGTCTCGGTCTCTCTGTGAGTCATGGCATCATCAAGGAGCACCGTGGCAGGCTATCCTTCGAGACAAAGCCCGGTGAGTTCACTCGATTCTTCGTAGATCTCCCGCTCGAAGAGGTTCCCGGCTCCCTCAATCGCTAGGAACGCGCATCCTACAAGACTCGGTACACGTAGACGAGCGACATATAGATGCCAACGCCGATGAAGATGAAGCCTGTCGCCCAACGCATCCACCGCTCAATCTGAGTGACCCGCTCAAATGCCTTGCCCAGCCACCGTGCGCCAAACGCGAGGATGACTGCAAAAACAACCACGGGAAGTGCTGTTCCAATTCCGTAGATAAAAGGCAAAAGCACACCTGATTCGTGCTTGACAGCCAGCGGGAGCAAGCTTCCAAAGAACAGTGTCGCGGAAACGGGACAGAACGACAGGGCAAACAGACAACCAAGAGCCAATGCCCCAAGCAATCCCCAACCTTCCACTCGTTGTTGTAGACCCTCACTCATGCCTCGGCCTCGAAGGTTGAAGCGAAGGAGTCCGAGCATCACCATGCCCACAAGGATAAGAATCGGTCCCAACACCTTATTCATCCACGTTTGCAGGGTCAGCGATACGGTTGGCGCTGACAACAAGCTCATCACCAATAGCACGCCAATCGCCGTGTAAACCAACGCTCGTCCAAGCGTGTACAGCAAACCTGAAAGGAGAACGCCACGGGGTGAGCCGGTCCTGCGGCCGACAAAGGAGATTGCCGTGATGTTTGTTGCCAACGGGCAAGGGCTAATGGATGTCAGAACTCCAAACCACAACGCAGATAGAATCGCCAATCCAAGACCACTCATAGGCACCCCTCAAGAAACGTACTGAAGCTTTCGATGATGTAGGCCGAATACCGCGTCGTCGATCGGACTAGCGCCCATGTCTCTTCTAGCAGGACCCAGTCAACGACCTGATCTCCGCTCTTGCGTAATAACACAAGAGACGGTGAAGCTAGATTGTATTGCACGCTGAGAGCTGGATTGTCTTCCATGTTAATCGTAGACCAGCGCAATGTGCCTGCAGCCAACTCTTCAGCAAATACCTCTTCAACGATCGCCTTGGCATCCCCTTCAATCTTCAAGCAAGTCACGCATCGATGAGTATTGTGGAAATAGACCGCCTCAATCACGCACGCGGCTTCAGCCTCGGCCACAACATCCTGTGTAGGCACTTCTGGCACTGCAGTATCGTCGAGGATTCCATGCTCTGCGGACGATCCCTCGGGCAGCTCAGGCAGTTCGGACCGCTCAATTGGCGAGGCAGCGGTCTCGTCCGGCGATTGCCCCGCAACACCAGTGTTGTCATTCTCAAGCGAGAGATCAGGTTCATTCCCTGGAACAGCAGTATGCTCAGACCGAACCACTTCTTGGGCAATGAGTGTGCCCACAGTCGCAACAACGAACAGCAGTAAGAGAATAGTGGCAACAGATCGCATTAGCTTCATGAATGCTCCCGTGTCTCAATTAGCAGACTATCCAAGCAGAACCTTTAGCTCGGCCACTGTCGCCAGTTTGCCCACAATCTTGACCTCGCCATCTACAGACAAGGCTGGCGTCATCATCACGCCGCGATTGGCGATCTCAACAATATCTGTCACCTTGGCAAGCTCTGCTTCAATTCCAAGCTCTGCAACAGCGGCCACAACGTTATCCATCAAGGCCACGCACTTCGGACATCCCGTTCCTAGAACTTCGATTCTCATGTTCCCTCCTTCGCACTATCCGACAATGATTCCAAACAGTTTTCCGGTCAGCGTCGCTGCAATCACGACGAGAGTGACATAGGCCAATGTCTTCTTCGTACCCAGAATCTTGCGAATCACCAACATATTGGGCAATGAGAGAGCAGGCCCCGCGAGCAATAGCGCCAGCGCAGGCCCATCACCCATACCTGATCCCATCAATCCTTGAAGGATCGGCAACTCCGTCAACGTGGCAAAGTACATAAATGCACCAGCTATGCTAGCCACAAGATTCGAGATCCAGCCGTTGCCGCCTACGAAACTGCTGATCCACTCCGGTGGGATGACACCCATATGATTGGGGCGCCCCAACAAGAAGCCGGCGATGAGTACACCTCCAAACAAGTACGGCAGGATGAGCTTTGCGTACGACCAGGTCGAGCCTCCCCACTCTGTCGTCTCCTCTCGGGAATACCAGAGGATCATCAGCCCAATTAACACAAGCAAGAAGAACCCGGCAATGTAAAAGCGCGAGTTGTAGATAGAGGTATAAATAGACGGTGTATAGGACGTCGATTGAATTTCGCTCTTGTCAATACTGGTAATCGAGTCCGAGTCCGCCAGCTTCACCAACACGCTTTCGGCAGTCTCTCCAGCTCGCGTAGCGACGATCGTTTCGCCTGATAACGTCTCGACACGAAGGCTTCCTGGCTTGCCCCAATTGGCAAACACAAGAACGAGAACCATCAACGCGATAGGAATCGCCGTCTTCCATATGGACTTGCCCTCTTCGGGCATCGGCGCAGCCATCGTCGCTTGTTGCTTCTCGGCCTCCTCTTCGCGGAAGAGGAACTGCATGGTCAGGCCGATGACAACAGAGAACACAATGGCTCCGACAGCTCGCGCTATACCGAATTCAATTCCGAGAATTCGCCCCGTCAGGATGATAGCCAGGATGTTGATCGCTGGACCGGAATAGAGGAAGGCAATGGCTGGACCGAGCCCCGCGCCGCGCTTGTAGATTCCGGCAAACAGAGGCAGGATGGTACAGGAGCAGACAGCCAAGATAGCTCCTGAAAGTGCTCCCACGCTATAGGCGACGACTTTCTTCGCCTGGCCACCCAAGTATTTGATGACACTCGCCTGACTAATGAATACGGCAATGGCACCAGCAATGAAGAAGGCAGGCACGAGGCACAGCAGAACGTGTTCGCGGGCATAGTCTTGAAGAAGCAAGAAAGCTTCAAGAATGGCATTGCGAACAATCGGATTGGAGAACGGCACGAAATAGGAGAAGGCAAAAACACCAGCAATGATGGCAAAGAGCCGCAATTCTCGTTTCAATTAAGTCACCCTTTCTTGCGTCAGCGTCGCGAGTTGAGTCAGCACATCCAGCAATTGCGAGTCTGCTAGCTGCCAGATCACGCGTACGCCTTCTCGACGAGATGTCACCAGTCCAGCACGTTCAAGCGTTCCTAGATATCTCGACACAATGGACGGATCGACACCCAGCTCAGGCGCGAATTCGCAGCCACAGCGCTCCCCTTCGCCAAGCATCCACAACATTCGCTCGCGTAATGGATGGGCAAGTGCCTTGCCAACCAATGTCAACGAGTTGGTTTCTCTCATTCGGACTCCCTTGCTTCATTGCGCATTATTGCAATATTAGCTCGAAGGTAATCCGTGTCAAGTGCCCTTGTCCCAGTTCTCAATCCAGCCAAGTCGAAAGAGTTTGTCTATGAAATGTCGATGATCGCCGTTGAGTTAGATTTCAGATGCGACATATGCCCTTGTCCCGCCTGATTTCGCAGTGTAACGTAGCCCGCACAATCAAGTCTGTAAGGAAGGTGAAATCATGAGGGGATCATGTCTGACACGATTGCTGATGGTGATTTTGGTCTTGCTTGGCGCAATGGCTTCGGGCACAGCGGCAGCAGAACCTGTTTGCAAGTGTTTCGATGGCGATTTCGCCGGACGTGTGATTGGTGGATTCGATAGCGGTTCGGTCTCTCTGAAGCTTGTGGGAGCCATTGGCCTTCCCGAATACTCGTTGGCTACGTGGATGGACATCGATGCCTTGCCTACGCCCGCATCAACGTTTGGCGGAGAGGCCAGTCTAACTCGTGATTGGCTGTCGATTGCCTTACGCGCTCAACAAATTGAATCCAGCATAGATTTGAGCTTCCAGGCACAAGCAACACCGTCTTCATGGCTACTGGTTGACGGGAAGCCAACTCTGATTGGCGGCGTTACAGCCCTCGTTGAGGCAGACTTGCTGAGGAGCGTGGGAAGAAGTGAAATCACTGTGTCGCCCTTCTTCACAGTCGTCATCCCAGCAGGAGACACAACTGTTTCTCCCTCCATAGGCATCGACATGAGTCTCGATTCCGAAACTCAACTGCTAGCGATCTCTGGATCCCGTCTCGCGGCAACAGTCAATGCCGGTTGCATACTCATTGCAAGTACCGTCAACTTCACGGGTCTGTATGAAGCGTTCTCGTCCCTCGTCGTCTCAATGACCGTGCCTGACTGGAGGCTCTCTGTATCAGGAACACTCATTCCAACGCCTGTTGGCGGCTTTTCGTACCGCATCAGCCTAGGCTATGAGTGTGGAGACACCTATCTGCTTCCAAATACGAGCGATAAGGCTGAGTCTGTCTGCACAGGCGGCGTCTGCTTCTAATCGACTCCGCCTCCCGTCACTTGTCCTGACACAAGCCCTCTAGAAGGCAGCGGGCGACAAGGCTAGAGTTAGCAGATACCCCAACACTGCAAGCCCAATTCCTGCAGCGATCCATGCCGTTGCCCGTCTGCGTTTCGTACGCCGGAGGAGAGCCCTACGAAGCCCGGAAAATGTATGGATCGTGAACGCAAGCATCAGAGGAATTTGCAGCGTGTTGTGCATGTCGTAGGCAACACGCCAAGTCACAAGCCCACCTGTAAGGCTGCTCACTAGATCAGGCTTTGTCATGCCAAACCCGCTGATGAAGAACAGAAACAGCAGCAAGGCTGATGCCCAGGCTACATATCGATCAAGCTGTGCAAACGCTCTCTCTGCTCGGTGCTGTCCCTTGCCCAGTGTTTTCGAGGAGTCTGTTTTGATAGTTGCTCCGTCAGTCATGATTCCCTCCGCATTCCTAATTCTCGTCGCTTCCTGTGTGGCTCATGTCCATCGCACCCATGACCTCGCCAGAGATATAGTTAATGGTGACAACGTTGTACCACTTGCTGTGATAGGACACGTAATCATCCGCCGTCGGATGGAATGAGAGCATCGTCATCAATCCCATGTCCATGAATGGCGCGTCAGTAGGCTCCCCCGTCATTAATGCACGCGAGAACTCAATAACCGTCACGCCGTCTGATTCAGTCCCTGCAATCTCGATGAAACTCGTCTCTCCACCGTGCTGGCGATCATCAAAATGAGGAAAATGAGCGTCACCAGGTGCCACTTGGTCAGACATGAACGCCTCTTGTGATTCAACATCCACATAGCCGATGACAGTATCTCCATGAATAGTCCCGTCCATAGGCATGAAATTGAGGCCAACCCATCCGGTGCCCGGTGCCACCATGGCGATGTACATGATATCGTCGACGGCTTGCCAGCGAAGCATCATGCCGATCAATTCGTCGTGATACATGTTTGCGTATTCGCCTTCATTGACTGCGCCATCAACCACTGGACGATGAAGGCTCAAAGCAGCTTCGTCAGCCGCATTGTCACCAAACGTAGAAAGGGCGAACAAAAGAACCAGGAATAGCGCGAACAGCAATCCGTGCTTAGTCATCAATCCTCCCAATAACTGGATATAAAGGTCATATTACGGAACTCACGTGAAAGACCCGTGTGCACCAGGTGTTCCCTGCGTGAGGAGGGTGAGGGAGGCTACAGAACAGGAAGCTAGGATAGCGTCTTAGTCTCTTGAGCTGAATCCGACAATGAGAGGCATCGCGAACCGTGCAGACCCAAGTAGAGCCGCACAGTTCGCGACACCAATAGTTGAACTACACAATCAACCCTGTACTAGAAGGGATCGAACAGGTAGCCGTCTCCGTAGGTGGCGATCCATTCATCCATGCCACCAAGAAGATCAACAACGTTCGGGAAACCTGCCTCAAACAGTATTTGAGCAGCAATGGCACTGCGAAAGCCGCCCTTGCAGTACAAGATCAGTGGTACATCCAATGGAAAAAGAGGTGTCCAGGCATCAAGGTTCTCCTGGAACTCGGAAAGCGGAATGTTGATCGATCCGATCAAATGTCCCGCTTCGTGCTCTTCAGGTGTGCGCACGTCAATCAGCACATAGAAATATCGAAGGAAGTCGCCTAGCTCAAGCCTAGCATACGTTGGCTCAGCTGCTTCAGGTTCCGCAACTTGTGTCGCATCGATATTAATGGTCAGCGTGAAGATCGGATTCTCTGGATCATTCGAGAGTATGTCAACCACCCGGAGAACAAGGCCGTGAAAGCCCTCAGTGTCAATCACTATAGGAAGCTCCACCGATTGCCCCGGCTCAAGTTCGTAGGTTTCCAAGGTCACTGTTGTACAACCGCAAGACGGAATGACGTCTGAAATGATCAGGAGCTCGTCGCCTGCATTTGATAAGGTGAATGTGTGGGCAATAGAAGACTCGGTCTGAATAGCAACATCCCAGACGCCGTTGTCTACTGCGATCATGGGAGCAGCCAAACCAGCTAGGCTCAAAGCCGCGACAGCAAATAGCCAAAGTGCTAAAACTCGCTTCATGGGATCTCCTTTAGGATTAACAGATAATCGGATCACTATATCCGATTTATTCAGAAGCTGCACTTCGGGACACCTAGTTGGGTCGACCCCTTCGCGCGTTAGCGACACAGGTAGTTGAGAAATGGGTTCCAGAAGAATATGACAACGACGAAACACGCGAAATGACGCGAATGACTACAACTGCAAAACAAGAAACCTGTGTTCGCGTGTCTAGGCTTCCCCTTTCGCGTCTTTCGCGCCTTTCGTAGTTGGAAATGGTTTCCAGAGGAACGTACTCACCACTGTTGCATGGGATCACGCGAGAGCAGCATGGGACAGTGAATCCGAGGTCCATCGCTTCTTCACTCCGCCACCACCGCGCAAACACACGAGTGTCGTATTGTAAATGCGACCATGTTGTCCACATTCACATGAGAGGGGTCCTGTCATGGAACTACGGAGCCACTGGCCACACATCAGGCTAGATACTGCGCCCTTAGGGCAACTAGGATGCAAGGGTCACTAGACTAAGAGGGTTAATCGAGCAGATTCAACGTAGTCCGAGCAGCACGCCGAGGAGAACCTGATCAAGCGCACAGGGTGGTACGCTAGAGCAGTGCCGATATTCAGCGGTTTGATGATTGTCAGTTGTGGTCTGTTGATCACAAGCTCTGTCCTATTGCACAGGGATGGGGCTCATCATCGCGTTACCAGGATGCGAGAAAGTGAGTGGCACGCCGTTGGAATGCGACAGGATGCAGTTACGAGGGTGATTGAAGACACAGTTTCCGACATTCTATTCTTGGGTGACTTGAATGAAGTAGGTCCTTTCCTTCGCAATCAGGTTTCGGCAACCAGGGAGGCTGTAGAACGAGAATTCGTTGCATTCGCCCGCAATCGCGGCACATACGATCAGATTCGCCTTCTCTCGCCAGATGGAATGGAGCTCCTACGGGTGAATCACAATGGCGGCCAAGCCAGGGCTGTTGCCCAAGACGAGCTTCAGCACAAGGGCGAGCGAAGCTATTTCCAAGAGATGTTGCAATGCTCAGCCAACACGGTGTACGTGTCGTCGCTTGATCTGAACATGGAACATGGGTCTATTGAATCTCCACTGAATCCAGTAATGAGGTTCGCCATTCATATCGGGGAGACCGCGTCACCTGCCGGTTATTTGCTGTTGAACCTCTCTGGATCGTCACTCCTCGACGCGTTTGCCAATAGCCATCCAGATGTTGAGGCATCCCCCTTGCTCATCAATCAAGATGGCGACTTCACCTATGGATTGACCTCATCAGACGGATGGCAATTTATGCTCCTCCGCCAGACGGGTCAAGCTTTCTTGGATCTCTTCCCTGAAGAGTGGAAGACAATCGCGTTGACAAAGGCAGGTCAGTTCGAGACTTCAGCAGGCCTATTCACCTACACAGCACTGACTCCCTATGAGGCGGCAGGAGTGGCTCTTTGTGAGATGACAGGCTCTGAACAAGCCCTAGAGATGCAGGGAGCGCACTCCTACGACGTTTGGAAGAACGTCTCGTGGGTGCCGTCACAGATGCTTTCGTCCGTGAGGATGTCGGGCGCATGGCAACTGGCAGGTTGGAATGCCTTCGGCGTTCTTCTGTTGGGAACAGTATCTTGGATCTTCGCACGCTGGCTGGCCCTGCGCGGAGAAAAACAACGTCTGACAGCACAGACAAACACATTGCTTGAATCGACACTCCAACGATACATGTCCAAAGAGGTTTGCAATCGACTGCTCGACGATCCTCAACGCCACGGGCAACTCGGCGGCGATGCGCAGTTTGTTGCCGTGCTATTCGTCGATATTCGCGGCTTCACCGGCTTCTGCGAACAACGCGACCCCAAGCATGTCGTCGCCGTTTTGAATCGAACACTTACAGAGCTGGTGGTGCCACTTCGCGTCTATCGCGGCATACTCGATAAGTATGTCGGCGATGGCTTCCTCGCCTTCTTCGAGCCTGAGCATGATGAGGCCGATGCAGCACAGCGTGCCGTGGACGCTGCCATCGTTATGTTGCAGGCATTTGCCAACCTTTGGAAGCATGCGCCCTCACCCGATCTGCGATCGCTGGGATTGGGCATTGGCATCAGCGTCGGAAGAGTGATCGTTGGCAATGTCGGGACACGCGACTCCATGGACTACACAATTGTGGGAGATGCTGTAAACGTCGCTTCAAGACTTGAAGGATTGGCCAAGAACGGCGAGATCCTCATCTCAGATCGTGTGAGCACCCTGCTCAACGATGTCCATGATGCAGAACACCTCGGTCCTACCAAACTTAAAGGCCGCCAAGAGCCGATTGACGTTTATCGGCTCGGGCATACCGAAGTGCCTAGAATGTGAAAAAGCGGAAAGTTCATGGCAACTACGAAATACGCGAATGGACGCGAAAACTGCGACTTCGGAAGCATGAGCTGGTCTTCTTGGATTGAACCCTTTTGCGTCATTTCGCGACTTTCGTAGTTGATGAGTGGTTTTGATAGGCAGGGGAACTTCGAAACTCGTGAGATGACGCGAGAAACTACATCTGCGAAGCATGAGCTGGTCTTGTTAGTATGAACCCTTTCGCGTAATTCGCGACACAGTAGTTGAGAAGCACCGCTTGGCTGAACAGGGTAACTGGATTCAACGACTACAAGGAGAATCCGGGGACGAGAATCTCCAGTGCGGGGCCTATGAGCTGTATCTGATCACTGGCCATGTTGTTCATCATTCCCGAGATTGAGATCTCATGGTTCGGAAGCTCGTAAACGAAGCATTGGTAGCCCCCAGTCGTTCCCGCATGTCCAATCATCTCAATGTTTCCTGGCAAGAGAAACTTCATAAGCCCCAGGCCATAGCCTACGCCGAATCCGACTGGCGGTTCCCCCTGCGTCATATCCACGAATGTAAGCATCTCATCCAAGGTCTCTGGCTTCTGGAACAATTTACCATTCATCAATGCATCGGGGAACCGCACCAAGTCATCTGTCGTTGTCACAAGTGCGTGTCCGCCGGCAGCTCCAGCCATCGACGGATCGATCTCCGTCATGTCCATCAATCCGGCGCCAAAGTCCATGTAACCGTGAGCGTGACGCCCAGGAATCGCTATCTCCCCGGGCTCAGGCAAAAGGGTGTTGAACAAATGCAGTTGATCGACAAGTCGTTCGCGGATTTCGCTACGCCAAGACTGTCCTGTAGCCTGTTCGATGACCAAGCCCAGCAAATTGTAGTCCGTATTGGAGTACGTGAATCCTTTTCCAGGCGGGAAGGATGGCGTTTGATCTGCCGCCATTTTGAAGTACTCGCGATCCGAAACCACTCTGTTCGGCTCGGACGCAATCTCAGCCCCAACCGCGTCAGTAAGCCATTCGGGAATCCCGCTGGTGTGGTTGAGAAGCATGCGTGCTGTAATGCCGTCGCTGTTAGCGGACATCGATGCAATATCGGTTGGCAGCACGGTTGTCATGGCATCATCCAAGGAGAACAACCCTTCCTCAGCCAACTGGAGTACAACCGTAGCCACAAGAGGCTTCATGACACTGCCTGCACGGAAGCCGTCATCCGGCGACATAGCGGTGCATGTCCCAATCTCGCTCACGCCCGCTGCGAAACGCTGCGAGCTAGCTTCAGGCATGCGGACACAAAGCAGCGCACCGGGAGTATTGGTGTCGGGGTTCTGGACAATGGCCTCAACCACAGCCTGCAATTGACTCGATATGATTTCCTTGGCCATCGTTCATGTCTCCTATCGTGCTTTCGTCTTGGACACTTGGTTCATTGACACCAGACGCACAACTTCTGTTTCAGTCTACATCTAGAACAACACATTGTTCCTTTACCGAATACTGCACTTTGCATCTCGACTCGCGCCCTACCTCGTTTTGCCGTTTGCAGAGCGCGCCGGCTTCTTCACGCTTCGAGCGATTCTGCTCTTCTGTGCGTTCTCTATTGCGTTTTCATAGGCAAGCTTCCCCAGTGCCTTAACTTCGAAGTTGGATGTCATATTCACAGCCTCCTGACTTTGATGATTGCAGTATAACATCACACTGTTACGTTGTCAAACTCCGACTCGCTCTCTGCGGGAGATAATGATCCAGTCAATCCAATGCGGTTCGGGCAGGTCTTGTAATCGCAGAACGGAACTTAGCCAGAAGCAACTTCTGGGATGCAGAACCCTGCGCGTTCATGAGTTGGGAATTGGAGTCAATGAGTAAGTAATGACTAGTCGCAACGCCTTGAATAACACGGCACATCCGACAAGCCAAACTAGATAGGGTCTTTCTTAATTACGCAGTCAGCTTCCGCCCCAGTTTGTGAGCCTTCTCAAGATATCGATCCATGTCCACTTTCTCGACGCCACCGGCATAGAGAGTGCCGATGAGTTTGGCGTTGAGTGAATCGCCAATGGTGTTCTTGATCAGCGAAGTCGCGTCGTCACAGAACATGCGCAAGAACGGCACGATGAGTCCGCTGCTCATGATGGCAATCGCCTGTTTCTTGACGTCGCTTCGAGGTTCGGGACAGCCCTTGACCGGCCAGCGCCCGGCTTTGGCCATCGTCCAGCAGATGCGCTCCATGAATGTCTTGGTCACGGCATTGACCGTGCCTTCGAAGATGGGTGTGCCAAAGATATAGGCGTCAGCCTCAGCCATCATCGGGAGAATCTGCTGCATGTCGTCGTCAATCATACACCGGGCAACTGGTTTTGCAGGATCGTCTTTCCGGCAGACGCCACAGTTGCGACAATACTGAATGTCGCGATCGATGAGCGTGATCTTCTCAACCTGCGCATCGGGGCTTACACTCGTGACGCCCTCAATCGCACGATCAACCAACGTGTCAATCGTCTTCCCTTTCCGATAGCTCCCCATAATCGCGACGACTTTCACTTTGTACCCCCTGCTCGTGTCAACCGCTTCGCACCAAAGACTGCGACGATGGCGATAGCTGCCAGTGCGAGTGTTCCGACTGTAAATAGATCTCCCCTCATCTCGGCCGCTGCGTTGGGATTGGGCAATGCGAAGATAATGAAACCGCCGGTGACACTGACATGGGCCAACACCATCATCAGCATGCTCGACTTGGCGCTGTTGTGAATCCACACCATGGGGATGGTTTGGACAATGGGCAACAACGCTAACACCAGCAAGATGGGCACAGCATCCCAACCATACTTCGATAGGCCCATGTAATTGATGGGTGCATGCCACAACGCCCACACGGCACCAACGATCAGAGCTGCTCTCAATGCGCTGCCCTGCTTCAGCAATCGGGGCAGCATGAAGCCGCGCCAGCCAAATTCCTCCATGACAGCGGCAAGCAACGCGATGGGAAGGGCGAATGATAGCTGTCCGATAACATCTAATGCTGAAAGATCCGCGCCGAAAAGACCTCGGATGAGGACGCTCACGCCAATAACCGCGGGGATGAATAGCAGCGAGACGACATACCAGATTGGATTGACTCGCCATCGCCCGGCTCTAGAAAGCAGTTCGCGAACGCCTGCCTTTCCATCTACGAGCCTAGTGAAGATGAATCCAAACACACTTGGACTGGCAACGAAGAACACGAGCGCTACATGCACAAATTGCGGGCCAGCCTCTGGATCAACTGGGACAAGGGCTATAATGACGGCCATCAGAATCCAAGTCCACAACACCATGAACAATGCGAAGCTCAATACCGGTCTTCTTCTAATTGCCTCTCTCATCCTTCTCCCCCCACAAACCCACGCCTTCGCTGGGAACTCTATTCGTCCTGGTCCCCGTCACGCTCCATGTATTCCTTGATCTTGCGCTGCTCCCACTTCGATCCCGTGCTCGGTCCGAAGACACGAAACGCATGAAATGCAAGTCCGATTCCCCAACCCATGGCTGGCCAGTAAACCCACCATCCACCACCGCTTGAGTAATCAATGAAGAACAGAAAGCTCATTACGATAACATAGGTTGTTAGGCTGGTGTAGAACTCTCGCAAGTCCTTCACGCGCTTCTTCGCTCTTTCCAACCTTTCATCTTGGGTCATTGTCATTCCTCCATTTCGCGATTATTAGCTGATTTAAGTATGAGATTCCGTCTTAGATCCAGCGGACGTTTGCTGGTCGCTTCGACGGCCACTTCTTGTAGGTCGCCTTCGGAACACCCAGGGCGAGTGCTCCATGAATTTCCTGATCATGATCCAGTCCCAGAAGGTCATGCATGAGGAAACCGCGCATCGTTGGAACAAGTAAGAAGCCCGTGTAGAACGAACCTAGGCCGAGGCTCTGTGCCATCAGCATAGCATTCTGCATCGCCAGGCTAGCATTGACCTTCCCATTGCCGGCTGTCTTCGCACTGTGGAATACCATCCAAGCAGGAGCCTCCATCAACATGGGCAGTTCTTCGCCATCATTGGCGAGCTGGACGACGCCCTCGAAAACGGGAAGCATCTCCATCAGCCCTGCGATCTTGTCTCCTCCCATCATACGAGCAATTCTGCCCTTGACGGGATGCCGGAAGTACTTGGACATGCCATCCAGGAACTTAGTCGTCAGATTGACCACCCTCTTCAGCATGTCAGGATCATCGACAACCAGGAATGACGTGGTCTGGGTATTGTGTGAACTGGGTGCGAGCCGAGCGGCTTCGACGATCTGTTCCAAGACCTCTCGGTCGATTGCCTCGCCCTTGAACTCACGGAAGCTGCGCCTTGCTCGAAGTGCTTCCATCGTCTGGGCAGCATCGGGAAGTAGCGCCAGATTGAGCGAACGGATCGAACTAGGGGGAAATTCAGAGTGCGACAACGCGCCTGAGGGACACGCGGCAACACAGTGACCGCAGGCAATGCAGTCCATGTCCTGTGCAACAAAGGGAGGCGCACTTTTGTCTGGCTGTTGAAGCTTCGTGTGTACACAAACCACGGTACACAAACCGCACTTCAGACAGACATTCTCATCCACTGCAATCTTGTATTCGGTCATCATCTGAAACTCCTCCCCAAAGCTTGAGTTGTTTACTCGTTTTGCTCAGTCTAGGAGGAATAAAGTCTTCGGCCAAATTCCTGCCACACCCTCTGGATCGTCACACATGTCAGTCTGGACGGAGTCTGGATACAAGCGAGGACCATTCGAGATGCTGCCTTATCAGAACTCGACTGGCAGCTGAGAAGGGCTCAACACTATCCTCCAATCAGAAACCTGAAGAGGAAGGCCCCAGCTGTTTTGCCGATCTACATGGCTGGATCGCCATCCGAGAACAGCTTGCCGGGGTTGAGGATGCCATTGGGATCAAGGGCGTCCTTGATGGCTTTCATTGCGCGCAATTCGTCGCTCTTGGATTGGGCAAGAACGTCGTTCTTCAGGAAGCCAATGCCATGTTCCCCGCTGACTGCTCCACCGAGCTCGACAGCCTTCAGCGCGATCGTGCTGAGCAATTCGTGGCGCTGAACGACCCATTCTTCTAAGGAGCGGTCTGTAGGACGAAGCGGATGGGGGTGAATGTTTCCGTCAGCCACATGTCCGGCGCATGGGATCTCCACACAATACTCAGCTGACAACTTGCGGATGAATGCCATCATTACAGGGATCTCAGTCGATGGGACGACAAAATCTCCACCCTCCACAGTCGGATCTACAACACGGAGGGCTTCTAGGCAATTGCGACGAATGGACCAGATTTTCTCTGACGCCCATGGATTGTCCGCAACAAAAACTTCCAGAGCACCTGCCTTCATGCAGGCTTCGCCAACAGGTCGATAAGCTTCAAGCAGTCTGTCTTTGCTCGTTGCCTCCACTTGGATGACAAGGTAGGCTTCAGCCTTTTCCATTTGTGCCAAATCATTGCCCGTGTACTCCATGGCATGTTGCATCGATAGCTTATCCATGAATTCCACAGCAGCAGGCATGCCTTGAGATGCCATAATGGCACGAGGAACTGCAGCCACGGCATCTTCTGTTGTCAGAAAAGGCACCAACAGATCGGCAGTCGGACCCGACTGTGGGATGAGTCGAAGGAAGACTTTGGTGATCAAGCCCAGCGTACCCTCAGATCCAATCATCAAGCGAAGCAAGCTATACCCACTCGAATCCTTGCGTCTCTTTCCGCCAAGTTGGAGGACTTCACCTGAGGCGAGCACGACTTCTAGCCCGAGCACATAGGCATCTGTCGCGCCATACTTGATCACTTTCGCGCCGCCTGCATTGCAGGCCACGTTCCCGCCAATGAAGCTCGACTGAACGCTCATCGGGTAGCCGGCGTAGAACAAGCCGTCCTCCGCAACGCGGATGCAAAGATCATTGGTCACCACACCCGGTTCAACCACGGCGACCATATTCTCAGTATCGATCTCGAGGATTGCCGACATCTTCTCGAACGATACGACCACACCTCCGAATAGCGGGATAGCCCCGCCCGCCAGTCCGCTGCCAGCGCCACGAGCCGTAATGGGAATGTTTCGAGCATTGCAGTGCTTGACCATGAGACTAATCTGTTCTGTTGTCTGAGGCTTGACGACGATCTCTGGGGCCGCAGAGTGGCCATGGCCTGATTCATCACTGCTGTAGGCGACCATTCGATCCGCATCATTGAATAGGAGGTTGTTCTCGCCAACTATGTCCCTGAGGATCCTTGCATCTTCTTGCGTCACAGCATTGAATCGATTAGACACCGAGGCCCCCTTGTTCCTTGTTCTGTGCATGGAGACGATCTAGCCACGCAGGCAAGAAATCAGCAAGATCAGCGACTATACCTACATCGGCAACCTGGAAAATGGCGGCATCGGGATCGCTATTCACGGCAATAACCCGATCGGACGACGACATGCCTGCCAGGTGATTGGGTGATCCTGAGATTCCCAACGCAACATAGGTGGTCGGAGACACGGACTTGCCGCTTAGCCCAACTTGATGCGCATGCGGTGCCCAACCTAGATCAACGGCACAACGCGATGCTCCTACGACGCCGCCAAGAAGCTCGGCGAGCTCAAACAGATCAGCAAATCGTTTGGCTGTGCGAAGCCCACGCCCCCCAGCAATAACCAGTTCAGCATCCTGTATGGAGGATCCCATCGTCAGATCCTGTTCGAACCCAACACGCGAAACGCGCGAGTGAAGTAGTCCTTCATCAATGGGGACAGCTACAATCTCTCCAGTTCGGGAGGCGTCTCTGGGCAACGGGCGACGTGCTTTGGGATGAACAGTCGCCATCTGGGGTCGATGGGAGGGCGTCTTGATTGTGGCCAACACATTGCCACCAATAGCGGGGCGCGTCTGCAGCAACAGTCGTTCGACCGGATCGATACTCAATCCCGTGCAATCGGCAGTGAGGCCCGTGTGAAGATTGGCTGCCAGGACAGGCATCAGCGTGCGACCCATTGTCGTGGCAGAAGCCAACAGGATTTCCGGCTCATGTTCGCGAACCAATCCTTCGACCAACCGGGCATAGGTATCAACTTGGAAGACTTCCAACTCTCGATGCTCAAGGCAGCGAACACGGTCAGCGCCCTGTGCAATGAGATCGCCCGCGTCTGCTGTAATCGCATGTCCTGCAATGATGCACTCCAGGTCTACACCGAGATCGTCTGCCAGTGATCGTCCCCAAGCCAGTAGCTCAAAGGAAACGGGATGAATCATGCCATTGCGTTGTTCGCCGAGGACCCATACCGCGCGTGCACTTGTCATGATGTCCTCCCTAAGGCGACTTCCATGTGATCGAGCGCAGCAGCCAACCCTTCGTTCTCAGCACTGAATAACTCGGTGTTGCGTTGAAATGACGGATACATGACCTTCACCACTCGCGTGGGAGATCCGCCCAATCCGAGCAGGGTCGTATCGGCGCAAACAGCCTCACCATTCAACACCGCGATGTCGGCCTCGTGGGCAGCCACCTTGCCGGCCAGGGTAGGTAGTCGAGGGTTATTGAGTTCACGCAACACACAGACCACAGCGGGGAGAGAACACGAAACGATCTCCGTTCCGCCTTCAATGGCTCGATTCGCAGACACGATTCCTTCCTCACACGTCAGCTTGCTGACATACGTGAGGAGGGGCATGTCGGATAGAGCAGCCACCATAGGACCCACTTGCCCTGTCTCGCCGTCTGTAGCTCGTTCGCCACACAGCACAAGGTCAAAAGGCTCCTGTGTACGCATGCCTTGCACGAGGGTGTAGGCAGTAGCCCAGGTATCGGCGCCTGCGAACTCGCGCCCACTCAGAAGGATTCCCTGGTCACAGCCCATGGCCAAGGCTTCTCGAATCGCAGATTGGGCCTGCGGCGGCCCCATGGAGAGCACGGTGACCTGAATAGGCTCAGAGGCAGACTCCTTGATTCGCACGGCTTCTTCTACAGCATGTAGATCAAGTGAATTGATCGCTGCGTCTGTACCCTTACGAATCATCGTCCCCGTTTCCTCGTTCAGACGGACAGACTCTGTGGTTGGCACCTGCTTCACGAGCACCAGAATGCGCTTCAAGCTCCCTCACCCCTTTGCATCTGCACGTGCAACTATATGGCCGCGAACTAGGTAGTTTGCGAACTAGGTAGTTGCGAACGATGTAATCACAGATTGCGTCGTTCGGAACTCTTCCCAGATCTTGGCAACAAGATCAGCGTCTTCCAACAGATTCACCGTAGTCATGGCCATCGCTTTGGCTGCAGCCAACATAGCAACTTGTCCTCGCTCTGAACCGGATGCTTCGGTGAACTCGCGCGAATGCCCGGCTACATTGTCCTCGGCGATCTGTACATAGGGATGGATTCCGGGAACTACTTGAGTAACGTCGCCCATATCTGTAGATCCCATGGCGTCATCCTTTGGTGGGTTGTGCGCTAGCCCATTTGCCATAACATTCTTGAGGAACAGCTCTCCAAGAATCTTGTTCGGCTTCATCGCCTTGTAGGAGATCCCTACTTGTTTGAATTCCATCGTTGCCCCTGCAGCCAGTGCAGCTCCCTCAGCACAATTCCGCAGCTTTGCCAGCAACTCATCTCGATAGTCGTTTTCTTCTGCGCGAACATAGAACTCGGCCGCCGCATAGTCGGGAACAATGTTTGGTTTCAGGCCGCCGTCGCTAATGATGCCGTGAATGCGCGCGCCATCCTTGATGTGTTGACGCAGTGCATTAATACCATTGAATGTCTGAATCGCCGCATCCAATGCGTTGATCCCTTTTTCAGGCGAAGCTGAGGCATGCGATGGTTTGCCATGGAACTCAATCTTCACTTCCGTAATCGCCAAGCTCCCGCGTCCGACCATCGTGTTGCAGGCGGGATGGAACATCATGGCCACGTCGACTTCTTCAAACAGTCCTGCGTCAATCATGATGACCTTACCGCCGCCGCCCTCTTCTGCGGGTGTACCCAGGAAGATGAGCTTGCCTGGAAGTTCCGTCTTGATCGATCCCACGGCCAGTGCTGCACCCAATCCTCCTGCAGCAATCAGATTGTGGCCACAGGCATGATCGATTTCGGGCAGAGCATCATACTCACCGAGGATGGCGACTGTTGGGCCATCAGATATGGCTGGATGCACAGCGCGAATCGCAGTGGGCAGGCCGGCAACGCCCAGTTCAACGTCAAATCCCGCGGTCTCCAATTCCGACGCCAGAAGCTTCGATGCAAACACCTCTTCGTCCTTCACTTCTGGGTGCTCGAAGATCTCTTGGCTGACAGTTCGAAGCTGGGTTTCGATGCGATCGACAGCTTCTTGGACTTGGGCTTCTCGGTTGCTCATAGGGCTCCTCTTCCTTTTAGTTGTTCTCATCGCCTAGTGCCAGCTTCATCGCCACGGCCACCAGACAATCAAGTGCATCAATCCATTGGATCGGCATGTCCTTCCCTGGGATCAAAGAGATTTCTGTGCAGCCGGCAATAACGGCTTCAGCACCATGTTCAGCCAACCGATCCACAATACGGGCTGCATGATCGCGCACTGATGTCCCTGTTCCTCCTGCTTTCACGCGTCGAATGATGTCCATCACGAGCTCTTGATCTGCTTCTGTAGGTGTCACAAGCTCGATGCCAGCAGCCTCACAAGCGACTTTGTACAGCCCCGTTCGCAAGGTTCCCGAGGTAGCCAGTAATCCAACCCTTCTCACTGTGAGCGCGCAAACAGTTTCTTCGATCATGTCGACAAACGGTATGTCCACAGCTTCACGAATGGCTTCCTTGAAGACGTGCCCTGTATTGCAGGACATGGTGAGAAAATCAGCTCCAGAAGCAGCCAATCCGCGTGCCATGGTAGCTAGCACAGGACCGGGGTCAGGGCCATTGCCAAAGATTGCATCTGTACGATCAGGAACCTGGGGATTGTTGTCAATGAGGATTCGCACGTGTGCCTGATCGAATGCAGCAGGTGTGGATGCCACGAGACGTCTGAAATACTCGACCGTTGCCGCTGGCCCCATGCCTCCAAGGATTCCGATCGCCTTGCTTAGCCTCTGTTCTCTATGTTGAATCATTCGCCCTCGATTCCCAGTCAGTCATCGGCGTTTATACGCGATTAGGGCCGACGCAACCAAGCATGGCGGCGGCGCATTGAAGATGGGTGCATAGTCAGAAAGCGTGAATGCATCGATTTCCGCAATGGCGCCTTCTCCGAGTAGGTGGGCTAGCAGAAGAAGAACCTCGCGCTGATCTGATTTCAATTCGCACAGGGCCATCTGATAGGCAGCCTCAAGATTCCCTTCCCGAAACGCGCGTTCGAATAGGACTTCGAGACGGTGGTGGAATCTCGATTCAAGAGTCTCAGGGAGAACACCCTCATTCTCTGAGCCATATACAGCCCCAAAATGCACGACATCTCCCGTGGTCACAATGGCCGTCTCCTCGTCCCAGGAAGCGTCTAGCCAACGGGCCAATGCCGCAGCTGTAGCGAACGAGCCGTTGAAAGGATTGCGCATCATTCCGACATACAACGGGAGGACCGGCAAGGGTTCGACCTGATAAATATCGGCCGCCAATCGCATGACGGCATGAAACGTATCCAGAGAGAATTCGTTCTCAAGGAGATTCGAGTGATCTTGCCTGATCTCAGCAGGCACAGCCTGATCCACTGAGAGGACATCCAGTGTTCCAAACGGTGTCTTCACTCGATTGGATGCCGGCAAGAAGGCCCCGGAAACCTGCTCGTAAGCAGCTTCGCGCTCATCGTGAAGAGAAAGCTCATTCGCCGCAACTTGGTATGTGGGAATCAAGGCGCCATGTATGACGCCCAGGGCGATGACGCGCTTGAACCCATTGCCATAAAGCCAAGAGATCACACGCGCTTGGAGAGGCCCGGAGTAATCCACTGCCGTGTGTGGAAATGAGAGAACAGTTCGAGAGTCGTGCGTTCCCGAAGCGACTGCCATCTCGTCGGCAATCCGAAGCCACTGCTTGATCTTGTCGCGTGTCTTTGCTTCACGCAGTTCCGTATCGTAGTACGGTTTCCAGTCCATAACAGTCCAATCCTACGCGCAACTAGAACGACATGCTAGATGATGAAGCTTGCACAAAGACAGGATAGACTGACGCTGAAAGGAGTCCCCTATGAAACCCATTCGAATCGAGGATTTGTTTGACTATCGTTTTCTCTCCTCAGTGGAGACTTCCCCAAGTGGGGAATGGGCCGCATTCGTGGCCAAATATGCTGATGTGGAGAACAACGGCTATCACTCCGACGTTTGTCTCGCTCATTTGACGAGACCTGAGGTTCGTCGACTCACAACGTCAGGTAAGGACGGACCTTATGTTTGGGAGGCATCCGGAGACTCCATCCTATTCGCATCCAAACGCAAAGAAAACACAAAGGGCACAGCCCTGTATCGCATTTATGTAGCCGGCGGTGAAGCCGAGTTGGTTCTCGAACTCCCGCATAAAGCCGAGGTGTTCAAATCTCTACCTGATGGACGCATCTTGTTCACAGCCCGCGTATCCCTTGATGGCGAGCCCGTCGATGATGCTGCTGACTATGAGGTTCTCGATGAGATCCCATTTTGGCAGAATGGCAAGGGCTTCACCAGCCGAAAACGCGTGCGTCTCTTCAGCTTCGATCCAGCTACAGATGAACTCACAACGCTCTCAGAACCCGAACTAGAGATCCAAGCCTTCGATGTCAGCAAGGGCACGATCGCCTACGTCGCGCGGCGATTCCCAGGCAAGGCAGCCATCACCTATGAACTATGGCTTCACGATCTCTCGTCTGGCGAGGCAAAATGCCTGTCTAAGGATGAACTATCACTTGGCGAACTGAAATTCCTGGACGCCGACTCCTTGCTCGTGGTAGCGTCAGACATGGCGCAATATGGCCTCGGGCAGAACCGGGAATTGCTGCTCTATGACTTGCCGAACCGGACTAGCAAGAGTCTCACACCCGGATGGGATCGCTCTGTCGGGAACTCCGTGGGATCCGACTGTAGGCATGGCGGGGGCCCAACACTGCGCGTTGACAATGGATTCGCCTACCTGGCGATCACCGAGGGCTCAACATCGAAAGTTGTACGCCTCTCCCGTGATGGCGAGATGACCGTCGTTGCTGAACCCAATGGTTCTGTCGATGCGTTTGCTATCGCGGATAACCGTATCCTGTGCATCGAGCTTCACACAGACGCGCTGCATGAACTGTATAGCTATGAGTCACAAGACGTACATCGATTGACCTCGATGAATGAGCATCGTCTGGCAGAGGTCGATATCTCTGTTCCAGAAGCCTTCTCTGTCATGTCAGGCAATACGCAGCTGGATGCCTGGATCGTTAGGCCCAGTGATTTCGATCCCGACAAAACGTACCCCACAATTCTCACCATTCACGGCGGCCCCCGAGGTGCGTTCGGAGACATCTTCTTCCACGAAATGCAATTCTTTGCTGGCCAAGGCTATGTCATGGTCTATACCAATCCGCGAGGGTCATCCGGGCGAGGCAATGACTTCGCCAATCTCCAGGGAGAATACGGAACCATTGATTACGATGACCTGATGGCCGTCATGGATGCTGCCATAGAGAAGTATTCATTTGTTGATGCTGATCGACTCGGTGTCACGGGAGGATCGTATGGTGGATTCATGACCAATTGGATGATCGGCCACACGGATCGCTTTAAGGCTGCTGTGTCGCTACGATCTATCGCCAATTGGACGAGCAAGTTCAACACGACTGACATCGGCTATTACTTCAACAAGGACGCCATGGGTACGGATCCCTGGGAGGATGGGGGGGCAGACAAACTATGGTGGCACTCGCCTCTCAAATATGCAGATAAGGTATCCACGCCGACGCTGTTCATTCATTCGGAGCAGGACTACCGCTGTTGGTTGGCCGAGGGCCTTCAGATGTTCACAGCTCTCCGCTATCACGGCGTGGATAGCCGTTTGGTCATATTCCGCGAAGAGAATCATGAGCTATCGCGATCCGGCAAACCAAAGCATCGATTGCGCCGCCTTCAAGAAATGTTGGCATGGTTCAACCGATACTTGAAAGCTGAATGAGGTGTTCACATGCAACTAGGAGGCATTCCACGACTTCACTTGGGTGAGTTTCCAACACCGCTGCAAGAATTGAAGAACCTAAGCCGTACATTGGGCGGCCCGCGTATCTTCGTTAAGCGCGACGACCAAACAGGACTTGGCTTGGGCGGTAACAAGCTGCGCAAGCTGGAATATGCTCTTGCAGAAGCTGTTGCTCAGGGGGCGACGGTCGTGATTACAGTCGGCGGCCCTCAGTCCAATCACGTGCGCCTTACAACGGCAGCCTGTAACAAACTGGGTCTAAAGACCGTTCTGGTCATTCGCGGCAAGTTGCCGGAAAGGCCGTCAGGCAACCTACTCATCGATCACATCCTTGGCCCTTCGGAGATTCACTACGTCGGTGCAGACGGATTTCCTGCCAAGGGTGAGCTTGATCGAATCGCCGACGAAAAGGCAGATGAAATTGCGGCTCGATTGCGATCCGAAGGCGAAGTCCCCTATTTCATTCCCAATGGCTGCCGCGCAATTCACGGAGCCATGGGCTATGCCAGTTGCGTCCTAGAAATGGTCAGGCAATTTCGGGATCTCCAGCTGGCACCGACAGCCCTGTTCACAGCCATCGGAACCTCTAGCACCCATACTGGCCTTGTTCTTGGCGCGCACATGTTCACTCAGGATCAGCTGAAGATCGTTGGCATCAGCGTGGCCACCACATCGGATGCACTCAGCAATCGGGTTGCGCAGCAATTGAATGACGCCCTGGAAGTATTCGAGTTGCAGTCAGAGATATCGCGTGAAGCCATCGTTATCCTCGATCAGTACGTCGGGAACGGGTATGGCATTCCGACAGACGCCATGAAGGAAGCTGTTTTATTGACGGCCCGGTCTGAAGGGGTGTTGCTCGACCCCGTATATACCGGCAAGGCAATGTCTGGCCTGATCGATCGCGTTCGGGCGGGCGACTACACACGTGATGACATCGTTGTCCTTCTGCATACAGGCGGGACACCCGCGTTGTTTGCAGACACTCAGATTGACACGTTTATCGATGCTCCAACCTAGTGAGGGAACGCGCACATGAGCAACCCTACGGAAACCCGGCGACTCGTCGCATCTGACACAGATCTCGCCAGCCAGACAATCCGTACCCTCAAATGGGAAGTGGAGTCCACTCACGTTGTTTCATTGGATTCCGCTGGGTTGAAGCTGTGGCTTGAGAATCCTGCCAATGTGCTCATCGCAGCCATAACTGAGGACGGCATCGGCGTAGGTTTTGCTCTTGGGTATCTGTTGGATCGAATTGATCGATCACAGCCCATGCTTTGCTTCTACGAAATCGTCGTTGCCCCCAATCATCGAAGGACTGGGATTGGTCGGCAGTTGGTTGAAGCGATGAAGATCGTTGCGCAGCAATCCAAAGCCTTGAAGATGTGGATACAGACTGATCCAGATAATGTCGCTGCTCGCACTCTCTATCAACGTGCGGGAGGTATTGAAAGCGCGACTCCTGACCACGTCTATTCGTGGCTAGAAGGGACTTTCGACAACCAAGGGCCTTCCTCGCCATAGAGAGCAGATTGAGAACAGACAAAAGGAGAAGCCTTAGCCTCTCCTCTTGTCGTGCACCGGGTGGTGCTAGCTGTCTGTACAATTATGTTGCCATATGTCCCATTGTTCCGCCCTGGAACCCGCTCCCTGCTGAGGGGACAACGAACCCAGAATCGTGAGACATAGATCCAATTGAATCGTTACAGTTCCTGCCCTAGGCCGCTTCTCACATTCGGGATATCGCAACCAAGAAGAAAAGGGGAAGCCCAGAAGGCTTCCCCTTTATGTCTCTGCTTCGGCTCTGCAGCTAGCTGGTAGAGAGGAATGCGTGCATGGCAACGGCTGCTCGTTTGCCGGCTCCCATGGCCTCAATCACAGTTGCTGCTCCCGTGACGATGTCGCCACCCGCGTACACGCCGGGAATGCTAGTCAATCCGGTTTCCGGATCAGCAACAATGCTTCCCCAGCGATTCAGGTCGAGATTCGGCGTACTTTGCGGAATCAGCGGATGCGGCCCGTTTCCAACAGCAATAACCACCGTCGTAGCTTCTATCTCGAATTCCGAACCTTCAATCGGCACGGGTCGACGTCGCCCGGAATCGTCAGGTTCGCCCAACTCCATCCTAATGCAGCGAATCGCTTTCAGATTCCCGTTCTCACCGATGAATTCAATGGGATTGCTGAGGAGCTGGAATTGGATACCTTCTTCTTTGGCGTGGTGAACTTCTTCTCCGCGCGCAGGTAGTTCGTCTTCAGAGCGACGATAGACGATAACCGATTCCCTAGCTCCCAGTCGGAGCGCGGTTCGTGATGAGTCCATGGCCACGTTGCCCCCACCCACGGTAACCACACGTTCACCAATCTTGATTGGTGTGTCGTATTCTGGGAAACGGTACGCCTTCATGAGGTTGACTCGGGTCAGAAACTCATTGGCTGAGAACACACCGTTGAGGCTTTCTCCTGGAACGCCGAGGAAGCGAGGAAGCCCAGCACCAGTGCCAATGAATACTGCATCGAAGTCGCCATCAAGCAATTCCTGGATGGTCTGTGTCCGGCCAATGACTTTGTTGACCTCAACCTCGACGCCCATCTCACACAGGGCGTTGATCTCACGCTGAACGATATCCTTAGGAAGTCGAAATTCAGGGATCCCGTACATGAGCACGCCACCAGCTACGTGAAGCAACTCAAAGATGGTCACAGCATGGCCTCTTCGACGCATTTCGCCCGCAACTGTCAAACCAGCGGGTCCGGCGCCAACAACGGCAATACGCTTGCCCGTGTCGGGCTCAATGTCTACGCAACAGGCCTCATTCTCGCCCTCCCAATCGGCACAGAATCGTTCCAGGCGACCAATCGCCACAGGATCGAATTTGCCCGACAAGGTGCAAACACCCTGACACTGATTCTCCTGCGGACAGACACGGCCGCACACTGCAGGAAGCGCATTGTCCGCCTTGATGACTGAGACGGCCTGCGCGAATTCCCGATTCTTGACGTGCTCAATGAACTGCGGGATATCAATTCCAACAGGGCACCCCTTTACGCAAGGCTCCTGTGGACATTGTAGGCATCGCTCTGCTTCCTGAACGGCTTCATCTGGTGAGTAGCCCAAAGGAACCTCATTGAAGTTGTGAATCCGCTCAGATGCTGGCTGCTCTCGCATAGGCGTTTGCTTTTGTTGGATCACTGCTCTGCTCCTTCAGCGTTCTTGGCCATGTAGGCGTCCATGGAACAGGATTCCTCGTCGTGGTAGTAACCTTGTCGCGACATCAGCAAGTCGAAGTCTACTTGATGTCCGTCGAACTCCGGTCCATCCACACAAGCGAATTTCGCCGTGCCGCCTACATCTACTCGGCACCCGCCACACATCCCTGTCCCATCGATCATTACCGAATTAAGACTCACTGTAGTGGGAACTTCGAACGGCCGTGTAACATTCGCGCAAACCTTCATCATGATTGCCGGGCCAATAGCCCATACGCGAGCAATCTTCCGACCGGATTCCAGGATCTTCTTCAGCGGATCCGACACGAATCCCTGGGTTCCATGGGAGCCGTCGTCAGACATCACAATCAGCTCGTCACAGACAGCGGCCATGCGGTCTTCGTAGAACATCAATTCCTTGTTGCGTGCACCGATGATTCCGATAACCTCGTTGCCTGCTTTCTTCAGATCTCGGGCGATCGGATAGAGGGGGGCAATACCAAGGCCCCCTCCAATGCAGATGACCGTACCGAAGTTCTTGATCTCAGTTTCTTCGCCAAGAGGTCCAGCAAAATCAAGAATTGTGTCCCCTTCGTGAAAATGGTCTCCCATTTCCAGAGTGCTCTTGCCCAACTCCTGAACAACCAAAGTTACACTGCCAGCTTCAGGATCACATTCCACGATGGTAAGAGGAATCCTCTCACCCTTCTCGTGTAGCCTTAGTACAATGAATTGCCCCGCCTTACCCACACGCGCTACATCTGGTGCCTCGATAACATACTCACGAATGCTAGGTCCAAGCGTTTGCTTTTTGAGAATTCTGTACACGCCGATCGAACCTCCTAACTACACAAATCGGCCCAAATACGGGCCGGCGCCGCATTATGCTTCACTGGCTAGAGGGTCTCAACTTCTTGACAAGATGCGCTTCGCGTACAATGGCCCCCTATGACAGAACGCTACTATATTGAGACCGATGGCAGGATCTATCTCGTTATCCGAGATGGGCAGCTCGATCTGCCAATGAAGGACGAAATCCCTTTTGGGTTCGAGATCATCGCTCCATTGGCTCCGTCTTCACAGGTGCTCTATTGCACGCCGAAACTGGAGGCCCATCCATCGCATTGGATGAGCAAGGATGCTGTGCCCATCGATCCTCGCGTCACAGTTCGCGTTCGCGAAGCTGTTCACGCCACCATGCCACGTGTCGTGTCCGAAGGTGTATTCATCAAGAATGGTCTTGTCCTGCTTCTTAAGGGGAGTCGGGGCTTGACGAAGGATCGTTGGACACTGCCCGGAGGGTTCATCCGATTCGGAGAGGGGCCTATCGAGGGATTGCTGCGCGAGATTCGAGAAGAACTTGGCGTCCGCGCGGAAATTGGTGACCTGCTTGCTGTACATTCCAAGCTGGGGAAACACACGCTGCTTCATTGGACCCAGTTCTTCTATCGTGTCACGCTATTCGGCGAGATTGCTCCTGATCCAGATGAAATCGCTGAAGCTCAGTTTTTTGAGCCCACAGAGGGAGCCAAGCTATTGGCCGACCCCCTCATGCGAGAGGTGATTGAGTCTCTTATCTAGGAGCCGTACAGGCCCTAGAGCAGGTCCATCTGAATGGACAGTTTGATATCGACGCTCCATTCCAGGTAGTAGGGTCTGTACTCAAGGAATATTCCGGCAACGACATTGGCCGTATCTACGGGTGAAAGCACAAACTCCAATGCAATTCTATGGGTATCCGTAGGTAAACCTCCCCACGTTTCCCTCGCGAAGTCATACGTCGCGTTGGCAGACAGGAAATTGGAGATGAAGTAGTCATATGACCCTGTCAGGTCCACACGATGGGTCATGAAGATATCTGGGGGCCCTGAGAACGATCCCTGTAGCAACAGCTGCGCTTTGGGCGCTGTGGCTAGAGCATAGTTAAAGGCTCCGGAAAACAACAAGTCATTATCTCCACCTGAGGGATCCAGCAATTCGTAGCCCAATCCAATCTTCACATCCCATCCGCAATAACGGGCGAATCCTTCTTCGCGAATGAATCGGGTGATTTCGGAGATGTCCAGTGCATCCAGCCCACCCAATCGAACCAAACCTGAGTTCTCGATGACTTCCTGGATGACAGCCAGCAGGGCAGCCAATGATTCATAGGATGATGCACTACCAATTTCCGATGCCAGAATCCTGAGGTCAACTGAATGAAGGTCTTTGGCAAGCGATCCGCGGCCAACCAAGTAGTCATTAATACGCGTCGCCTTGGCCAACGGCGTCACATCAGTGAATCGTCCTGTTCCAACGCCCAGATTGAACGACAATCCAAGTTTCTGAAAGGACGACGAGCTTCGCGAGCTGGCTCCTGCATAAGCGAAGTAGTCCTTCTCAATCAAGAAGTACCGCTTGTAGTTACCATCTGCGTTGATCGCATACGTCGCCAAATTCTCTGCGGTCACCGTCATATCGTTGGCAAACGAGACATCAAATCCATATTCGGGAATATCAAACAACCGCACATACTCCACACCGAACTGTCCTTGGCTTATATCGCGGTCTTCCAATCCGTAGGGATCATTGTGGTATTGATACGAGAAATTAAGTGTTAGGCTAGAGAGGTCCGTTCTTGGGGACCGATAATCACAAAGGGGAACTGCACCTACCGTCCAACCAAGGGCACAGACTGCCAGAAATGCAATGGCAAGAATCCGTCGCATCAAGATCACCTCACCACAACCGTACCTTGAAGTGATCGGGGATCAATTGAATCGTTCCCTTTGAGGGGTGCGTGTTGTCCAACTCGAGCAAGACGGACTCCTCAGATGAGCGATCCTAGTCAGAGCCAATCAGGGAACAAGGGCAGCTGACGTGCGAGAGATTCCACAATGCTGCCCAACCCCACGCCCAATAGACGAATGCCTCCTTCATCAAGAGGAACACGATTGCGTAGCAACTCCAGCGCCAGGGACTCAATCACTTCAGGCGCGTCCGTCCCGACGCTCAGTTGTGCTTGCCGTGTGATCGTTTTGAAGTCGGGATAGCGCACCTTGATTCGTACGACTCGGCAAATCAGATGCTCAGCACGGAGAGACTGGGCAACATGCTGTGCCAATCGACGCACCTCGGATTCCATCTCCTCGAAATCGTTGACGTCAAAAGCGTAGGTGGTTTCTCGCGAGATCGACTTGGAATCCAGTTCGCCGGAAAGCGGTGTCTCATCGATCCCCATGGCCAGCTGCTGCAACCTCCGCCCTGTAGAGCCCAGTTCGCGTATCAGCAAATCTGTCGGAGCCAATCGCAAATCCTTCACTCGCAGGAATCCAAGGCTTGCCAACCGTTTGGCCGTCACCGCACCCACTCCCCAGATTTGTCCCACTGGCAACGGGTCTAGGTATTCCTGGATCTGCTCCGGATCGATCACCATGAATCCATCCGGTTTGTCCATTTCGGACCCCAATTTGGCCAGAAAGCGATTGGGAGCCAGCCCTACAGAGCAAGTGAGTTTCGTTTCGGCTTGAACATCCCTCTTGATGATTCTGGCGGTTTGCCGAACGTCCTCAAAGCTGGGGCCACGATCGGAGAGATCAAAGAATGCTTCGTCAAGTGAGATGGTTTCGATCGTAGAGCAAAACCGTTTTAGAATACTTCGCACGTGATCTGAAATCTCGCGATATCTAAGAAATCGTGGTGTCACATAAACACCATCAGGACACAGCCGTCTTGCCACAGACGTCGGCAGGGCACTGTGCACGCCATACGAACGAGCCTCATAGGATGCCGTCGCCACGACACCGCGTGGCCCCAGCCCCCCTACAATGACTGGACGGCCACGGTATTCGGGGTGATCGAGCTGTTCAACAGCAGCGAAGAATGCGTCCATATCCAAGTGACCAATCCAACGATCCATTGGCAAGGCTACTGAAGAAGTCCGAGGCGGCATAGGATCTCCTGAGTGGGACCATGGCCCAGGTTGTTGAGGATACGATACGACGCAGGCCCGTATTCCGGGCTGTGGTGACCCACTTCATCTGAGGGTTGCATGCAACCTAGCTGCTCGTATGAAAACGGAATTTCTTCAGCGCGGGCGCTATGCGTGATCATCGCCCAAGCCCATTCAAAGGACTCGTGGTGGCCTACCTTCAGCGGCTGGGCAAGCAACATTCGAGACAAGTCATAATGCGCCAACCCCATCGCCTTGCAGGGACCTAGATGGAGCCTGGCGACTTTGCTTAAGGGGTGGATACGTTGGATTGCCTCTCCTTGAAGCGCACTACCCGCTAGTTCGTCCCATTCCGTAGCCAGGTTCTTGACGAAATTCTCTGAATGGCGAAGCAGATGATCGCCCCCGAAACAGGCTTGATAAACCAACTTGTGGAGATCGCCAACTGTCATAGACGAATGTCTTTGGTACTCGTCTGAAATAATGCCGGACCACGTGCGATGCGTTTGCCCCTTGTCACTCATAGTCATGAGGATAGAATCCATTGAAATGCAGATCAAGGAACGCGTGGCTATCACTGGGCGTCCGGACGTCGGAAAGACGACGCTCATCGAACGCGTTATCGAGACCCTGCCGCTGTCTGCTGGCGGAATCATCGGCAAGGAAATCCTCGTATGCGGCCATCGCGTTGGCTTTCGCCTCATCGATGTTGCCACGGGTGAAGAGGGAATCCTGGCCCATATTCATCAGCGCATCGGCCCCCAGATCGGGAAATACACCGTCAACCTGGAAACGCTTCACGATCTGGCCATACCAGCCATTCGCTCAGCCATTCGCGACAAAGATCTGATCATTATCGATGAGTTCGCTCCGATGGAGCTCGAATCTGCTGACTTTGTCCCGGCAGTCGAAGATGCGTTGGCGTCCAACAAGCCGTTGATCATTGCCACCCTTGCTACGCTGGACCATCCCCTGGTGCATCGGATACGCCAGGAGCTGAAGTTGTATCGAGTCAAACTCAACAATCGTGACCGTTTGGTAGATGAGATTTGCGCCTATCTCTTGGGCAACTAGATCGTCTTCTCTCATGTCGTTGTCCTGCAGCAGAGAGACGACTTCCTCTATGTCGCCCCCCACCCGCAAAAAGTCACCGCCCTCGAATCAGAGCGAGGGCGGTATCAAAACACCTCAGATACGATCCAAGCTACCTAGTGACCTTCCCTAAAGCTTGCTTGGTCGCTGCCACAAGTCCGTCAACATCCAATCCGTAGTGGGCCAGCAGTGCGTCAGCATTGCCCGACTGCCCAAACCGATCATCAACGCCGACGCGAACGACGGGTGTAGGAAGCTCTTCGGACAACAGCTCACAGACGGCACTTCCCAGGCCATTGGTAATCTGATGCTCTTCTGCAGTTACAACCACGCCCGTCTTGCTCGCCGATGCCAAGATCGTCTCTCGATCTAGCGGCTTAATCGTCGAGACGTTCACCACTTCCGCAGCAATGCCATCAGCAGCAAGCACTTCGCGTGCCTCAAGTGCGACAGACACCATCAGCCCACAAGCAGCGATCGTGACGTCCGTGCCTTGAGCAAGAATCTCAGCCTTGCCGAACTCGAACTGATGGTCCTCATCATGGATGACTGGGAACGCAGCACGCGCCAAGCGCACGTAAACGGGACCTTCATCGTAGGCAGCGACAAAACGAATTGCGCTGGCTGCTTCAACAGCGTCAGACGGAACAATCACACTCATGTTGGGGAGAACACGCATGTTAGCAATGTCTTCCAGCATCTGGTGACTTGCCCCATCTTCACCAACAGTCAAGCCAGCATGCGTCGCCACAATCCGAACCGGAGTCTTGGGATAGGCCACAACTTGGCGAATCTGCTCCCATACCTTGCCCGTAGCGAACATGGCAAACGTTGATACGAACGGTCGAAATCCGGATAGGGCAAGCCCGGCTGCAGTACCAATCATATTGGCCTCAGCCACACCCATATTGAAGAAACGATCCGGGTGTTCAGCTGCAAAATCACCGGTCTTGGTTGATCCGGCTAGATCTGCCGTTAGAACGACGACTCGAGAATCTTCATGTCCTAACTTGGCCAAAGTCTCGCCATACGCATCGCGGGTTCCGCGCATTGTGGTAAACATTATCGGGGGACTCCTTCCCAATCTTTGAGAAATCGCTCAATGCCTAAATCAGTTAGTGGATGATTGAATGCCTTCTTGAGAATTCCATAGGGCACAGTGGCAATATCCGCCCCCATGAGAGCCGAATCGAGAAGATGCCTGGGATGTCGCACACTGGCAACGAGGATTTCCGTTGGGAAAACGTAGTTCTCATAGCACTCTCGGATCTCAGCAATGAGCCCCATGCCATCCTGGCCAATGTCATCGAGGCGCCCAACAAATGGAGACACAAACGTGGCACCACACTTGGCTGCCATCATTGCTTGATTGGCGGAGAAAACCAGCGTGACGTTGGTACGGATGCCATCGGCTGCCAGGATTTTGACTGCCCTCATCCCAGCTTCGGTCATAGGGATTTTGATGACTATATTCTCGTGGATGGGAGCCAGCTCTTTGGCTTCTGTAACCATCTCATCGGTTTTCAGACCGATCACTTCAGCACTGACCGGCCCATTGACTAGATCACAGATCTCCTTGATGATTTCATGGAAGGGACGCTTCTCCTTGGCCACCAACGACGGATTGGTCGTCACACCATCCACCAACCACGCCATTTCCCTAATCTCCGATACATTCGCGGTGTCAATAAAAAGCTTCACAAGTCCTCCTTCACACGATACGCGCTTGTCGTTCTAGTGTATCCATACGTTGGGGACAGCACCATTTGGCTGACCATATTGCGGTTGCACGACGCGATGTCTGCGGCTACCGTATGCCCGATTATGATGAAAACAGACATGGCAATCATCGGCGGCGGTCCAGGCGGGTATGTTTGCGCGATTCGTGCAGCGCAACTAGGCTTGAAGGCTACAGTCATTGAGGAAGAATCACTGGGTGGAACCTGTCTCAATATCGGCTGCATTCCTACGAAGGCACTCTTCTCAGCGACCAAATTGCTCCCTCAAACTGCTGAGGCCAAGCAGATTGGGATTTCGTTCTCCTCACCTACGATTGATCTCCAGAAACTGTCTGCGTGGAAGCAACAGGTCGTAGATACACTCGTCAGTGGTACTGAGACACTGCTGTCCAAGAATGGCGTCGACGTCATCTGTGCCCGAGGACAACTTGCAGGTGAAGGGCGAATCGCACTATCCAATGGCGATGAGCTGTCTGCAGAACACATTGTCATTGCCACAGGCTCAGATGCGGTTCAGATTCCTCCTTTTCCGTTCAGCCATCCCGCCATTTGGTCCTCGGACGATGCATTGGCATTGACCGAAATCCCCGAACGCCTGGCCATCATCGGTGGCGGTGTTATCGGCCTCGAGTTGGCCACGATCTACAACCGATTGGGATCTCACGTCATTGTCGTCGAGCTTCTTCCTGAGATTCTTTCTACCGTAGATCTAGATCGCAGAACCATCTCTATACTCAAACGCTCACTCGCCAAGAGCGGCGTCACAGTGATGACAAGCACGGCAGCTGAAAGCTTCAAGCAGACCGACGACAACCTCGTACTCCGGACCGCTGATGGTGGGGAACACGCTATTGATCGAATCCTCGTGGCTGTGGGCCGACGACCGAATACGCGTGATCTTGGGTTGGAGACCTGTGGCGTCGAGACTGATGACCGCGGATTCGTCCGTGTCAATGACACACTGCAAACAACGGCTGCCAACATCTATGCCATCGGCGATGTCATACTCGGCCCCATGCTAGCGCACAAGGCCTCCTCAGACGGGATCCGAGTGGCCGAAAGCCTCGCGCATGGCGAAGCAAAGGCCATCGACTACGATCTCATCCCCCAAGCCATTTTCACGGATCCTGAGATTGCGTCTGTCGGACTCTCTGAAGCCAAGGCCAAGGCGTCTGGGAGAGCGATTCTAGTCGGTCGATTCCCATTTGCCGCTCTAGGCAAGGCCTTGGGAATGCGCGAGCCGGACGGATTCTTTCAAGTCGTTGGCGACGCAGACGATCATCGAATACTGGGTGTCCAGATCATTGGAGCCGAGGCTTCAGATCTAATCTCAGAAGCAGCCATTGCCGTTCACAATGAACTCACGCTAGAAGCCATTGCCGATGCCATCCACCCGCATCCGACGCTCCCCGAGGGGTTGAAAGAAGCAGCTGAGAATGCCCTAGGAAGGGCAATCCACACCGTCAATCGCTAGCCGCTGCTCCTTCTGTGTTTCCGCTCAACGGCATCTCAGACTCAGTTGCCGCCGAAGCTCCATTGAACTTGTGCTCTTCGATTTTCCGGAACGCGGGAACGAAAAAGCTGGCCACGGCTACACCTATGCAAATCAGCCCGCCCAATTGGAAGAAGAATGGAATGCCCATGGCATCACCAATCGGACCGGCAATAGCTAGGCCGATCGGTGTAGTCAGCGAGAACAAGCTGCTCAGCAATCCAAAGACACGGCCTTGCATCTCAGGGGGTACTGTGCTTTGCATAATGGCGGCAATCGGCGCATCAGTCAGCGAGAGTGTGAATCCAATCACGAACACGAATACCATGCCTAGCCAAAGCATGCTTGCGGGCGTGAGCCCAAGTGCTAGGCAAGAAACGCCGAGTCCTAGCATGCCCAGCAGGATCGTATAGACTTTCTTCTTGAACCCTCCCCAAGCACTGAGAGCTAGCCCTCCCAGCAGCATCCCCACTCCTACGCACACACTGAGCATGCTGTATTCCGCAGCCTCGCCACCGAAGTGATTCCTTACCAACAGAGGAACCAACGCAAACGCCGGCATGAGAACGATTTTCAAGATCGAAGCGCCAGCAAGCAACACAAGCATTCCAGGCCAATGCAACACAAAGCGTAGGCCTTCTCGCGCATTGCTGAGAAACGAGTTCATCTTGATCGCCGCAATTTGCTCTTGCTTGGGCTGGGGGACGATCACAAACAACAGTGGGATGACAGCAAAGGCTGCTGTTGCGACGTCGACCATCATCACACCATGCAATGGCAGAATGGCCAGCAGCAAAGCACCCAAGGGCGCTCCGATCAGATTCAGCAATCCGTGGATTGTTTGGTTGAGACCGCTGATCCGAGTGTAGTGTTTCTTGGGCACCATCAGAGTCGTCGAGGCAGCCATAGCTGGCCCATGGAATGTCTCGCCAAACGAGCGCGCCAGCATTACGATATAGACATGCCATACTTCCATCGAGCCCGACCAGAACAAGAACGCTAGCCAGAGCCCGACGAGTGCGATGAATGAGTCGGCCATGATCATGACCACGCGACGATTCCATCGATCCACAAGCGCTCCGACAAAGGGCCCGAGAAGAATCGTCGGCAAGAAGGCAACGAGAGAAGCCGTCGCCAGCACGGTTGCTGAGCCTGTTTCAAGAGTCAGCCACCATACCAACGCGAATTGAGCTGCTCGGCTACCGACAATAGACAGTTGCTGCCCTGTCCAGATGGTGAAGAACGGAACCATCCACTTCCTGTTGCCCGATTCCACGGTGTCTCCTTGTCAAAAAACAACCAGACTATCGCCAGACGGGCCGATGTCGCGGCACCGACCCTCTGGCATGCGCTACTTGGCGGTTACACTCACGTTATTCACGGCAATCGCAGGGCAGAGGACCTTGCCATAGACCCATTCCGCCTTGTCTCCTAGTCCAATAAGGTGATCGCGGAGTAAGTCGTAGCTGTTGCCTGCAAGCATCACATTCTTGACTCGTCCGGCGATCTTCCCGTCTTGTATGACGAACGCGGCGGCTACATTGTTGGAAAAATCACCAGCATTCAGGTTCCCTTGCCCCAGACCAAGCACACCATCAACAAGCAGCCCATGCTTGATTCCACCGATGAGTTCTGCTTCAGACGCGATGCCAGTTCCTACTAGAAGACTGCTGATGGACGCACTGGGAGTGGGTCTGAAGTTGCTGCCACCCATCAGCCCGCCTTTGTATCCATTGCCCGTCGAAGGGACTCCAGCCTGTTGCGCTGCTCGAAGATCGTAGTAGAATGCGCGCAGCTGACCGTCTTCAATCAGTGGTGTTCGCCGTGTCGGAACGCCTTCGTCATCAAAGGATCCGGCAGATGCACCCGCCACGCACCGCCCGTCATCGATGAGATTGAATCGAGGATCGAACAGCGCTTGCCCCAGCTTCTCTGCCAAGGGAGACAGTTTAAGCAACACAGACTTTCCGCTCAGCCCCATGATGAGTGGCAGAAGCAGAGCGAGCGTTCCCGATGGAGTGAACACAACAGGCAAGGAGCCCGATGGTGAGGACACAACATCTCGTCCAAGAGACAGCAATCTGCGTACCCTTTGGGTCACGCGGTCAACATTGATATCGCTGAAGTTCCGCAACTGGTGGCTATCATCCACGGTGAAGATATCTCCGGATTTGGCTCGTGTCGCCTCGATCCCGACTTCGACAGATGATCTCGTCTCTTCAGCATCGAGTCCATTGGTGTTGGCAACGCGCACGTGTTCCACTGTCTTTTGTAGAGATACGCCGATCTCAAGATCGTCCCCTTCAACAGCAATGCGTTGCTGAATGGCCTCGCCGAGCTCAACAAGCTGCTCAGCTGACAGCGCTTCCGTTGCTGGACTATGTAGCCCAGCTAAGGGTTCGATGATTCCACCAGGAAATTGCACTTCCGTCGGATCCCCATATGCGGCTGTTGCGACGGCTGCATCCACAATCGCTTCGGGATGCGCCAGATCTGTTGACGTGGAGTATCCCAATCGCCCCTCACAGATCGCTCGCAGGGCAACGCCCTCAATCTGCTTCGTCTTGATGACACTCAGCCCGTCTGGATCGAACTGGACAGGAAGCACTTTGCGTTGCAGATGGTAAACTTCTGCTTGCTCTACGCGGTCACGTGCCTTCTCAAGAAAAACGTGCATTAGTTGCCTCCAATTGTGACATTGCGAATACGGACATGGGGAGCACCTGCGGTTACAGGCAGCGGGAATTGACCTCCCTTGCCACAACCCCCAACCCCACCTTCGATACATAGATCGTTGCCGATGGCATCGATAGAACGCATGGTCTCAAAAAGATTGCCACTGAGAACGACATTCCGCACGAGGCCACCGATTTCACCATTCACAATCTCGTGCGCATAGGCGGCGGAGAATGAGAACTGTTCGAGCTCGGTTTGTCCGCCATAGGCAGCAACCGCATAGATACCTCGGTCAACGTCTTGGATCATCTCTTCAAATGAGGACGGTCCGTTCTCGATGTAGGTATTCCTCATTCGGACAATGGGCTCATGCTCATAGCTGACACCACGTGCATTCCCCGTCGGTTGAGCACCCATTTTGGCAGCAGTCTCGCGAGAATGGAGGAGAGAGTGAAGGTGGCCATCCTTGATAAGCGTCGTCTTCTCACGCCTAACGCCTTCATCATCATAGGGCGTATTACCCCTTCCTCCAGGGAGGAACCCATCGTCGATCACTTGAAGCTCTGCAGGGCCAAACTCGGTCCCCAAGGTCATGATCTCTGCCAAGCGCGGATTCTTGAACAGGAAGTCGGCTTCACAGAAATGCCCAAATGCTTCATGGATGAAGACGCCGGCAAGCCGCGGATCTAGCACAACCGTGTGCTGACCTCCAGAAACTGGCTTCGCATCGAGCATGGCAACAGCGCGCTGCGCGGCAGTACGAGCTTGGTCTTCCATTCCCTGTACCCACTCGAATCCACCAGCCTTGCCGATGTATTCCATGCCCTGCTGAATGTCGCCTTTTCCGTCGCTGGCCGCTGCCCCCAACAGCAGAGTGATATCAGGAAGCTCCTGGACAAGAAACGTTCCTTCAGAGTTGGCATAGGTGATTTCGGAGAATCGGTCAACATACTGAACCTGGGTGGCAACGATTCTGTCGGATTCGCTCATGATGAGAGTGTTGTAGCCCAGGGTCAGATCGACCTTCTCTCTCAGGGATACATTCCGAAAATCATGTTCCAGCTCAACTCGAACCTCATCCTCAATCGCCGGAACATCGGCCAGGAAGACGGGTTGACTTGCCTTTGCACCAACAACAGCCGCCATCTGCGTCGCTTCGTGAATATGCTCAGCAAGCTTTGTAGGATCGTTGAATACGGAAATCCCCCACCCACCGTTTTTTAGACACCTCACGACGCCACCTAGCTCCGTCGCCGATTCGAGTGTTTCGAGCTTCTCCCGCTGGAAAAGCACGCGATTGAGCCAACGACGCTCTAAACGAACCTCTGTGTAGTCCGCAGAGCTGTTTGCGATAGCTTGCTTGATCGTCTGTTTCACAGTCGCCTCCTGGCACGCCAGTCGTGAGTTTGTCTCCGCTGTAGACCCATTTCCTGCCAAGGTCACGCAAGAAACAACTCCGTGATTCAATGAACCAACGGGACGCATGTTAGTACGTTGGTTCTTCAATGGGGTTCAGTTGGAATTTAGATCTTCGTCTGTTTCTCTACGTCCGAATCGTCGTGAACCTTGAGTGACTCAGAGTATTCAATCAAGCCAATCTTGCAGTTGGGCCCAATGTGAATCTGCTTGCCACGCACAACATCGGCACGCGTGCTCTCTAGGTAGATTTCATCCCCCTCAATCAGGGCAGCTTCAACCTCTCCGCCCCACGCGCTGCTCAGGGCTCGCATGAGGGAATCGAGCAAGCCTGCTCGATCTCTGTTTCCGTATCGGCGGACATCGATTTTCGCCCCACCGATTTCCTGGGCACGACATCGTCCTCCGGGGTGAATCTCAATGCGATCTGCAGTCAAAAGACCGCGAACATCGAATCCACCACTCGCACGAAAGATTTCGGATTCTAGGTCGCCGCCGACGTGCAACATCCCGCTCACCTTGACGTATTCCGACGAGATGCTTTCTGCAGCGCGGAACGTGCCAGAGCATTTCAATTCCTTAACCTTCACGGCTCCATCAACCTTGGCAACGCCACTCACTTTCATCTCATCAGCGATGACATCCTTCGTAAACTTGCCAGTTCCAGAAATCGTCAGATGAACGACCTCACAGTGCCCGTTGACGCTACCGGCACCGGACATCTTCAGCTCCTCGGCATACAGGTCACCGCTGATCTTGCCGGCACCCGAGATGGAAACCCGAGAGTAAGAACCGCCGTCGATAACGCCAGCTCCGGATACACTCACCGATCTTTTTTCTTCACTCATGCTCTTCCCTCCCATCTGACTGATTGACAGAACCTTCATTCTTTGATGCGTCGGAGTCGCAGCACGCAGCCAAATCTAGCTTGACTTGCTGGAGCATGCCACCCAGATCAACAGACTCAATTCGATTCAGCTCTGGGTCCGCTGTCAGCTTGTCGCCTGCAACAATGATGACGCTGATTTCAGCGGAAATTCCGGCTCCGGAGAGCTGCTTTCGAAAAAGGTGAAGAGTCTTCCCGTCGACAACCGATGGATCGATTCCCGACTTGCCAATCACGTCGTCCAGCGTCCGGCTGGCAAGATCTATCTCCTCGTTTCGAGCTGATCGACGCAGCTTCTTGAGAACAGCCAGCCGCAAGGCATCGCGCAGCGACAGCGTGCCATCGTCATTCCCGACAATGACTATTCCAGCAGCTCGTCCGAGATCTTCGTCAAACCATCCCAGGTGCTTAAGTTTGCCGAAGGCGATCTGAATCTTTGCATTCACGTGTTCCGAGATCACGTCAGCCAGATCGTCTAGAGCGTGCTCGCCTTTCATGTTCTTGATTCGTTCGATTCTCTCAACAATCTTGTCTTCAGGGAAGAACGTTTCTTGCCCCGTGAACGTGGATCGACGAATGAACCAAATCTCGGGGATCAAGCCCTTTCGCTTCCAGCGATAGAGTTGGCCATAGGAAATCCCCATTTTCTCAAGAACGTCCTTTTTCGAGATCAGGTGCTCATCTTCCATCTGAGTCTCCTTTTAAAACAACACATTGTTCGTTTAGCAAGGGCAAGGTCTTTCTTCTCGAACCACAAATTGACGATACTCATCATTCGTGATGACGCCCTGTCTTTCTACGCTCTGAGCGAACCGTCGCTCTTGAGCCTTTTCTATTGTATGTTTGTACGCAAGTTTTGCCAACAATTCGAGTTCATAGGCCGAGTTCATTTTCAAGCACCTCCTAGAGGAATTCGAGCGCAGTATAACATCACACTGTTACGTTGTCAAGATTTCTTTTCTCGCCGCTCCGAGGTCTGTCGTAGCTTGATCAACGCGCACACCAAGCCAATGCCACACGCTCATGTCCTCGAATCCCGCATCTTCTAATGCGCTGAGCAGGGCAATCTCGTGATCGCCGACCTCGATCAACGTTCCCTTAGCTGGAAATGGGTCCAATCGCCGACAAGCAATCCTGAGCAGTGGCACAGCAAGCTGGGCTTGCCATTCAGGATCAAGCGACATTCGAATCTCATGCGATCGGTTTCCAGTAAGGTCTACACGGACCCGCAACGTGGCTACAAGCTTCCCTTCCCTGCGTACACCCCATTGATCAAGCGTGAATCCGCTCAGTTTCATTGCCCACGGAGCTACTGCTCGAATGAGACGTGATCTACGAAAGTCGCTCTCACCAACCGGCTTGAATTGCCTGACATGCTCAGGCGTTAGGCGAACGCCCAATGACATGCGTTCGCGCCACAGGTCATACCACGCGGACATAGAAAGGTTCTCCAATCCCTTGATTTGGGCAATGTCCTCTTTGAAATCCGCCGCTCTCTCAAGCCGCATCTGTCGTGACGTATGGAAGTGAGAAAACCCCAAGCCTTGATACATGTGATAGGCAGTCTCGTTGTCCTGTCGAACCTTCAAGGTGCAAGACTCGCCTCCATGTTCCTTGATGGCTTTGAATACGCGTCCGAGCAGGCGCTTGGCCATGCCTTGCCGCTGAAAATCCGGGTGCGTGCCTACAGCATCGATGCTCCACCGGGTTCCCTTCAAACCATCTCTCGAAAACAAGACAATCGAAGCGATACGCTGATCTTGCTCCACCACATAACCCATACGGGAGTATCGCAAGGAGGGAATAACACGAGCAATCCATGTGATGATTCGCTCCATGCGCTGTTCCCTACGTGATTCGAGCCGCGGATCCTCGCCCATCCGACGATAATCCTCAGTGAATGCTGCTGCCTCGAGACGACATGCTTCCTCTGTATCCTGTCCGAGCCTGTATGCGCGTACGGTTGCCAGCCTCTCCATGGTCACTCCTTGAACATCTTATTAGGCGTTGTGGTGGACCATACTAATTCCTTTTAGGCCGTTTGTCAAACCTTACTGAATGCGCCCTGCGCACCTGAATGCCATCCGCATTGACTTGTGCGTCCTTTTCCCTATACTGTGGAGACCACCTAACCGACATTTAGGAGAGACTTATGGTTATCAAGGCACGACTCAAACTGGTCCTTACTGCTGACAATGTTGTTGTAGCAGAATCGGATGATCCCACGATTTGGCAGGCAGCATTTCAGGCCATACAGGGCGCAAATGTAGAACAGGTGCTGGGAATGAAGCCTGCGAACCCAGAAGAGGGAATCGATTGGGTGCCTGGTGAAGAGCGGTCTGCCATTCTATCTCTGGCCAATGATTTTGATATCGAGCCCCAGCAGTTGCTATCTGCGTGTCATCCGAGAATGATTGCGCCCTACATCTTCCTTAACAAACGCTATTGGGAGGCTTTTAAGCACCAAACAGCTGAGCGAGGCAGGACCGCAGTCAGCAATGCCGTGCTCGCAATCACTCTTCTGTTGCTGTGGGGAGAAAAGATCAACCTTGAGCGTGTTGCCCTTCGTGATGGGATGGCCATTCTTAAGACGATTTCCGCCAGAGACGAGCACGCCAGTCGAGCCATTGATAACTGTCCATGGCTTCAGAAAACGATGGGGAAGATCGTCTTGAATCCCGAGAAAATCTCGCGGGCCATTGCCGTCGCGCAAGCTTTCTGTACGCAAAGTGCGCCTGATTGGGGCGAAACAGAGTAGGCGAAGCGAGTTCCATTGCTGTGAGAGCGATCACGTGCTTGTCAGCTCAGGCAGCGTCTTGAATGGACACCCGTGAAGGCGTCAATGACGAACCCCAGTGAGCCGGGAACAGCTCACTGGGGTCAGTTCATATCGGAATGCTACTCGAAGCCGGCTGCCAGCATTTGACAAACGGGTCCTGTTAGAGCGGGCTTCAGCTACTTACCTGGACATTGAGCAACGACCTCGGGGGAGATCCCTTTGTTTCCATACGCCTTATCGAAGTGCGCGGCGAACTCCTTGGCAAGCTTGGCGGCTCGCGTGTCATACGCCACAGGATCCTTCCAGGACGTACGAGGATCGAGGAGCTGGGTAGGAACATCGGGGCAGCTTCTTGGAATCGATACATGGAATTGCAGATTCTCGTCGTAGTCCACATCTTTCAGTGCACCTGAGAGTGCTGCATGGACCATTGCACGAGTGAGATCGATGTCTACTCGTCCAGCTTCGCCGTAGGGGCCGCCAACCCATCCCGTGTTTACAAGATAGACGTCTGTGCCATGGGCGTCGAGTTTCTCTCCCAGCATGCTTGCATAGACATCAGGGTTTCGCGGCATGAACGGCTCTCCAAAGAACCGAGAGAACGTCGACTTGGGTTCGACAATGCCTGTCTCAGTGCCAGCCAACTTGCTGGTATATCCCATCAAGAACCAGAGCATCGCCTGCTCTTTGGTGAGTCGAGAGATGGGAGGCAACACACCGTTCGCATCTGCGGTCAAAAAGAGAATGGTGGATGGATTTCCACCAGCAGAGGACGGCTTGATGTTGGAAAGATAGGCCAATGGATACGAGCCTCGAGAGTTGGGGGTTAAACGATCATCCATCAAGTCGAATGTTCCATTGGGATACACCATTGCGTTCTCTACGATAGCGCCATGCTTCTCAAAGTCGTCTTCATGCATGATGGCCTGGAAAATCTCCGGTTCCTTCTTAGCATCAAGATCAATCAGCTTGGCATAGCACCCATTCTCGAAGTTGGCGATCCCGTTGTCTGACCAACCATGCTCATCATCGCCAAGCAAGGCTCGCCGAGGATCTGCTGACAAAGTGGTTTTCCCCGTTCCCGATAGTCCGAGCAACAAGGCAATGTCACCATCCGGCCCTTCATTGGCCGAGCAATGAAGAGGGAGGATACCTTCTGCGGGCAGGAGGTAGTTCATGACTGAAAACATCAACTTCTTCGCAGATCCGCAGTAGGCGGATCCGTAAACGACGCCAATTCTTCGATCTAGATCCATGGCAATCATCATTGTGGATGTGCCCTTGATGCGAGGATCAACGCGCAGGCGTCCCTCATATCGCGATGGATCAAGCTTGTCATAGGGAAGAGCGATAAGGGTAAAGGGGCGATCGAAAAAGACAGAGGCCTCAATATCTTCTGGAACAGCCCGGAACATGTTATCTACAAACAGAGAGGTCACAGCCCGGTACGATATGAATTTCACCGGTAATGCATAGGACGAATCGGCACCGATCGCGCGATCTAGAGCGTATACGTGATCCTTTGTACTCAATGCGTTAAATGCGTCCTCCAGAACCATGTCGAAGGTTTCTTCATCAACGGGAATGTTGTTTGGAGAATCCCAATCAATCGTGTTCGCACTTCCAGCCCGCTTGACCGTCAGTGTGTCCTTAGGGCTGCGTCCTGTAGATTCTGGGGGAGTCCAAGTCGCTAGCGCGCCGCCTGCCGATATGATCGCTTCTCGGCGATCAACTGCATCCCGAATGAGCTGTCCGCGTTCGGGATTCTTCACGATACCAGGTTGCTCAAGAAGCCTAGCCAGTTTGCTACTGAAATCCATCATCATCTCCCACTTTCGCAAGGGGCCCTCTAGGGAGCCACCGAAGTGGCAGGATCATATCAAACAACCGACCAATTCAAAAGGGGAATCTATGAGGAGAAACGGAGCATCCAAATCTGGAGTACCTAAGAGGTAATGACTCGGCTGAAAACGGAGGCTTGTCAGGCTTTCAATTCTGAGAAGGAGGGGGAGGCCTCAGATTTAACATGAATCAATCCATGCCAACGCAATCGTCCCAGAGGCCTCCCGTAGTAGTCGCTGACGCGCCCCCCACGGAGTGAGCTTCTTATTCACCTGCTTGGTGTATTCTACCACGGAAGTCTAGCAAATCCAACTATAGTCGACAATTCGAAAGCGTAGACCTTCTGGGCGTTTATGACTATACTATGTATCTAGGATTCAAATAGGGAAGAGGGACCATGATCACGTTTGGCGAGAGAATTAGGGAATTGCGCCGAGAGGCTGGGTTAACTCAGTGGGATGTCGCCAATCGAACAGGAGTCTCCAACACATATATCTCCGCATTGGAAAGTGGACGGAAACCAGCGCCGCCTCATGTCATCGTCACAGCGCTCGCTTCATGCCTTCAGACAAGTGAGGAAACCCTATGGGCGCTTGCACGTGCGGAGCGGGAAGAACGTCTGAAGCGAAGAATCGACGGCGTACCAACCTCCCAGAGGATTGCGAGAACCGCTAACGCGGCTAATAACTCGATCAACACAATGGCATCTGCAGATCCCCTGGAACAAGCCATTCAGACCCTAAGAGATTCTGCAACCAATTCGAAGCAACGCCACTCGCTTGCACGGGCACTTGAAACTCTCGCCGAGAGCTTGCGCAGATAGGACATAATTATCTTGATGAGACAGGACGCCAGGACAACTGAAGATCTAGCCGTTGCCCGACTGACCATACGAGCGACAGACTGGCAGGACTCGGGCGTTGGCGTTGTTGTCGCACAACGTCCGCTCACACTATTGGTTCCCACCCATCTGATTGAGCTGGTCGAACAAGAGCAATCCTGCGAGATCCAAGTCAACGGTATTACCTACACAAACCCGAAAATCCTCGCCACACCGGCACTGCAGCGAGACCACCTTTCTGTCCTCCAGTTTCCGAAGGAGCGCCAGAGAGAACTGTCTTCTGCCCAGCTTCCCAAGCGAGGCATTCAGTTGATTCTTGGGCAACCTGTAACGTTGCAGCGATTGCCTACTGAGACCAACACAACTGGAACTGTCGTCGATGTTCGCGAGCAGGGAGATGGAAGCTCGGTCATCACAGATATCAGCGTGTCCCATGGCGATAGTGGGAGTCCGCTCTTGGTTTCCGGCAAATTGGCTGCCATTTGTCAAGGCATGGTCGATCATGAGGGCTCTGGAAGTGCCATTGCCGTTCCCATATCCGACGAAGGCTTGGCTGAGCTAAAGAAATTGCGCCGCAAGTATCGCGTCAGCGTCATCAGCACGCTGATTGCTGCACTCCTTACAATAGTCCTCGCATTGGGGGCATTCGCGATCTACTCCTCGAACTCGTTCACATTAGCTGGGATTGATGTCGCAGAGGGAGGGGGATTCTTGACAGCACAGAATGCCCAATCACTTACGCTTAAACCAACGTGGACGAGGTCCTTCGACACACCGATCCGGCGTTCGCTCGCGCTGGCATCGGAGACAGGAGGAGACCTGAATCGAGTAGCCATTGGAACGCTTTGTCATTCAGGACTCAACGGGAGCATTAACCTGCTGAACTCAAATGGTCGCCAGCTCTGGTCCTATTCAGTACCAGACGGCGAGTGTATCTACTCATCAGAAATAGAGGCATATAACGGCTTCTTGGTTGACCGTATTTATTCGAGTGATTTGGACCAAGACGGACAAACGGAATTGCTTGTTGTCTTTGTGCACGACCACTTCTTCCCATGCAAGCTGGTCGTCTTCTCCATGGATGGCGAGATCTTGGCCGAATTCTGGCACCCCGGCTACATTCGAACCATTGTCACCGGCCAAGTAGGCGAATCCAACGATATGCTCGTGTTGGTGAGCGCAAGCAACAATGCGCTCAAGACAGAATTCTGGAATCCTCAGACGGTTTTTGCATTCCGCGGCATGAATATCTCCGGTCAAGCGCCTCCATACACCGGAACTACGGGAAGCCCGTCTGTGCTTGCCCCCAGCAACGAGTTGTGGTCTTGGGTCATCGTTAATGTAGACCCAACAAACATTCGGGCCAAGTGCACGGATTTCAACATCGTCGATATTGATGGTGATGGCCTCAGAGATATCCAAGTCCCACTGACAGATGGAAGGTTCTATCACCTCAACGAAATGGGTGAGCAATTAGGAATTGAACTGGGAGACAGGTTCGAGGAAAGTTTCCCAAATGTGTCGCCTCCGCCGCTTGTCGAACTGTGGGAATACCTGGAAACAGCCAAGGCCAATGCTCAGATCAACGCGGATTTGGAGAACTAGTCACGACTTCAGGCTGAACAAGCCTATCGCATTTTCTGTTGTTTGTAGGGCAATCTCTTCGGTTTCAAGACCCTTGAGTTTGGCGATCTCTTCTGCGACATAGGCCACATAGGTCGGCTCATTCCGTCGTCCTCGATAGGGCACAGGAGTAAGATAAGGGCAGTCGGTTTCCAGCAAAATCCGATCCAGCGGTGCATGCTTGACCGCATCGCGCAAAGCACTGTTCTTGGGATAGGTGAGCGGTCCACCGACGCCTAGATGAAGCCCAAGTGTTAGGAATGTTTCGGCCAGGCCACGATCCCCAAGAAACGAATGCACAACCCCGCGGTGCACTGAACCGCTATTCTTTAGGATAGCCAATAGATCATCCGTCGATTCTCGATTGTGTAAACAGATGGGTAGCTCAACCTCCGCCGCAAGGTCCAACTGCTTCGCAAAGGCTTCGCGTTGTCGATCACGCGGCGAGAGATCCCGATAGTAATCCAGTCCTATTTCTCCAATCGCCACAACCAACTCATCACGAGCCATGTCCTTCAACGCAGCCATTGCGGCAACGTCAACTGACTTGGCACTGTGTGGATGAACACCGACTGTCGCCCACATGTTTCGATAACGTTTGGCCAGTCGGATAGCCGCATGGCTCGAACGTACAGAGGCTCCCACTGAAAGAATTCCCATGTCCTCAGCAGAACATCGCGCAATCACAGACGCTCGATCAACATCAAATGCTCGATCATCGAGGTGGGCGTGGCTGTCTATCCATTTCAAGATTCTAGCTCCTTCAACAATTTAGGAAGATCCTCAAGTATATCGGAGGGCATGAGCGATCGTTCTGATCGCTCCAGAGCCCAACGATCAGCGGCAAGACCGTGAATAAACGGTGCAGCAACTGCTGCTTCATCGGGAGAGCTTCCGCTAGCAAGGAGTCCGGCCATCAGGCCTGTCAGCACGTCACCAGATCCCCCTGTAGCCAATCCCGTGTTTCCCGTGGGGTTTACGGTCAGCGGGTTGTCAGGTATCCCAATAACTGTCGGACGTCCTTTCAAAATAAGATGGATCCTGTGCTCAGCGCTGAATGCTGCTACACGCTCGAGTCGTTGAGCATCTACATCACGCGATGACGAGTCAACGAGAGCGGCAAACTCTCCCGGATGTGGTGTCAAGAGCGCTCTCCCTGCTAGGGATGTGAGAAGGTCTTCATGTCCCACCAGAGCGTGAATTGCGTCAGCATCGATAACCAATCTACCATTAGCTGCTTCGAGTATTCGGCGCACGTTTTCCAGTGTTGCCGAATCGCGTCCAAGACCTGGTCCGATGGCGATCACATCTGCACGTTGTATCGTAGCCAGCAACTCTTCGATCAGTGAAGAATCAGCCAATCTGCCTTCGCAATCAGGCAGCGAGAGTGTCATGGCTTCGGGAATTGCAGCCTGGACAACTGAGGCAATCGCCTCGGGCAACGCGACTGTCACCAACCCCGCGCCTGTACGCAACGCACCGCGCGAGCAAAGAATAGCCGCGCCTGTCATTCCCTGCGATCCAGCAACAACAAGCACCTGGCCGAATGAACCCTTGTGGCCTGTCGGCGGTCTGTTGGGCAGCATCGCTGAGATGGACCTCGTATTCGGAACAATAGCCGTCGGTAAAACGTCGGCAAGCCCAGCCGCAGGATAGTTAACGCCAATAATTTGCACATCGCCGCAGGATGCAGCTGCTGGATAGAGCCAATGACATGGCTTGTAGAATGCCATCGCTAGCGTGAAGTCGGCTCGCACCGCAGGACCCAAATCTGCTCCTGTATCCGAAGCAACGCCAGAGGGCACATCGAGGCTAATCGTGGTCGTGTCACTCGTATTCAGTAGTCGACATGTCGCTGCGTCAGCATCCGTCAGTGAGCGAGATAGTCCACTTCCAAACAAGCCGTCAATGACACAATCGGCTTTGTTCACAGCATCTGCAAGCGTGACGTGATCCAAGGGAAAAATGTGAATCGATGAATCCAAATCCATAAACTGCTTGACCATCGTCTGAGTGAGCAGATTACAGGCCTCGATCCTAGAGCGACAGAACACGTGAACGGCAACTCCCGCTTGGAATAGGTGTCTGGCCACGACAAATGCGTCGCCACCATTTCCGCCGGGACCAGCAAGAATGACAGCAGTCCTCGGACAAAGTCGCTCGAGAATCCATTCCGAGGCATGAAGACCTGCTGACTCCATGAGTCTGTCTGCAGATGTCCCAGCACCAACAGACGCGTCATCCAAGGCTCGTTGCTGAGAGGCTTGAAGAATCCATGCATCTTGATGAATCACATCGCGCCTTCGCTCATTGAGGTCTCTCCGAAGTCCGGGGAGAGAATCTGATTCGCCACTTCTTGCGGCGTGCTTTGGCTCACGTCAATCCAATGCACATTCTTGTCGCGACGGAACCAAGCCATCTGGCGACGAACAAGCTGCCACGTGCGAGCTGCTACAATCGGCACGAACTGATCGCGAGAAATCTTTCCATCCAGAACATCGAACGCCTCAGGGACTCCAATCGTGCGATAGGCCTGCGCCTCCGGAGCTAGTCCTTCCCCCCGCAGCCGATCGATCTCTTCGATCAAGCCATGCTCAAGCATAGAGCGAACGCGCTGCTCAATGGCGAGGCGATGTTGCTCCCTCTCGCGGAACAGTCCTACTACCAGAAAGTCTTCAGGCAAGGCCTTCGCTTCTATCTGCCACGCGCTCATGGGCTTGCCCGTAGTCCTATAGACTTCGAGCGCTCGGATCACACGCAGCCGATCATTGGCGTGGATTCTTGCAGCAGCTTCAGGATCGACTGACATCAATTCACGGAACAAATCGTCCCTTGTCCTCTCTCTCAGGACGGCTCTGAGGTCCTCGTTCTTCTCTGGCCCCTCAAACAATCCGCGAAGAATCGAACCCAAGTAAAGCGTTCCGCCGCCGGCAATAATGGGTCGTCGATGACGGGTTCGAATCTCTGGAAGTAGCCGCTCCACATCGAGCCGAAAGGCCATTGCATCATAGGCGCCGTCAATCGGTACACAATCGATCAGATGATGGGGAATCCCTGCTTGCTCATTAACCGTCGGCTTGGCAGTCACAATGTCCAGCCCGACAAAGAAGGCTCGCGAATCCGCGGAAATGACTTCACCCTTCAGTCGAAGCGCAAGCTCAATAGCCACCGCCGTTTTGCCAGAAGCCGTCGGACCTTGAATGACAAGCACCGGAGATCGGGCTTGCTGTGACCCCATCTGACTAATCCTCTGCCAACAGGAGCTCTCGGAACCGTTTCAGTTCAGCTCTGCGCGACGGATGCTTCAGCTTCTCGATCGCCTTGATCTCAATCTGGCGTACACGTTCACGCGTGATGTTGAACTTGAGAGACACATCCTTCAGCGTACGCGGATGTCCGTCATCAAGTCCGTATCGGAGTTTAAGAATCTCTCGCTCTCGCTCATCGAGTTGATCAAGCGCCCGTGCGAGCTGTTCCTTGAGGAACATGCGGAACGTCTCCTTCGTAGGAGAGGGTGAGGATGTATCTTCAATGAAATCTCCGAGCGTATCCTCGTCTTCTTCGCCAAATGGGCGTTCCAAGGATGCTGTGTATTGAGACACAGACTCCACTTTCTTGATCTTGTCAATCGTCATTCCCGTCAGCTTGGATAGGTCTTCCAGTGTTGCTGCAGACCCATGCGATTGGATGTACTCACGCTTGACGCGGTTCAATTCACGAACGGTCTCGATCATGTGAACGGGAACACGAATTGTGCGTGATTGATCAGCAATCGCCCGAGTAATGGCCTGACGAATCCACCAGGTCGCATAGGTTGAGAACTTGTAGCCACGGGAGAAATCAAACTTCTCTACGGCCTTCATCAATCCCATGTTTCCTTCTTGAATCAGATCAAGGAAGGACAACCCGCGATTCATGTACCGCTTGGCGATCGAGACCACCAATCGCAAGTTAGAAATGGTCAGCTTGTCTCGCGCAACGACGCCAGCAGCAATCAGCCGATCCAATTCCACACGATCGGTCGTCGTGGGGAGCTCATCTCCAAGCTTCTCTTCGAACGCTGACGAGATCATCAGTTCGGCTGCATCGTTAGCCTTGGCTACCAAATCCTCGTATTGCGTCTTCTCAACATCGGGTAGATCCTTAGATTCCTTGCCCTTGAGCGTGTCAGCCGCTTGCTTGCCTACGAAAACGGCAATAGATAGCTCAGCATAGGATCCGATTTCCATCGCCTTGGCGAGGACAACCTCACCCTCCTTGGTCAGCAAGGGCACCTTTCCGATCTCCCGAAGGTAGGTCTTAACCGGATCCTCACGCCGGGCACTGGCCTTTCCGTTGATCCAATCCTGCCGTGCTCGCTTGACAACCCTGGATTCGGGCTTCGTCTCCTCTTCCACGTCGTCATCGGAATCATCGTCTTCAAGCAAATCCTCGGGATCTACAAGATCATCGTCCACTGCGTCGAGCTTCTCCGTACTAGGATCCGGAACCTTCGCACCCTTGGACTTGGATTTGGACTTGGATGGTGGCTTTGACAGCGAAGCGTCCGCTACTATCGCGTCTTTTTGCTCCTTGCTCAGACTCTCGGGGACATTATCTTCCTTAAGAGGTTTCGCTTTCGGGTCCTTCTTCTTGGCTTTGCTGCTCATGGATCCCCTCCCCCGGCGCATCCTTGGCGCGTCTCCAAGCAATGCGCAAGTCAGCCTGTTCCCTTGATAGCTTATTCCATAGCTCCCAATCCTCGGCCTCGGAACTGACCTTAATCGCTGACTTCAGTTCCAAAAGACGCTTTTCAATGGCTGGCAATTGCCCCATCCAGCGTTTTGCGTCCTCGATTGTCTGATCAACATCAATCTCCAGAGGCGCTAGTGCATAGTAGCTTGCACGACGAGCCCCCTCTTCGTCCAGGTCTCCCATCAACTCCGATAGGTCAGTCATCCCACTGGCAAGCCTTTTGGCAATCGCTTGATTGCCTTCTGAGAAGTCGTCTGCGGAAATGTGGAACTCAATCGATTCCCACTGAATCTCACCGCGCAGCACAAGCGCAAGCAAGTGTTCCTCGACCCCCCAATGCACAGCAGCTTCATGCGGCGGCTCTTCCTCATCACGCACACGCGGTCTGCGCGGTAATTCCCTTCGAATCGATTCCACAGACATATCAACCAAATCTGCGACCTGACGATCGATCTCCTCGCGAAGCGCAGAGCTCCGAATCGATCCATAGAACTCACGAGCATCTTCCAACAACTGTTCTTTGCCGCGGATCGTCGTCACGTCATGCCGCACCTTGAGCGACTCGATGAAGAACTGGTGGAACGGAAGCGCGTCGTCAAGAATCTTCTGCATTGCCTCAGCCCCATGGGCTCGCACATATCCGTCGGGATCCTCGCCCACTGGGAGTTGGGCGACACGTACACCCATCCCGCTATTGCCGAGAATCTGCATACCCCTTAACGAGGCTGCGCTACCTGCTGCGTCTTGGTCATAGCAAATTACAACCTCGTCCACAAATCGTTTCAGCAAGTCGGCCTGCCCCTGGGTTAGTGCTGTCCCCATGCTTCCAACAGCATTGGTGATGTCCGCTTGATGAAGACTGAGGACGTCTGTATAGCCTTCCACGAGAACGGCAAGGCGCGTTTGAGACATTCTGTCCCTGGCCCAGGACATGCCGTAGACCAGACGTCCTTTGTCAAACAGTGGGGTCTGAGACGAGTTCAGGTACTTCGGCTGCTGATCCTCAAATGCTCGGCCGCCAAAGCCAACGGGGCGACCCGACAAGTCAAGAATGGGAAAGATGGTTCGATCACGAAATCGATCATACGTACCCTTGTCACCCTTCACGAGCAGCCCGAGCTTCAGCAAGATGGCTTCACCTTGCTTGGAGAAGGTCCGTTTGACGTTATCCCATCCGGGAAGCGCATAGCCGAGACCATAGCCCTTCCAGCAGGATTCAGGATAGCCGCGATTTTCCAGGTAGCTCCGCGCCTTCTCTCCGGCATCGGAACGCAAGTTCTTGGCAAATGAATTGGCTACATCAGCCATCACAGATCGCAACTCATCACGCGCGCCGTCATCGGCTGAATCAAAGGACAGGCCTACCTCTTCAGCCAATCTTCGAACAGCTTCCATGAAGGACAACCGCTCGATTTTCATCACAAAGCCAATCACGTCGCCGCCCTCGCCGCAGCCGAAGCAATGCCATAGGCCTTTTTCAGCGCTGACCGTCATCGAGGGAGTATCGTCTTTGTGAAATGGGCATTTCGCCTTGAATCCTGCGCCTGCCTTGATCAGAGTGACGTAGCGAGAGATGATGGAAATGATATCCAGCCGAGCCTTGAGCTCTTTGACATCAGCGCGTTGTCCTGGCATCGATCACCTCATCATTCGGAGATAGGGGTTGATTTGCCGCTCGCAATTAAGTGTGGTGAAATCGCCGTGTCCTGGATAGACATCAAATTCGCCCGAAAGTGCCGTCAATCGTCGAAGCGAGTCAGCCAGCACCTCCATCGAGCCTTGTGGCAAGTCGGTTCGCCCAATAGATCCGGCAAACAAGACATCGCCAACAAACAGCGCATCCTCAATTTTCAATGCAATGCTTCCAGGAGAATGGCCAGGCAAGTGCATCACTTCCACACCAGGAAGGATCTCGTCTCCGTCTTCGACGAAACGATGTATCTTCTCGTGATCGGGCACGGCTTGGTCAACAAACGATAGATCTTCACGATGCAAACAAACAGTTGGTGCGCCAACTGCCCAGGCACCTTTAACGTGATCGAAATGACCATGCGTCAGAATAACGAAATCAACAGAGCGGCCGTCGATGAACGCGTGCAGTTCTGGACAGTCTTCTGCAGGATCGACGAGCAACGTTCCTGAGTTCAGCTCAATGAGATAGCAGTTGGTGGCTAGAGACCCCAAACAGGTCGACGATACGCGCATAAAGACTCCTTACGCTCGTGCAACCGTCATCGCGACGACGGATTGGACCCCACCTCGCTTCAACGTCCGAGCACATTCCTCAATAGTTGATCCCGTTGTGCAGATATCGTCAACAAGAAGGACCTGTTCACAATCAGATGGTAACAGTCGGAAAGCATCCTGCAAGTTGCCCTTTCGCTCGGATGCAGAAAGTCGACTCTGAAGTCTCGTCTCACGCGTTTTGATGAGTAGCCTTCTCAGAGGCAGATTCAACTGTCGAGCAATGATCCGAGCCAGCACCTCTGCTTGATTGAATCCACGCGCACGTCGATCTCGTCGTGTCATTGGAACAAACGTGACTGCACTGAAGGCTTGCGCCTCAACGGATACGGCCAGCAACTCGGCCATCCTGGATCCCAGCCAGTGCCCGATAGCCATCTCTCGCTCGAATTTGAGAAGCCGCACAAGACGCCCCCAGTCGCCAAGATACGGGCCCAGGGAAAGAATGAGATCTGAAGCATAGATTGCCGTTCCGCAGCGAACACACAGATCAATTGTTGGGTCTTCGACAGGCTCGCCGCAACGCTGACAACGAAACGCAGAGAGAGGGGGCAGATCAGACGTACAAGTAGGGCAAACAACAGTCAAGCCGGGAAGCTCCCGAGAACACAGGGCACAGCGCGGGGGAAACAAGGCAGCTACTAGAGAATCTAGTAGCCGCCTTCCCATCCTTAAGAACCTAGAGATGCAGCGCCACACGAAGGAGCTGGTTGGTGTATCCCCATTCGTTGTCATAGAACGCCACGACCTTGAGCATGCGGTCATCGACGACTGATGTCTGCGTCAGATCCACGATGCTTGGATGCGATTCTCCAATGATGTCTGTCGAGACGAGCGGATCGCTGGAAACCCTTAGGATACCAGCCAATTCGTTGTCAGCATAACGCTTGAGCACTGTGTTGACTTCTTCAGCAGTCACCGACTGGTTCATCTCCAGTGTGATATCGCTAACCGAACCCGTTGGGACAGGAACACGGAATGCGATACCGTTCATTCGCCCTGCCAGCGACGGAATAACGATCTCTGTAGCACTTGCTGCTCCCGTGGTAGTGGGAATGATATTGATGGCAGCAGCGCGGCTACGCGTCATCGATCCGTGCATCCCGTCCACCAATTGCTGATCAGCCGTATACCCATGAATCGTCGACAGGAAGGCATGAGCAATATCGAATTCCTTCTCCAACACATGCATGACGGGTACGAGAGAGTTCGTCGTACAAGAAGCAGCAGAAACGACGTCTTGATCAGCGATAAGATGATGATTGACACCATAGACGATCTGCGGGATTTTCTCTGTACCTTCGCCCTTGCTAGGAACCGATAGGAGCACGCGCTTGGCTCCAGCTTGGATGTGACGGCTCGCGCCTTTCGGTCCACTGTAGGCGCGAAATACGCCTGTGGCCTCAACGACCAAGTCGATGTTCAGCTCGCCCCAAGGAAGCTGATCGGGTTCACGCTCAGCCAAGAACTGGATGATCGTTCCGTCGACACTAAGGCCCTTATCGACAACCTCAACAGCCTTGCCATACTGGCCATACACTGAGTCGTTCATCAATAAGTAGCGGGCCATGTCCAGCTTAAAGAACGGATCGTTGATCGCAACGATTTCTAGTTCTGGATTCCCAAATGCTAGCCGGAAGAATGCTCTTCCGATTCTCCCAAATCCATTAATAGCTACTCTCTTCATGGTCGATGCCTCCCTTGGTTTTTCTTCTCGTTGACCATTCCAACAAAGTACTCGTGAACTCGCGTATCCTCAGTCAGTTCTGGATGAAAGCTCGCCACAAGAATGCTCTTCTCTCGTGCCATCACGCACTTCCCACTGTGATTGGCCATGGGCTGAACAGCGGAACCATAGCGAGTTATGTAGGGTGCTCGAATGAATACCGCTGGCACGTCGGTTCCAATACCTTCGACGTCAAGGGTTGTCTCGAAGCTGTCCACTTGACGCCCCGAGGCGTTTCGAGCGACAGTGATGTCGATACCACCAATATACCCCATATCGCGCCCTTCAATGCCAGAGGCCAACAGAATCATTCCAGCGCAGGTTCCAAACATCGGAAGTCCGCTGGTCGCCAGCGCTCGCAAGCGACCGAGAAACTGATCATCCGCAAGCAGAGACATTGCCGTGGACTCCCCGCCAGGAAGTATCAGGCCGGAAAGACCATCCAGTCCTTCGACTGTCTTGACCAGTCGTGATTCAATGCCCAACCGGGTTAGGCTGGCGACGTGCTCTCGTACAGCTCCCTGGAGAGCCAAGACACCAATCGTCATTCCTACTGACCGCGGGTTTGCATCATTTCATGCTCAGGAATGGTTTCAATGGCAATGCCGGACATGGCTTCACCCAGTCCTTCAGACACGGACGCGACCTTGGCTGCATCTTCGAAATGAGTTGTTGCCTCGACGATAGCGCGTGCGCGGATGGCAGGGTCGCCAGACTTGAAAATTCCACTTCCAACAAAAATCCCGTCACAACCCAATTGCATCATCAGGGCCGCGTCTGCAGGCGTGGCAATTCCACCAGCAGCGAAGTTGACGACAGGCAGTCGTCCCTGTTCTCGGATGGCCAGAAGCATCTGATACGGTGCTCCTAGATCCTTAGATATGGTCATCAGTTCTTCTTCAGGAGCCGCAATGACTTCGCGAATTTGTTCGTTCATCATGCGCATGTGTCGTACGGCTTCGACGACATTACCGGTTCCTGGCTCTCCCTTGGTTCGGATCATTGCCGCGCCTTCGGCCAGTCTGCGACAAGCCTCGCCAAGATTGCGCGCGCCGCAAATGAAGGGAATGGTGAAGCCCCATTTGTTGACGTGATAGTCTGGATCAGCGGGCGTTAGAACCTCGGATTCGTCGATGTAGTCAACGCCAAGGGATTCCAGAATCTGTGCTTCAGCAAAATGCCCAATTCGGACCTTGGCCATTACGGGAATCGTGACGGCATTCATGATTTCTTTGACTTTCGTCGGATCGGCCATGCGAGCGACACCGCCCTGAGCGCGGATGTCAGCAGGCACGCGCTCCAAGGCCATAACAGCAACAGCCCCTGCTACTTCAGCTATTTTCGCTTGTTCGGCAGTCGTGACGTCCATAATCACGCCACCCTTGAGCATTTCGGCCAAACCGCTTTTTACGCGATACGTCCCTTTGTTTTCCATCGCGTTCACCCCTAGTGAATCTAAATTTCGGCGACGATTATACCCAGCGGTTTGAATGGGCGAAAGGGAGAGAAATCACATGCGAATAGAAATTTGGCTCAATTGCCGTTCAACCGTTGACCCGTATCTGCCCAATTGAGCTTCTCGTCCAGGACACGGAAGAAGGGGGGAGAATCAGCCAAGCGAATGAGATACGTAGGGATCTCAGCACGGCGAATGACGATTTCCGCTCCAATGGGCAGTTTGGAAATGTAATCTCCGTCCGCGAACAAACGTACTTCAGACCGCGTGACCACGCGGATGACTTCGTCAGGCGGGAAGATGACAGGTCTTAACCCAAGCTTGTGTGCTGCATGGGGGGTTGCCAAGATACAGGCTGCTGGAGGCACAATGACAGGACCTCCGGCCGATAGGCTATAGGCTGTCGAGCCAGTAGCAGTCGCAAGAATCGCGCCATCCCCAGGGAATGCTGCGACAACGCCATCGCGCCAAGACAGCTCAATCTCGCAAAATGGGGATTCCTTCACACCCGTGACAACGATGTCATTCAACACAGTTCCCTTGATGTCAGCAGCACGATACGAAAGTCTCATGCGTTCTTCGATCACAAATTGATCAGCTAGCAGCTTCTCCATCACACCTGGAAGATCGCCGATCGTCGCCTGGGTGAGAAAACCAAGGCTTCCCAGATTGATCCCAAGAATGGGGCTGGCTGTTTGGGAGAAGAAATTGGCAGCGCGAAGCACGGTTCCATCTCCACCTAATGCAAGAACGACAGCGTTCTCATCATCGCGTGATACCATCTCGGAGACGGGAACTGCGTCGATATTGTGGCTCTGACACCAAACCTTCAATTCGGCCAGCGTTTGCAAAGCTCGAGGTTTGGTGACGTTGGTGACAAGATAGACGCGCACGAGATTCATGCCGCATAGTAGCGGTCTATCCAGCCCTCATCAAGAGGACTTTCTTCCGACGTATTTCCACCGGCAGACAATACGCTCAATAATGTCAATGACGATGTAAAGGCTAAATCCCAGCAAAGCCATGGCCATGATGCCTGCGAATGCTTGTGCACCCGAGAAAATATTGGAGTCGATGAACGATCCCAATCCACCGCGGTGAGGATCAAATGATCCTGTAGTTTCTGCAATATAGAGAAATGCCATTCCTAGGCCCACGCTAACTCGCAGACTGGTAAGGATCGATGGCAACGTCGCGGGCAGTACAACGTGACGATAGATCTGCCACCACGAAGCACCGGCAGATCGCACGCTTGTAATGTGCTCGAATTCGATCAGCTTGGCCGCTCCACGAGCGGAGACCAGGATTTGGAAGAACAGGGCACTGGCCACAATAGCCACCTTAACTGGATTGCCTAAACCAAAAATGAGAAACAGCGGTAAGATGAAGGCAACTTGAGGTATTGGGTAGATGATAAAGATCATCGGCGACACGAGCTGATCGAGTCGTCGTTCGTGGCCAATCAGCAATCCGAGTGGATATCCGAGGGTAAAGGCAATGGAAATGGCCAGCACAAGACGCCAGGCACTCACCCAGAAATTCTGGAATAGCATAGGGCCCAACCGCCACATCCAGTGAATGGCACGGACAGGATTGGGAAGAAAAGCTCGGTCCTTCACATACTCCACAATCGCGCTCACTCCCCACCAGATAAGCAGTAGAACAACAATACTGATGACATAGCGACCGATAAGCAGAGCAACATTGCGGCTTCCCGGGCTTTGGAGTATACGCCGCAGTCGGGAAACCTTCGGCTGATCAGTCATGCTTCCATCGCCTCCCGCAGCTCTCTCGCCTTCTTCATGAATGATTCAGTACCACGATAGGCCAAATCTCCCATATCCGGATTCTCAATCACAGCCTTGATGCGAGCAGGACGATCAGTCAAGACGACGACACGCTGCCCTAGAAATGCTGCCTCTTCAATATCGTGAGTTACAAGCACGAGTGAGAAATGATGCTGCTTCCATAGCTGAAGGAATAGGTCCTGAATGTGTTCTTTGGTCAGGGTATCCAGTGAAGCCAATGGCTCGTCCATCAACATCACCGACGGTGCTGTCGACAGGGCTCGGGCGATGCCAACTCGTCGCTTCATACCCTCGGAAAGTTCTGAAGGGAATCGGCTTTTGACGCTGCCCAAGCCGAGATCCTCAAGAACCTTGTCTGCCGTCTTCTTCGGGTATTCCTTATTCAACAACAAACTGAGGTTGGCATTCTGCAGCACGGTCTTCCAAGGAAGAAGTCCGGCGTTTTGAAGGATAAGTGCGATCTCTTTGCGCGGCCCCTGGACAAGAAGGTCATCCACATCAATCGTTCCTTCCACAGGTCGATGCAGTCCAGCCATCGCAAACAATAACGACGTCTTGCCACATCCTGAGGGACCGATCAGCGCAAGGCTTTCACCCTGGCCTATCTCAAGCGATACATCCTCAACAGCGCGAACGACCTTGGTCCCTCGACCATAATCCACTGTCACATTGCGAACGGATATCATGGGATGAATTGGAAGTCGACGATGTCTTCATATTCTGGCAAGGTGTAGGTGTAGGCCTTGCTTGTCATCCACTGTCCAACAGAGTCATACAGTTCCGATGACAACGTTGCCGGCAGTTCGTAGTATGGAATCGTTAGCTCATCCAAGACTTCCTGATTGATCGTCGTACGATCCGCTCCTTTGAAGAACAAGTCGAGTGCAATATCAATGCCTTCGTCAATCAGAACATCTCTTGGAGTGGCATTAATCCTCTCGATGGCTTCGGTGTAGGCGGCGTAGAATGCTTGGACAGCCTCAAGGTTTTCCTCGACATAAGAGGATCGAAACACAACCAGTGAGGGGAGAGGTCCCAGGTAAGAGAGATCTGCAAGTATGTTTAGCTGGATGGGTTCACCCGCAGGAGGATGATACGTTGAGATGTAGGAAATATAGGGCTCTGGGAGCATGGCTGAGGGTATGGTTTGAGCGCCAAACCAGACGGCCATCTGTAACATATCGTTGAAGTACATCGTTCGCACGGACTTTGCCTCGCTGCCGAGCGTTTCCTCAAGGTACTGATCGAGCACATACTCGTAGTCAGAACGATAGATCGTTCCGATGGCTTGGTCAGCGGCGAGAAAATCGTCAAGCGTCTCGTAGCGGAATGACGCTGGGGACAGCAGTGCCAGACCGATGCTGTCAGTCTGGGACTTCAGTTGCGCAGTGCTCGTAATCAAGACCTCAGCCCCAGCAGACCAGTCGAGAATGGAGCGAGTAACATCCTCGATGAGACCATCCAGATTCCCAGTGATGAATGCTGCGCTTCGCTGCTGGTTATCTGTGATTCCAACAAGCTCGACATCAACGCCATGCTCATCGAATAATCCCCACGCATCGGCAAAGGCAATGGGTAGCGCTTCAAGAACTGGGGGAAGACTGAATCGCAACGTAGGAATCGCCTCTCCCAGAACGGCTATCGAAATGATGATCAAACAGACTGCTACCAGCGCCGGTACTCGTCTCATCGTGCCCCCTCACCTAGAATCTGATGCTGCTAGATTATAGCCGCCACACAGCCTTCGACCAATCAGGGGCGGATTCCCCGTTCCCTTGGCCCTTTTGCATATGAGGCCTTTCTCCGAGCGGGACGATCGAGTATGATCACGCTTCTATGGATACGCTGTCTACCTGGTTGTGGCGCTATAAAGGAAGAGTTCTCGCTGGGTTGTTCTCAGTCTTGATGGTCAACACTGCGACGATCCTCGTCCCCCTTGTTATTCGCGCGACAATCGATGACTTGACTCGCGGAGAAGGCAATCTTCTAGCCAGCGGGCTCAAGATCATCGGCCTCGCAGTCGTTGTGATGATATTCCGATTCCTGTGGCGCTATTTCTTCATTGGCACATCAAGACGCATCGAGCGTGCCCTTCGATCCAAGCTATATAACCATTATCTGAGCCTGTCCGCCTCGTTCTACAATGAGAAGAAGACGGGCGATTTGATGGCTCATGCCACCAACGATATCGATGCCGTTCAGCGTGCTTGTGGATTTGGACTTCTCACGATCATTGATCCTCTGTTTGTTATCCCCATTTCCGTCGGCATTATGATTACCATCGATCCTCGGCTTACGTTGTACGCTGTTCTCCCTCTACCTATCTTGACTCTCTTCATGCTCGGATTCGGGCGCGTCATACACCACCGCTTCGAGATCTTGCAGGCCGCCTACTCCGGGTTGATGGAGAAGGTTCGCGAGAACATCGCCGGAATTCGCGTCTTGAAGTCGTTCGTGCAAGAGAGAGGAACTGAGGACGATTTTGCAGGATCAAACAAAGACTACCTGAAGAAGAACATGGCTCTCGTCCGCGTATCGGGACTGTTCCATCCCTTTATTGAGCTGATGTCAGGAGCTACGCTGGCCATCGTCTTGTGGATTGGTGGCATTTCGGTGATTCGTAGTAGCATTTCGCTGGGCGATTTCGTCGCATTCACGCAGTACTTGTCGATGCTGGTTTGGCCAATGATCTCTCTGGGATGGGCTGTCAATCTGCTGCAGCGAGGCAGAGCCTCGCTGGGAAGGATCAATCAGCTATTCGCCGAAGAAGCTGAGATTACCAACCCGATCAAACCGCGATCACTGGCTGGGACGCGTATTGCCATTCGCAATCTGACATTCGTCTATCCAACAGCCGAGGGAAGAAACGACTCACCAGCGCTATCGGACCTTCAGCTGATCATTGAGGAAGGCACAACCCTGGGTGTTGTTGGATTAACTGGATCGGGCAAGTCGACATTGGCTCATCTGGTACCACGAATCTTCGATCCGCCAGTTGGAACGGTCTGCATCGGCGGCATAGACATTCGCGATATTGAACTTGCCAAGCTTCGTGGCTCTATTGGCTTCGTACCACAGGATCCTTTCCTGTTCTCAGCCACAATTGCCGAGAACATCGCATTCGGGAATCCTCTGGCAACAGAGGACCAGATAAGAGAGGCCGCAAGACAAGCGGGAATTCACGACGAAATCACCGACTTCCCTGAAGGCTACGAAACAACAGTTGGCGAACGAGGTATCTCACTCTCTGGCGGACAGAAACAGCGCGTAGCTATCGCCCGAGCCCTGCTGCTTGATCCACAGATCGTCGTGTTCGACGACCCCCTATCTGCCGTCGACGCTGAACGCGAAGAGTTTATCCTAGGCTCGTTGCGCGAATTCTTCCGCGAGCGAACCAGCATCATCGTTGCCCATCGGCTCTCCGCAGTCATGAATGCTGACCGCACAGTTGTTTTGGACAAGGGGCGTATCGTCGAACAGGGCACACATGAGGAGCTGATTGCACACGGCGGCATCTACAGCCGCATCTGGCAACTTCAGCAGGCTGAGAAGCAGGTGAACGCATCGTGAGCGATCACTTCCAGGGAGACGAGATCCTCGGGAAAGCCTTCGACGCTCAGCTGATGCGTCGTTTGCTGCGATTTCTCAAGCCCTACACGGTATTGTTCGTGGTGTGTGTTGTGCTCACCATTGGATTGGCTGGCATTCAGCTGATCATTCCCTATTTCACAAAGACGGCCATCGACAGCTACATGACCTTGCCCCATTCTATCGTTCGGCTATCCGAGGCGCCTGAAGCGGGATTCCCTATTGACCTGGGCAACGGCGAGTACTTGGTGGAAACGCTTAATGTAGACCCCGAAGCACGACGTCAGTGGGAAGACGCAGACCTCCTCTCCATCGAGCGCTACATGTTCATTCCAGAAGGATCGGAAAATGCCAGTTATCCAAACCGATTTCCCGCGGTATTCACAACAATACCAGGTGGCTGGATTGCGTCAAATGAGGACCTCTCAGGGCTACCCCTCGACGAGCTAGAGACGCTTCGTGGTACGTCGATTTCCGGCATTGTCCGATTGGCCGTTATGTTCTTGATGGCGTTGTTGGCACAGTTTGTCTTTGGAGTTTTGCAGGTCTATTTGCTGCAATACACGGGACAGCGCGTGGTGTACGACATGCGGCAGGAGATTTTCGCTCATGTCCTCCGGCTCCCTTTAAAATTCTTTGACCATGCCCCCGTAGGGAGGCTGGTCACGCGGGTCACCAGCGACGTTCAAGCCATCAATGAGATGTTCACCTCGATGCTGGTGAACTTGTTCCGAGACGCTTTCCTCATTATCGGAATTATGGTTGTCATCTTCCGGCTGGATTGGCGGCTAGCGTTGGCCATTTTCGCCTTCTTCCCTGTGATCGTGTTCGCTGCATGGCAGTTTCGCAATCGCGTCCGCGCGGCCTACCGCGAGGTGCGCAAGCAAATTGCTCGCTTGAATGCCTATCTGCAAGAATCCATCTCGGGCATGCGCATCATTCAGGTCTTTGTCCAAGAGCACAAGGCCAACGAGAAATTCGACGACATCAACCAGGCCAAATTCGTGGCTGATATGCGACAGCTTATGACATTCGCTGTATTCCGCCCGTTGATGAGCTTTCTCAGTTCATTTGCTATTGCTCTGGTCATTTGGTACGGCGGGTTCAATGTCCTACGTGGAAGCCTGTCTTTGGGAGCGCTGACTGCGTTTATTCAATACGTCCGCATGTTGTTTGAGCCTGTGTTGCGCTTGTCTGAAGGATACAACGTACTTCAGGGAGCGATGGCCTCATCTGAACGAATCTTCCGCCTACTCGACGAGCCCCAAGAGGATCCCGGCCGAGGCAAGACGCTCGAATCATTCCAAGCCAAGATTGAATTCAAGGACGTCTGGTTCGCCTACAATGACGAGGAGTGGATTCTCAAGGGCATATCGTTCACTGCTGAACCTGGACAACATGTGGCCATTGTCGGCCCAACCGGCTCAGGGAAAACGACGATCATCCGCATCCTCTTACGGATGTACCCCATTCAGAAGGGGCAGATCCTACTTGACGGCATTCCGATCGAGGAACTTGACCTGTCCTATCTTCGCAAACAGATGGCTGTTGTACTTCAAGATGTATTCATGTTTTCAGGCGACATCATGGACAACATTAGGCTCCGGTCGCCCATTGCCGAAGAAAAGGCGATTGAGTCGGCTCGATTCGTTAATGCAGATTTCGTAGAAGCGCTCCCTGATGGTTATCACACGGAAGTCAAGGAACGCGGTGTCACACTGTCTGTTGGAGAACGGCAGCTGCTATCCTTCGCTCGTGCCGTAGCCTTCGACCCGAAGATTCTCGTCCTCGATGAAGCTACAGCCAGTATCGATTCACATACTGAAAGCCTCATCCAGAATTCTCTACGGAAGATCATGCACGGACGAACATCGATTGTCATTGCACATCGTTTATCCACAATTCGAGAAGCTGACAACATCATTGTCCTCCATCATGGCAAGCTCTTTGAACAAGGAACGCACGACAAGCTGCTCGAGCTCGACGGGTTGTATGCTGCTTTGCACAATTTGCAGTTCGCAGATACAGACACACCCGATTCCGCTGAGCCGCCGACCGATTCGTAGCTCCTAATCCAGTGGCAAACCATCGAGTGAGGCCGGTTATTAATCGCTTTCCAAGCAAGGCCCGCGCATGCCTGTCGCGTAGTCGGAGAAGACGCCGTGCCAGGTTTTGCATGCAGCAGGGATTGCTGTCAGTCTGCACGCTTCAGGATACGCAGACTCTCAGCAGATTGTCCTAGGTTTCCTGGTAACAGCTGTCACATGGCAGGGCCACCCTCGTTAGCCCAGCGTCCTCCCTATGCGCTACGCGTCTGCCTCAAGTCAGGGGATCATGAAATCATGAATCGAGGCATTGTCAATCCATTACCGAGCATGCGAGCGCTGTCTGCAAAGTTGGGAGCGATTTTGATCCTGCTTGTTGGCGTCATCGCGCTTTTGTCAGGATGCATGTTTACCCCCAACTTGCCACCAACAGCTCAGATCCTCGCTGATGTATTGGAGGGGCAGCCTCCACTTAGCATCCGGTTTGATGGCACATCATCGACTGATGAGGATGGCATCATCAGCGCCTACGATTGGTCATTTGGTGAGGGCATATCATCCCAAGCGATGCGGCCAACACACGTATTCAAACTCCCAGGAGAGTATGCCGTTGTCTTGATCGTCACCGATCACGACGGGGCTTCGAGCTCAGCCACTGTAACAGTGAAGGTCAACCAGCCGAATGCTGCTCCTGTAGCCGTGTTCACCACTGTGCCCTCAGCTGCGCTTCCCAATGAGACGGTTCAATTCGATGCATCTGGATCCATCGATGGTGATGGATGGATTGCATCGTATCAATGGGATTTCGCTGACGGCACAATAGCCGAAGGCCTGTCTGTAGATCACCAATTCGTTGAGCCAGGAACCTATCCCGTTGTACTTCGTGTCGTCGATAATGGCGGGGCCATACACACACTTCAATCAGAGTTCCTGGTCATCGACACCAATCAAGCTCCCAATCCGAAGATTGCGATGTCATCTGTGACCCTTGATCCTGGCGATTCGTTGGTATGCAACGCAGATGGATCGACAGATCCTGACGGCACAATCGTCTCATTTGAATGGGATTTCGGCGACGGCACAACACGCACCAAAGGAGCACAGGCAATCCACGTCTATAGTGCCGCGGGGACATACAGGGTCACACTCACAGCAACGGACGACCTAGGGGCCAAACAAAGCACCTCTCAGATCATCACAGTGGGAACACGCGCGCCCTCTCCTGATCCTGATCCCGCGCCGTCTCCCGAACCTGATCCCGCACCATCGGACTCGATCCTCTACAAGTACGTATGGTCTTATGGTGGAACGCGGTCGCTATCGCTATCCATCCCTGAGGCGCTTTATACCTACTACCAGGCACAATCACGCGGAGTGTGGTCGGCGGATGGCTACTCGCGGTTCGTGCTGGATCCCAAAGATGACGCATTGATGGTTGAGCTTCGAGATGCCCTACTTCTCAACAACAGCTATCAAGCTACCATCGAGAACGCTCTTGCCTTTGTGCAGAAGACCGTGACCTATCAGCCTGATCCAGCAGGGTCCGAGTACCCACGGTATCCAGTAGAAACGTTGGTAGATGGCGTCGGCGACTGCGAAGATTCAGCCATTCTCTATGCGAGCATCGTCCGAACCTTTGGATACAGCCAAGGTGTACTTCTGGTGGCTCTCGATACAGACGACGATCAGGTCATGGACCACATCGCAGTATTCGTTCGTGTTGCCGACTGTTTCATCAACGCCCATCCTGAGCGGAGTCTATGGACTATTTCCGGGAAGACTTATGCGCTTGCTGAAACGGCAATTTCAGGTGGATATTGCGCCCTAGGCATTGATCCGTGGGGGATTGAGCAAGATAATATTTGTGATATCTGGGATGTTGGTGGATCAACGCAGGCCCTTCACGCGACACGATTGCTCCCCCCCTAGAATCCCCATCCTCTAGATCCGCATCAGGGGCAATCGTAACCGTAGCATTAAGACGTGTTTGCAACGACAACCAGACAATTTCAATGATCCTGATCTTTGTCGGCAGAATGGAACCCTGTGGTATTGTTCCGGAAATGAGGTGAGATCCAGTTGCTTCTCTATTTCGTCAAGCGAATCCTGGCAGTTATTCCCGTGTTCATCGCAGTCGCATTCATCTCCTTCAGCCTCGTTAGCCTTTATCCTGGCGACTACTTCACGCCAGCCAAAATGATGGCCGCGCTATCTGGACAGGATCCTCAGGCCGTTCATACAGCACTTCGCATTCAAGCAGGCATTGACAAACCGTTCCTTGTGCAATTCTGGATTTGGCTCGTTGGCGTCGTCACCCGAGGTGACTTTGGCACATCCTTCTCTGGAGCATCGATTACCAGCAGACTGTTTTCCGCGGAATCAGGATTGCATTGGACCTTGATCATCACAGGCGGCAGTATGGTCTTCGCTTGGTTGTTTGGGATTCCGCTTGGCATCATCTCTGCAATTAGCCACAAGAAATGGTCTGATATCGCAATCTCGGGGATCGCCTATCTAGGGATTTCGATTCCAGCTTTCACGATGGCGCACCTGTTCTTTTGGATGATGTACAAGTTCATCAATCCGTTGATCATCTCTGCAGGAGTATGGGGGTTGGTCCACTACGATCTCGTTCATGCCCCCATGTCAGTTGCAAAGTTCCTCAGCTATGTATTCCACCTCATGCCAGCCTTCATCATTATCGGAGCACCCATGTTCGCCTCAGTCGTGCGCTATATGAAGGTGAACATGATGGATACACTCCCTAGGCAGTATCTCGAGACCGCGAGAGCCAAAGGCGTCTCTGAGTTTCGGCTCATCGTGAAACACGCAGCACGAAATGCACTCAATCCTCTAGTGAGTTTAGCCGGCATTATGCTCCCCACTCTTATTACTGGGTCAATCCTGGCCGCCAAAATTCTTGGACTTCCTTCGTTCGGTATGGTCTTTATCACGGGCATTGCACGCCAGGATCAGCATCTGCTGACTGCTGCATTGCTCTTCTATTCCAGCATTCTCATCTTCGGCAATCTGATCGCTGATCTATTCTTGGTCGTTCTGGACCCACGCATACGCTACACCTAGTCTAGGTCTTCGATCATCGTAGAGAGAGCACGCCGCCTCGCCTCACAGCAGTGCATTGCCGTCTACAACTACATGCGGTCATTTAGTGATGATCTAGCACTCGTTCACTAGATCATCGCTAGGGTTTTCACGCATTCACACAGGGTCGAACTTCCCATCTTTTTGACATAGGTGTGTTCAATCCATATAAATGAGGCGTACTAGAAAGGCAGAGACAAGGCTGTTTGGTCGAGCCGCGCTGATTGGCAAGGGTCGTACAGCAGTCCAACTGCGCTAAGACCTACGATAGAATGCGTTGGTTGACATTGAGACACCGAGAGTCAGGGGGAGGCATGAGCAACCGAGTGCCGGTTCCCAACAGCTACATTGAGTCAATTGCCAGCGATCCAGCATTGCTATCTGAATCGATTCGAGATGCGTTGTTGTCTGTCCGCAGACATCGGTTTCTTGATGGATGGTTTCGGCTACATATCGTCGATCACAAGATGGACTACCAATACGTCAGCTTTGATAGAAATGCCCCGTCTGAGGACAAGCTATCCATCATCTACTCCGATCAAGCACTGATCACCGCACATGACCAGATGGCGCCCACAAGTTCCACGTCTCAACCTTCGCTCATCGCGCGAATGCTTCAATTGATCGATCTTTCTCCGGGGATGCAAGTCCTAGAAATCGGTACAGGAACAGGATACAACGCAGCGCTTCTTGCCGAGTTGAATGGGGAGTCTTCTCACGTATTCACCATCGAGTACCAGCAATCCATTGCCGAGAAGGCCATGCAGCACCTTCAAGATGAAGGTTATGGGGCCATTCATGTTATCCAGGACGACGGATTCAAAGGAGTTGCCGAAGGCGCTCCGTTTGACAGGCTCGTAGCGACAGTAGGCTGCTCTGACATCTCTCCCCACTGGCTGAAGCAACTCTCACCCGATGGAATGATGCTCATTCCACTCAATCACGGGTTCTCAGACCCTCTGACACGATTAACGCCTGATCCCAAGGATCCAACGCGTGCTGTCGGAAGGATTGTGGACAAATCCGCATTCATGAAAATTCAAGGGTTCCTCGAAAGGTGCAACCCTTGGAAAGCCTACGTGATTCACGGATGGGCAGGGGAGCCAGAGTGGTGCCGTCCATGCCCTGAGCCCCTGACTCTGCCTGATACATTCCGCCCCCTATCATCTGAGGGCAATCACTGGCCATTCCACTTCTTCTTAGCCCTTTGTTCAAGAGAACTCTGGTACGACAACCGTGGATACGGTCTCGCGGATCCTGGCAGCAATTCCGTGATCCTCGTCACGCAAGAGGGAGTTCACGCCTTCTCAGCGACACATGATGCGGAAGCCTGCGACCGCCTCTATGACCGGCTGTTATCCATTCATCGGAAATGGGTTAGCCTCGGATGCCCTTTACCCAGTGATTTCGCGATTTCACTTTCACCGAAGACTAAATTCGACCCATCCCCTGCCAACCCAGCGCGAGTATGGATGATCGAGCGCCCTTGCTTCATCGAGACCGTAAGCTTGCCATAGAGTGGCCGTTCTTCTAGAGGAAACGAGCAGTCAGTGCAAGGCTTTCGGTATTACGCAGGATTCGTCATCTCATGGGATCTACGTGCTTCCGCCATAGGTCCAGTGTGTGGTAGAACGGATCGACAACCTCTAGATCGTAGTCTCTGAAGAACGCGTTGACATTCTTCAGGTCGCGAACCAGCAGATCAAAGCCGTCGTCGTTGTATCGAGGATCGACAGATTGCGGGAAGTCGATGATAACGATGTGATCATCGACATAGAGCATGTTGTAGGCAGAAAGATCAGCGTGAATGCGATGTTGGACAAGGAATAGCTCGACATTGCGCAAGATCTGCTGGTAGATGGTCGCCACTTCGCCCGCATCCAGCGTCACATTGACAAGGACCGGCGCCGGAGCCTGTTCATCTCCGAAGTACTGCATGAGGATCACTGGCCCCTGGCGTTCAATCGGCTCAGGAACATCGGCGTGTGCTTGATATAGCAAGGTCATCGTACGCATCTCATGGGCAATCCATGCGCTAAATTTGTGCACTCTTCCGCGCGTACTTTTCTTACCAAGCGCTCGCAAGGTACGTGCATCGGGCCGTGCACCTCGCTCGCGGCCCTGTTGATAGATGGCATCGCGCTTGAAGCTTCGCCGCTCCATAGGACGATAGATCTTGGCAGCAATGAGTTCGCCCCCCAAAGACTCGTGTGCACGGCAACAATAGACGACAGCTTCCTTCCCAGACTTAATGGGACGGATGACTTCTTCGATCAGATTGTCCTCGATGAGCGGAGTCAGATGTGCAAGCAACGACTCTTCGACGGTCTTCTCCTCCGCCGCTGCCAAGGAATGCGCGCCTCGAAGTTTCTCCTCTTCGGGATCGATGTCGGCGAGGCGCTGATTTCTCATGAGGTCGCAGTCTCCGTAAGGAACGCATGCGCCTTCTTCAGCCAATCGATGATCTCAATCTGCTGAGGGCACGCTTGTTCGCATTGACCGCATTCAACACACTGGTCGGCTCGGTTCTCCGGCTTCATGAATTGGTTGTATATGCGCTTCGCTCCCTCTTCGTCACCGTACATCTTGTAAGCGTTGTAGGTGCTGAAAATATTTGGGATAGCTACACCACTCGGGCAAGGCATGCAGTATTTGCAGTTTGTGCATGGAATGGGTGACAGGGCTCGATAGGCTTCTCGAACCCGATCCACAACGGCCAATTCGTCAGAGGAGAGCGTGCCAACTCCTGATTTGGATGCACTTTGCAGATTCTCCTCCACATGACTCATCTCAGTCATGCCAGAGAGCAACAGTGAAACCTCGGGCTGATGCCATAACCACTGTAGGGCCCAGTCAGCCTGTGATCGTTGAGTCGCTGCGCTGGACCACAGATCTGACACTGGCTGGGGCGCGGCCTGGGTGAGCGACCCGCCTCGTAGCGGCTCCATGACGACAACGGCAAGTCCCTTGTTGGCCGCATGGTACAATCCTTCACGCCCCGCCTGAAATGCGATATCCATATAGTTGTACATGATCTGGCAGAACGTCCAGTCATAGGCATCCACGATTTCCTTGAACAACGGCAGCTCATCATGGAACGAGAAGCCAAGGTGTCGAATGCGTCCGCTGGCAATGGCCTTCTCTGCCCACTCGAACACACCAAGATCGCGAAGGTTTGGCCAGTAGGTCTTGTTCAGCGCGTGCAGGAGATAGAAATCAATGTGATCGGTCTGCAAGTTGGCGAGTTGTATATTGAGATGCTTGTCGAAATCTGCCTCTTCCTTGATCAGCCATGACGGCATCTTGGTAGCCAACTTGACCTTGTCGCGATAGCCATCCTGCAAGCAGCGGCCAACAAACGGTTCTGATTGCTCTTTGTGATAAGGCCACGCCGTGTCAACGTAATTCACGCCCGCATCAATGGCAGTGCGAATCATCCGAGTGGCCAACGGTTCGTCAATCTTGGCGGTGTCATTGTCCAGGATGGGCAGGCGCATGGCGCCAAATCCGAGAGCAGAAGGTTTCCAGTCCAGCTTTCCGAATGAGCGGTATTTCACAAGGCCTCCCTAAGGTCTTCGCAAACGCTTGCCAGATCGAACTCCTATTCTACCCGATCTGACTGCAAGCCACTGTTATTGGGAGTTGAAGAAGCCAGCTACTTTCGCTAACCATTCAATGATTGGAATCTGCTGCGGACAAGCTTCCTCGCATTGGCCGCAGGCAACACACTTCTGCACATTGGTCGATGCTCGGCCATAGTCTGAAAAAGTGGAGATTGCGTCCCCCTGATCGCCGTACATGATCTTCTCATTGTAGATTGAGAAAGCTAAGGGGATCTTCACTCCCTGCGGGCACGGCTGACAGTATTTGCAGTCGGTGCATGGAATCGGGGATAGCTCGCGAAACGCGTCTCGCGCTTGGCTGAAGAGCTCCCGTTCAGATTCCGGAAGGGTATCGATACCCGACCGTTCGGCACTTGCGAGATTCTGCGTCACCTGATCTAGTGTTGACATGCCCGAGAGAACAACCGACACCTCGGATTGATTCCAGAGCCACTGAAGCGCTCGATCTGCAGGAGTCATCGCTAATGAAGATTCATCCCAGACCCTGCCAACGGTCTCTGGAGGTGTGCGAGCAAGCTGTCCGCCTCGTAAGGGTTCCATGATCGTGATTGCTAGTCCCTTGTCGGCCGCGTACTTCAAGCCTTCCTTGCCCGCCTGGAATTCAGTATCCATGTAGTTGTAGATGATCTGACAGGAAGCCCAATCGTAAGCATCAACAATCTCCTTGAAAAGCGGAAGGCCGTCGTGAAAGGAGAATCCCAGATGTCCGATGCGTCCATCCGCGATAGCGCGTTCCGCCCAGTCGAGCACTCCGAGCTGGTTGAGGCTGCGCCATCGACCCTCCATAAGGGCATGGAGCAGGTACACATCGATGTGATCCGTTTGTAGGAGTGCCAGCTGTTCATTTAGGTTCGGATCGAAGTCGTCCGCTGTCTTGACCCAGCTAGATGTCAGTTTCGTGACAAGCTTCACTTTGTCGCGGTACCCGTCTTGCAGTGCCTTGCCCACAACAACTTCACTCTGTCCGTTGTGATAGGGGCGCGCAGTGTCAATGTAGTTCACACCAGCATCGATCGCAGTACGAATCATCTCAATCGCAAGCGGCTCGTCAATATCTCCCATCTGCTGCGTACTGACGCCAGCTTCGCGCTTGCTGCGCGTGGGTAGGCGCATGGCTCCGAATCCCAGCGCTGAACCCTGCCAGTCAAGACGACCGAATTTGCGATACTGCATAGATCCTCCTTCGCAGGAAGTATAGACTGCAAGAGCATTCGACAACGGATGTGCCAACAAATAGCAGACTCACATAGTACGGCCCCTGAGTATGCTCCTCAAACGTGAAGCGGGGCAAGCCGCAAGGCTCGCCCCGTGATTGGATCGTTTCAATCTCAGTGTGGTCTACATCTAGGTGATCGGCTCGCAAATGTCAACGATATGCTTCTTCTCGGGATGCTGTTCTGGGTCATTGAGATACAGTTCATAGCACATCCGGCTGGCATCCGGCGTCACGCCGTTGGCTGGTATCCACTCTCCCATCAGCTTGTCCCACGCTTCGCCGTACTGCGTCACATCGATCTCAACATGAGCCACGGCAAACTTGCCGCCTGGAATGATCATTGTCTTGACCTCGCCATCAACCTCTGTACCTACAGGCACGGTGATACAGACATCTGAACGCAGTTTTGATTCATCGACCATTTTGGGGTTGTCATAGTACACAGCCAGCATTTCCGTTGCTGGAAACTGAAGCAATCCCTTGGCCCCAGCCCAACCCATGAACTTCTCCCACGCCTTCCCAATTCCAGGATAGGGTCCCACGTAACGCATGTATGCAACAAATCGCTCTGGCTGTTCTTTGATTCCGGCTTCAAACTTCATAGTTGCCTCCGTCTCAGGTTTGGATACTTCAGCATAGGTCGACTGCATCTAGGAATCTTCTCGTTTCTTGCCGTCCGTTTGGCGACGATTGCGAAGGACTTGTCAAATCTTGCGGTGCAGACCAACACCACCGGATCTTCACCATGAAGAGCATGAAGGTCAGGAAGGAATGCCTCTGCCTTCGGATGGATGAGCAGCCATGCGCATCCATTTGCCCCCTTCGCGTTCTTCATGGCCTTCATGGTTACTGCTCTTAGGAATCGAGGGCACACGCAAAAGCGGTCGGGCGCGATCCGTCACGCTAGAGGGCCGGATGCGATCCGTCCGCTAAAGCGGCCGGATCGGTTCGCAGATTTCGACGATGTGCTTCTTCTCAGGATGAGAGTCAGGATCGTTGAGATACAGCTCGTAGCAGAGACGATCATCAGGCTGATAGCCGCTACGTGGGAGCCAGTCACCGATGAGTCGATTCCATGCTTCGCTGTACTGCGTTACATCGATCTCAGCATGGGCCACGGCGAATTTGCCGCCAGGAATTCTCATGGTGCCAATCTCGCCCTCTACAGGTGTCCCAGCGGGTACAGTCACACAGGCATCACAGCTCAGCTGGTTCACTGGTGTCATATCTGGGCCGCTGTAGTAAACGGCAAGCATTGAAGTCTCTGGAAAACGTAAGAGACCCCGCGGTCCGGCCCAACGCATGAGTCGCCCAAAGGCGTCACCAATCAAATTGTAGGGGCCGATGTGGCGGATATACGCCACGTGGAGCTCTGGCATCTCCCTGACTTCAATGCTGATCGCCATCTGGGTTCGTTCCTTGGGAGAGATATCTGGGTAGAATTCGGCTCCCTCTTGCGCAAGCGTCTCTCGAACCTTGGCAACTGAATCATGCCCTCCTGCCCGAAACTGTGAGGCGCTCATTCCAAAAGTCTGTCGGAACTCTCGTGCGAAGCTGGAGGGGGACGAGAAACCACAATCTACGGCAATCCGTGTAATTGTCTTCTTGGGATTGTAGTTGAGCTGCCCAGCCGCCTGTTGCATGCGGATACGCCGGATGTAGGCATTGACTGTTTCGCCAACCATCGCAGTAAACAGGCGGTGAAAATGAAAGGGTGAGAAGTTGGCCACTTGTGCCAGCGTCTCTAAACAAAGATCACCTGCGATATTGGCGCGAATGTAGTCCAGCACACGATTAATGCGTCCAAGGTACTCCTGTCTCCTGATCTCTCCTTGATCCAGCATCGCAGACGTCCCCCTGCTCAGTGATTGGCGATTTGGCTAGTTACTCCACAGTCCGAAGCGATTACCCACATTGTCCATAAACAATGCGGCGGATCCGAATTCATCTGAGATCTTCATTTTCGGAGCAATCGTCTTTCCGCCCAGCTCGTTGATCTTCGCCAACGCCGCATCGATATCTTCCACTTCAATATGAAGGATCGGGCCTTGATCACTCGGTGGATCAGCTCTCTCGCTAGTATCTACGCCCCCGCCCAATCCGGCAGGCGTTTGGAACATCGCGTAGGTTTCGAAGCCAGGGATATCTTGGAATGTCCAACCAAAGATGGTCTTGAAGAATGCCTTTGTCTTGTCGATGTCCGTGCTGGAAAACTGGATGTGACAGAAGTCGCCGTTTGCCATGATTCCTCCTTGGGAGCACTACTGATGAGTTGATGACAAGCATTATGCCGCATTTGGTTCACTTTAACAAATGTACCATTTGTGCCCAACGAGAGAAAGGACATAACCCTCACCACGAAGAGCATGAAGGGGCGAACTGACCGACTTCGCCTGTCAGTTCGTTGGAGTCTGGCGAAGGACGCCAGATGTCCAGGTTGGTGACGTATGCAAGCTAATGAGCTCACGGAGCTGCGAGAGAGAGATGTCTCAGGAGCAGCCAATGTGCCCAAGACATCTCCCAGATCAGAAGCGGCCAGTAGCTTTTGCTACCTGCGCCTTCGCTTGGTTGAGCGTGCGCCACCGCCGAAGATCATGCTGACGCCGAGAATGAATCCAAAATCGTACCAATTGCCCGTATTGTGAATCTCATAAATGTTTACCTTGTCAGTGAATAGCGAAATGACAAAGGTCACGCAGGAGATGAGGCCATGCCACAAGCCTGTCCAGAATCCGGCAAGATCTCCATCAATGTCGGGTACGTCTACTGCAGTATTCGTCCCAGCTATGCAGCCAGACAATATGAATAGGCCCAAAACTGCCAAACAGCCAACCAGTAATCGTTTTCGTATCACAATCATCCTCCTTGAGGTCATTCACCACACACGCCCATGCTATTGAGTCGGTTCTCGTTTGCCAAGAGGCCAAAAAGGGTGTGAAATTGACAGATAGCATGGGATGCTCTCCCGTACCCACCCGTTTACATCTGTTCGTAGCATCTGGCTAGCATTCGGTTCACAATCAGCTGACCTCAAGTCCGCCCAGCGGAGGAGAACCATGAAGGGGCGAACTGACCGCTTCGCTGGTCAGTTCGGTGGAGTTAGTCCCCAGGGGCCTAACATCCAGCTTGACGAAGTGTGTCGATTCGGTGTGCACGGTGAGATTGAGAGAAAGGCGATGCCTCAAGTCTTTCTCCAAGGAACGCAAAGCGTTCCCAGACGCATTGAGCTCGCCAAGGGAGGCAAGCCCAACAGGAGCAGATGGGCTTCAAGAATATTGGGCTGACCTCGATCCTGACCTCGATCCACGCGATTCAAGACATCAGTTCGTCTCCGCGTCGAAAGGTGAATGGGGATAGAACGGCTGGCGCTTCTGAAACGATAGAATAGTGGATTTCTGGATTTCGCCTGCATCAATATTCACAGCGTATCGTATGGTCTCATTTTGCTGCCAGCTCTCACGTCCGCCCACCACAGTCGGCAAATGAACAATAAGAGCTGCAGAGATCGATCGCGAAGCGCTTTCCCAGAGATAGCTTGGAGTATGATCCACCGCGTAGTAATCGACCAGCCCGATTTTGAGCATTGGATGCTCAAAAGAGGTGGGTTTGGCAAACGAAAATCCCATTCCCTCGTCGCAACTGACATCGATGATTAGAGAGCCAGGCTTGAGGGTTGATCTTTCCTCTTCGCCCACAAAGAGAAGCGGATGATTAGGATCTTGAAGAGTTCCGTTCACCATAATGTCTGATTGGCGGATCAGATCACTCAACGGACTCACAGTCCCATCATGCTCCACCACCACCATACGCGCTTCACCCTCATTACCTTCCCGAATACGAACATAGCGACAATCAAGCACCTCCTCACGTACTTCGTGGTCGGGGCGCTGAATGCAGATCGTAATATCTCTAAATCCACGGGCCTTAAGTGCGTATATGGCGCCACGGCTGACCGCTCCAAAACCGAAGATGATCGTCTTGCGTTGGTTTCCGTAGTGCCCATCGAGACCCCTTAGTTGTAGGGCATGTAATACAGCACAGTAACCAGCCATTTCGTTGTTCTTGTAGAAAGTGTGGCGGCCGATCTGGCCATTGGGTCCCCACACAAACATATCCTCAAAGGCAATGAGTGTCTGCTTGCGATCAATCGCAGCTTGAGTAATGTCTCTTTGCTGAACGCAATGTGGCCAGCCCCAAAGAATGCCACCCTCGCGAAGCTCCTGTAAATCAGATACCACAGGCTTGGCAATGATCACCTTTCCAATAGTGGCCAAGAGCTCGTGGCGAGTTGCAGTACCGCCGGTTTGAGCGGCAATCTCCGAGTCATCGATTCCGAAAGGCGTGCCGTAACCTTCCTCAAAGATCAGTTGGCGGCGAATGTTTTCAGGAAGGCGCGACAAATGCTCTGGATGGATTGGAATACGTCTTTCATCTGCTTTTCTTGAAGTACCAATGACTCCAAATGCTGATTTACTCATATCGATTCCTTCCTTTGTGAGTTGAACTACCTCTTTGAAGGGATTCACAATCTCTTTGATGGCCTAGTGGCGCAATTAGTATCGGAATCTTCACCTGCAGGCAGCAAACGACATCCTTGTGCTGCTGCCACTTCGCCATTACGCCCAACGACCGTACAAGTAAGACGAATGGGCGCGCCACATCAGAGCATCGAGTCGCCGTTTGCCGACGTATCAGGCGAGTCCTTCTGCAACCTTGCCGTCTATCTTTCCAAATTCGTTTTCACAGTACACCCATGCTCTTGCTTTCATGGGGCTTCTCCCAAAATTGATCGACTTCTTAATAGCCATTATAGAAGCAATATATATTTATTGATAGTGAGTGCCGAGTATATTGCGCGCCCAAGAGAAGTGCTCCAGCAGGAATGACAAAGGAACCCAATAGGACTGCTCACGTCGGCATTGTGAATCTTGTCCCAGTGAGGAGACCAGCCTGACCATGAAGAGCATGAAGGGGCGAACTGATGGCTTCGCGCATCAGTTCGTCCGAGTTTGACGCATGACGTCAAACATCGGGTTTGATGACGTAAGTGGCTCGACTAGCTCCGGGGGCGAAGACAGGATTCACCATATGAGAAGGTAAACTGACCGCTTCGCTGGTCAGTTCGGTGGAGCTAGTCCCCAGGGGCCTAACGTCCAGCGTGGCGGAGTGGGCGAGCAATACGCGAGGCATTGCCAGACATATTGAACTCGCCGAGGAAGGCCTCGCCAACAAGATCAGATGGAACTCAAGAACAGGGGCCTACCCCCTGAAACCTCATCGCTGCCCGCCTCTTTGTTCCACCTCCTGCACGTCTCCAAGTACTCTTTGAGCAGTGGCAAACGTGTCGCTGTCAAGCATGAATGACTCGGCCATTCCATCCTCCCCTAGCAGTTCGCGGACCAAATCACGGGCCACCAGCGAATTGAGTCCTGCCCGGGGAAAAGGATGTTGTGAGTTTTTGCCGTACTTCCACGAAACGCTGGCACGACCTTCACGAACGAAGAACTCGAGAACCTGCCGCTCTTGCCAGGTAAAGCCTGGGAGGAACGCGTCGGCTTGCAGCTGTCTGATCGGCGAAACATGTTTCTGCTTCCGTCTGGAGTGCCTAGCGAGAGAGAAAGCGAAGCAAACAACGGAGGCAATAACTGCGGCGAGGAGCGCAACAACCCAGTCAGGATAAAGCAGGTAGGTGGCAAGGCCTACAATGCCAGCCACAGGGGCGACAACTCGACGAAAGTCTTCCTCCGCGTACATCATCGCCATGTGCCTATCCCACTTCATTGCCTCTCCTACTAAACTGTGAATAGACTTCTACTATACAGTTCGCCACTAAGCCAGATCGAAACAACGAAGGATTGCCCGACCACACGGCCGGGTCAAGTGGCTGGCTGGCCATCGGCTGTGAATGCATCGTGGAATGTGACAGTGCCCTGTGGAGTGTGTCCATCGAAAGACAAAGCGAAAAACGCCTCAGGCGGAACACGCTCAAAAACAAGCTCTGGGGTGTTGGTGAACCGACGCGGTCAGTTCGCCGACTTTATGCGTCTGGCAACTCTCTGAGTTGCTTGGAGAGGACGCAGATGAGTGTCACTGCCTCTCTCTGCTCGAGAACGTACTTGGTTTTGCCGCACCTCTTCATCCTTTCATGCCCTTCATGGTGGGGCTTGCCTTGTCGTTTCGATCAGCTGCTTGTCTCAACCCATGTATCAATCTCGTCAATCGGCAGATGATCGCCGATGTCTTTGCCGTAGTAGGCTCGTTCGATCGTCTGATCGGGGCCGATAAGGAATTCAGCAGGGAGCTGAGTGATCGCGCCTTCTCCCTTGCCAATGTGGAATCCCCGCTTGAAGGCATCGCGAAAGGCTCGGATTCGGAATGCCCCGACAACATAACCCCAACCAGAAGCGGTCACACCGTACGTCTTGTACAAAGATCGGTCAGGATCAGGAATCACTGGGAAGTGGATGGGTTGCTTGGCGACGGTTTCCAGCAATCGTTCGGCAGGAGATTCAAAGACGGCGACCACATCCAAGCCTTGTTCTTGCCAGCGAGGATACGCGTCGATGAGAAAGGTCATTCGCAGATTGCACAGCGGGCAGGCGCCGTAGCGGAAGAAGCTGAGCAGCAGTCTCCGATCACGATAGTCGTCAAGAGAGATGGTTTTGCTTTCAAGATTCGGCACCGCAAACGAGGGGGCTGAATCACCTATCTGAAGGTGCCTAGGTCGCATAGTAATTGCAGTATATCGGCAACTCGATACTGCGCTCCCCCAGTTGGCCAGTGACTACTCATCAGAGATACGCACCCCACGCAATCAAAAGGGCTGAGGCCGTGAAAATCACGGGGCAAAGCCGAAACGGAAGGAAGGCTACCCGAAAGCCAGTGAACAATGACACGCCCGATAGGACCAAGAGTGAGCCGATCGCTACAGCGTAGACGGCCAAGGAAACGGCAGAGCCCGAATCAATGATCGTTGCCGCTGCCACAAACGCGGCAATAGATAGCAATGCCACACCTTCGACAATCCACTCCATGACGAGGATCCGCCGGTTGTCCGGCGTCAGCTCGTCGAAGCCGGCCACCACGCCCTTCGTCGCAAACAGATGCGCGATACCCCATAGGCCGGTCAGTATTGCCGCAAGGTACAGAATGACTTGGTTCATAACATCCTCCTCCGAATTCGCGTGTGGATGACAGTCTAACGAGGGTCTCTGGTGCTGCCTAACTTGCTTCATTTGCCCGTTTCGGCGCACTTGACAACGCCCTTCCATCAGATGTAGGGTGATTAGGGGTGGTGAGCACATGAGGGTGGCTCAGCTAATTCCAAGGATCCCGTCACATGGCAGGCGGCAGTCTGTTTCTGGCAATTCCCAAACATGTGAGAATGCTGTGGCCCGGAAAGCTGCAGTTCTCAAACAGTCGCTCAAGCCGCGAATGTTGCGTCTTGGACGGGCGAGTTTGCACCGACAGCCAATGCACAGATGGAATCCTCCCAAGACTCTCTTCCCCAGCTAAGGCAAATTACCTGCGAGCTTCGGTGATGAGAACGGTTGTACCGGGTGGTCGCTTCTCCTGGGAGCATCAACAAGGCCGATAGCATCGAAGCAATGCAGCCTCCTGCGCCGGCGTTGAAACAGGGGGCAGTGAGCTATCTGCCCCCTGTTCGGCGTTTTCTTCGCTCATGTGTCTAGCCCATTTCCTGCAAGTGTTCTTCGACACCGGTCAGTTCTTTCTTGAGCTGGTCTTTGTACTGCTCCAGCGCTTCTTTACGTTCGAGTTTGGTGATGAAGTGGCGGGACGGGCCGTGGCAGCAGCATTGACTTGCTACAGCTTTGTGAGCGCCGTGTTCACCACCGCAGCATCCTTGCTTGTTGGCGTGTACGGATTCCATAGTTCACCTCCTTGAGGGGGGCAACTCCGGCCGGGCGTTGCTTGATTATGTAATTGCGCATTCTCTTACTTAGTTGATCAAAAAAACTCATCGTAGCTCCTCAAGCTCGTTCTCAACGCGCTGTAGTTCTGCCAGCAATCGTTCTCGCTTGTGAAGCAGCTTCTCTGTTTGCGTATCGTCAGGCTGCTCGTCTGAGTGCCCGTCACAGTTCGGACAAGCGCATACTTGAATTAGATGTCCGCAGCAATCATGTAGTGCATCTGCATTTACGGCATAGGGCACCCAGTAGCCATCACGCTGGGCATCCACCAATCCGGCGCTTTTAAGAACCTTTAAATGCTGGGAGATTGCTGGAGACGACATGCCTACAGCTTCAGCAATGTCCTTCACAGGCATCGGACCATGAGCTTTGAGCAGGTGCACAATATGAATGCGACTGGGAACACTGAGTGCTTTGAAGATCTCTGCGGGTTCATGAGCCATGGCCCATCTCCTAGTAATTAAGTATGTACTTAATAACTCAAAGTCATCCTCTTGTCAAGTCCATATCCTGGCTAATTAAGGAACATCATCGACATGTTGGCTTTCGGGATTGTCGATACACAAGAAGAGAACTCCTAACCATGAAGGCCATGAAGAGACTGAAGGGAGATCTTATTTTCACACCCGCATGGTTGTTTAGCTTCTCTTCGCAACCTTCATGCTCTTCATGGTAAAACGCAGTGGCATGTTCCTGGAATTCGTGAGTGGATGGGCAGGACTTAGGCTCGATTCGCTATGAAACCACAAGCGGGATGATTCGCGCAGACACGGTCTCATCCAATTCAAGCATGGCGAAGGATGATTCACCGCGGGAGCCGGAAACAGCGCCAGGATTAATGAAGAGTATGTCATTCCAACGCTTGATCACTGAGCGGTGGAAATGTCCGAAGACGATGATGTCGGCGCCTGGCATTTGTGAGGACATCAATTGATAGAAGACCTCCATCTCATGCGATTCATACGGTTGCCCGATGTAATGAGATTGAATGCCATGCGGCTGATGTCCGTGCTTGAGACCAATCACGTGTCCGCCGAGTTTCAACAGATGCTGATCAGACAATGTGCGCGCAGTTTCTGGAGGATCCGCGTTCCCCGCCACTGCCGTGGTCGGAGCAATCGACTGTAGCGACTCCAATACGGGAGCAGACACGATGTCGCCAGCATGCAGGATGGCGTCTACGCCGGCGATCTGGTTGAGCAATGATTCGGGTAGGCGATCGAGGTTCGTGGGAATATGCGTATCTGACAGGAGGGCGATTCTCATGATCCGGCCTCTGCATCTGACTGAGGATGCAACCCGACTTTGTCTGCATATTCGGAGTAGCCACCACTGTAGTTAACGAGCTTGCCATCCTTCAACTCCACGATTCGATCGACCACACGATCGAGGAAATAGCGATCATGCGAGATGACGAGCACGGTTCCCTCCAGCTCACTCAAGGCGTCTTCCAGGATTTCGGCAGAGCGGATGTCGAGGTTGTTTGTCGGTTCATCCAACATGAGGAAATTACTGCGTGACAACACAATCAGGGCCAACTGAAGACGGCTACGTTCGCCCCCCGACAAGTCAGAGGCCAGACGACGCGCCTGGTCATAAGTAAAGGCGAATCTCAGCAAGACTTGCATGGCACGTGTATCTGACACACCGGCGGCATGTCGTAGGTTGTCCATTAGCGAGAGATTGAGGTCGAGCGTCTCATGTTCTTGCGCATAGTAGCCGGTGACGACACTGGGGCCTCGCATGACGTCGCCTGATGTCGGTTCCTCTTGCTCGCGAATCAGACGAAATAGCACCGATTTTCCAGAGCCATTCGCCCCCACCAGCCCCACGCGTTCTCCATGTCGCACGAGCAAGTCTAGTTCGTCAAGAACCATCTTGGTTTCACTACTCCCGTCACTGAGGGGATAGGTTTTGGACAAGCCCTTGGCTTCCATCACAACTGTGCTGCCGCGCCATCCGGAGATTGACAGCTTCATTTCCCGCTGTTGATGCGGTCGATCGACCTTGTCCATGCGTTCAATCCGCTTGAGGATGTTCTGTCCTCGACGAATGAACTTCTCGTTGTCGAATACGGCTCCCCACGTGAGCAGGCGTTTGGCCGATTGCTCCAGCCGCTTCGTTTCCTTCTGCTGATCGGCATATCGCTTCTCGAGCAAGGCACGCTGATGCTCCTTCTCCACAACATATTCCGAGTAGTTACCAGGGAACCGCGTCAGCACACCGCCTTCCAGTTCAGCAATTTCATCGACGACCAGATCCAATAGATAGCGATCATGAGAGACGATGACGATACCGCCGTTGTAGTTGCGCAGAAATCGTTCTAGATACATCTTGCCGACGAAGTCTAGATGGTTATCGGGTTCATCGAGTAATAGCAGACCCGGTTGATTGATCACTTGGGCTGCCAAGGCCACCATCTTCTTCTGCCCGCCAGACAAGATGCTTACAGAACGATCAAAATCGCTCTTTCGAAATCCCAGGCTATGCAAGATCGAGCGAATCCGAGATTCCAGACCCGGTCCCCCTAGACGATCATAGGCCTCAAGGAGTTGCTCTTGCTCGTGCAGGACGACGGCAAGAGCATCCTCGTCCTCATAGACAGCAGGATCGATCAGTCGTGCCTCGACCAACGCCAACTCTCCTTCGACGTTGGAAAGCTGCACAGCGCCATGACGAACCGTATCGAACACCGTTGCTTCTTCAGGAAAGGACACAGATTGCGGGAGATAGCCAATAGTGAGTCCCGAACGCGTCGAGATCGTGCCTGCGCTGGGTCGCACTTCGCCAGTGATAGCCTTGAGCATCGTGCTCTTCCCACAGCCATTGGGGCCGACCAAACCGACCACTCGATCATCATGTGCGTCCCATGTCAGGTCGGCAAATACGGTCGCCTGGGCATAGGCCACTTTGATTTGGTCAAAGGTCACAGCAATCATGGCGTCTCCTTGGGTGAATTTCGGAACTGGGTTGGGCGAGAAAAAAGACTATCCGATGCGCAACGTCCGGTCCAGTCCTACTTCTGGGTCGTGGTTCTTGCTGCAAGCATCTAGCGACCTTGGACGGAATTATGAGTGAGCTGATCCTTCTTCTATCTCATGCGATCTGTTATGATTCTCTATTCATTGAGAGGTCACGGATGAACATAATCGGCGCGTATTCGCCCTCAGCCTTACCCATCTGGGTATCCATTCTGAGTGTGCTTCAGATCGTACTGTTTCTATGGTTTGGTTTTGTCTTGCTATTGGGAAGCTGGAAGCTATTCCGCTTTCTCATCAGGTGGAAGCCCTAGAGGTGAAGGAGAGTCGAAATGAATTGGTCCGTTCCAGCCATGCTGTTTTCGCTTCCTGCTTTGTGGATAACCTTCGTACTGCTCTACGGGAGCTTCAAGGTGTTTAAGTGGCTGAGAACGTGGAATCCGTAGGACTACGGTCGCGCTAGTTCTCGAATTCCTCGTAGACATCGACTCGATCCAGATAGATGCCATCAAAGCCTGCTGCTAGACCCTCTATCGTAGTCACATTGGACTCTCCAACAATCTGCGCTCTTCAGGGAGTCGCCACTAGCTCGTCCTGTTCACCGTTCCCGCTGCAGGCATTCGCGATCAGTTGTGGTGATCCGGATGTATAAGAGAGAATCCCATACCTTCCGTTCGTCTCGCACGTGTTGCCTCGAGCCACGCCATCACTCGCGTCATAGAACCCGATTCCATCAATCTCGTTGAGGCTACAAATATTGCCTTCGAGGGTCACTCGCGCGCTGTGATACACGCCGATCCCGCCATCTCCATTCCGATTGCACGTATTCCTAGTCGCTATCCCTGTCGCGCTCTCAGAATAAACAATCCCGCTCAACGTATTCTCCACACAGCTATTCCCTTCCAGCATCGGGGTCGCATCATCTCCCACGTGGATGCCATACTGTTTGTTGTTACGGCACTCATTGCGCTCCAGTGTCGGAGTTGCATCGCCTCTTACAAGGATCCCGCTTCCTCCGTTGTCACGGAATTCATTGTCCCTCGCGATCCCTGCCGCGCTGCTAGAGTATTCGATCCCATTCCACGCATTCTGAGAGCAGACGTTCCCCTCAAACGTCGGAGATGAGTTATTCTCCACGTAGATACCATCCATGTCGTTGTCACGGCATTCGTTATTCTTCGCGATCCCCGCAGCGCTGGCATAATAGGCAATCCCGCACAACGCATTCTCCGAACAGACGTTTCCCTCCAACGCAGGAGATGCATCACCTACCACGTAGATACCATTCATGCCGTTGTCACGGCACTCGTTGTCCGTCGCGATCCCTGAGGCGCTACCGAAGTAGCCGATGCCACTCCACACGTTCTCGACACAGGCATTTCCCTCTAGTGTGGGGGATGCATTATCTAGCACGTTGATTCCATGCCTCTCGTTGCTACGACACTCGTTGCCCGTCGCTATCCCTGAGGCGCTACCGAAGTAGGCAATCCCATTCCACGTGTTCCCTTCACAGATGTTCCTCGACAACGTCGGAGATGCATCATCTTTCAGATAGATACCATCCATGTCGTTGTCACGGCATTCGTTGTCTTTCGCGTCTCCCGTTGCCCTGTCAACGTAGCCGATCCCGTTGAACGTGTTCTCGGCACAGACATTCCCCTCCAACGTCGGGGAAGCGTTCTCTGCAACGAGGATGCCAAACTGCTTGTTGTTACGGCACTCATTGCTCCTCGCAATCCCCTTAGCCCTGCCGGAGTAGGCAATCCCATTCCACGTATTCTCTGCACAGATATTTCCCTCCAGCGACAGGAACGAATCATCTTGCGCGTAGATACCATGCTGCTCATTGCCGCGGCACTCGTTGTTCCTCGCGATTCCCGCAGTGCTGTCGAAGTAGGCGATCCCGGTCCCAGCGTTCTCCGCACAGACGTTCCCATCCAGTGTGGGTGCCGCACTCCCTACCACAAGGATTCCAGTTTGCTCGTTCCCACGGCATTCGTTGTTTCTCGCGATCCCCGCAGCGCTGCCAGAGTAGAGGATGCCGCACAGCGCGTTTTCTGAACAAATATTGCTCTCCAATCTAGGAGCAGCATCGCCACCCACATTGATCCCAACTGAGGCATTCCCGAAAGCCGTGCACTGTTCTACCACCCCGGTGGTGTTACCAATGAGCCAGAGTCCGTACCCATAGTGTGTTTCTTCGTTCGCAATTCCCCCAGTGAAAGCACAGCCCGAGAACTGGATCTGTCCGTCTTCGACAACCACGACATTGGCGGGAATCTCCCCGTTGTAAGAGAATTCGATTCCTTCAGCAGCGAACGGGCCCGCGCCGGAGAAAAAGACTACATATTCCGCCACCCCACAGACGATTGTCGTTTGCTCTGCCCCCGCGCCAACCAGACTCACTGCGCGCACAACGCTCAGCGATTCTGCCAGAATATACAGCCCAGGCCCGAGCAAGATGGTCGCTCCGTCTGGGGCGGTTTCAATGGCCTGCTTCAACGTGGAAATGTCGCCTCCGCCGTCAGCCTCGATGCGGATGGTCATTCCTGCAGGATTCTCTGCCTCCCCACCTACGGCGGTTTGAGCCGATGCCACCAAACAGACCGATAGCAGAACCACACACGCGGAGAACAGGACTGAACAACGTACCAATCTCATCGAACCGCCTCCCAAGCATTGCCAATTTCCCACTTTGTTTGCGAATCATCCCTCGTTCGCCATAATACTTACTAGTAGAGAGTTTATGCAAGAAATGGAAGATCTATGGCAAGAGACAAGGTGATGTAGTTAACCCCTATGCGTTCTCGTTCATATACCGCATAAAGAGTTGTGCCGATCCAAATAGAGTTCTTGGATCCGAGCAATTCCAAGCTTGGCCGCTAGTTCTCGAATTCCTCATAGACATCGACTCGATCGAGATAGACGCCATCAAAGCCTGCAGCTAGCACGTCATCCAACATCTCAAAGACAATGGCTTGCCATTCGGAATGCCAGAACTGAATGGGATAGTTACCCGGCCAATCTGGATTCTCGTCCAATAGCCATTCGGGCGGATTGGCTGCCCATGAAGGGCCCCAGTAGCTACGATAGTCCTCGGCTTCGCCAATCGATAGGTAGCAGAGCACGAGACGCGTGCCGCCATTGGCCTTGACCTTTAGCAACTTAACATCTGATTCCAATATGGGCTCTTCGTCAAACTCAGGATCAAGGATGAGGGCATCGTAGTTCGTTTCAGCCAGCGCGTTGAGGAAGCTATCCTTGGTCTCGAATTCCCACGGGTTGATGAAGTAAAGGAAGTTCTTCACATCTGACAGATCGATGACATCATCCGCATTCATGCCAACAGGCTGAACGGGATAGTCGGGGATCACATCCAACTCGCGGCGTGGCGCAGCAAACGACGCGAATCCATGGACCGCATTGCGTGTATAAGAGTCATCCATTCGCGCAACATCCCAGCAATAATCAATGGCCAAGACCTCAATCCCCAAGGCTTCGGCGCGGTCGAGATAGGACAGCATCCATTCAATCGCATCGACCGGCGTCGGTTGATTGTCGGCGTCATAGCCATAGAACAGGTCTTCGCGCCCCAGCCCATCAATCGCGTCGATATAGTCGTTGGCAAGTGCTACTGTGGCCGTGAGGCCCGTTGTCAGAAGCTCATCTCCGTTTTGGGCGATCACGAGGAAAGCGGGTACGCGCAATTGGGTGTAATCGGCAATGTCCGCGACCCATTTCCGCATGGCCTCACGTGGTGCTGGAGGTGTTTCAGGCTCAGCGGATAGGAAAGTACATCCAACAATGCTGACAATCAATCCGAGGACCACGCATAGGAATCGCCGCTTGGCCCCAGCGTCGTAGCTCAGCATTACAGCAGCCAGACAGAGAGCACCAGAATGACAACAAGAATAGTCGCCAGCGTGACTAGGGGAAACGGCTTCTCGTCGATGAGTTCAATGGGAGAAGGACAGTCATTGAATACACAATTGCGAACAGTCGATCTCAGTAGCAATTCCTTGTCCCGCCCTGAACCGACAATGCCCTGATCGCCAACGAAGATAACGGGGAATTTCGATGGGAAGATGCCGTACTTACTGGATAGCGACCACATAAGATCTGCTGCGCCAGCAGCCTGCTCTTCGATGTGAACGACAACAACGCCCGGATACAGCTCCAGAAGGTCGTCTAATACCTGGTCCATCTGGCGGCAATCATTGCAGCCTTCTCGATAGAAAACCACGACATCAGGAAGCGCGTCTGCAGCCAGCACGCTGCTCGCACACATGAGTACCATGACAACGCTCAACAGTCCCAGGAATCGTCCATTCAATCGCAGCATAGGTCACCTCAATGCGATCATGCCTCAAGTGAGGGCTCATCGACAAGCCGTACGTCTACTTGTCCGCGGACGTTTCTGCTAGTTTCATGCGTAGTTCAGGCAAGAGCGCTTGAGCCGCCCGAATACCTTCTTCGATACCCGCTTCAGCATGCTGATAGGCCATCATGGAGAATGCAAGATTGGGCCGGATCAGGATATCGGGAGGAGAAATAATCAGCTTCTGTCGCAGGACTTCCTGCAGGAGAATGGAAACCGATTGGTTAAGGATGCTGTACAGCCCAGGCAACGGTCGATCCAGTTCAGGCTTCTCCTGAAATGCGGACTCCAACAGTTCCGTAAGACTACCGGGAATCCAAGACGGTTGTGCCAATTCTTCCTTCAGATGATCCCCGATACGGTTCCACACGTGTCGGCCCTTGGAAGTCGTTGGAACAGGCTTCGGGGTGATGTCAACGGCAATGACAAAGTCGGCACCCAGGTCTCTGCAAACCTGGATTGGTACTGGATCAACGAGTCCGCCATCCACCAGGAGGCGATCGCCCAAGCGCTCCGGATGAAAAATCCCCGGAATGGCCGTCGATGCACGCACAGCGGAAACCAAAGATCCCTCTCTCAATACCACAGACTCGCCAGTATCCATGTCGCAGGCAACAGCAGCGTAGGGCATGTCCAGATCCTCGATCCGAATATCGCCGAGCAATTGCGTTAAGTATTTTCTCAGCTCGTTTCCTGAGCTGAGTCCGGCACGCGGAAATGTTGGAAGGAAACTACGGAATACACGCGCTGCACTCGTTTCCAGCCATTCCTGTTCCACCTGTTCCAGTGGAATCCCAACGGCCATGGTCGCTCCAATAAGGGAGCCAATACTCGATCCCGAGACAACGGAAATGGGAATGCCTTCGTCTTGAAGAACCTTGAGCACGCCCGTATGCGCAGCACCGCGGGCTCCGCCCGAGCCGAGGGCCAATCCGATTTTGGGAATCTGTGGTTCTAGTTTGTCATCCATGATCATTTGTGATCGTAGCGCATTGCTGAGACAACAACTACTGATCCTTATCCTTATTGAGATAGTCAGACAATCGACCTTCGACGCGCTCAAGATACTGGGGCGCATAGGCTCGGTCTTCGGAATCTTCAGAGACGGCAATGAAGTTGGCCAGTAGTAGCAACCGCCCGATCATTAGCGTCTCTAGTTGCCCTTCAGCATCCTCGGGCCATGGAGACACAGCTTCGTAGCCCGATCGAAATGCGGCCAGCATCGTTTGATAGGTATCGGCCCAGCGCAGGTAGTACAGGGTCGTGGCGATATCCTGAATTGGGTGTCCCCACATGATGTCTTCGAAATCCAAGGCATAGAGCTTGTCTCGATCCACCTTCACATTCCATACATGCAGATCGTTGTGGATGACACGCATCGGATCTTTGCGGCGCATGAGGCGCGTCATAGCTCCCGCGACTCGTTGGTGGGCGTCTCGGAATATGGCGCGTTGTGCACCGGTAAGCGGAGCTTGTGCATCCTCATTGAACAACACAATCGGTTCAAGGCCCGCGAATCCCTCTGCAGAGTAGGGGAACACGGAATCAAAGGTGCGAATGCGAAACCCATCAGGAGGAATAAATCCGGCGGCATGTTGATGAAGTCGCGCCATGAGCTCGCCTAGACGTCGAACATTGTCCGCTGTGAGTCGGTCATCCAGCATGACTCCGGGCACCCAGCGATAGACTGCACAACAGATTGGACGGATCTCTCCTGGAATGGCCGCCTCTGTTACGTAGCCTCCATCAAGACGTGCCACAGGAGCAGGGATACCAAGGTCTGTGTCTTTGTCAATCGCATGTAGCCAAGCGATTTCCGACCGTATTTCATCGGCGCCATGACAGCTTTTGGGAGCTGTCATTCGCAGAACGACATCCGGCTGCCCGGCTGCTGAAACACGAAAGATCGTATTGCTGGCTTCGGTAATCTGTGCTAGCTTCGTCGGCTTGATTCCGTACTCGCCAAGCAGTTTCATCGCAATCGGACGAAGCCGTCGGCCCCGTCCAATTTGGGTTAGTTCGTGAAGCTGCTTGCTCATGAGTCTTCTCCTGTTTCCAGTGTTTGCAGTTTGAGGTCGATGCCGGCTCGCAGTTCCTTCTCAACGACAGAGACCTGTCGCGTCGGCTTCATGCCTGCAGTTTCATACAGCTTGTAGGCACCTGTTAGACTGGCTGTGTCAACGCCAAGCCCCACTCTCTTCCGCCCGCGTTTCACAAACTCCCGGAATGAGTGTTGCAGCAGCGCAAGCGCAATGCCCTTGCGTCGCCAGGCGCGGCACACGCCCAATACGTCAACAAATCCCATGTCAGGGTCTTCAGGAAACTTCGAATCGCAGGAAGAAAGCGCAATAATCTCGCCGTCAACAATTGCAAGGAAGGTGAGGGTTGGATCGAATTGATCGTCTTCACGAATCCAATAGTCCCATTCTTTCAAGTCCTCCTCGAACGGTTTTTCGACATGGCCCCAGTGATCCTGGAAGGAATCTCGAAATGCGCGTACGGTTTCTTCCAGGTCCTCCTCGAACACGAATGTTCGAATCGTGACGCCGCTTGGCCATACCGGCTCAGGAATATCGTGATCGAGCTCGATCACCATTCGACAGAAGTGGCGGATGACCTGATAGCCATGCTTATCAAACAGTCGTTGCATGGGCGCATCAGCTTCCGGCACGCCATGACTCAGCGCAACTCGCAATCCCTCTGGTGCACTGACAATGGCCTCCCTAGCCCGCAACTCGATCCAGTCAAGCAATTGGGAGTCAAGACCGCTACCTTGAAACTCGGGATGGACGCGAAGCCAACTTCCTACTCGGACATGAAGGGCTTCCGTGTCTTCCACTTCACCATAGGCAACGATTCGGCCTTCTGGAAGCACTGCTACCCGTGTATCTGTTTGAATGTCGAAATTGGGCTGTTTCCAAGTCATCTCAACATTGCGTTTTGCATCATTCTCAATACCGAACATGTCAACGGAGTAGGCGTTGATAACTTCGCAAACGCTGTTTATGTCATTCATTGTGGCTGGACGAAGTTGCCAGTCACATTGCTGAGGGGTCGTCATTAGAGCTCCTTGCAGGCGTACAGTTGCCTCAATCATGCAGAGGCCGATGTACAGATTAGTTGTGAATTAGGTTGATAGGATTTGACGAATCGAGATCCTTCGGAAAGGCTAGTTCTGTATTATCGTTGGGATAGATTGCCCAACAGGAAGAAGGATCCCACTGAATAACTAGATTGTCTTGTTGTCATTGGGACCTCCTTTTCGATTCGTCATCGCAGCCTGTAAGCTGCCTGCAGATAATCAGCGCCGACGACGCAGTATAGCTAGAATCCAACCGTAATCACAAGGACTCTTATGGAATTGAATCATTCGCCAGATGTCGTGGTGGTCGAACAATGACATTGACCACAGCCAGAGCGAGAGGAAGCAAGGCGACAAGATTGAAGAGTGGCGCATAGCTACCCATGAGATCGCGAGCCAGCGCCATAACCACCGGGCCTAGGGCTGTTCCTACAATGGCAATAGACATGGCTACGCTGGTGATGCTACCCAGATGCTCCCGCCCAAAGAATTTCGCCCACATCACAGCCCCGGCCGTTCCCCAGGCAACTTGCATCACGCCGAACGTCGCACCAAATGCATAGGCTGACGTGGTGGACCCCAGTCGAGATGCCATCCAAAGAATGACCGCCTGAATGACTAAGCCAAAGGCAATAATAAGGCGGGGACAGATGCGATCGATGAGCACGCCAAAAGGAAATCGAAGCAAGGCTTGCGTCAGTCCGAGTGGAACAAACACTGCAGCGGCGATGGCAGCGGGTAACCCTTGATCCGTAACAATGCTCTCCATATGAAAGATAAGACCTGTTCCCAACATGGACATCGTCGCTGTGCCCAAAGCCAGCGTCCAGAAGATGGGAGTCTGCATCGCCTCAGACAGGGTGAAGTTAACTTCAGCAACCCCTTCCGCCCCTGCCTCATCCGCCACTGTCCCACCATCGGGCAACAATCCGTGATCCTCGGGGCGTCGTCGGAACAAGATGTAGCCGAGGGGAGCCATGACGAGAATAAGCACAGCACCAAGAATCCCGTAGGTCACTCGCCAGCCGACAGCATGAATGAGCCACTTCACCAAAGCTGGAAGTACGCTCAGAGCCAATAGGGAGGTGGCCACACCTGAGATTCCACGCACGGTTCCCCTGCGCCTAACCCACCACTGGTTGATCATCGTACCAGACACCAGACTAAGGCTGCCTTGCCCGAAAAATCTCAAAGCAATGAACCCGAGACACAACATGAGAGCGGAATGAACGAAGCCCATGAGCACGCAGGTGATACCGAGCAGAATGGAGACGACGAGAACCATAAGGCGCGGCCCACGTTTGTCAATCATGCGGCCGACGCCCACGAGCTGAAGAAGGGCTGCGTTGGCCAGCGTTCCGATCATGTACAGCGTGCTAACCAGCGTTCGAGAAACTCCAAGGTCTCCGATGAATTCCTCGATGAAGGCTTGAACGATATAGGTCTGGCCAGGGCTGGTCATGATAATGCCGAAGGTTCCGGCACCTAAAATCATCCAGCCATAGTAGAAGGGGAACCGGGAGATCCAGTCTGATGAGCCGGTTTTACTTGGAGATTGCGATGATGCGATGGGAGATCCTTTCTCAGGTCAGGCAGTGGCTTCGTCTGAAATGCGCTCGACCTTGAAGATGACGGGGCGCAAGCCGTCATTGCAGCAGGTAATCGTGTAGCCGGGTTCCTCGATCCACGGAACAGACGCGCCATACATCACCATAGAGACTTCGTGCTGAATGTTGGGCCATGCGCGTTCACAGAATCCCTCTGGCTTGGACGGCCAGCCGTCTGAGATGAATGTCTGGCCCTCCTCGAATACAAAACAGGTACCGAAACTCTTCTTGAATTCCTCGTTCACCAAATACTTGTCGACTAGATCCTGATGAAACGTCGTCTTCAGCACGGTAATTCTTACTTTCGGCATGCTACTCCTCGATTCGCTCGATGCGGAATGTCACGGGTCGCAAGCCATCACTGCAGCAGGAAAACTCTGTTCCCGGGGTCGGATTGGCACCCATCATCGTTAGAGCGACAGTTTTGTGGATGTCTGTCCAGGCCCAATCGCAGAATCCGTCGGGCTTGGAAGGAAAGGGGCCGTCTACAACGAATACTTGTCCTTCCTGGCACACCGAACAGATCTCTGCCTTGTCAGAAATCTCTGGGAAGTATTTGTCAATCACATCTTTGTGAAATGCTTTCTTAATGACTGTGATTCGTGCTTGCATGTCTACTCCTTTCCCTCATCAACTCGCTCAACCAAGAAAGTCACGGGCCTGAAACCATCATTGCAGCAAGTCATCGCAACGCCGTCTCCAGACATCCACGGCTGGCTACCGCCAAAGACGACAGTGGCCACATCATCCCGAATGTCCGCCCACGCAGAGTTACACGGGAATCCATCTGGCATGTCCGGCCATCCGTCAATCAGCCAGGATTGTCCTTCCTCAAGGATAGGACACGGGCCTCCTTTGGGAAATCGTTGAAAATTCCAGTGTGCAGACTGGAGATCGGCGTGACAGGCCTTACGAACAACGGTGATTCGCGTTTTCACGTCACATCACCCTCCACACGCTCAACCAAGAAAGTCACGGGCCGGAATCCATCATTGCAGCAAGTCATCGCGACACCGTCTCCAGACATCCACGGCTGACTGCCGCCGAAGGCGACTGTGGCTACGTCATCGCGAATATCCGCCCACGCGAAGTTGCAAGGAAATGCCTTGGGGATGTCCGGCCATCCGTCGATAATCCAGGACTGCCCTTCTTCAACGAGCCCGCAGGGACCTAGCGATCCATCCGGAAACCCATCATGGTTCCAATGCTTCTGAAGTAGGTCATCGTGGAAGGCCTTCCGAACTACGGTGATTCGCGTCTTCACGTCGCATCACCCTCCACGCGTTCGACCACAAACGTCACAGGACGCAATCCATCGTTACAGCAAATGATTGTTGTCCCTGGTTGATTGACCCAAGGCGGATTTGCTCCAAACTGAATCATCGCTACAGCACGTTGAATGTCAGCCCACGCCCAATCACACGGGAATCCGTCTGGCTTCGATGGCCAATCAACAAGATACGACTGCCCTTCGACAAATCGGTTACAGAGGCCAAATCCATTTGGAAAGCGTTCTGTAGCAACGTACTTATCAATGAGATCCTCATGGATGGCCCGCTTGGCCACGGTTATGCGAACCTGGTTCATCGCCACCTCCTTGGAGGGTACTACTCGATTGACCGCAAGCCTAAACAGATGGTGCCGTGTTCGATTGCTCCCAACACGGAATGCAGACCTGTTGCTCTCCTAATAATCGAATGCGCGTAGACATGACGCTCTCTCCGCACTGGTTGCACAGGATCGATTCATGAATACGTGCCCGTGGTGGCGCATCGATATGCACTGCTTGAATGCGCACCAGGTTTTGCTCGGGCGCGTTGAGAATCCAGTCTACGCGAGCCGCTCGATCCTCGGCTACCTCACCTGGAGCTTGCGGGTCTCGCCAGACTACTCGAATACTCTTGCCCGTTTTTCGTGAATAGAACGTGTAAACAGACTTTCCATAATCCCGAAAGACCAAATTGCCTTTGCCGAATGTACAACCAGATAGCAGCTGCACAGCATCGACGCCACAGGCATCGTTTTCGACGATGGCGACGACTTCCTCATCGACTGCCTTCTGCCCAGACAAAGCGTCCAACCCCGCAAGCGCCATACGATAACCCATAGCGAGTCCGGGACAAATATGACCATGAAAGGCAACGACTTCTTCAAAAGACAGTCTTGTTTTCATTCTTGGAAGCAAGTTTACACGGTCGAAAAGTCGGCCGCAGCATTCAACCTAGCGATTGTGGATCGTTGCATGCGACTCATCGCACCAGAGCGATACAACATTGAACAATAAACGAGGATTTGCTGCAGAAAATCAATTACGAGGTATCTTCCTCGTTATCGCTGTCTTTCGTCCAGTTCTGGCCTATTGGCATGTCCATGTGGAAGCGTGTGTATTCCCCTGGATTGCTCTCAACGATGAGTTCCCCGCCATGATCCTTCAGAATACCGAAGCTGACAGACAATCCCAATCCGGTTCCCTCATTCTTTGGCTTGGTACTGAAGAACGGATCAAAGATACGCTCAGCCAAATCTGTGGAGACTCCCGGACCGTGATCTTCTATTGTTGTGCGAATCCAAGCCTCTCCATTCCTCTCAATGGAGCTGGCCGTGACTCGAATGATCTTGTCCTCGTCAAACCCAGGATATCTCTCGTTGAGGGCATCGTGTGCATTCGTGAGCAGATTGATGATGACCTGCTGAATCTGCTGGTCGTGGCACTCGACCTTGGGAAGGAATTCGGGAATGTCCATCTCGACCATGATTTGGTCTCTTCTCATGGTCGCACCAATGAGGGAAAAAGACCGCTCAATAACGTCTCTGATATCTGTCGATTCGACGTCTTGGCGTTCTTGTCGAGAGAATGAGAGGAGATTCTTCACAATCGTGGTGATCCGATTCCCCTCAATACCAATCTCCGCAAGGTAATCCAAGGATTTCTCGTCCTGGACTCTGTCTTTAACGAGCTCAGCATAGTTCAGTATTCCCATCATCGGATTGTTAATCTCATGAGCTACTCCACTTGCCAGTGTGCCCATTGATTCGAGCTTTTGGCTCTGCCTAAGATGGGCTTCCACTGCGTGTCTTTCAGCAGCCATTTTCTTGCGCGCAGAAATATCCTCAAAAATCGTGGCAAACTGCCCCTCGCGAGGAGTGTAGGCCAGCACAGAGAACCATTTGTCGAGCACCTCGGAATACTGCTCAAAGCTGATTACTGAGCCGCCAAATGCTACCTCTCCATACTTCCCGATCCAGTTAGGAGGGTCCTGTTCAATCCCAGGGAGAACCTCTGTGACTCTCTTCCCCAGAAGACTTTCACGATCCTGGCCTACAATTCTTTCGAATGCCGAGTTAACGTCCAGGAAGATGTAATCGATCGGCTTCCCGTCTTGATCTAGAACCATCTCATGCAAGGCAAAACCATTCACCATATTCTCGAACAGCTGGCGATACTTCTTCTCACTCTCTCGAAGAACTCTCTCGACCAGCTCTCGGCGCGCTACCTCTTCAGTAAGCTTGTCTCTGGAAACAACAGACGACTCAAGTTGCGCGGCAACCTCGTTGAATGATTGAGCCAATTTACCGATTTCGTCATCAGCTTCAACAGGTACGCGGTGATCTAGACTCGAGGAGCTGAAGGCTCTTACTTGAACTTCGAGTCTGCCTGCTGGCTTTGCTACGCGCCTACCGATATGCAGGGACACACCCACCATTAAGACGATAGCTCCAAGTGCTATGAGGATCAGTTGCGTGATCGCCACAGAAGCAGGCGTCAATACCTGTTCCATGTCTTGCTTCACAACGACAAACCACGACTCGCCGGCATTTCCAAAGCTATGATCGATGGATTCAGATGTCCCGCCAAACAATCCAGATGTCGAGCGAGATGTATAGGAGACCTCTGCGAATGCAATAAGGAACGTCTCTCCCTCTTCTTCGCTCGTTAGCCATCCTGTGGATTGTCCTGAAAGTGCTGCAACGGTTTCTTCTGAGAGGGCATTCTGGAGCGGAAGATAGCCAGGACCACTCACGATAAGCCCATTTGATCGGGCCAGAAGAACGGCTACCCCCTCGACGCGTGCTGTATCTGAGAGGGCCTCTCCGATCGATTCGAGTATCGAGAAATTACATTTGAGAACTCCACTGACCTGGCCATCAATCATGACAGGCACGACAATGCCCAGCACATAATCACCCACACTGGCATCGTATCCGCGATCATCAATGAACGTGGAGCCCTGGCCGTCGCTATACGCTGCCTGCCACCAGTTCTTATGCCCATGAGCCAGAGTGGTTAGCTTGCCTGTGCTGGCGATAAGGGCTCCGTAGCGATCCGTGAGGAAAATCTCACCATAGACTCCCGGATGAGCAGAAATCTGTCTGCGAAGCTCCTGTGCCACTTCGTTCTCCAGGTATTGCACAATGAAGGGATCGAGGTTCGATTCTGTCCCTCGCCAGCGCGCGTCTAGCTCGGCAATTTCGGCAAGTCGAGCAGACTCCGAAACACTGCTCATCTCAGCATTGCTAGCTATCGTTGAAACCTCAAGAGACCCTACGGTGGCAATGGTCTTGGCCAATGCCGTCCTGGATAGTAAAAGCTCATCCACAAAATGGGATGTCTGATGGGCCTGCTCTTCTAATGCACGTTCAGCAACAGATAGCACGCTCCTACGAGCGTAGGAGGAGAAGACCAGAGTTAGGACTAGTCCGACAATCGCACCAAATGCAAACGTATATAGAGCAATCCTTGTTCCCAGCTTCAAGTCACGCACTCTTCGCATCGATGCATCCTTCTCATTCACGAATACAAGCCATACTACTACTTCTCGCCTGCCCGGTGTCGCGTCCAGCCAGCGAGAGGACGAGATTGCACCTTCTAATCCAGAGCCGTGGCCAGTTGAAGTCGTACACCCTCAACCGTGACTGGAACTTGGCGCACTGTAAGGAGCCCCAAAGCATCTTCTCTCTCCTCTCCCTGGAGAAGGACATTGCCCAATGGGTCAAGCACTTGGAAGAAGACACGTTGGCCTGGATCCAGTCGAAAACTCTGTAGCCTACTCGGTGTGACGTCGACAAGGCATGAGCCTGAAGCATCGGGATGAAGGAATAGGTCGATGGCCCAGCCTTCTTCGTCGTCCTTGAGTGAGGCAGCATCCCATCGCAGGTATCCATTGATCGTTCCAATCGGGTCGCCATCCGTTGGGTCTCCTGTGCCTGGATTGTCGTCGATTGAGCAGTTGGAGAAGGCGGGATAGGATTGATCGAGCCGGATCGTATGGATCATCCAATCGAAGATCTCATCCTCCCACCCATTCTCTCGCCATGCCTTTGGGTGGGGCGCTTGCCCACCATGTGCGCGAGCATCCCAGAAGAAGGCCCAGCCGTGGCGGAATGCATTCATGGCATCGTAAAACGGTATCTTCTCGCTCCAACCGACAGCCGTGTCGTTCCGTCCATTGATTGCCCACACGGGCGCAAAATTCCACTCCGGATGCTTCTGCGCAAGGAATCCAGCATCCATTCGATCGAAAACACCCATGCCATCAGACGTAAGGAGATTATCCTCAATCGCTCCCCAACGCGTTCCGAAGGTCTCAAATGACTCAAGGAACACATCTTCAGCGCCATAGTCAAATCGTGGGACAATGGCCAAACCAGCAGCAAACGTGTCCCTGAGAAAGATGCTTGAGAACACGGTTCCCACGCCCCCCATGGAGCTTCCTCTGAGAAAGATTCGGCTCTCATCAATGGCTGGATAGGACAGAACAAGCCACTGTGCCATCCACTTCAAGCGCCGGGTTGTGTAGTCAATATTGATACCTTCGGACAAAGGCTGCCCCGTACCCACATTCTCGTTGTATCCATACCAGGCGTCCCACGTTCTATCCAATTCATCCGGTGCACCAGGCACATAACTATCTGGACTAACAACGGTGACAGAAGGGAATGTCGGGAACGCTGAAGCACTGGCATAGGATCCGCCCCCGCCATGAAGGGCAAACACTGCCGCGCCTTCCAATTCCGGTTCTGCCGGCTCCCAGACCACGAAGTTGAATGCTTGGTTCGGTCTGTTTACCAGTGCTTGGGATACGGGCGTGTCTTGATACGGCCCCCAGTGAACGTAATGTGCCCGCCCAAATTCCCTGTCAGTGCTTGTCGACTGAAGCACCGGAATGGGCACGTCCACGTACTCAGCAACGGGTCCCACTGATCCGATCCATTCGAGCACCTCGCCCGTCTGTGTGCAGGCAGCTACCGCATAGGTTGTATCGCCTGACATCATCGCTGTATGGACGAACAACCCCACGTCCGAGGGCAGGGCAGGTTCACCTTCGCGGATCACATAGGTGAGAGATTGCTTTTCCACAACAGACGCTCTCTCATTGAGTGAAGATCCCTTGGCAACAATCGCTAATCGCTCTTCATCGACGAGATCTGATGTGGAAGTCCAATCGTGATCTGCGCGATAAACGGCGAACCAATTGCCCATGCCTTCGCCCCACGTAAGGAAGGTCTGACCACTGCGATGGAAGGCAACAACTGCTGCAACGTCTTCATCATGGGCCGTTTCGAGACCTCCAAGATGGGTATCAAACCACGGCTTCACGGCAGTCAGATGCTCGCGAGGGAATCCATGCCCTGCGCCGTCAATGACAATCAGCGCGCTGTCGATGCCCGCTGCTTGCAGCGCGGCATCGAAGACTATGGATTGTTCTACAGGGACAACGCCATCGTCCGATCCATGCATGATGAGAAAGGGTGGTGAATTGGAGCTGACATGTGTGATCGGACTTGCCAGTTCTGCCAACACAGCAAGGTCCTCGACAGCGCCCCCAAGCAGCAAATCCTCAGCCATTGGACGACGTGCAGCTCCGAGACCACGCTGTTCCATGAGGGAAGAGAAACCCGTCGGACCGTAGAAATCGCACACAGCCTGGACGCAACTTGACACCTCCAAGTGGTCACCGACGGTTCCTTCCAGCTCTTCGCTTCCACATGACACACCCAGCAGGGCCACGAGATGCCCGCCTGCTGATGACCCCCACGCCCCAAATCGCTGTGGATCAAACCCATATTCAGTGGCATGGGCACGCAGCCAGCGAACGGCAGCCTTCACATCGTGAATCTGTGCTGGGAAGCGGGCTACATCGGATAGCCGATACTCGACACTGGCAATCGCGTAGTCCTCCCCTAGCGCTGCCGGGGCAATGCTCTGGTCCTTGCTCCCAGATCGCCATCCGCCGCCATGAACCCAGATGACAAGGGGAACTGTCGCATCAGGTTTCGGATCGGGTAGGTACAGATCCAGTAGTAGGGAGATCCCGTCTACAGATGCATATTCGACATCACGCAGGACAGTGTGTGCAAACACCTCTCTGCCGTTAGACAAGCCAAGGATTAGGAGAATGAAGACAACCAGCAAGGAGAGTCCAAGTCGGCGAAATGGGTTCATGTCCCGATCGTAGCCCGCAAGATCCCGTTCGGGCAAGAACGTAGTCAAATAGCTTCACATTTCTGCCACGGGTTTGGCTCACTGTCGACAAGACCGACCGCTACAGTTCACCCATGAAGCATCAACGAAATCGTACTTCAATACCTGTAGCAGGAGGTTTGAGATGAAACGCATGAACGTTTTCCGGATTGCCATAGTCCTTTGCCTAATCGGCGCTATGGCATCGATCGCAACCATCGAGGGATTGGCACAAGGCACACAGACTGAAGGAAATCGGGAGAACATGCAAGTCGAGCTATTCGGTGGGAATACCTTTACTGGCGGATATCTTAAGTACTCGTACAAAGTATCTCGCGAAGGTGTGGATACCTACTCAATCACAACGACTGAAATCATTCCCGAGGGCGACGGCATGTATCGAATCGAAAACTCCAGCACCGATGTCGTTCCCCAGAGTGCCGTAAGCATCGCATTTTACGGGATTTCGTTACGTGGCCTTGGTTTCCGTATCCCCGATAGCCAAGGGGGAACTGTGGATCTGTCCCCCCTAGAAGCAATCGATAACGAGATCCTGGAGCCGGGTCGTGAGTACATCTTGCCTGATGGTGGCTTCCTTGCTGTAGGAGACGAGGGCGTCATCGGTGGGCTTGACGTCATTTATGCCACCTATACACACGCCGATTTCAGCAACGTAAGTATCAATCTGGCCATGCCAGTCGACCTGGCAATACGCAATCTCCTCCCCATTTTCCCGTATCTGGAACTGGAATATGAGACCGACACGCTCCCTGAGGAAGGCGCAGCCGACGATTTCCACAAAATGCGAAGTTTCAGTCAGATTGAGCTGATTGAGTTCATCTACGAGCCGTAGGAGGCCATCTTGTTGGTATTACATGACGTACATAAGACCTTTCTAATGGGGGAAACCCAGGTTCACGCCTTGCGAGGCGTGAGCCTGGAGCTTCCTCCAGGACAATTCTCGGTCATCATGGGACACTCGGGATCAGGAAAATCCACGCTGATGCATTTGGCAGGAAGTCTCGATGTTCCCACCTCTGGTCGAGTCGAATACAGAGGCTTGGATCTGACGACACTCACGTCGCGAGAACGAGCCGATTTCCGATCCTCTGATGTTGGATTCGTGTTTCAGAAATACAACCTCGTTGGCAACCTAACAGCCATGGAGAACGTGGCCTTGCCGTTGCTGTTGAGAAACACGACCGCCAAACAAGCGAATGGGCAGGCTCTTGAAGCCTTGGAGCAGGTCGGGTTACAGGATCGTGTTGCCCACCGTCCATCCAAGCTTTCAGGTGGCGAACAACAACGCGTGGCCATTGCCAGAGCTCTGGTCAATGATCCAACAATGATCCTCGCAGACGAGCCCACAGGGAATCTTGATACTGCTACTGGCGAGAGGGTTCTCGGCTTGCTGCGTCAGCTGACAGACGACGACAAGATCGTTCTCGTCGTCACGCACAATCCTGAGATCGCAAGTATTGCTGATCTCGTCGTCTATCTCAGAGATGGCCAAGTAGAGTCGCATCATTTTCAGGAGGTGGCCCGATGAAGCTCAATCTCTTCCGCCTTGCCTTGAAGAATATTCGCAGTCGGCGGACACGGTCTTGGTTAACGATTCTTGGCGTCCTCGTTGGAGTCACTGCCGTCGTTGCATTGCTTTCCATCGGAACCGGCGTGCAAGAAGCTGTGCTACAGCAATTCGAGGATATCGGATACGACATTATTGTGATCGCTCCGATGGGAGCCACCGGACAAGCGAGAGGCACCATGGGTGGATTCATGCCCGGCTCGGCTCAAGGAGGGATGGGCCGCCTAGGGGGACAAACAGCGACGCAGCCCAGCACAGCTTCTTCAGGAGGGACGTTCTCTCCCAAGGCTCTTGGGGACTCCTCATCTGGTGGTGACGAAGCAACAGCCCAGGATCTTGAGGCGCTTCGGGACGCAATGCGTCGTGCCGCATCGACGAGTCTGGATACAGAATTGCTGCTTACCCAGGTTCCCCAGCTGATCGAAGCCGGCACCTTGGGAACTCAAATCCAACCGATCGAGACGGCCACAACGAGCGGCTTCTTGAGAGTCTCGACGCCGTCTCTCGACTTCCTTGAGGCGTTTCCCTCGGTTTTAGGAGGATTCGACATCGAAAGAGGAACCTCCTTCACGAACACAACCGAGAATCAGGTCATTGTTGGAGCACGGTCAGCCGAACTACTGGAGATGAGCGTCGGGGACAGCATTTCAATCAATAGCATCCCCTTCACTGTCGTCGGGATTCTCGAGTCAAGCGATCAAGCTTCCGAAGAAGAGGAAGCTGACGATGGAGCGCTCAGTAGTCAAGGACTTGCCCAGAATCTTGGGACTGGCAGCTCCACCGACTTGGTGTTGAGCGGATTGACCAATACGGATGATTCGCTGTTCGTTCTCAGTGAGCGGGCATCTGAAGTTCTTGTCAGCCGCGCCATGTCAGCTGTGACGATCACAAGGGTTGAGCCGGGGGCATCCATTAGTGAGGCCAAGGATGCAATCAACGTAGCTATCGGACTCCAAGAATCCGCGGGCTCGCCCATTTCGATTCAGGAGGTTGCCGATGAAATCCAAGGCACTCTGAGTCTTATCGAAACCGTTCTTGCCAGCATCGCTGCCGTCGCGTTAATCGTTGGCGGTGTCGGACTCATGAATACCATGTATACGGCCGTGCTTGAGCGAACGCGAGAGATCGGCATCCTGAAGTCAGTCGGGGCACGTGATGAACAGGTCCTGACGTTGTTTCTCATCGATTCCGGACTCATGGGATTCATCGGCGGTGTGCTCGGCCTGATCTTAGGGAGCACTCTCAGTTTGCTCGGCTCTCGGTTGCTAGGACCCAGTCTGGGAGTAGGATCCTTTACGCCGATTATCGATGGGTGGCTTGTCAGTGGTGTCCTCGTCTTCTCGTTCATCCTCGGGGCCCTCTCTGGTGTCTGGCCAGCCTGGCGAGCTTCTCGACTCAATCCCGTCGACGCATTAGCCGCCGAGTAGTCATAGCTTCACGCACTACCCCCAGTTCCCTCCCTAAAGGGGCGTCTGAAAAGGCGTCCCTTTTTATACTTGGGCCTACGCAGTTGGCACTCTTTTTCCGAGAACCCTTCGAGTAGTGAAATGACCGCCGTCCATTGCCAACCCATCACCAAATAGAGTAGAACTGGAGGCTACAACCGGGAGGTTGATGATCATGAGAATCCTATTGACTATGCTCTTGTTGTTCTGCCTCATTCCCTTTGTCGGTCTTGCAGATGATTCGTCCGATGAATTGTTTGTCGGTGGTGGTGGCCCCATGCCCACACTGCTATTCCTTGACCTCGAGGATCTCAATGGTGCGATTACTGACGGCGGCTACCCACAACTCACCGAAATTCTGTTTGCCAATGGCGGCGGAGGATATGGCGGTATGATGGATGGTTTCCGCATTGGCGGATATGGCCTTGGTGGAGACACGTCGGCCGTTTTGGGCTCCCGCAGTATAACGCTCAATATGGAATATGGCGGCCTGCTCATGGAGAACGCCGTTAGCAACAACGACGACTTCACCGTTGTCGTTGGCACACTACTCGGTCTTGGAAGTCTTGATCTCCACTTCGTCAACAATGCTCCAGAAACATTCGAAGAGGCTATTGCCAATCCTTTCATCTCCTCGATCAGCAAGGACTTCTATGCTGTTCACCCCTACATTGCATTTGAGGCCAAACCCCTCTCGTGGATGTGGACCCGATTTCAGGTTGGCTACTTGTGGACACTAGCAGGCGACTGGAGCTTCGAAGAGACCGAATTCACGGGTCCTCCACGATCACTTGGCGGCCTGACCATTGGCATAATGATCCGTTTCGGAGGCGGAGACCCATTCCTCGACCTTGAAGAAGTGGAAGCCGCCCTCGACGAACTCTCAGAAGAGCTGGATGCATTGGATGACTCAGACTCCGATGCGACAGAAGCCGTTCCAGCCGAAGTCGTGGTACAGCCTGCAGAGGATGAAACAGAGTAGCCCCATCATAATACGCATCCTAGGAATCGGGTTTACGGCCGGTGCAATCGGACGTGAACCCGATTGCTTCTTCAGCATTGATACAAAGACAGTTGCCTCAACATGGGGAACATTCTTTGCTTGCCTCTGTAGGTTGAGAGGCTCCATTGACAAGGAGGAACCATGGCTCATCGACTCCCACCGCGCACCCATCGCAGACTCATTGCATTGATCTCATTTCTGTTCCTGACATTCTTGCTTCTGGGATTGACGACTCAGCCGGATACGGCTGGCAATCAGCCTGTGCTTCTATTCGGGATTGGCGTACACATTGAACCCTTCGGTGCGCAGGTCAGTTCAATTGCTATTGAGGCAGGAGCTAGACCAAGATCCCTTGATCCCAACCAGATGAATTACAACCGTCGCCCCGACTTCGAGCGCCATGTCGAAGATCTGTCGAACCTCGCCGCAGCCGTTGAATCACACAACGGGCTGCTGACCGTACAAGCTCAAACCGCCTTCACCGCGTCGGCCATTCGATTCGGGAATCCGATTCTGTCCGATTTCGAGGACGCTGGACATGAAATCGCCCTCCATTTTCATGAGAACGTTCATCTCGGCAATGGCGACGAAAACCTGCCTCCCGATATCTGGACTGCAGTCATGCAAGAAGAAATCGAGCTTATCCGTCAAGCAGGCGTAGAGAACCCAACGAATTACTGGAGCGGAGGCAATCTCTACCCTCAGGTTCTCCAAGCCGCGGCAGGTGCGGGGCTATCCATTAATTCCGATTGGAAGAGCCCCACGACTCAATCCACTCCTGAGCAACTCATGGGCATTCACCCATGGCGTCCGGCTGATGGAACAGATGGACAAGACGTTGCCGCATTCGCATCCCACGACCCAGATGGAGCCATCATCTTCCTGCCCGGCGGTATTGTCGATCCTGAAGCCTTCGCCAATAAGAACGAGATCAAGCAGGAAGAAGGATTGGAGGGGTGGCTCGATGTGTTGGAAGAGGCGCTCATCTCATCGCTCGAGGCCGCACGATCCGACCGCGTCAACGTATTCCATTTCACAGTTCATCCAGCTGAGTTCGTTGGCAACCCGAATGAGCCGTACGCAATGCTGTCTGACTTCCTCGATGATGTCATCGATCCACTGGTTGCTTCAGGTAGGATTCAGTGGGCGACGTTTTCGCAGATGGCCGATGCGTTTGAGGCATGGGAAGATGATTATCCCGACACAGACCCTCGATCCTGACAAGGATGTCTAGTAGCAACCGTCTCACGCTCTGATCCCCGCCGCCCCATTGTCTATCGTGGTTGCTTCTCAGCGTAGGATGTCTACACTTCAAGACACGGATCTAGGAGGTACGATGCTCTACTCAAAGACGGCAAAGTATGCGGTGCTCGCACTTGCCGAAGTTGCGCTGTGTCCACCTGAGAAACCGGTCTCAACCAAACAGATTGCTGCATCCTCTTCAGTCCCCTACCCGCTGCTTGCCAAGATTGTCGGACAGCTACGCCGCGCCAATCTTGTTCGTGCAGCCCGAGGAAAACACGGCGGCATTCTTCTCGCGCGACCAGCCGGCGACATCACGATCAAGGATGTCGTCATTGCCCTCGATGGCCCCGAAGTGCTGAACGACTGTCCTCTGTTCTTGGCCCCGTGCAACTGCGAGAAGGAGTGCACGATGCATCCTTTGTGGGATCCAGCGCGCGCCGCTGTCGTGAAATTCTTTGAGGGAACAACGCTTCAGGATATTGCCGAGGCTCGCCGCGAGGCACGGCAGGCGGGAAAGCACTAGACAATCGCCCAGCATCGATTGGACCTGCTGACTACATCTCACCTTCATTACCACGCTTGTGTTCAGACAGCAAGAATGCAGTGCCCTGCCAAATCATTCGCCTAGGATAGGTCTTGTACGGCCTGATCGAACCGAAGAACCCAGGCTTCTTGCTCAGCAGTCTCTACAGCTCGCGCATCATAGTTTGAACGCACCCAGTCCACGGCATCTTCCGCAGGGACACCCGCAAGAATCGCCATGCATGCAAGAACCGTTCCCGTGCGGCCCAGGCCACCAATACAACCTATCTCCAGTTGTTCTCCATTCTTGGCACGCTCATATGCGGCCATGATCTGCTCAACAGCCCTTGCCTCATCTGCTGGCAGCCCGAAATCAGGCCAATCAATCGATTCGGCGTCCCATGTTGGAGCCCATAACACATCCATATAGAGGCCAAAATCTCGCTCTGCATTGTGAACCTGTCGCGCAGACAACGGTGACGCAGTAATACAAGTACTATCCGGGAAACAAACGTTCATCGAGAACCTCCTCAACACCTCAGCCAGTCCAAAACGATCCATCACTTGAACTAGATCATCTGTCCACACATCATGAAACGTACGGTCGCACATTTCGGCGATAGCGGCAAGGGGAACTAGTTTGTTCAAGCTCACCGGTGGCGTGCGATATCCCCAAGAACGGCTCACCAGCCATGTCGACGGCTCGGTGTTGGCTGCATTGTCAGGAATCGTATTTCCAGATCGTTCCCCAACAAGGGCTTCGACATAGGCTCGATCGGGATTCAAGCGCACCCACAACCCCGCTACTTCATGAAACCCGTCATAGGCTTGATGGATGTGAGGTTTGTCCATGGCGGCTTGAACGTGATCATTTGCTGCAAAAACGAGCATGACCTTGAGATCAGGCAGCACTTCGGCCAATAGAGGGTAATTGTTGACTGTCGTTCGATAGGGCCAGTTTTGGGCTGCGTCTTCAGGTGTGGCCAGGCTCTCAGGCCATGTCTCACGGGTGAGCGATCCATTGTCGAGCAGGGCCTGCAACAGATTCACCGACCAGTAATCCTTGTCCCACATCTTTGGATGCTTGGACGAGCAAAGGTAATCAGCGAACCCTGCGGGTTCGGCGGATCCTTCGGATTCGTGGCCGTCGTCTACGCGGAAGGCTGGCAATCCCTCTTCTTCGTCCCAATAGACAGTTGAGTAGTCAATATCGATCGAAGTAAGCGTATAGCCAGCTGGATCATAAAACGGATTGAAGACTGCAGCTCCATCGTCGTCCCAATAGCCGGGTTCAAGCGGATAAGTGGCGTCAATCGTCGGATTTTCACGTCCCACGAAGAAATCGACTTGAGACAAGGCCTCGCCGTGGAGTGCCAGCACGTTAGTTGCAGCAATCCCTGAATGGGAGAACGCATACAGCCCTGATACGTCGTACAGAGGTGTCGTTTCCATAATCTCATGCAAGAACGCTCCGGAGACATTGGCAGAGGCTCCTGTGGCGAATCGAATGACGTCGCGCAACGCGGCCAAGCAGTTCGGTCCCCCATAGTCAAAGACTCCAGTGCTGGATTGTCCTGTTCGCTGATCGCGTTTCCCGGGCCAGAGATAAGTGATGTAGATCACACCCACGTCATCGGGCTCCCACTCGTAATCGAAGCTCGACGATCCAGTGAAGAAGCCAGAGACATTGACCACAATGGGAGCTCCATTGTCATAGCGTGGCGTCTGTGGCTGTTGAATGTGGACGGCAATGCGACCGACACCTGGCGACTCAACGAATGTAATCCATCCGCCAAGGTCTGGATGATCGTCGGCAATGACTGTTGGCCGAGTCGCCTGTGCCATGACGTCCAATCCCAACATAAGGATGAGTGCTCCACACCCGAGAAACGTCAGCACCTGTCGAGCCAACCCGTGGCGAGGGTTCGTGAACATGGAATACATGAGGCCTCCTTGGCGGTTCGTACGAGACGAATCCAGATTAGGATGTCGCCCGATGCACGTCAATGAATCTACGATCCACTCGGTCCATCGTTTCCTCGCGCCAGATTGGCCCCAAGCCTAGTATCTCGCCTAGGTGGCGAGACAATCACTCCTCAAGAATAGCACCATGGGCAGCTGAACTGACGTGCTTGGCGTAGCGAGACAAGAGGCCTGTGGTCACACGTGCTGCAGGCGGCTTCCACTGTGCGTGGCGCGACTCCAACACATCATTGCCCACATCGAGGGTCAAGGTTCGCTGGGCGATATCGATCTCAATCGGATCTCCCTCAGCAATAAGGGCAATCGTCCCACCCTCGACAGCTTCAGGACATACGTGACCGATGGCAGCTCCTCTCGTCGCGCCAGAGAAGCGTCCATCTGTGAGCAGGGCTACGCGATCATCGAGACCCTGGCCAGCAATCGCTGCCGTGGCCAGCAGCATCTCAGGCATGCCAGGTCCGCCTCGAGGTCCTTCATAGCGAATGACGACAACGTCGCCAGGATTAATACCTCCATCGTGGATCGTCTCTAGCGCGGCAGTCTCGCCATCGAAAACGCGCGCGGGACCACGATGCTGCAACATCCCATCAACCACGGCACTGGCCTTGACGACACAGCCGTCGGGAGCAAGATTTCCACGCAACACGGCAATCCCCCCTTCGGGAAGATGGGGTTGGTCAATGGGACGGATGACGTCACCGGTTCGACTTGCCTTCTCCACGACCTCCGCCAGCGAACAGCCAGAAACCGTAGGCACACATCCATCCATCAGATTGGCCTTCAATAACTCGTTCATGACAGCCGACACACCACCCGCTTCGCCGAGGTCCTGAAGATGGTACGGACCTGAAGGACTGAGTTTCACCAGCGAAGGCGTACGCCGGCTGATCTCATCAAATCGATCGAGTGTCAGTGAGATCCCGACCTCATGGGCAATCGCTGGGAGGTGAAGGGCCGTGTTCGTCGATCCTCCGATGGCCATGTCTACAGCAATGGCATTGTCAAATGCAGCCTGCGTTAGGATGGTTCGACTTGTCGTATCGTGTTCGATCAGTGAGAGGATGGCAGCTCCCGCATGCTTCGCGAGTCTCAGCCTGGAAGCACTCACTGCTGGAATGGTTCCGTTTCCTGGAAGGGCCATGCCAAGGGCCTCGGCCAGGCAGTTCATGGTGTTGGCTGTGAACAGTCCTGCACAGGATCCGCATCCAGGACAAGCAGCGAGTTCCAAATCACAGAGATCGTCTTCAGCAAGGGTTCCTGCACGTACGGCTCCTGCGGCCTCGAACATCGTCTTGACGTCGATCGCCTCACCTTTGTGTCGTCCTGCCAACATGGGGCCCCCACTAACGAGGATCACGGGGATGTCGAGACGAGCGGCAGCCATCAGCATTCCAGGAACAATCTTGTCGCAGTTGGGAACAAGCACGAGGCCGTCGAGCTTGTGCGCTGAGGCCATGGCCTCAACGGAATCGGCAATGATTTCACGGCTGGGAAGGGCGTAGCGCATGCCTTCGTGTCCCATGGCAATACCGTCGCAAATTCCAATGGTATTGAATTCAAGCGGGGTTCCACCGGCACACCGAATTCCCGTCTTCACTGCGCCAGCGATTTTGTCCAAATGGGCATGCCCAGGGACAATTTCGTTGAAGGCGTTGGCAATGCCAATGAGCGGTCGTGCCAGTTCTTCTGGCGTCAGACCCGTCGCATAGAACAGGCTACGATGAGCTGCCTGCTCGATTCCCTGTTTCACTCGATCGCTTCTCATCATGCACCTCGCTGTGCTGCACTACGAATATGTGTCGCGATGAGGTCACCCATCTCAGCAGTCCCAATGCTTGACTCGCCAGGCTCTGCCAGATCTGACGTGCGGTAACCGGCTTCAAGGACATCGTCTACAGCACGTTCAACAACCTCGGCTTCAGCCGACATGCCCAGTGAGTGCCGAAGCAGCATGGCCGTGCTGAGAATGGTTCCGATGGGGTTGGCAATCCCCTGTCCAGCAATATCGGGCGCACTCCCGTGAATCGGCTCATACACGCCCCGTGAACCCTCGCCGAGAGAGGCTGAAGGCAACATGCCCAGCGATCCTGTGAGCATTGATGCTTCATCGCTCAGGATGTCACCGAACATATTGGGGGTGAGCATCACGTCAAAGCTCGCTGCCCGCCGAAGCAAGTGCATGGCAGCCGAGTCAACGAGTTGATGCTCAAGACAAACGTCTGAATAATCCTTTGCCACCTCAGTTACCGTCTGCCGCCACAGCCGACCCGAAGCGAGGACGTTCGCCTTGTCAATCGAAGTGACCAACCCGCGTCGCGATTGAGCAAGTTGGAAGGCGATATGCGCGATTCTTTCGATCTCAACCTTGCTGTACACAAGCGTGTCGAAGGCAACGCCATTGTCTGATGGCTCCTGGCGCGGACCAAAGTAAATGCCGCCTGTCAGTTCACGAACAACTATGAGATCCGTACCCTCGACAAATTCTGGACGGAGTGGCGATGAAGCAAGGAGTGCCGGCGATAGACGAACGGGTCGGATATTGGCGTACAGGCCAAGGTTGTGCCTGAGGCCAAGCAGTCCTTGCTCGGGTCGGACAGCCGCAGTGGGATCCGACCACTTGGGCCCGCCAATGGCACCGAGGAGCACGGCATCTGCCTCGCGACAGGCTGTCAGCGTATTGTCTGGGAGAGGCGATCCTGTGGAGTCCATCGCCACTCCTCCGATGGGGTACTCCGAAAACTCAAATCGGGCATCGAATGCGTCGGCAATTGATTGAAGGATCTTGACTGCCTCTCGCGTGACTTCAGGTCCGACCCCGTCTCCGGGAAGAACGACAATGTTGTGAGGGTTCATAGTTGGTGTCCTTTCGATAGAACGCCTACTGTGGATGGCGAAGGTTGAAGCGCATATTCGAGTGCGTCAGCTAGGGCGATCCAACTCGCTTCAATAATGTTGTCCGAGCATCCGACAGTGCTCCAAGAACGGCCCCCGTCACTCGATGTAATCAGCACACGGGTCTGTGCTGAAGTGCCAGCATTGCCATCGAGGATACGTACTTTATAGTCAGTAAGTCGGACTGCGGCGAGGTGAGGATACGAAGGCAGGAGTGCCTTGCGAATCGCAGCATCAAGCGCATTGACTGGGCCGTTGCCGTCAGCAGCTGTATGCATCGTTTGTTCGCCCACACGCACCTTGACTGTTGCTTCGGAAATCATCACTCCGTCGTCACCCGACCGAATCAGAACATGGAAATCGAGCAATTCAAATGGCGCCACATACTCAGCTTCGGTTCGCCGCATCATCAATTCCACAGATCCCTCAGCGCCTTCGAACTGGAAACCACGCCCTTCAAGTTCTTTGATCTGAGACAACACCGTGGAGACTGTGTCGCGACTGCCGAGGCTCAGACCATATTCTTCTGCCTTGTGAAGTACATTGCTTCGTCCTGCCAATTCGGAGATGACAATGCGAGAACGATTGCCCACTCGCCTGGGATCTACATGCTGATAGGTGTCAACACACTTGCGCAACGCATCGACGTGTGCTCCGCCCTTGTGGGCAAAAGCACTGTCTCCGACATAGGCAATATGGGGATCGAGCCGCTGGTTGGCAAGTTCGCTAATTGCATGCGCCGTCTCGCTGAGACGCGATAGCTGATCGTCGTTGAGACAGTCCATCTCCATCTTCAGTTGAAGGGTTGGGATGATCGAGCAGAGATTGGCATTCCCACACCGCTCACCATAGCCGTTGATCGTCCCCTGAACCTGCTCCACGCCTGCTTCAACAGCGGCAATCGTTCCTGCTACTGCTGTTTCCATGTCATTGTGCGCATGAATACCCAGGGGCGTTGCTATCGCGTGTCGGGTTGCCCTGACCATCGATTGAATCTGGGATGGGAGCATGCCCCCATTTGTGTCGCAAAGGACAATCACCTCGGCCCCTGCCTCTTCTGCTGCATGTAGGGTCTCCAGCGCATAGGCCGAATGATCGCAATACCCGTCGAAGAAGTGTTCGGCATCATAGATGACGCGGCGGCCTGCATCGCAAAGGTAGCGGACGGTCTCACTGATCATCCGTAGGTTTTCCTCTGGCGTTGTCCCAAGAACCTTGGCGACATGAAGCTGCCAACTCTTACCGAAAACAGTAATCACAGGCGTGCGTGCAGCCAGCAACGCAGTCAAGTTGGCGTCGTCTTCAACGGCTATGCCTGCTCGTCGTGTGCTGCCAAACGCAGCAATCTGCGAGTGGGCAAGCTCAAGATCGAGAATCCGTTCGAAATACTCTCGATCCTTGGGATTGGAACCGGGCCACCCTCCCTCAATGAAGTCGATGCCCAAGCCATCCAACCACTGTGTAATCTTCAGCTTGTCGGCCAGCGAAAAGCTAAGTCGTTCTCGCTGTGATCCGTCACGGAGAGTGGTGTCGTAGAGCGAGATCGTCTTCATGGTCCCGATCTCGAACGCGGCATGTCACCAGCAGCAATGCGATGGCGAGTGTAGGGGATCCATCCACCGGCATGGATGAGCTCCATCATGAATGGAGGGAAAGGATCAAATGTCATCTTCGTTCCCAAGGTCACATTGCGGATGAAACCGTTCTCCAAATCGACGGTCATGTTCTGGCCAACGGCTGCCGAAGCTACGGCTTCTGAACAGACAATGATCGGGAGGCCGATATTGATCGCATTGCGATAGAAAATCCTGGCAAAGCTCTTGGCCACAACGCAGCTCACACCCGACGCCTTGATCGCAATGGGCGCATGTTCACGCGATGACCCACAGCCAAAATTCTCTCCCGCGACAATTACATCGCCAGCTTGAACATTGTCAGCGAATCCTGCGTCCAGGCCTTCCATGCAATGCCTGGCCAATTCAGCTGGTTCTGATGTGAGCAAGTAGCAGGCAGGGATGATCGCGTCGGTATCGATGTTGTCTCCATAAACCCAGATTCGTCCGCGCATCGTCATATCAGCACCTCCTCGGGGTGAACCAGACGACCAACAATCGCCGAAGCAGCAGCAACAGCTGGGCCGGAGAGAACGACCTCGCTTTCAAACGATCCCATTCGTCCACGGAAATTACGATTCGTCGTGCTGACAGCCCGTTCGCCAGCTGCCAACACGCCCATGTGCCCGCCCAGGCACGGACCACAAGTGGGCGTGCTAACAGCAGCGCCTGCTTCAAGGAAGATTTCAATCAGTCCTTCACGGGCAGCCGCGAGTTGAACCTGCGGACTTCCAGGAATGACGATGCAGCGCACATCAGGATGGACTTTCTGGCCTTCGAGAATACTTGCAGCCACTCGCAGATCCTCGATGCGACCATTCGTACAAGAACCAATGACAGCTTGATCGATCGGCATGGACGCGGCTTCACGAACAGGAATGACGTTTTCAGGCAAATGAGGCAAGGCGACAACGGGTTCAATCACTGATAGTTCGATGTCCACTCTACGAGCATAGACAGCGTCTTCATCAGGAGCCAACGCACGTACGTTACGTGTCGTTCGCCCCTCCAAGTAGGCAAGCACATCCGCACCTGCTGAGAACAGTCCTGCCTTGGCTCCAGCCTCAATAGCCATGTTGGACATCGTCAATCGCGCTTCCAAGGACAGGGCATCCACGCCCGACCCTGCAAATTCGAGGACAGCATACGTCGCCCCTCCTACACCAAGGCGGCGGATCGTTTCAAGGATCAAATCCTTGCCTCCGACCCACGGATTCAACTCGCCACGCAGATCAATTTGGATCGTCTCAGGAACCCGCATCCAGACGCAACCGGTGGCCATCGCTACTGCAATATCCGTAGATCCCATCCCCGTAGCGAAGGAGCCAAATGCGCCTGCAGTACAGGTGTGCGAATCGGCACCAACAATAACATCTCCTGGGATGACGAGGCCCAATTCATGCAGGAGTACGTGCTCAATTCCCACTTGGCCGACATCGTAGTAATGAGAAATCGATTGCCGTTTCGCGAATGTGCGCATAACAGACACCTGCTCTGCAGATGCAATGTCTTTGTTCGGCGTGAAATGGTCGGCCATTAGAACAACGGCTTCTGAATCAAAAACGTTGGCCACGCCTAGAGTTTCGAATTCGCGAATCGCTATCGGCGCAGTAATGTCATTGGCCAGGACAAGATCGACAGCCACTTCGATCAAATCTCCAGGACGAGCCGGAGCGTCGCCATCGTGAGATGCCGATTGTCGCACACGATGCGAGGAAAGGATTTTCTCTGCCAGTGTCAGTCTCATAGATGTCTCTTCCTATTGATCCGGCGAGGACTGCCGCAGATGCCGCATCTTCCTAGCCAGATTCGTTTTCCTCAGTTCAGTGGTGTCCCATTGCAGCGCCCATCCACGGATCTCAGGTGCCTCGTTGTAGGTTGGATCCGCGTTGTTGCCTTGCCCATCCGCAGCTGTCTTTGTGTCAGGTTGCGAAGGCACCTTCTCGGTTTGGTCGTTCATGCAACTCTCCTTTGGTTCTCTCCTGTTTTGTTGGGTTGCTTGTAGTAGCTGATGTGACATCGAAAATCTGCGAGGTTTGGCGCTCAATCAGTCGATTAAGTGCATTGATGTAGGCATGGGCACTGGCCACGAGAATGTCTGTATCCGTTCCGTACCCACCGATTCTCACGGACACATCGTCAGAGCTTATGCGAACGCTAACTGCGCCCTGGGCATCAATTCCTTCAGTAATTGCGTGGATCCGAAACTCCTCAAGGCGATTGGGAACGCCGACAATAGCAAGGATCGCACGGTAAATTGCGTCGATCGGTCCCGTCCCAACGCTCGCCTGAATGCGTTCGTCTTCATCAGGCCCCACCAACCGTACTGTCGCCGTTGATAACCCAGGCCGTCCGGCAACAACCTGGAGATCCACCAATCGGTAGGCATCGTCAGACCTGTGGACCAGATCCGCTATCAGTGCTTCAATATCCGCATCGCCCACCTCGCGCTTCTTGCCAGCCAATTCCTTGAACCGGCGAAACGCCTCCTCCAGTTGTTGTGCCTCCATCTGATAGCCAAGACTGGCAATGTGTTCTGAGAACGCATGTCGTCCCGAGTGTTTGCCAAGAACGAGAGTCGAATCGACGAGTCCAATGGTCTCTGGACGCATGATTTCATAAGTCGCTTGATGCTTGAGAACACCGTCTTGATGAATTCCCGATTCATGGGCAAAGGCATTGCCTCCAACGATCGCTTTGTTGGGTTGAACTGGCATCCCTGTGTAGCTACTAATCATTCGGCTGGCACGAGCTATCCGTGTCGTATCTATGCCTGTCGAAAGGTCATATTGGTCGTGGCGCGTGAGAAGCGCCATTACAACTTCTTCCAATGCCGTGTTCCCAGCTCGTTCGCCAATACCGTTAACAGTCACCTCTGCCTGCCTCGCTCCTGCACGCAGGCCAGCCAGTGTGTTGGCTGTGGCCATTCCCAGATCGTTATGACAGTGAACCGAGACAATCACGCTGCCATCCCGTGGCGTGGAGCCAACAATTCGCTCGATCAGTCGACCATACTCATCAGGCGTGCTATAGCCTACGGTGTCGGGAATGTTGATCGTCGTTGCCCCAGCGTCAATGGCTGCGGCAACCATTTCGCAAAGGAAGTCAACGTCTGCGCGCGAAGCATCCTCCGGCGAGAACTGCACGAGCTCGCAGTAGGACTTGGCCCGAATCACAGCAGCGCGGGCTTTGTCAATCGCTTGTTGCCGAGTCATTCTCAGCTTGTGCTCTAGATGGATATCTGATGCCGCTAGAAAGGTATGGATGCAGGGTAGCGCAGCAAAGCGAACGGCTTCCCATGCTACGTCTAGGTCTCGATCGGTGGCTCGAGCCAACGCGCAAATTACGGCCGGCTGGCCATTGGCTTCATTGCCCACTTCTCGCGCCACCTGCTCGACAGCAAAACGGTCGTCAGGCGAGGCGGCAGGGAATCCAGCCTCGATCACGTCAACACCCATCCGAACGAGCCAGCGCGCGATGTCTACCTTCTCAACTGCGCTCAGACTAACGCCGGGGGATTGCTCACCATCCCGAAGTGTTGTGTCAAAAATCCGTACCTTCCCAACAGAATCACGCATCACGACAGCTTTCCCTCCTTCTGCGCAGACGCAGTCATGCTGTTTTCCGGACGCAGGGATCGAACGGCCTCTCCTGCTTGCCACATCTCAGATTCACGCATCTCGCGAAGCTCCTCATCAAGGTGGACCTGATAGTCGGAAGCGCCATTCGCTTCAAGCACAATGCGCGTCTCTTCACCACTGGTCACACTGGCATAGAGCTCTTCGAAAACAGGAGCCACAGCAGCCTTAAATCGCGGACGCCAATCCAGCGCCCCTCGCTGTGCCGTAGCACTGCAATTGGCGTACATCCAATCCATCCCATTTTGGCTAACCAAGCGAATAAGGCTTTGCGTTAGTTCCTCGACAGACTCATTGAAAGCCTCGCTAGGACTGTGTCCATGAGCGCGCAATGTCTCATATTGCGCCTCCATAACGCCAGCCAAAGCGCCCATGAGGATGCCTCTCTCGCCCGTAAGATCGCTGTGAACTTCCTTCTCGAATGTCGTGGGGAACAGGAATCCTGAACCAATGCCGATGCCAACTGCCAAGGCTCTCTCACGAGCACGGCCAGATACGTCCTGGTACACGGCAAAGCTGCTGTTAACTCCGCTGCCAGCAAGATAATTGGCACGAACACTTGTTCCCGATCCCTTGGGGGCAACGAGAATGACATCAACAAAGGAAGGCGGCACAACACCGGTTTGATCG